>Ga0310695_10001920_pt1 | contig 46284 bp, 48 predicted proteins | sample RumenRJG_04DNA_FD_203882 | JGI IMG/M metagenome (GOLD analysis project Ga0310695, IMG submission 203882) | Bovine rumen microbial communities from Lethbridge, Alberta, Canada - RJG_04 (v2) (version 2) | ecosystem: Host-associated > Mammals > Digestive system > Stomach > Rumen | place: Canada... | reverse complement strand
TTTTATCAGTATTTTGTAGAATATAAGAAATCGGAACCAGAGATATACGTGATCCGGAACGGGGAAAAAAGTACCTATGCGGAAATCAAAAAGGAAACAGAAATCCAGTGAAGGAATTCCGTTTCCTTTTTTTCCTGTATACTTGTTGGGTTATTTCAGGCCGTATAACTGCTTAATGAGATCATCGTCATCAAGACAATAACGCTCTGAATTAAGAAATGCTTTGAGGGTACTGTCCTCGGGAATTGCTTTTTCAATGGCTTCCCGTTTTTGCTCGGTGTCTGCATACGCATAGATGAGGGTAGTTTCGAGCCTTGAATGACCAAGCCACTGAGAAATGAGCGGTAATGCCACACCATTCTGGTAAAGATGCATGGCTATTGAATGTCGGAACATATGAGGATGAACATTTTCAGGAATAGAAGGTTCTTTTGCACGAGCTTTATTCCCGTATTCCTTGACAATCTTTCTGACATTGTCCTCTGTCATTCTTGAATGCTGACTCTTATGTACGGAATAGAATAGTGTATCTGTTGAATACAAATTCACGTCGGGGTGAAACATCTGGAGATAATTTTTTAGATGTTCAACAAGCTTCTCCCGCATAGGGATCACCCTTGTTTTCGAGCCTTTGCCGTGTAGAGTCACAATGTTTCTGCTATCCAGGGCAAGATCGCAAATACGTACATCGACAAGTTCCTGAACTCTTGCGCCCGTCTGGTACAGAAACAGCAGAAGGAAAGCGTCTCTCTTTCCTTTCCGCATTGTAACATCCGGCTGTGCAATAATTGCTTCTACTGCTTTTACAGTAAGATAATCAACCGGTTTCTTGGCCTCGCCGGATTTGGGCACAGATTGAATCTCATTCCAAATACCTGCGGCTTCAATGCTACATGTAGCTGCATACTTTAAAAATGCCCTGATACATGCTCTGCGGTGATTTCTTGTTGAGACGGAACATCCCTGCTCCTTCTCAAGGTAGTCAAGATAAGAGATCATCGATTTTCTGTCCATCATGGATATGGTCACCTTATATAGCATAACGCCGTTTTGTTCCTTCAAATAATCAAGGTATTGTTCCATGGCAATTTGGTATGTACGAATAGTTGCGGGACTGCACTTTTTCATATATGGAAGGTATGATTTGAAATAATCCAGGGTGATCGAGAATAAATCATTTTTCTTCAGCCCCATATCGACACCTCCGGTGCAGCCGCATCAATGGCGTCCCAATTAACACCTGGCGATGCTGAAAGCCGTTCAGGCAAGATATGGATATAGTACGCTGTATCTTCAAAATGTTCATGTCCCATATAAGTTCTGAGATATGGCAGCATCGTAAAAAGGTCAACACCTTCATTTATCCATTTTTGAAGTACAGTCGAGGCAAATGTATGTCTGAAATCATATGGACGCAATGGAGGAAGAAGACTGGGGTCAAGATCTGGATTCGCCATTTTCCAACAGCGATCACAAACGGCGCCTAATTGTTGGGCAGTGTACATTCTCCCGTCAATTCTGGGGAAAAAGTACGGAGTTCTGACAAAAATATTAGTTCTCTGGGTAACATACTCATTCAATAGCCGGAGCATATCATCTGAAACAACAATGATTCGCTCTTTTCTGCGTTTGTTGATCCTGATGAGGATTTCGCCATTGTCAAGATTAACATCAGAATCCATCAGGCAACATGCTTCCTGTGGCCGCAACCCCGACGTATACAGTAATCGAAATATGACTGGAGCAACATATGACACAAAGCGATCACCACAATGCCACGATTCAAGCCTGTCTGCTGCATCGAAGAAGGCAGTGAGCTCTTTTGCTGACATGACATAAGGAACAAATGTCCTTTTGTCGCGGTATAGGTATGAAGGAAGAATATAGGCAGATACGCCAGTTCCCCTGAGATACTTTGCGAAAGTCCGCATGATTCTTGCTCTTCCGCACATATCGACATACCCTTTTTCCTGCTCATCTTTCAACCATGCATCAACAATTTCCTTAGTCAAAGAATTGGAGGCGATTTCGTTGTCTGCACAATATCTGTCAAAACGGCGAAGATATGTAAGACATGCTTCGGCTGAAAACCCTAATAATTTACGAAATTCCAGATATCCATTAATTCCGTTCTGGTAGCAGCTATGGAAGATGTAGTTCAAGACTTCCACCCCCTTGGCTCAATACCATCAAAACTCAGAGCGCAATTCTTGAGGGAACCCGTATCCAGCGCAATATACTGCTTTGTATTAGTGATATCTGTATGCCCCAGAATCTGGGCTACGACAGTAACGGGTGTGCCAGATACAACAAGATTTTTCCCTTCCGCTCTGCGAAGCTGGTAAAATCCTCCCGGGCCGTCCAATCCAGCCATTTTCATATATTTCGTGTACGCCTCGCCGAAAGTACCTCCAGATTTTATTGGGCCGACTGGTGCCTTGTGACGGAGGAACACATGAGGATCGTCAAAATGAGGGCGTCCATTGAGAATATAGTCTCTTAACGCTTCACCAACATCGCCTGTCAATGGAAGAGCAAGTGGTTTCCCAGTTTTGCTCTGAGAAATCCGAATTTCTCCCTTACGCCAGTTAATGTCAGTCAGATGCAAGGCACGGACATCACAGCCCCTCAGTCCCAGCACAACACCGAGCATAATGGCAGCATAATCTCTTTTGCCCAATGCAGTTGAACGATCTATTTGCGTAATAGCTTTTGCGACATCATCTGGTGGGGCAGCAGGATGGATTTTATTCTTTATTGCTGCTTGAAAGTCAAATAATTCCTCATATGTGCTATCAATATATCCGTTATTATGAAGCCATATATGGAATTTGCGCATCTCAACACGCAAAGATGGGATAGATTTGCTTTTTAGATTCGCATTCTCATCAATGATGTATGCCCTAAGATTAGCAATTGTCACCCCATGGAATGACGTGACACCATGCTGAGAAAGCCAGAATGCATAGCGTCTTGGAGCCCATGATCTGCTTTTCTTTTGGCTTGGAGTGATAGCTGTTTCGTCGACATATTTATCTATGACTTCAGAAAACTCATCAGGAACAGGTATTCTGGGGAGCGTATACCTTGTATCAATGATCTTTCCAGTATCAACGAAACCAAGGAAAATTCTGATGTTCAGGATCTCTCGCTGTGCATATCGCTGTCCGGTAGGATCACCGTTCAACTTCTCGCGTAGCGCATCGACATATTTCTCTGTTAATTTCCTGTCCAGATGAAGACGGTTTACTGCTGAATGATATGCACATAGTCGTTTCAATACGGAGGCGGCAGTACTCAGTCTGTCTGTGCCGTATCCGACGCGGTGCATTTCATTCAGAAACATTTGTACGGTTTGTTCGATTGTTTCCACGGTGAGTCCTCCTTTTTATTTATTGAGCCCACCGTGATTCTATCAAGTTATCAGGAAAAATGAATGCCCGCTTAAGTACTATTCCGAGTTGCGACTTCAGAGAACCTCATACGTTTTCCATCACGGATAACGTATATTTCATCATCAACGTTTGTGGTGGAATTCTTGTGTTCTACAAAATACTGATAAAACCGTTTAACAAGAATTCCTGATAAGCGATTCCATCTGGAATACCCGGATCAGGAGATCACCGTGCTGCGGGACGGGCAGACAGTTTCCTATGACAGTATCGTCACAGGGAGTTAAGCACCCCTCAGAAACACACTTTTTCGGAGACAGTATCCAGACACTATCCCCGAAGAAACACACTTTTCAAGAGAAACGGAGGTGAAAACCGATGGCCACCAGAGGAAGAAAGCCCCTGCCCACGGCCCTGAAAGAACTGGAAGGCGACCGTGGCAAGGGCAGACGACCGCTGAACAAGGATGAGCTGACGCCGCCCCAGGACAACGTGAAGTGTCCTGCCTGGCTGATGCCGGAAGCAAAGAAGGAATGGAAGCGTCTGGCTCCCTCCCTGATCGCCATGGGTGTTCTCACCGAACATGACATGGAAGCCTTCGCCGGATACTGCCAGGCTTATGCCCGGTGGCGGGAGGCTGAGGAGTTCCTGTCCCAGCACGGCACCATCTTCAAAACCCCAAGCGGTTATGTACAGCAGGTGCCGCAGGTCAGCATCGCCATGCAGAACCTGAAAATCATGCAGTCCTTCTGCGCGGAGTTCGGCCTGACGCCTGCCAGCCGGGCGCGGCTCTATGCCAACAGCGGCGAAAGCGCAGCCAGCGACGATCCGATGGAATCCGTTCTGAAGGGAGGCTGGCAGGATGTTCAGTGAAGCGAAAGCCCGCCGGGTGACGCAGTTCATTGAGTGCCTGAAGCATACCAAGGGAGAATTCCACGGGGAGCCGTTCAAGCTGCTGCCCTGGCAGGAGAAGATCATCCGGGATGTGTTCGGCACTGTCCGTGACGATGATCCTTCCATGCGGCAGTACAATACGGCCTACATCGAGATCCCGAAGAAGAACGGAAAGAGTGAGCTCGGCGCTGCCATCGCCCTGAACATGCTCTGCAATGACGACGAGTGGCGGGCGGAGGTTTACTCCTGTGCCAGCGACCGCCAGCAGGCGGCTATCGTATTCGATGTGGCTGTGGATATGGTGAAGCAGTCACCTGCGCTCAGCAAGCGGATCAAGATCATTCCTTCTACAAAAAGAATGGTCTACCAGCCGACCGGAAGCATTTATCAGGTGCTGTCCAGTGAAGTGGCCACCAAGCACGGCCTGAACGTCAGCGCCTGCATCTTCGACGAGCTTCACACCCAGCCCACCCGCGCTCTGTATGATGTCATGACCCAGGGCAGCGGCGACGCCCGGAAGCAGCCGCTTTGGTTCCTGCTGACAACGGCTGGCACCGACCGGAACAGCATCTGCTGGGAGGTTCATCAAAAAGCCCTGGATATCATCGAAGGCAGAAAGGATGATCCCCGCTTTTACCCGGTGCTTTACGGCCTGCCGGATGATGCCGACTGGACAGATGAAAAGAACTGGTACAAGGCCAATCCATCCCTCGATCAGACGATCTCCATCGACAAGGTACGGGACGCATTCCGCAAGGCCCAGGAGACGCCCGCTGATGAGAACATGTTCCGTCAGCTGCGCCTGAACCAGTGGGTCAAGCAGTCCATCCGCTGGATGCCCATGGACAAATGGGATGAATGCGGCGGCGCTGTCAATGAGTATGAACTGGAAGGCCGCGCCTGTTATGCCGGGCTTGACCTTTCTTCCACTTCCGACCTTACTGCCATGGTGCTAGTGTTCCCGCCGAGGGACGAAGAAGAGCAGTACATCGTGCTGCCGTACTTCTGGCTTCCGGAGGAAACCTTGCAGCTGCGCGTTCGGCGCGATCATGTGATGTACGACAAGTGGGAGCGTCAGGGCTTCATCCATACGACCGAGGGCAACGTGGTGCATTACGGCTTTATCGAGCAGTTCATCACGAAGCTGGGCGAACGGTTCAACATCCGGGAAATCGCCTACGACCGATGGAACGCCACCATGATGGTGCAAACCCTGGAGGATGACGGTTTCAACATGGTGCCCTTCGGTCAGGGCTTCCGGGACATGAGCCCGCCGACCAAGGAACTAATGCGCATCGTACTGGAGCGGAAGCTGAATCACGGCGGGCATCCGGTACTCCGGTGGAATATGGACAACGCCTTCGTGCGCACCGATCCTGCCGGAAATCTGAAAATCGACAAAGAAAAATCCACTGAGAAAGTGGACGGCGCGGTCGCACTGGTCATGGCGCTGGACAGAGCCATGAAGAACCAGGGCGGCGAATCCGTCTACGATACCCGTGGACTTTTGATTATCTGACGGAGGTGCCAAATGCCCCAAAAACCAAGAAGGCCCTGCCGCTATCCCGGATGTCCGGGCTTCTGCGAACAGGGTCAGGTGTTCTGTAAGGATCATATGGAATGGAGTAGTGACAGGCTGCGCGGCGGTGCCGATGCCCGTGGGTACGACAACCGCTGGCGTAAGGCCCGCGCTCTCTTCCTGAAGCAACATCCGCTGTGCGCCTTCTGCCAGGCAGAGGGCAAGGTCGTGCCTGCAACAGTGGTGGATCATATCATCCCGCACCGGGGCGATCAGCGACTGTTCTGGGATCAAACCAACTGGGAGTCGCTCTGCAAGGGATGCCATGACAAGAAAACGGGCTCCGGCCTATAAGATTGGAGGACAACATGAAGAATCCATTTTCCGGTCTCTTCCGTGCGCGGGACAAGCCCCAGGATAGCGTCAGCGCTGCTCCTACCTTCTACTTCGGCACCAGCGGTTCCGGCAAGGCAGTCAATGCCCAGACAGCAATCCAGCTTTCCACGGTATATGCCTGCGTCCGAGTGATCTCGGAAACAGTAGCCAGCCTGCCGCTGGGTGTATATGAAGCCAAAGAGGACGGTAACCGCAAGGCAACGGAGCATCCGCTGTATCGCCTGGTTCATGATGAGCCCAACAGCGAGATGACGTCCTTTGTGCTGCGGGAGGTCATGCTGGCGCATCTGCTCCTGTGGGGCAACAGCTACTGCCAGATCATCCGCACGGGCAGAAATAAGATCACTGGTCTATACCCTCTGCTGCCAGACAAGATGACTGTGGATCGGGACAAGAACGGCATCCTGACTTACACCTATATGACCAATACCGGCCAGACGGTGGTGCTGTCTCCTGAGGATGTGCTTCATATCCCCGGACTCGGCTTTGACGGTGTCATGGGCTACAGCCCCATAGCGCTGGAGAAGAATGCTATCGGCCTGGGCATCGCTTCCGAAGAATACGGCAGCAAGTTTTTCTCCAACGGCGCACGGCCTTCCGGCATCTTGACACACCCGAACACCGTGAAAAACCCTAAGGCACTGCGCGAAAGCTGGAACGCGGCCTACGGCGGATCATCCAATGCGAATCGGGTGGCCATCCTGGAAGAAGGCATGAAGTTTGAGCCCATGGCGGTGCCCAACAATGAAGCGCAGTTCCTGGAAACCCGAAAGTTCCAGGTGGATGAAATCTGTCGGATCTTCCGGGTGCCGCCTCACCTGGTCGGCGATCTGGAGCATGCCACGTTCTCAAATATCGAGCACATGAGCATTGACTTTGCCGTTCACACCATTCGTCCCTGGCTTGTCCGCATTGAACAGGCCATGAACCGCGCCCTTTTCACCGATCAGGAGAAGGGGCGCTTTTATGTGCAGTTCAATATCGACGGCTTGATGCGCGGTGACTACAAATCCCGAATGGAAGGCTATGCCATTGCCCGCCAAAACGGCTGGATGTCCGCTAACGATATCCGAGCGCTGGAAAACCAGAATCCCATCCCGGCGGATCAGGGCGGTGACGCTTATCTGGTCAACGGCAATATGATCCCCATTACCACTGCCATGAAGCAGCAGACAGACGATGCCACCAGGCAGACTCAGCCGGAAAGAAGGGAGCGGATGCAGCCTTGATTGTTCCCAATCTGATCGTCATTGCCGCACTCATTTTACTCAGCATCCTGCTGATGATTGCCATCGGCTGGACGCATCGACATTAAGGAGGAATTCGCTATGCGACATTTCTGGAACTGGGTCAAAAACGATGATGAGAACCGCACCCTGTACCTGGAGGGTGTGATTGCTGAGGAATCCTGGTTCTCCGATGATATCACACCCGCGATGTTCAAGGAGGAGCTTTTCTCCGGAAACGGCCCCATTACCCTGCACATCAACAGCCCCGGCGGCGACTGCATCGCTGCCAGTCAGATCTACACCATGCTTATGGATTATCCCGGCGACGTCACCGTGCAGATCGACGGCATGGCGGCTTCTGCTGCTTCCGTCATCGCCATGGCGGGCACCCGGGTGTGCATGAGTCCGACCAGTATGATGATGATCCATAATCCCTTCACCATGGCTATGGGTGACACCGAGGAAATGCGAAAAGCCATCCAGTTGCTGGACGAGGTGAAGGAAAGCATCATCAATGCCTATCAGATCAAGACTGGCCTCAGCCGGGATGAGCTCTCGAAGCTCATGGATGGCGAGACCTGGATGAACGCCCTGAAGGCCAAGGAACTCGGCTTCTGCGACGAGGTGCTTTATACCGGAGACCTGGATCTGCCCGACAACGTGTCGGGTTTTTCTTTTGGTCGCCGGGCTGCAGCCGCCTGTCTCATGAACCGGGTGATTGCCACCCTGCCCAAGCCGGGACCGGCGCACCCGCCTGATCCGGAACCGACCCCTGAACCCGTTACCCCTGACAACCGAGTGAAAGCGGCAGACCTGATGAAACGGCTGTCGCTTTTGAAATGAAGAAATGGAGGAAAACACTATGAATCAGATTCTTGCTCTGCGTGAAAAGCGCGCTAACCTGTGGAACCAGACCAAGGCCTTCCTGGACAGCCATCGCGGTGAAGACGGCATGGTCTCCGCTGAAGACAACGCCACCTATGAAAAGATGGAGGCCGATGTGGTTGCCCTCGGCAAAGAAATCGAGCGTCTGGAGCGTCAGGCCGCGATCGACCGTGAGATGGATCAGCCCACTGCCGCGCCTCTGGTTTCCCGTCCCACCACTGCCACTGCTCAGAAGCAGGGCCGCGCCTCCGATGAGTACCGGAATGCCTTCTGGGGCATGATCCGGAACCGCTCTGCCAGCCCTGCCGTCATGAACGCCCTGCAGATCGGCACTGATTCTGAGGGCGGCTATCTCGTGCCGGATGAGTACGAGCGCACCCTGGTGCAGGGCCTTGAGGAGGAAAATGTACTGCGCTCCCTGTGCACCGTCATTCAGACCAGCTCCGGCGACCGGAAGATCCCGATTGTGGCTTCCCATGGTACCGCTTCCTGGGTGGATGAGGAAGGCACCATTCCCGATAGCGATGACTCCTTCGGTCAGATCTCCATTGGCGCTCACAAGGTAGCCACCATGATCAAGGTGTCTGACGAGCTCCTGCAGGACAGCGTTTTCGATATCGAAAACTACATCTCTGCTGAGTTCGCCCGTCGCATCGGCGCTGCCGAGGAAGAGGCCTTCATCAATGGCAATGGCACCGGCAGGCCCACTGGTCTGCTGCATGCCACCAACGGCGCGGGCACCGGCGTGACCACTGCTGGTACTACCATCGTTGCCGATGAGATCTTCGATCTGGTGCACTCCATCAAGAGCGTGTACCGCAAGAAGGCGGTCTTCCTGATGAACGACAGCACCATCAAGGCGATCCGCAAGCTCAAGAGCATCGAGGGCCAGTACCTCTGGCAGCCCGGCCTCAAGGAAGGCCAGCCTGATACGCTCCTGAACTACAGGATCGTGACCTCTCCCTATATGCCTGAAGTGGCTGCGGGCAACAAAGTGATCCTGTTCGGAGACTTCAAGTCCTACTGGATCGCTGATCGCCAGGGTCGTTCCTTCCAGCGCCTGAATGAGCTCTTCGCCGTCACCGGACAGGTCGGTTTCCGCGCCACCCAGCGTGTTGACGGTCGCCTGGTGCTGCCCGAAGCCATGAAGTGCCTGGCTGTGAAGGGTGCCTGATCCTAACCGACCATGGGAGCCATCCTTGGCGGATGGCTCCCTTTCAGAAGGAAGTGAACACCGATGAGCAATACCAAAAACTATTTTGCCCACGGCGGCAATGAACTGGTGATCGGCGGGAAGCTGACCTTTCTGCCCGGTGCGACCGTGGAAGGCGGTGAAGGGCTGTTCGACCTGCCCGCCGGAAATCCGGTCACGGCGCTGCCTTTTTTGGCTGACAGCGAGGCGACCACCGTAGCTGGGCTGCGGGAGGATTACAACCGCCTGCTTGCCGCGCTGCGCACTGCCGGGCTGCTGGCACAGGAGGCAGGTGATCCCTGATGATCGTCACCGTCGATGAGGTCAAAACCCATCTGCGTATTCAGCACGATGAGGAGGACGCCTACATCGAAAGCCTGATCAAGCAGGCGCAGACTGCCGCTGAGGATTACTGCCGGGTTCAGTTTGAGCCCGTGGATGAGGAAGGAACACCCATCGAAACGGATGTGCCTGAACCTGTCCGGCTGGCAGTCATCCTCATGACCAGCTTCTACTATGAAAACCGGGATATCCCGGACATGACCACCTACAAGGCAACCCGCATGGCCTTTGACAGCCTGCTGTATCCGTACCGCGATCCGGAAAAGATGTTCTGACGGAGGTGACGCTGCATGCGCGGTTATAAAAACTTCGACAGCGATCCGCATCCCGGAGACCTGCGTCACATGATTGAGATCGGATACACCGAGAACCAGATCAATGAAAACGGCTATCCGGAACCGACGGATGTAGTGGTATGCCGCGTATGGGCCGCTGTGACTGACGCCGGAAACCAGCATTACCGGGCGGCTGACGTCATGAACACCGAGGCCGTCATCAACTTCACCATCCGGTACCGGGAGGACATCAAGCCCGGCATGTGGGTGCGCTTTCAGGGAGATAAATGGAACATCTCAACTCTGGGCGAGTATAGCTTCAAGCGCACCTATCTGGGCCTGAAGGCTTCCATTGCCAAGGGGGTGAGCGGATGAAACAGGTCAACGCGGCGCTGGCTGACATCGGCATTCCCGTTTTCGCCGGGGTATGGCGGGCAACATCGCCCGACCAGAATCCTCCGGTACAGTACTGCGTGTATTCCACGACCACCACGGAAGCCAGCCATCATGATGATCATGTGACCAGCTTTCGCACCTATGTGTACCTGAATCTGTGGAGCGACATTGATCCGACCGACATGGCGGATACGATCCGGACAGCCATGTACGCCTACGGCTTCATCATGCTGGAAGAATCCGACAAGGGCTACAACCAGCCCGCATACGACACGGCTACCCGGCAGTACACGGTTCAGTGGACATGGGTCTGGAGGGAGGATGCTGAGTATGGCAATTGAACTCCGGGGCTTTGACGATCTCCAGAACGATATGGTCAATATGGCTTACGCGCTGGATCAGGGGCCGGGCGTAAACCGCGCACTGAAAGCGGGCGCTGTGCCCATCGAGGAACAGATGCTCCACAATGCCAGCACCGACCCGAAGATCATCACGGATGCCCTGCACTCGTCCATCCATACGGGCAAGGTCAAGCAGAAGCGCGGAGGCGGCAAGCAGATTACCATCGGTGTCCACCACAGCGAGAACGGCGCGTATTACGCCAACCCTGTGGAGTTTGGGCACGGCGGGCCTGCTCCAGCCCCCGCACATCCTTTTGTACGGCCTGCCTTTGACACCCGGGCTGATGAGGCCTTTTCCGAAATCAAGCGCGTCCTGCGGGACGAGCTCAAGAACCGATGAATTGGAGGTAAAACATTATGGCTAATACTCCTGCCGCTTCTCCGACCGTATCTTCCACGGTTGGTCTGAAGAACATGGTGATCGCCCCTCTGGAGGTCGACACCGAGGAAACCCTGACCTATGGCGATCTGCAGCTGGTTGCTGGCGCGATTGAAGCCAGCATCACCCCTGAGAACGCCGACCCGGACATCCAGTACGCCGATGACATCGAATTCGATGTGCTGTATCCCGATCCTGAGCTCACCTTCACCACGAAGATGGCGGACATTCCGCTGGCCATCCAGGAGAAGATTTTCGGCAATCAGATCGACGACAACGGTGTCCTGATCCGCTCTTCCACGGACAAGCCTCCGTACTTCGCTGTGGGCTTCAAGAGCGAAAAGTCCAACCACAAGTTCCGCTATGTGTGGCTGTACAAGGTACGGGCCAAGCCCCTGACCGAGAACTACGCCACCAAGGAGGGCACCACCATCACCCGCCAGACGGGCGATGTGGAATGGACTGCCATCAAGCGCACCAATGACGGGCGCTACCAGGCGGTCGCCGACGAGGGCGAGAACGGCTTCACGGCTGAGAAGGGTGAAACCTTCCTGCAGTCCGTGTACACGCCCGTGATCACGCCCACCCCGTGAGCCTAACCCCGCTGCCGCACGGCCATGACGCTGTGCGGCAGCTACTTTTGAAGTTTTGGAGGTATGAATATGATCACCTGTACGCTCGGTGAAAAGAAATACACTGTGGACTTCGTTTCCGGCAGGGCCCTGCGCGAAATGGAGCCCGCTTCCAAAATGTACGGCAGGCTGGTGCGCCTGTCCCAGGACGCGACTGAGGGCAAGGATGTCTCCCAGGAGCAGCTGACCGTGACCGATGCCCTGGACACCATGGTGAAGTGGTTCTGTATCCTGTTCAACAACCAGTTCACCCCGGATGAGGTCTACGACAACTATCCCGCCGACCGCCTGATGCATGACATCGCGCTGGCGCTGATGGCCACCCAGACCCAGACCACGGAGGTGCTGGACACTTTCCCTACGATTCCGGCGGTGCAGGAAGCGGAGCAGATTCTGGCGGAGGCGGAGAATCCGGAAGTGACGATCCCGCAGGAAGCCTGACCCTGCCGGAATATATCTATGCCACCTACAACGAACTGATGAAGAATGGCTGGCGAATGAAGGAAATCGACGAAATGGACATGCTGGGCTTCCTGCGCCTGCGGGCATGGGATGCCACACGGGAGCAGGAAAAGAAAAAGCCCCGGCAGCGCTTCATTGATGAAGTCTGGCCGGGGATGAAGCCGGGATGATGCAGATCGACAAACTGGAAGACTACAACATCTTACGCAGATATATCTTTTCTTCAGTCCGGCTTTCTTCTGTAAAACCATGACTCAGAAACAGCTTGATCGCGGGATTGTCAATGGCAATATCGTCATAAAGGACAGCAACACCATGATCCTTTGCAGCCGAGCACAGCAAGTCCAACGCTTCTCCGCCATACCCTTTTCTTCTGTAAGGCGAATAGATGATGACGTTTGCTATCTCATGCTTGATTTCGGCATCATAGTGATAAGCGATTTCTCCAACGTATTGACCGACATCATCTTTCAGATATCTGTAGTACCTTTTGCCCTCGTGGTTGATCAACCAGTGATCATACCAGCTTGCCCATTTATCTTTGGGCCATGGTATTGTACCGCCCCATGCCTGGTTATAGGACATTGTTTCCTCATCGGCCAGCATCATTTGGCGAAACCACAGATCTTCATACTTTGGCTCATAGAGCGTTAACATATCGCTTTCTCCTGCAAATTCCGAGTTGTCGAGTCGAAGCTCCTAACCAGTATTCTACCATTTCCTGTTAATCTCCTGCAATCAAAGAGAGGTGAACTTTTATGGCTGAAACCCTGCGCGAACTGGTGGTCGCGCTGTCGCTGGATTCCAGCAATTTCTCGCGCAATATGCGCACCATCAACCAGCAGATCAAGGAAGCCGAGTCCACCTTCCGTCTGGCCGGAGCTGGCGTACAGAATTATGAAAAGACCATCGCGGGCACGGAAGCCAAGCTGTCCATGTTGGGTCAGAAGCTCACCCAGCAGCAGCGGGCTGTGGAGCAGTACAGCCGGGCGCTTGTGGCGGCGAACGATAAGCTGAAGGAAAACTACGACCGCCATCAGGATTACACCCAGCGGCTGGAGCAGGCAAAGGCCCGTCAGGAAGACCTGCGCTTCGAGGTGGAAGCGGCCACCTACGCCTATGAGAATTACCGTGATTCCCTGGGCGAAACAGACTCCGCCACTATCGCCGCCAAGCAGAATCTGGAGCGGTACCAGGAAGAATATGCCGACGCTACTGCCGAGGTCACCAAGCTGGAGGGACAGGTCAAGGCCCTGCAGAAGACCATGCAGAACAGCGCGGATGCTGTCAGCAAGGCCACCACTGACCTGAACAACGCCAAGGCTGCTGTGAAGGACACGGAAGCGGAGATCCGCAGGCTGACGGAACAGCTGTACCGGATGCAGTCCGCATGGACGCAGGCCGGAGAATCCCTGACTGCTATCTCCAAAAAATGTGAGACGATCTCCAAGGCCATGACCAAGGCCGGGAAATCCCTCACGACCCACGTCACGGCTCCCATCACGGCACTGGGCACCGCCGCCATTAAAGCATCCGTCGATTATGAATATGCCTTCGCCAACGTCCGAAAGACTGTGGATGCCACCGAAGAGGAATATGACCGTCTATCTGATTCCGTCAAGCAGATGAGCACGGAGGTTGCCGCGTCCGCCGAGGATATTGCGGAAGTCATGTCCATCGCCGGACAGCTGGGCATTGAGAACGAGCATCTGGCCGAGTTCACCCGTACCATGATCGACCTGGGCAACAGCACGAACATGGTCGCTGCGGACGCCGCCAGTGAAGCCGCCCGGTTTGCCAATATCATGGGCATGAGCCAGAACGAGTTCCAGAACCTCGGCTCCACCCTGGTCGACCTGGGCAATAACTACGCCACCACCGAATCGGAGATCATGTCCATGTCCCTCCGTCTGGCTGGCGCGGGCAGGCAGGTCGGTCTTTCGGAAGCACAGATCCTGGGCTTTGCCGCCGCCCTGTCCTCTGTCGGCATCGAAAGCCAGATGGGCGGCTCCGCTTTCAGCAAGGCCCTCATCAAAATGGAGGTTGCCGCCGCAACAGGCGGTGACGCGCTGGAGGACTTTGCCCGCGTCTCCGGGATGAGCGCATCCCAGTTCAAGGATCTGTGGGAGCGGGATGCTGCTTCCGCTTTCCAGGCGTTTATCGTGGGCCTTTCCAAAATGGATGAGGAAGGCGTCAGCGCCATCAAAACCCTGGACGATATCGGCATCGCTGAGATCCGGCTCCGTGACACCCTGCTCCGTGCGACAAACGCATCGGAGCTATTTAATAAGACGCAGGCTACTGCCAACAAGGCATGGAGCGAAAATGCCGCCCTGACCAATGAAGCCAACAAGCGGTATGCCACCACCAAATCCCGCCTGACCAATCTGAAGAACACGGCGCTCATGTTCGCCCGGCAGATCGGCGACGACCTGAATCCGACGATCCAGCAGATCATCGACAAGGCCGGGGAGCTCCTGCAGAAGTTCCTTTCACTGGACAAGACCCAGCGGGAATCCATCGTGAAATGGGCCGCGTTTGCCGCCGCTGTCGGCCCCGTCGTGCTGGTTTTGGGCAAGGTCGTAGGTGCGGTCGGTACCGTCACCGGAGCCCTTGGAAAGGCCTTCACGGCCATCGGTAAATTCTCTGCTTCCGTCTCCATGGCAGGCGGCGGGATCGGAGGCTTTGTGAAGGTACTGGCTTCCTCCAAGGTGGCCATGGTCGCTCTTGCCGCTGCGCTGGTGTATGGCGCGGTGAAGCTGGTGGACGTTGCGTCCGGAGCGAAAGCCGCCCGTGAAGCACTGGAAGGCATGGCAAAGACCGCCAAGTCCTGGAAGGAAACTGCCGCAGAAACCTTCTACGGCAGCAGCCAGGGCCTGTCCTTCTTCGGCATGAGCAAGGACGACTTCAAGCGGGCCACTGGAAACAGCCGCGAATGGCTGAATGGTCTGCTGGATGTCTGGTCGGACGGTAAGAAGGAAACCAACGAGATCGTTTTGGAATGGACGGACTCCTTCAAGAGCCTGACCGCCAGCACCCGTGAGGAGCTCACCAGTCTGAAGGAAACTGCCGACCAGGCAGGCTATTCTTCCGTTTCGGCACAGCTGCAGGCCGACATCGACACGCTGGACTCCATGGACAAGGAAATCGCCCGGCTGCTGAAAAAGAAGCAGAACAGGAAGCTGTCGGAACGCGATAAAGTCCGCCTGCAGGAGCTCATCGACACCCGCGAGGCCATTGAGGTCAAATATCACCTATCCGCAGCCGACACAGACGGCTTCGACACCATCCGGAACAAGGTGGAAGCCGAAGTGGCCCGTGCAGAAGCCCGTGGACAGGAAGTCAGCGCAACAGTATATGAAAACGCCATGGTCGCTGCCGCCGAGGGCATGTCCGCCGTCAACTCCTCTCTGGACGAGCAGTACGACAAGGAATATGCCCTGATCCAGCTGATTGAGAACAGCACGGAGCGTCAGCAGGCACTGGATGCTCTGAACGCCAAGTACAACAGTGACCGCCGGGCTGCTGCCATGGAATACGCCCAGCTGATGGCCGACATCGTGATGCCTGTGTGGCAGCAGAGTGATATCCAGACCGCAAAAACACAGGTCGGCGACCTGATGCAGCTGCTCCGGCAGTACAGCGCGGCTTCTACTGACGCTGAGAAGAAATCCTTCCTGCCGCAGCTGAACCAGCTGACCTCCAGCATGGATGAAGGTGCTCTGACAGAATATGTCGCGCTGCTGACCCAGATCCAGTCCCTGCTGGACAGCGGAATGTCGGAAACCGAGGTACAGGCCATGTTCCCGGATATCGACTTCTCCTCCGCGCTGGAGCAGCTGGCCGCGATCCAGACCTACCTGAACCAGAACAAATGGGACACCAACCTGACCAGCCTGAACGAGATGTTCGGCGAGGCTGTCGGTGAGGAAGTCCTGAAGATCACCACCGATCTGGACATGACCGGAGCGCAGGCTCGCTGGAATGAATGGGCCAGCAATCCAGGCGCGATCACCACGGACGCGGTCATTCAGGGATATACGGAAGCAGAGAACGCGACCAAACAGCAGCCGCTGGTGGATGCCTTTGTAGCAAAGTACACTGAGCAGCCGGAAGGCGCGGATAAATCCTCCCTGACTCCTGCCGGGCTGGTGGCCTATGTGCAGACCTATGCGGAAGCCACCACGGGCACTGATGTGTCCGGGCTGAACCCCACCAATGTGACAGCCATGGTCAGCGCCTACAAGGAGCTGGCATCCGGCACCGATGTCACCCAACTGAAGCCCAGCGAGATCACGGCCTATGTGTTCAAATACCTGGAGGACAACAAGGTCGATACCACCGGGCTGACGCCGGAAGCGGTGACGGCCTTCGTCATGGCCTATGAGGAGGTCACTGGCGGTGCTTCCACCGCTGCCCTGAAGCCCTCTGATGTAGTTGGCCTGATCACCAAATACGCCGAAGCCGAAAATGTGGATGTGTCTGCGCTGACCTCCGCCCAGGTGGAAGGCATCGTGACCAAGTTCGCCGAGGCGACTGGCTGTGACAAGTCCGAGCTCCTCCGGGAGTTCACTGCCTACATCACGGAATACAAGGAAGCCGCAGGCGTGAAGAAGCCCACCCTGAACATGCAGGTGGGCTTGTCCGGGTATGATCTGCTGGCTTACCGCCGCTGGCTGCGGAACAACAAGGTCGAGGTGGAAGGCGTCGTCCGGCTGTCTGAAGTGTATGAAGACCCCAGCGGAGTGCTGGGCGAGTCCGGGGTGAAATACTGGAAAGACGGCGAAGAGATCCCCGTCACAGCGGTCACCTCCGATATGCTCCGGCCCGAGGATGTGGCCATCCTGGACAAGGACGGTACCATGCACATCCTGCTGACCACGGAGATCACCGGCGCACCGGAAGCCATCGCGGAAATGCGCGAGCAGGTCGCCGAAGTGGATCAGCTGGGTATGACCGCAATCGGCACCGCCCTGACGGGCATCATGCCCAAATCCCTGATGGATTATATTGACGCTGCCGAACAGCGGATCAAGAATGCCAAGGGCGATCTGGATCAGTGGTACAACTTTATCTACGGCGGCAACGAAGGCATCATGCGGACGCTGAACCAGTCCATGATCAATGACTTCGATCCGGAGAATGTGGCCCAACTGGCCACCTATGTTTCCGAGGTCGTCACTGCCATCCAGAACGGGCAGGAGGTCAGCCAGGAGGATATCGACAACCTGAACAAGATCCTGCAGTTCGTGCAGGACTTGGATTCCGTGGGCGTCGGTCAGAACGTAACCGAAGGCATCGCGGAAGGCATGACCGCCGCCGGATGGGATACCAGCGCAGAAACGCTGGCCACCAACCTGGAGACCGCCATCAACTCCGCGCTGATCATCAACAGCCCGTCCGAGCGTATGAAACCTGCTGGCGAATATGTCGCGGCAGGCGTCGGCGCAGGCATGGGCGGCTACGACTTTTCTACGGATGCAGTCACACTGGCCACCAATCTGGAGACCGCCATCAGTGCCGCCCTGGGCAGTGAAGCCCTGAATCCTTCCGGCACAACAGCAATGGCCGGGCTGGCTGGCGCTCTGACGGCCTACGACATGAGCGGCGCAGGCAGCACGGTTTCTTCCAATGTGAAGAATGCTGTTTCACGCAGCCTGACCGCCATCAGCCTGAAATCCATCGGCACCAATGCCATGGCGGGTCTGAAGGCGGGCATTACCGCCGGGCGATCCGGTGTGGTCAGCGCCATGCAGTCCGCCGCCCGTGCTGCCGTGAATGCCGCTAAGAAGGAACTGAAGATTGCTTCTCCTTCGCGTGTGTTCCGGGATGAGATCGGCACCATGACCATGAAGGGCTTTGGAGAAGGCGTCCTGCAGGAAAGCCGGGTGCAGGCGCGCACCATCCGCAACGCTGCCCGCTTCCTGACGGGTGAAGCTAAGGAAGGCGCGATTGCCTTCGGGAACAACGACAACCGGAAGACCTACAACCAGACGAGCTCCGTCAACCTGTCCGGCAACAACTTCTATGTGCGGGATGAGCAGGATATCCGCTCCCTTGCCATTGAGATTGCCACCCTGACGAAACGCCAGCAGCGCGGGCGCGGGCTCCGAATGGCCTGATTTAACTTGACTTTCAGGGCGGGCAGAGTGAGTAATACTGCTACCCCAACGGAAGGAGGAAACGCCATGGGATTCATGATGCAGATCAGGCCGGAGGTGCTGAAAAAGCTCCGAGAGGATTACCCGACCGGGTGCCGTGTGGAGCTTGTCCAGATGTTTGAGGAACCGCGCAAGGACATGGTTCCCGGACTGACCGGAGAGGTCATGTTCGTGGATGACGCGGGCGGCATTCATGTCGCCTGGTCGAACGGCTCAACCCTCGCGGCGATCCACGGCATCGACGTCATTCGCAGAATCGACTGATCACAATCAACCGCCAAAGGGCCACCCGTCAAAAGGTGGCCTTTTGACGTATTTGGAGGAATTCTCATGCAGGACTATTTTCTCTGGAATGGGGTGGACTGCCGCACCTACGGCATCCACGTGACGGAGCAGCCACCCATCACCATCCCGCTGGAGCGGAGTACCCAGACCAATGTACCCGGCAGGCCGGGGAGCCTGACGCAGCAGGAAGGCGAAGATGTCTACGACGATATGATCCTGACTGCAACCTGCTTTATCTCTGATCCGGCGCAGATTCCGGCCATCGCTGCCTGGCTGAAGGGCAGCGGTACAGTGACCTTTGCCAACCGGACTGGCGGCTACTATAGAGCGCGGATTGCCAACCAGATCCCCTTTGAAAAAGTGCTCCGGGGCAATCCGCACTGTACCTTTGCGGTCAACTTCCGCTGTTATCCGTTTTTCTATGCCGATGCCGCAGCTGACATCACGCTTACCACATCCGGGACGATCATCACGAATCCTGGAAGCGTGTATTCTGAACCGATCCTGACAGTCACAGGTTCCGGAAATATTACGCTCATGGTGGGGACAACCATTGTGGAACTGGAGAACATCTCTGGGAGCATCGTTATCGACTCCGTGCTGCAGGAAGCATACCAAGGAACCACACTGATGAACGATCACATGAACGGCGAGTTCCCGGTACTGAAGCCCGGTGCGAATGCCATATCATGGACGGGTACGGTCACGAAGGTGGTCGTCAGGCCGAATTGGCGCTCCCTCTGAGTTCGTCAAAATGCTTTTGCAAAGAAAACTTTGCAAACCCTATTGACAAGTGTACTTGGCAATGATATAGTATGCACATGCCAAGCGAACTTGGCAAAAAGGAGGATTTATGATGAACAGAGAAGAGATTCTGGAAAAAAGCAGGCAGGAGAACCATGGACAGGACATCGCAAATCTTGAAGTCGCCAGATCAAGCATTGTCTTTGGCTGGATTGTCGCTGTGTGTTTACTTGCGGTTGTCGCTGTAACAGAAGCAATCAAATATGACCGTATGAACAGCGGGATCTTCTTCGCTGTCATGGCTGGATGCTCGGCAATCTTCATTCGCAAGTATTTGAAGCTGCACAAAAAACACGAGCTGTATATTTCGATTGTCTATGTGATTGCAGCTGCTGCATTTCTCGTTTCCTGGATACTCCAGTTGACGAAATAAGGAGGTGGCAGCATGGATGAGCAATTGGTTTTGAAAAACAAGCTCAAGGAGATACGCACGGAGAAAGGGCTGTCGCAATCTGCGTTGGCTGAAATGGTTGGTGTTTCGCGCAACACGATCAGTTCCATCGAAACAGGTCAATTCAGCCCAACCGCAAAGCTCGCATTGATTATATGTATTGCTTTGGACAAGAAATTTGAAGATGTATTCTATTTCTGAGTCATTGTAAAGGAGAAAATCAGCATGGCTTTCTTCCCACCAATTCCCTTGATTCGCAAGAATGTAATCCTAAAAAAACTGAGAGATTGCGGAGCAACGTCAGAAAAGACAGCGCGAACACTGGCCGAAGCAGGCATCATCAATCCGAATGGGTTCAAGCATATTACAGAATTGCTTGTGCGGCAAGGTGCCATCCATAGGACTTCCGATAGCCGATACTACGTATAAAGTGTGAAACACTTTCGAGCGTCACTTTGGTGGCGCTTTCTTTTTACCCATTTGGAGGTGATACCCCATGATCTGCGTCTATCCTGCCGACTGCACCGACTTCTCCACCAACGGCAACGGAACCCTGGCCCCGTTGTCGGCGGAGGTTACGGAAACGCTGAACGGCGAATACGAACTGACGCTTGTGCATCCCATCGATGATGCGGGAAAATGGCAGCGGCTGGTGGAGGGCTGCATCCTCCGCGCTCCTGTTCCCGCCGCCATGACGCCACGCGTCAACTTCACCGCGCCGGGCGACGACAACCGGACGGAGGTCTGGCGGGTAAATACGGACTTCTCGGGCGCGGAAACCCGGAAAGGCACCCTGCGCCTGCGCTCCGGGCCAGGCACAAAGTACAAGGTGCTGGCGACCTATAAGAACGGCTCCTTCGTGCAGGTCATCGCCAAGACCAACAGCAGCTGGTATGAGGTGACCGCGCCGGATGGAAAGCACGGGTACATGTCCACCACCTACCTGGTGCTGGATCACACGGAAGGCTCCGCGTCCGAGGCAACATCCTCTGTGGTGGAATCCCGGCAGCTGCGGGATCAGCCCTTCCGCATTTACCGGGTGGTGCCGGAGCTCGACAAGATTACCGTCTACGCACGTCATGTGTTCTATGACCTGCTCGACAATATGATCAAATCCTACAAGCCCTCATCCTCTGCGGTGGGGGCTTCTGTTGTGCAGACCATTTCTTCTTCCTGCCTGTCGGAGCACGACTTCACCTTCTATTCCGACCTGGACAGCCGGGCCGAGGATGTGGAGTTCGAAAACTGCAATCCCGTGGACGCCCTCCTGGGCGAAGGCGGTGTGGTCGAAAAGTACACAGGCGAACTGACCCGCGACTGGTGGGATGTGTATGTGGTGAAGCGCGTCGGTCAGGACAGCAACGTGCAGATCCGGCAGGCCAAGAACCTGCTGGGCATCAGCTACGACATTGACCTGACGGATGTGGTTACCCGCATCATGCCCACTGGTGAGGACGCAGACGGCAACGTGCTTTACCTCCCAGAACTGTTTATCGACAGCCCGCTCATCGGCAGTTATACCCACCCGAAATGGATTCACCTCGCCGTGTCGGAAGCCAAGGAAAAGACCGACGGCGACGATAAGAAAACCAAAGAACAGTGCTATACGGAGATGCGCTCCCAGGCGCAGGCACAGTTTGACGCTGGATGCGATACGCCGACCGTCACGCTGAGCGTGGACTTCATCAACTGTGCGGATACCGAGGAATACCGGGAATACGGCTTCCTGCAGAACATCTACCTGGGCGATGCCGTCCGGGTGATCGCTCCCCGCATCGGGGTTTGGGTGTCCATGCGGATGACGCAGTACACCTATGACTGCCTGACGAAGAAATACACCCAGATGACGCTCGGCACCGTGGCAGATACGGTGGAAGGCAACGTGATCAGCGCCCGTCAGCTTCCCAGCGGCATCATCACCGGAAGCAAGCTGGCGATCAACTCCGTGGGCACCGGGCAGCTGCAGAGCGGCTCGGTCGGCTCCGTGCAGATCCAAATGGCGGCGATTGAAACGGCTCACATCCAGGACGCCGCTATCAGCAAAGCCAAAATCGGTGAAGCCGCCGTAGGGACGGCGCAGATCGAGGATGCCGCCATCGTCCGGGCAAAGATTGCCCAGGGCGCTATCGGATCGGCCCAGATCGACGACGCTTCCATCACCCGCGCCAAAATCGGTGAAGCGGCCATCGGCGCAGCCCAGATTGAAGATGGCGTGATCACCTCTGCGAAGATCGGCGCGGGAGAAATCCAGACTGCCAACATCCATGACGCGGCGATTACCACGGCAAAGATCGTGGACGGCGCTGTCAAAAACGCGAAGATTGAGAACGGCGCGATTGACACCGCAAAGATCGCTGATGCCGCTATTACAAACGCGAAGATCGGCGGCGCAGCCATTGGCACGGCAAACATTCAGGATGGTGCCATTGTGCGGGCCAAAATCCTCGATGGCGAAATTGTCACCGCGAAGATCGCTGACCTGGCCGTAACCGGAGCAAAGATCGCAGACCTGGCCGTTACGACCGCCAAGATCGCGCAGGCGGCTATCACCAACGCACAGATCGCCAACGCCGCTGTGGACACAGCGCAGATTGCCCTCGGTGCGATTACCGCCGCCCTCATTGCCCAGGGTGCAGTAGGCACCGCCCAGATCGCGGATGCCAGCATCACGGACGCGAAGATCGTAGAGCTCACCGCCAATAAGATCAACGCGGGCACACTTTCCGTGGAGCGCCTGATCATCCGTGGCAATAACCAGTCCCTGATCTATGCCATCAACAATATGGGCCAGCTGGTTTCAGCGGAGGTCGATACCATTGACGGTTATGTGCTGACGGAGCGCACCATCACAGCGGACAAGATTGTGGTGCACAGCATCACGGCAAACGAACTGGCCGCGCATACGATCACCGCGAATGAAATCTTGGCTGGAACGATCACGGGCAACGAGATCGCCGCCGCTACCATTGAGGGCAGCAACATCAAGGCCGGGACGCTGACCACGTCCCATGTAGCGGCGGACTTTGGGCAGTCCTTGGATCTTTCCAGCAATACGGGCATCAATCAGACGGTTGAGCAGATCTATGACGCCATCGCCGCTGCCGGAGGCGCGGAGGTCATCGTCGGCACACAGGTTGCCGCTACCAATGCTTGGACGGGTGTGGCCAGCTTCGATGAACTGAAGGATGGACAGACCATCCTGTACTGGCTCCCGTTTGCGGGGACTTCCACAGCGGCAACGCTGAATCTGACGCTTAAGGATGGTACGGCAACCGGGCCGAAGAATGTCTACATCAACGGTACCACCCGCTGCACGACGCAGATCGCCGTCGGCAACGTGACCCAGATGACCTACCGTGTCAATACGCCCATCAACGGCTCCGGCAGCTATACGGGCTGGTGGATCACCAGGAACCAGGACACCACCACCAACTATTACGACCGGATCAACTACAAGGCATCCGTGACGGCGGTCGGTGCCATTGCCGCCGGGCGGCTGGGCGTGTTCAACAGCGCAGGCAAGCTGATGCTCCTGTCTACAACCGCTTTCGATGTGACGAAGCCCATTCTGTATGTCGGTACCGCATATACCGCTTCCGTGCTGACTCAGACCAACAACTATATCTCCTGGGGCACCGCCTTTTCGCTGGCCAACACCGTATCCGGCTTTTCCGGCACGGCGGGAGCGACGGTGTACATCAAGGGTACGCTGAACGGCTCCATGCTGACGCCTGCCGCCGGGGTACTGACGACGACGGTTCCCACCACTGAGGACGGATACACTTACGTTCTCCTCGGCCTGATGAGCACAGCCACCAACGCAGTGCTGGCACCGGAGCATCCCATGTTCCGGTATTACAACGGCGGCTTCAAAACTGTCTCCCAGATTGCCTATGAGGCTTTTGTGGAAGCGGATGAAGCGAAGGAAGCCGTTGATAATCTGGAAATCGGCGGCAGGAACTATGTGCTGAATTCCGATACGGAATCCTCTGGCACAGCTGACCTCATCGGCAGATACGCCCTTTCGGAACCCATGACGGCAGACGAGGAGTATACCGTCTCCCTGTCCCTCTCTATGGAGGATCTGAGCAGAATCACCGTGCGGACTTCGGATGGCGATCAGGTGCTGGCCACCATCCGGCTGGATGATGTCACCATGCAGACCGTGAAAGCAACCTTCACCGCCGCTTATGCCAGTGGCAAAACGCCGGACGACGATCCCAATAATGCGGACATCCTCATTTACCGGGAGCCGACTGGGGACGCTGATCCGGGCACCAGCACCATTCACTGGATCAAGCTGGAGAAAGGCAACCGGGCAACGGACTGGACTGCTGCGCCGGAGGATGGCGAGGCCAACCTCGAACTGAAGCTCTCCTCCGTTCGGGCGCAGATCAGCACGGAAGCGGACAGCATCCGGCAGGAGGTGCAGGCCACATACGCCCTGGCCAGCGACATGTCGCAGGTGAAGACGCAGGTCGGCACCCTGTCCCAGCAGTCCGAGAGCAATTTTACCTGGGCCGTAACCCGGATCAATCAGCTGCAGGAAGACCTGACCAACGCCCATGAGGCAACCGAAGAGGAATTGGCCATCTTCCGCACCTATATGTCCTTTGATGAAAACGGGCTGGTCATCGGCAAAACCGGAAACCCGTTCACCTTCCGTGTCGTGAACGACAGGCTGGCCTTCTACATGAACGACACCGAGGTGGCGTACCTGAGCAACAACAAGCTATACGTCACACAGGCAGAAATCCTGTCCAAGCTCATTATCGGGCATTTTGCCTTCGAGCCGCAGACCAACGGCAATCTCTCCCTGATTTATAACGGTTAATGAGGTGATCCCATGGCAACCACAGTATCCTACAGCGCATCCCTGTGCACGAGGCACTACAATTCATCCTCCAATGCCAAGAACGGATATGCCAGTCAGGAGTTTTATGATTCCAGCTACAACAACGTAGGTATTATCAGCTTCGTCGGCATGAACCTTGCCAACAAGGTGATCACCAGCATCTGGCTTGACATTGACGCATCGAAAGCCGGATATGGCGCGGGAAGCACAAAGACCGTTTTCATGCGGAAAGCCAACTACCAGAATGGCATCGCTTCCGGCATTGCTGGTTGGCAGTACACCGGGGATGAGCTTGGCACCTTCGACGGTTCCTTCTACGGGAACTACACCAGCTATTACATCACCGGGTCGCTGTTCAATGCCATGGCGGCATATATTGCAGCAGGCAACAACAGCTTTACGATTTATAACCCGTATCCCAGCGCGTCGTCCCAGGGGTATTCCTACAACTACCTGCAGTGGTCAAGTGTGATCATCACAATCACATATGAGGAAGCCGTGTCCCAGCCGACTGTGTCTTCCTCCTCCGTGAACCTGGGCAGGGCCGTGACGATCTACACCAACCGGCAGAGTACCGCGACGACGCACACCTTGCTCTACAGCTTCGGCAGCGCCAGCGGCACCATCGCCAACAATGTCGGCGCATCAATCAGCTGGACGCCGCCTTTATCGCTGGCCAGCCAGATCCCAAGCGCTACCAGCGGCATCTGTACAATCACCTGCCAGAGTTATAACGGCGGGACACTGACGGGTACCCGAACGTGTACGGTGACGCTGAATGTGCCGAGTACGGTTGTGCCGAGCATTTCTTCGGTCACAGTCGAGGATACCAATACAACGGTCGTGTCCAGGATCGCCGCCTTCGTCAAGGGGCTGAGCACATTGTCCGTTGCCATCACGGCGGCGGGTGTATATGGGAGCACGATCTCTTCCTACCGTACCTCGCTGGATGGCGTGAATTATACAACGGCATCCTTTACTGCCAGCAAACGCCTCTCCGCCGCCGGGGACATGACGATGACGGTCACGGTTACGGACAGCCGTGGCCGGACGGCAACCTACACGACCACCTTCAACGTGCTGGACTATTCGCCGCCCTCCATTACAGCTTTCTCCGCAGAACGCTGCAACAGTGATGGATCGGCGGCTCAGCTGGACGGCACGAAGGCCAGGTACTCCTTTACCGGAAAGGTCACCGCCCTGAATAACAAGAATGGCCTTTCTTGCGTGGTGTACTACAAGCTGAAGAGCGCCACAGCCTGGACGACGGCGGAGCAAATGGCCATCACCAGCTATACGCTGAGCGCCACCAACAAGCTCCTGTCCCAGACCTTTGACGCTCTGTACAGTTATGACCTGAAGGTAAGACTGACCGACTATTTCTACTACGTGGAACAGGCCGTCAGCATCGGCACCAAGGGCGTTATCCTGGACTTCATGGCGGACGGCACCGGGATCGGCATTGGGAAGGTGGCAGAAACCTCTGGGTATATCGACTGCGGCTGGCCGCTGAAGCTGAGCTCTGCGCTAGCTGTTGCCTACGGCGGTACGGGAGCCACATCGGCGGCGAGCGCCATAGCCAACCTGGGTGGTGTGAAGAAAACCGGGGACACGATGACTGGCAACCTGAACATTTCCGGCTACCTGTATCCTTCTCTGCTCCTGCTTCCAACCTACAACGATACCACCAACCGGACGGTGTTTGAGGGCAGCTACGCTGGCGCTTCCTCCTTTGCCGCGTGGGAGGACAGCACGGGCAACAACCGCCGGATGCTGGAAGTCCGCACGAAGGCTTATCAGAACAGTCTCGACTGGGCTGTGCTTCTGCGGGTCTGTGACGCGGGCACCTGGGGCAACTACCGTGTGTTCCATTCCGGCATGGTCTCCGGTGTGCCTGTCGCCAACGGCGGCACAGGGGCCACCACAGCGGCAAACGCCCGGAGCAACCTGGGCACGAATAACGCAGGCAACATCACCACCGGCACACTGGCTATGGCGCGTTTGCCATTCAAGGTGGCTTATGGCTCTGGTTCCGTAGCAGGCAACAGTGCTCTCAGCATCAATTACAGCGGTGCCGGGTTCACGGCCATTCCGTGTGTGGTGGTCAGTTACTCCACCAGCAGCGGAAACTGGTCAGGCGATAACGGTGCGCTGAAAGTTTACAGCAAAACAACAACAGGTGCGACAATCATCGTCGGCGGCAACTTCAATACCGCCAGAAATATCGACTGGATCGCGATTGGAGTGTAACCATGAACCTTTTTCACTCTCGGGATCAGCCCGCTTCCAATTCGGAGGCGGGTTTTTCTATATCAAAATGAAATGGAGGAAACAGCAATGCGGAACTTTTCTATCGACCTGATCTGGGCGAAGATCCAGATCGCCATCACAGCCATCGGGGGATGGCTCGGATACTTCCTTGGAGGCATCGACGGTCTGATGATTGCTCTCATGATCTTTATGGCGCTGGATTACGTGACCGGGGTCATGTGCGCGATCATCGACAAGAAGCTGTCCAGCGCCGTCGGCTTCAAGGGTGTCTGCAAGAAGGTGCTCATCCTGTTCATGGTGGGCATTGCGAACATCGTCGATCTGCATGTGATCGGCTCCGGCAGTGCGCTTCGAGGCGCGGTGATTGCCTTCTACCTCTCCAATGAGGGACTTAGCCTGCTGGAGAACGCAGCTTACATCGGCCTGCCCATCCCGGACAAGCTGAAGGCCGTTCTGGAGCAGCTGCACAACCGGGATGAGAAGGAAGGCAAAGACGGTACGACCGACCAGGGCGACGGCGAATAAGCTGCCGCCCTCTTTTCATGATTGGAGGAATCATCATGGCGGACAGAATCAATACGCCTTTCACCAACGAGCACTTTGCCGACTGGTGCCAGAAGATGGTTGGCCAGCCCTACTGGTACGGCACCTGCGTCTACAAGGCAACCAACAGTCTGCTGTCCCGGAAGAGCAACCAGTATCCGTCTTCTTATGCTTCCAGCCGCATGTCCCGTTATAAGCAGGACATTGCCAACAAGGCTGTCGTGTCCGACTGTATCGGCGGCTGCAAGGGCTATGCCTGGACAAACGGCGGTCAGGGTGTGCTGGAAGCTATCGGGACGGATAAACCCATCACCAGCAAATACGGCTCCAATGGGTGTCCGGACAAAGGCGCGAACAGCATGTTCTCCTGGGCTAAGTCCAAAGGAATGGACTGGGGCACCATCGACACCCTGCCGGAGATCCCGGGTGTGGCGCTGTACAAGGACGGTCACGCCGGGTACTACATCGGCAATGGTTATGCCGTGGAGTGGCAGGGCTTCAGCTGGGGCTGCGTGAAGACACAAGTAAAAAAGCGCCCCTGGACACACTGGTACAAACTGCCGTTTATCGATTACGGCGATACCAGCGGCGCACAGGTCGCTGTTGAGGCGGTCACCGTGTACACGCTGGGCAGCAGGTTGCTGAAGAATGGCACTTCCGGCGCGGACGTGAAAGCACTGCAGGAACTGCTGAACCAGCTGGGTGCCGCCCTTGAGGTGGACGGTCAGTTTGGCAGCAAGACAGAAGCCGCCGTGAGGGCTTTCCAGAAGAAGGCCGGAATCAAGCAGGACGGCAAGTACGGTGATCAGACCCATGGTGCCCTGATGGCCGCTGTGGCGGAGGACGATGCCGGGCAGCAGGCCATGACGGAAACGCAGCCCGAACCGGAGCAGGAACAGCCCGTCGCCGGACAGACTACCATCCGGGTGCTGATCAAATCCTCCGGATGGAAGGTCAACATCCGCACGGGCAATGGCACCAGCTATAGCCGTATTACCGCCGTCGCGCCGGGCACAACGCTGGAGTACGTGGCCAGCGCCTTCAACGGCTGGCAGGCCGTGAAGATCGGAAGCCAGGTCGGATGGGTTTCCGGGGAGTACAGCGAGATCACCAGTGAGTAAATTCTTGGGGAACCTGCTTCTCAAGTGGGTTCCCCTTTTTTCGTTGATGTTCTTTGCAAGAAAAACGAAGTATTTCAATGAAATCCACAGAAATAATTCAAAACAGAGTCAATACTACGTGAAATGCACGGAAAACGAGAAAAACATGGAGAAAAAAATTTTCAAAATTATTGACTTTCTTTGACCTTAGATATATAATATAGACACCATCAAGGAAGGGGGATCGAAAGAGAGCCCGAACAAGATGGAATTAATGCGACCCTGCAAGCGTGGCAATGAACCAAGCGTACAAGGCCAATGAATTGGAGGTTTGCATTATGAGTACTTATCTTCCTACCGTGTTTGGTGAAAACCTGTTTGACGTCTTTGATGACTTTGACCGTGACTTCTTCCGTGGGTTTGGGCGTCCGGAGCATGTGCTCTACGGCAAGAATGCCAGCCGCCTGATGAAAACCGATGTGAAGGAAACAGATGAAGGCTATGAGGTGGATGTGGATCTGCCTGGCTTCAACAAGGATGAAATCAAACTGGATCTGAACAACGGTTACCTGACCATCTCCACCGAGAAGAGTTTGAACAAGGAGAACAAGGGTAAGATGCTTCGTCAGGAGCGTTACGTCGGCACCATGCAGCGCAGCTTCTATGTGGGCGAGAGCATTACTGAAGATGACATAAAAGCCAAGTTCGAGAATGGTGTACTGAGCCTGATGATTCCTAAGAAGGAAGCCCCGAAGGTTCCTGAAAAGAAACAGATTTTGATTGAAGGATAAACACACTGCAAGCCCGCAGTCTGGTTCTTATGAGCCGGACTGCGGGCTTGCTTTTTGTTTTGGATTAGGAATCAGCTTTCGAGAACAATATGAATGTTGGTGGGAAGTTCCCTCTTCCAATCCATCCCGATCGGGATGGGTGGAAGCCACCGGATGATGGGCTTCCTGTCCGGAAACTTTGCGCTCCTGGGGCCAACCCAGAAGGTATGCCAGTGTGCAGCCCGCACATGAGGCCGTGGACTGGAATGAGCGCCCTGCACAGAAGCCGTTTCCTTCTCAGCAGAGCGCTCATGATTTTTGTAATTCCGGATGGCATTGGAGACGCGGACACCGACATCCCACACCTGAGGTTCCTTGGGACTTCTCACCCCGCCGCTGAATGTCCGCCGTTTCTGCGGATGCTCGATCTGCGGCATATCCGGCTCCTCACTGCACAGGTAGAGGAGCAGCTGCAGCATGGAGGAAAAGGTCTTCCGGTATTCCTCCCGACTGCCAATGTAACGATTGTCCCGTTTTCCCATGAACAGATCGTCCACCTGATCCACCCGGTTCATGGCATCCAACAGCGATCCTTCGCCAAAGGGCAGCGCGACCATTTTCGGCTGATCGCAGCCCTCCAGGAACATGGCAAACTGGAGATCCACGTTCCGGCTGAAAAGGTTGTAATCCAGGTGCGCGATGAAGCCCTTCATCGGATGACGTTCGTAGGACAGCCCAGGCGTTTCAATGTACACCGCCCATTCCGGGAGATGGTACAGGCAGTCCGTAGGCAGGTTGCCCGTGAGGGGCTGACTGATCAGCGCCTCATAGATTTCCGGGGCAAACCGGTATATCCCTTTGCTGGCCCGCCATACGTACATGCTGCCGATGGTCATCATCTCATCCATGTGCGTGAGGTAGTAGGATTCCCCGTATCTGTTGGTGATCAGCAGAAAAGGAAAGAGCGTCGGCATGATGCACCAGTCCGGTACATTCTTGATCAGGCTGACGCCGCCTGACTTGCTGTTCAGGATTTTCTCCGGCTCGGCATACACCTTCCGCAGATCCGTCCAGAGATTGGGATACGTCCTGTTAAGCTGCCTGATCCATACGTCAGGCGCGTAGGGTGATAATTCCTTCCTGGCCATTGTGATCCTCCTTTCGGCCCAAGGTCAGTGAGGATATATCACTCTGAACGCCTGAAATAGCAAGTGAATTCTTGCTGCAGGTGTCTTTCCACAAAGCCACAGAATCGGCCCGCTGTGGCGCACAAAAAAGCAGCCGACCGTTTTCCGGACAGTCGGCTAAAGGCGGCACGTGGGGCCAACAGCGACCAAACACGGCCCAATCAGGCGGTAGCGGTAAGGTCAGCCGTGCTGGCGACCGCCATCGCCGTTTCACTTTTCTGCTTCTCCACTTCAGAGGGCTCTATCGGGCCTGCGATCTGCGCAAAGCACTCCGGATGATCCTCTGAGGTCACCGCGAAGATGTACATGTGCGCTTTTCCCGGTCGCCTGTGGATGTTCAGGATTCCACGCTCTGCAAAATTGTTCAGATGGAACTGGGCGGACGCACCGCCGGTTTGCATCAACCGGGCCATATCCTCTACACTGAATTCGTTCTCAGCGAATTCCTCATAGAGCCTGCTGAGGTATTCCTTCTGCATCCCGGTAAGGTTTTCACTGCGGATGCTTTCCTGCGGCCTGTTGCAGATCTGGTAGGTGCAGTGCGACCCATTACCCGCCTCTGATATGACCTTCTTTGTGACAAGGCCCAGGTTGACAGCCCGCCGGACGTCATTGCCGTATTGGGTTTTGGTCAAATCAAATCGCGTTCCCCAATCCAATGCCGTGAAGGTGTTCTGCCCCTGTTCAATCATCTCAAGCAGGAAGGTACCGATCCGGTAATCCCGCTGATTGGTTTCATCCTGCCGCATTGCTTTCAGCTGATTGATCAGGGCCTGCGTAGGGCGACCGGGCATCAAGCCTCCATGGATGTTGAACTGATACAAAGCAGGGCGAGCATGCGGCGTTGTGTTTACGATCATGCCGCAGGCAATCATGGCATCGCAGGAGTCCTTTGCATGCTCGAGGCTCAGGCCTGTGTATCCTGCCCACTCGCTGCGGGCAAAGGTTGTGATGCCCTTGCGGATCATCTCCCGAACAATGACCGCAGTCCGCTGCTTCGTGTCGGATTTGCTTTGCTCAAAGGCTCTCAGCTTTTCCTCGAATGCCGCCGTCATAGCAGGCGGGCTCTCATTGGCTTCCTTCTGTTGGGCTTCCACCTCACTTTCTTCAGGCTCCGGAGGCTTACCGGATGCGCCTATGATCCGGAAGGAATACTCCATGGGGCTCACATCCGTGTGGCGATCCGTCAGTCCCTTCTGATACAGGACGCGGCATTCGTAATCGGCATCCTTCCGCGCTATGCCCTGTACCTGGCTCCATTGACTGACGGAAAAGCGGATCAGGCCCTGATCCAGCATTCGCTGTACCTTGGCAGGGTATTCCCGGTGGACGGATTTCGGTGAATGCTTGAGCTTGCGTACCTGCTCCATAAAGCTGTCCGCCGTTTGAAGCGGCCATGGCTTAGCTGTCCGTTGGCTGTCATCCGGAAGCGACTCATCCTCCTCATCCGGGAGGACTGCCTCCACCTGGGACGCAGGTGCGCTGGGTGCGCGAAGCGGCTCGCGGGCCATTTCTCTTTCGCGGGCAAGGCTCTCCTGCACACGCCTCCATTCTCGTTCCTTCTTGCTGTCCAGCGCTCTGACCAGCAGATCCAGGTAGTATTCCATGAAGTAGGTCAGGTCTCCACCATTTTCAGAGCGCAGGATTTCCTGCATGCATTTGTAGTATCGGTAATTCTCCTTTGCGATCACACTGGAAATGGAAATGTCACGGAAGAAATCGTAGCCACTGCGCAGGAGCACGGCGGACGAAATCATCCGTGACAATCGTTCATTACCCTCCGGGAATGGCCGGGCTACCAGAATGTAGGCCTGCCCGACAGCGGCCTTGATCAGTGGATGCACATTCCCGGCCTGCAGGAAGGCATAGTATTCCGTCATCCGGTCAGGCAGGCTGTAGGCCGAGGGTACCTCATACGGTTCGCTGTTCATGGCGGCAATGGGATGCTGGTCTGTCTGCCGGTAATCCTCAGCGCAGTTATCCATTTCCTCTGTCAGCATGAAAGCAAGGGATTTGACAAAGCCCTCGTCCAGTGGACGATACAGGGAACCGATCATGCCCGACCAGGCGTGACGATTGTTCCAGATCATCTGCTCCTGGATGTTCTCCGGCTCCGTCCCGCGCTGAAGGAAATCCATAGCCTCCTGCAGGGGAATCTGCGCTCCCTCCACAAAGCTGGTGAAGAACATTTCCTCCGTCATTGCGCTGGTCATCGGCGCTCTGTAGGGATCAAAGCACTCCTCCTGCTCCATTGCCTCCGCGCAGAGCCGTTCGCTGGCCGCGATCATCTTCTCCGTCAGAACATACCAGTAAGGCATCCCGGCTGCGTTGGACAGCGGAAGGATGGTCGCTCCCGCCTTTCTGCGGTTCAGCAGCTCCGGCCAGAAGGTATCGATGGAAACATTCAGCGGGAGCTTGAAGAGCACCTCCTGCCGGGAAAGGTAATGCTGCTGGAAGTACTGAAGCAGTCTGTCCTTATCCATTGCCATCCGTCACACCTCCTCAGCTGGTTCTGCCACTGCCGCCGTCCGGGGGCAATTGCAGATCGGCAGGCTGCGCGGTCATCAGGTCAAATACGATCGCGTTGTGGGAGGCGATATAGGTGCCAAAGACGGTTCTGGGCTGTTCGTCTGTCCAGCCGGTCAGCCTGCGTATCCGTTTGAGCAGGCTGTGTCCGCTCATTTCAAACTCGGACTTGGTGACAGCCGGGATGACGATGGCCTCCCGGTCGTCCACGGTACAGGCCTGCACCAGCAGCATCTGCCGATCCTCATTGATCAACATCTGCACCTGCTTGGGGTGATCCAGGGTGTCCAATACTGCTTTGTTAAACAGGATGCTGCCTTCCTCCAGGCATAGGGTCAGCTTCAGCGGGTCTGATCCGTATGGGGCGTATCCTCCAAATTCACTCATACCTTTGTCACCTCTCCCGTCTCCTGATCAATGATCTCCATCGGCATCTGCGCTGCCTTTGGGTTGTCAGCGGTTGTCTCCATATAGGCGTATCCGTCCAAAAGGTTGATTTGTGTCGAGGCAGTGTGCTCCTGCACGGGAATGCCGAAGGAATCCCGCCAGTCCGCCGGATACATCGGCACAGCCTTCTTCCGCTTCACTGTTCCGTTCTCATCCGTTTCCTTAACCTGGGGCAGGAAGGCCTCCGTGCTGGTCAGGTCAAACACGTACAGCTGCTCTCCCTGATAATTGATGCGGGTGCCCTGCAGCTTATAACGGTACAGCGCCTCCCAGCCCATCATGTTATACAGCTTTGCCGTAAACAGTCCGCAGGTGATCTGGCGGCTCTTCCGCTTATCATCCCGGGTGACGCACCAGCGGATGGCGTCCCGCGCTCCTTCGCTGCAGGGGCGGATCACCAGCTTTTCAGCAGTCGGGTTCACCAGTACCTGCACATAGATCACCTGCTCAAGCCGGGAGATGCAGGCGTTGTTGAATATGATGCTGTTTCCTTTGATGGTCAGCGTGGGATCGAAGCGGTGTGAGAAAAATTCCCTTCGCACCACCTGGTAGCCGTCAAAGGAGAAGCCTGCTTCCAGGGCGATCCTGGCCGCTTCCTCACGCTCCTCCTTACTCAGGGGCTTGAACCCCGTGGATGTCATCTTCTGCGTCTGATCCAGCACAGAAGCAGGCACCGCGCCGGGAAGAGGCTGCGGATGCGCATAGGTCATCGGCTGGGGCTGTTGATAGGGTCGTTGCATCTGTCCGTACTTGTAATCGGGTCTGCGGTCATCCATGACAATTCCTCCATTCTTTCATTGGAATCTGGTTGTTTGGGTATATGCTGCATCACCTCCACAGCTTGCCGACCAGGAGCACGTCCAGCCTGCGGCAGATCTCCGGAGCGCAATCGATCAGGGCGGTATCATCGTCCAGGGAAAGCTGCTGGTAAAAGTCCCGCATGAACTTTTCGTTGAACGCGCCATACACCATGCGGCTAGACTCGTCGTGCATATGGCATTCGCAGCGGTAAATATAGCCGAGCCAGTAGGCGTACTCGTACAGATCTGCCAGCGCCTTTTCATCCGTCGGAAGCGTATCATCGCCAACGTTACTATTTTCATTTTGTATGGTATCTTGACTGGCATCTTGTATGGTTTCATCATCCAGGCATGCCCTGACGACTGCCATATTGGCGCTTTCACCAGGATCGACACCGCTGACGATGCTGTCCAGCCACATTACGACGTCCACGATCAGTTGGGGTGACTTAAGGAGAACGGGAATCCGCAGAAACTCGGAAATATCGTCCGTTTCCATCCCGCCCGCCACTGAAAAGCTGTAGTCAATGACGCTTGCCAGCTGGCTGTTCATGTACACCGGAGCGAACTCCTCCATAGGGATTCCACGGTCAATCGCCGCCATGAAAATGTTTCCCTGCATGTCGCAGTAGGCCAGATCCCTCGCGGTGAACTCCCGCTCGATCTTTTCCACCTCCGGGTTTGCCGGTGACTCCCGCGCCATCTTCATCAACCGGCGCACGTTGCGGGACAGAGGCCTGCTTCGCGCCGGATTCTTTACGCTTCTCATTCCGTACCTCCTTTCGTTTCATTGATCACCATGGACTCCAGCAGCTGATCCTGCAGGGCATCCACAACTTCCTCATCTACGCGATGGTCGTCACCGAGGATTTTGGGCATGGCCATGACGTCCCATTCGCCTTCGTCATCGATCGATGGGAGCCGGACGTCGCCCTTGTGCTCAAAGACTGGTGTGCCAAAGGTGCGTCGTTCAATCTCAGCCAGCTCCTGCAGCTTCCGTTCCATCTCCTCGGTGTCCTCAATCTCTTGGGGCTCCTCCTCGTCGTCTGCGGAAAAGAAGATGCCTCTCGTCTCCTCGGACTCCTCCCGTATGGCTTCCTCTGCCGCCGCCACCTCTTCCTCCAGGTTTTCATCCTGGCTTTTCTTCGCGGAGCCGATGAAATTATCCAGATCAAAGAAAAGGATCGTTTCATCGCCTCTGCTGCGCACAATGCAGGGAACCCGGTAGGTATACTCGCTGTCCCAGTCCAGAATACTGAAAAGGATACGGCAGAAGGCGCTGGCGCTGACCATTCGGCTTTTTCCGTTTTCCGTCGCCCAGCAGATGGCGTTGGGATTGTCCTTCGCGCAGGGGCGGACGGCCAGCATGCGCTCCACCGGGTTGAACAGCAGCTCAACGTACTGTGTGCGGTTCAGGGAAAGGCTGGTACCGCTTTGCGCAATCCGGTTTAGCCGACTGATGCAGGTGGAATTAAAGGCAATCTGGTTTTTGCTGAAACGCACCACCGGGTCTAACGCATGGGAGAACATATCGGCGCTGACCACCTGAAAGCCCTCCACGGGCATGCGCTTCTTTTCCTCCTGCGCCTCGGCAGGCTTGCCCTCCAGCTGCGCCTTGACGGCTTCCTCCACCTGGCTCAGTTGTCTGGCGATTCGCTGGACACCGTTGTCGTCCGTAAGTCCGGCGATCCTTTTCCCGCCATCCGGCAGATGCTCGTTCTCCAGATCTGCTTCCAGCTCACCCTCCGTAAGGCCCATGGCAATGCTACAGATCCGGTAATACTCATCCGCCTCATATCCAGCCCAGGAGCGGTTGATGGAAATGAATCCGGTCAGCGCACCGTGATCGATCACCGCCATGGGAAGGTAACCGCCGGTATGCCGGAAACGATGACTGTTCAGGATGCGCTGGGCGGCATTCCACTGGGCGCGGGTGATGATCGCATCGTGGTGTCCGGGCTGGTAGTACTTGTTTTTCTTCCCGTTGTTCCGCTTGGACTTGTGATCATGGAAATTCGGCGTCCAGGTCTTGCGGGCCAGGACGTCGCCGCAGTACCTCTCATTCCGCAGCACGTTATACACTCCACCCTCCGACCAGCGCGTATTCGGCTTGCCGTTCACCTTCCGCTGGCCTGTCTCACGCTCCAGCTCGGTCAGGGTGGAAGCGATCTCCGTAATGCTGCTGCCGTTCAGAAGCATGTAATACATCAGCCGGACGGTCTGTGCTTCATCTTCGTTGATCTGCAGCACCTTCTTATGGCTTCCGTGACCGTCCGGCACCTCTACCCGGTCATATCCCAGGAGCGCGGGCGTAATGAACCGTCCACGGCTGAAGCGCCATTCCAGGGAGAGCAGCATGGCTTCGCTCTTCATGTGGCTTTCTTCCTCAGCAACCATGGCCAGCACGAAGAGAATGATGTTGCTGGTGGAGTCCAGAGTGTTCAGGTGCTCCTGCTCAAAGAAAACCGGGATCGGCGGATCATGCTCCTTGAGCTTTCTGACCCAGCCGATACAATCCAGCAGATTCCTTGCAAAGCGGCTGACGCTTTTGGTGATGATCATGTCAATCTTTCCGGCCATAGCGTCCTTCATCATGAGCTTGAAGGCGGGACGATGATCCGTGTTGGTGCCGGAGAAGCCGTCGTCCACATAGGTACCGACGTACCGCCATTTGGGATTGGCCTTGATCATATCCCGGTAATTGTTCTTCTGAAGCTCAATGGAGATCACCTGGTCAATGTCATCCGTGGAAACACGACAATAAGCGGCGACGCGCAGGATTCGATCATCACTGACCGCCGGGCCTGACGTAGCCGCTATCTTCCGGACGCTCTGCCCGTTCTGGGCATTGACCTCATCGCGCAGGGCCTGCTTGGCGCGGGCGCGTTCCGTTTCAAAGCCTGTTCCAGGCGGACGGACTGGATCGCCGGACTGCCGCTCCTGCAGCTCGTCGGCTTTTCTCCGGGCCTTCTCCTCAGCCCGTGGGCGTATGTCTTTCAAGGTGTGGCTCACTCCCATTCCTATGGATTCCGCGCCTGATGGCTCATCAGGTCAGCGGTACATGGTATATAGCCATACTTTTGAAAGCCCAGCAACGTCTGTCCGGTCGTAATCCGGAAATTAACCCCGGGTATGATCGTCGTCCCGTGGGATGATCTCCCAGCCGTCTGCCGTAAAGGAGACCAGATCAAATGGATTGATCTCCAGGATCGCACATACTGCCAGCCCGAAGCGCATGTTGATGCTGCCCATGGGCCGCTCACCATACTCGATCCGCTGGTACTGCCGGATGTGCACCCCGGCAAGGGTGGCCACCTGCTGCTGGGAAAGACCCTTCTTCAACCGGGCCTTTCGGAGCATCTCCGTCTCCGTTGTTACTTTACGGTTCACTTTTGCCGCCTCCTGACTCAAGGTCAGTGTGGTACTACGCCATAGAAGTCGTGAAAAGTCAACCCTGATTGGGATAAAACTATGCGATCATGGGAAATAAAAAAACGGGGAAATCTCTCTCCCCGCAATAAAGCCTATTACCACTTTAACGATTGTTCATGCTAACCGGAGTTCATCCAGCGTGTAACGGATCACTTCGCCCAGAGTGTCCTCGTCATCCTTATCAGTCAGCTGCGAAAGCCAAGGATGAGATTCTTCCCATGTTTGCGTTTGTGCTTCCTGCGTATCCTGATTCATAATCCGGTCACTCCTTACGAATTGATGCAAACTGCAAGAGATTGTATTCCAGCCTGGAGCAAAATACAATATCCATTTTGGAATCCTTTTGAATGAAAAGAAGAGAGGGCAAAGCCCTCCCTCCTTCACGCAGACAGTTTCGCGTTCATCAGATCGATCAGATAATCGAAGAGCCGGTGTACAGCGCTATGCGCCATCTCACCCGCAGCGTGCTTCAGGCCTTGCATACAGCAATTTGCTAATTGCTGTCCTTGTACCTTGGCATCCTGCTTCAGCGCTTCAGAGTTGAACCTGACGACAGAGACCGTGTTCTTTTCCATGATGGGTATCCCCCTTATAATTTGATGCCGAACCGAAGTTCGGACTTACTACATCAAACATCAGGATTCTACCCACATGTCACTGAATGCGGGGAACCAGTATATCATTTTCGCTTTAGCCGGTCAATAATCCCTTTTCCGTACATTTTCAAGGAAATCCTGAACTGTCTTGTTCTGCGTTTTCAAAAAGGAATACCCTTGGTTCACCAGGCAATCAGCATACTTCTTCGTTATTGTTGCATCCGGCCCTGCGTTTACGGCAAAGTACAACAGATAGCTCTCAATGTCCGTGCAGGGCTCGTATGAGAATTCATCCTCGACAAATACTGTGGCATGATAGCCTGACTCGTCATGATGCATAAGAGAAAGTAGATCCTTGAGCGAATCCTGGATTTTGCTATTGAACAGTATCTCATATACCGAACCCATAATGCTTCTGATCTCTATATCTGCCTTCTCGGCAATGATATGCGCCTGTTGGTAACCTTTTCCGTTAGATGCTTTTGATGATTCTGAAATTCTTTCCAATCTTGATATGAATCTTTTTCTCTCATCGGTGGACCGTTTGGATTTCTTTGCGGAAATATCATGGTTTAGCTGTTCCTGCTCAGCATCAATGAAATCATCTATGGAGACCCATAATTTGCCTTTCATGTCTATGTCTTTAATCAGACCAGAGTGGTGAATCAAGCAATTCCTAAACTCGCAGATAAAACGAAACCAACTGTTCGTGTCGCTATATGCAGTGTTTATTGGTGCATATATCGGAGAATTGTAATCATTAACGTGATCATAGTTTTCCAGATACTCTTTCAAATTATAAACTGAATTAACATAATCCAAAACAAACTTGTTTCCAACCCAAAAGGAGTCGACGGTCAATTTCTGGCTCCCTTCATGAGAATGATCCTGCAAAACATAAGAAGTCTCGCGCCATATCTTATCCATTACAGATAAATAGACCGCCTTGTCAAATACGTCAGTTATAAGTTTCTTCCTCTGAAGGAAACTCTCTCTATCCACTCCAGGGCCAAAGACGGGGGTCGTAGCATTTTGGGGGAAATAAAAGTAATTCATGCGGACTCCTTTAAACAGTCGGGTACAGCCTACAGCCATTGAAAACATTTGCATTATACATAAGAGTTGCCTTCTAAATCAACTGAGATTTGTTCATCTTCTGGGCGAAGCTCTTTTTTTTGTCATCGGTTGCCAAGCCCGGCTTTTTTGTCCTGTGGGTACTGAAGGAGAGGAACGATACAGGCTCCTTCAGATTGGAGCGATCCCATGACAAAAGAGCAGAAACGCCTGATTGATCAGTACCGTCAGTCCGGCATGAAATATGCTGAAATTGCCCGCATGATCGGTCTCCCGGAGACTACTGTCAAATCCTATTGCTACCGGAATCCCATCATCAATCCGTCACCAGTCCCCGCCGGGCCATTATGTCCCCAGTGCGGAAAGCCGATCACTTCCGGTAAGTTCAGGCCCCGCCGCTTCTGCTCTGATGCCTGCCGGAACAAATACTGGCTGACGCACCATGAAGTGACCGCCAGCCATGCAGGCAAAAAGATGGTCTGCCAGCATTGCGGGAAGCCCTTCACGGATTACGCAAACCGGCATAGAAAATACTGCTCCCATCCATGCTACATCGCCGCCCGCTATGGAGGTGACCAGCATGAGTGAAGAGCAGTTTGACCGGGAGCTAAAGTTTCAGGTGTCCATGGCACTGGTGGATGAGATGCTGGAGAAAGGAATCATCGGGCAGGATGATTACGAAAAATGGCTCCGTCACATGACGCAAAAATATAACCCGCCTATCGGTCGTGTTGTATCAAAGAAGAGCTTGTAACCGCTTGACTTTATTGGCTTTTAGAGTGAGTAATGTCGACCGAAAGGAGGTCGTGAAATGGCCAAAGTTGTAAGGAAAATCGAGGCGGCTGCGCCAGCACCGGTCAAACTGAAGCGGGTCGCCGCATATGCGCGGGTGTCCATGGAAACAGAACGCCTGAACCATTCGCTCTCCGCACAGGTCAGCTACTACAGCGAGCTCATCCAAAAGCATCCCGGCTGGGTGTACGCAGGCGTGTATGCCGATGACGGCATCTCTGGCACCAAGGTAAACAGGCCGGAGTTTCAGAAAATGCTGGCTGAATGCGAAGCGGGAAACATCGACATCGTCCTGACCAAATCCATCTCCCGCTTTGCGCGAAACACGGTGGATCTGCTGGAAACCGTCCGTCACCTGAAAGAGCTTGGCATCGAGGTTCAGTTTGAAAAAGAGCACATCAGCTCTCTGAGCGACGACGGAGAGCTGATGCTTTCTTTATTGGCCTCTTTTGCCCAGGAAGAAAGTCGGAGCATCTCGGACAACGTCAAATGGGGCCAGCGGAAGCGCATGGAGCAAGGCATCCCTCCGGGACACTTCAGGGTTTACGGATACCATTGGGAGGGTGACACGCTGGTGCCCACCCCGGAGGAAGCAGCCATCGTGAAGCGCATTTTTCAGAACTTTCTCGACGGAAAGTCCCGGCTGGAAACCGAGCGTGAATTTGCTGCGGAGGGCATTACCACCCGGGACGGTTGCCGCTGGGTGGATTCGAACATCAAGAGCGTCCTGTGCAACGTCACCTACACCGGGAACCTGCTTCTGCAGAAGGAATTCACCGCTGATCCCATCTCGAAGAAAAAGAAGAAGAATCGCGGGGAGCTTCCGCAGTACTTTGTGCCCAACACCCATGAAGCGATCATCGACAAAGAGACCTTCGATTATGTGCAATCCGAAATGGCGCGGCGCAGGGAGCTTGGCCCGCTGGCCAACAAGGCCCTGAACACCAGCTTCCTGACGGGAAAAATCAAATGCGCCTTCTGCGGGCAGAGCTACATGCACAGCCAGCGGCTTAACCGGGCAAAGCGTACTCTTCAGCCAGAAAAGATGGAAACCTGGGCATGCGGGTCGCGAAAAAAGAAGGGCGGACGATGCATCGGAAAGGAGATCCCACACAGGATCATCCTGCAGGAAGCCGCCAACGCGATGGGCCTTGAAGCCTTTGATGAGCAGACCTTTACCGAGCAGATGGATCATATCGAAGTGACCGGCGCACGGGAGCTGACCTTCCATTTCAGGGATGGACACACGGACATCCGGCACTGGGTCAATACCTCCAAGAAGGATTGCTGGACAGCTGAGTACCGGGCTGAGGCCTCCGCGTACCGTCGCCAGCATGCGCCAAACCGCAAGGGCTGCTCCTGCTTTACGACAAAGCTGAAGTGCACGGTTTGCGGGGAGAATTTCAGGCGTCAGATGCAGCACCTCGCTTCCGTTGAAAACGAGACCGTTTACTACTGGCGCTGCCCGCATCCCACGCAGTGCGGCACCAGGGGCATCCGTGATGAAGAGCTCCGGCATGCTACCGCAGAGGTGCTTGGCCTCGAGACCTTTGATGAAGCCCTTTTCCTGGAGCAGATTGATCACATCGATGTAAACGCGGAAATGATCCTGAACTACGTGTTCAAGGACGGTCACACCGTTGAACGGAAATGGGACACGAAACGGCGCATGCCGAAGTGGTCAGCGGAGCGCCGGGCACAGTTTGAGTGTCAGCCAAAGAGAACCTACTCCCCGGAGCAGAGGAAACGGATGAGCGAGCACATGAAGGAAGTCAGGAGGAACAAGCATTGGAGCAGCAAAGGAAAGTCGTAACCATCCCGCCGACGGTCAGCCGCTTTACGGCTTCACCCATCGCGGCTCAGAAAAAGCGCCGGGTCGCTGCCTACGCCCGCGTTTCCACCGATAGCGATGAGCAGTTCACCAGCTATGAAGCACAGATCGACTACTACACCCAGTACATTAAGGCGCGGGACGACTGGGAATTCGTGAAGGTGTACACCGACGAGGGCATCACCGGCACCAGCACCAAACACCGAGAGGGCTTCAAGGCCATGGTGGCGGATGCACTGGCCGGGAAGATCGATCTTATCGTCACCAAGTCCGTCAGCCGCTTTGCCAGAAACACCGTCGACAGCCTGACTACCATCCGACAGCTGAAGGAAAAAGGCATCGAGTGCTACTTTGAGAAGGAAAACATTTGGACGTTCGATGGGAAGGGCGAACTACTGATCACCATCATGAGCAGCCTGGCCCAGGAGGAAAGCCGGAGCATTTCCGAAAACGTCACCTGGGGCCAGCGGAAGCGCATGGCCGACGGCAAGGTGGCCATTCCCTTCAAGCACACCCTGGGCTTCAAGCGCGGCCCCAAGGGTGAGATTCTGGTGGATGAGGAGCAGGCGAAAACCGTCCGGGACATCTATGATTGGTTCCTCGAAGGGCTAACGCCACACGCCATTGCTGCCAGGCTGATGGAAAACGGTGTTCCGTCGCCTCGCGGCAAGGAGGTGTGGCATCAGGGCACGGTGAGAAGCATCCTGAGTAATGAAAAGTACAAGGGCGATGCCCTGATGCAGAAGTTCTACACCGAGGATTTTCTGACCAAGCGGCAGATTCCCAACAAGGGTGTCCTGCCGCAGTACTACGTGGAGGGCAACCATGAGGCGATCATCCCGCCGGAGACCTTTGAATTGGTGCAGCTGGAGCTTGAGCGCAGGAAATCCAAGGGAGGCCGTTACAGCGGAGTGGATATTTTCGCCTCCCGGATCGTCTGCGGTGAATGCGGCGCTTACTACGGCTCAAAGATCTGGCATTCCAATCAGGCCAAGTACCGCCGGATCATTTACCGCTGCAATCAGAAGTACGGTGGGGACAAACCCTGCTCCACACCACATGTGACCGAGGAACAGCTGAAGCAGGGATTCGTTGCCGCGCTGAACAAGCTCATCTCCAAACGGGATGACATCATTGTCGGGCTGACGGAAGGCGCAGAAATCTTGTACGATACGACGGCACTTGAAACGGAAAAGAAACGATTATGGGATGAAATGTGCGTACTGGCTGAGATGGTGCAGGCAGCGATCAACGAAAACGCTCACGTTGCCCTCGACCAGAAGGAATACCAGAAGCGATATGATGAACTGGCCAGCCGGTACGATCGCGTCAAGGCCGAGCACGACAAGGTGGCCGGGCAGATCGCCACTCTGATTTCCACCAAGACTGCAGCACAGCAATTCATCGGCACCTTGCGCGGCCTGCCGCAGAAGGTGACAGCATTTAACCCGGAGACCTGGGGAAAGCTGCTGGAACATGCGACGGTTTACACCGACGGCAGCATCCGCTTCACCTTCCGCAATGGCATTGAGATCTGACGATCCGATCATACCCCTTCGCTCCTGTCGCTTTGACAGGAGTTTTTCCGTTTGCGGCGAAAATAACAGGTGTGTGCTTGAGTGCAAGCTCATGCTCGGCCTATAATGGGATTTATGGAAGATGTCGATATATCGGGATTTGAGTGGGGTGGACAGAGATGGAAATAGTGAAGCTAAGGCTGAGAGACCTGCAGCCCTCACAGTTTTATATTTCTGCAGGAAAGCTGAAAGCAATTGAACGCTGGCTTCACCCGGAGGATCTTTCAGGCTTTCAGCCCATCCCCGTGAAGCTGCTGGATGGCAAGCCTGTCATGACGGATGGGCACACCCGCGCTGTTGCCGCCTTAAGAGCCGGACTGACAGCAGTGCCGCTGGTCTGGGATGAGGATGACCTGGATTGGGATATGTACCGTGCATGCGTGAAAGCATGTCTGGAGAAGAAGATTTTATCACCTGTGGATCTGCTGACCCGGATCATACCCGAAGAAGACTACAGGGAAAAGTGGGATGCCTGGTGTGATACCATGCAGACTGAAATTAAAAAAAGCAGAAGGTAACAAATCGGGATCTGTCAACGAACAGATCCCTCGGGAATCATTTTCAATGGAGTGATGGAAATGAGAATCAGCCAACTCGATTACAGCGAGTACAGGGGGAGGAAATACGCCGCTGAGATTCATTCGGATCGATACTTATCTATTGAGCCCGTGGATAACGGATTTGACATGCATTGGGTTGACTCAGAAACCGATTTGAGAATGTCGATTCAGGACAGCATACTTTCAGACTGGCTGGAAGACCCGATTGCCTATGGCGCGTTCGAAGGCGGCAGGATGGTAGGATTTGTCGAAGGTTTTCTTGAGAAGTGGAATAACCGCTTTCGAATCACCAATATCTGTGTTTTTAATGAATCAGACCGTAAACGCGGGGCGGGAACGATGCTTCTGGACAGAATCATGGTTGATGCCGTGAACTCCGGTGCGAGGATGGCGGTGCTTGAAACACAGAGTTTCAACTTCAAGGCTGTTTCATTTTATCAGAAAAACGGGTTTGCAATCATCGGCTTTGACCGGTACGCATATTCCAACAATGGTCCCGAAGAACACAATATGCGGATAGAGATGGGAAGAAAAATCTCGTGAACGATAGACCAGCAGTCAATCGCACAAATTCCAGTTTCATGAGGAGACAGTCAATGAAGCAGATTACGAACAAAGAATATGACGAATGGCAGAAATATAAAGAGGAGAAGGCAAACGGCCATATCCTGATGCCCGACACTCTCCGCTTCATCTGCGCTGCCAATGATTATGATCCGACGAAGATCGGTCAGCATTTCCTGGAGGTGCTGCCCAAGGTATGCCCGCCGGAAGAAGAGCATAAGCTTCACCTGTAAGCCATTTATGATGAAATCACCAGTTTTTTTCAGACCGCAGAGAGGAATATGATGCCAACTGAAGATGAACTCTACAAAGAACTCGGAGCACTGACAAAAGCCAGGGACAAGTGGGAAGAAAGCATACCCTATGTTTCCTCTCTTCTGAATCATGAAGCCGAAAAAATCCAAGCGAAGGCTCTCTGGCTACTCGGTGAGATGGGTTTTGCCAATCCCCAGGCTGTTCAGAATGCGGTACCGGCGATTGCTTCTTTTATGAATAGCCCGGCACCGCTTCTGCGAGAACGATCCGTGAATGCGATCGGACGGATCGGACGCGGTGATTATCATCTGATCGAACCGTACTGGCGGGAGATGTTCCGCTTTGCATCTGATGAGAATGCAAGTGTCAGGCTGAGCTTGATCTGGGCATCCGAAAACATCGCGACAAATACGCCGGATATTTATGAAAATGAGATGCCGGTATTTGCGAAACTGCTGTATGATACGGATGATAAAGTCCGGATGGAAGCCCCTGAGATCTTCCGCGTTCTCGGCAAGCGCAGGCCGGAATTTGTCAGTCCTTTCATGGAGGAGTTGCAAAGAATATCGGAAACGGATAGCAACCGTGTTGTAAGGATCCACTGTCAAGGGGCGATCAAGGCGACATCATTCAGCCGGATTGTTTGAGAATAAAATCTTCAAACAGGTATTGACTCTCACACTGTGGCAGGGATTACAGTAATGGCGAGCTCAGAAATACCATCCATGGAGGGAACAGTGAATGCTGAAGATCGGAGACTTTTCAAAGCTTTCCAGAGTAAGCATCAGAATGCTTCGCCATTACGATGACATCGGGCTGCTGAAGCCTGCCGAGACAGATGCCTTTACCGGCTATCGGTATTACCGGGAAGATCAGTTGCTCGTCATAGGACGTATCACCGCACTCAAGGATATGGGCTTTGCTCTTGCGGATATCGTCCGGATCCTGGAAATATACGACGACCGGGAAAAACTGGACGCGTTTCTGTCCGCCAGAGAAGAGGAACTGTCTCAATTGTCAAAGGAAACGGAGTACAGGCTGATGCTTCTGGAAACAGCCAGAAAACGGC
>Ga0310695_10001919_pt1 | contig 46294 bp, 39 predicted proteins | sample RumenRJG_04DNA_FD_203882 | JGI IMG/M metagenome (GOLD analysis project Ga0310695, IMG submission 203882) | Bovine rumen microbial communities from Lethbridge, Alberta, Canada - RJG_04 (v2) (version 2) | ecosystem: Host-associated > Mammals > Digestive system > Stomach > Rumen | place: Canada... | reverse complement strand
GGAACATAAAGAAGTTCAGCATCAGGTATACCGGCTGAACCCCCTTCTCCTTATAAAATCCCAGCTGCTTCATTATCCCGGAGATGTTGAGTTGTGAACAAAATCCCAAAAAATGAGAATATTCCTTGTGTTTGATATCGTCTTTATGTATCATTTTACTTGCCTTGTTTTTATGTGGTTTAAACTTTAGATAAATAAACTTTATCATAAAAGCAAGGCTCTAAACCTTGATTCATAACACTTTTTCAGATATTTTTATTCTTTTTTCATTAATATGATCTAGAACACTCGGATTCTTTTTCTCATAGACGCCTTATATATGGGGCTTAAGTATCATTTTAGGTGTGGGAAACTCGAGTCAATTATTAGGTTTTGTGCTTAACATGATTTCCCTGAGGGTATTTTCCAGCTCTTCATATGTTGTGATCATATTGATCTCCTTGCAATAGGTTAAATTTGCTTTGAAAGCTCTTTGTAAATCATTGCTCGTGTTCCGGAAAACTTCCCCCTGTCGATATCGCTCCATGGATCCGGATGCAATAACTTAGTGAATTTGTCATGAACAGAACTGGCCAGCACAGCCAGCGGAGAATTCTCGCACTGTCCTATATGATGAAGATGCGCATCACTTCCTAAATCCAAGGTTGGAGGAACTCCTTCTTGCATTCTTTCTAAATTTGTTTTTCCTGTTTTGTTGCAGATATCCGGGTTGATATCCGGACATAAAACATTTTTGCCGCAAAGTTTCTTTTCGGTGAGATTTTGACTTACGTAAAATAATCCTTCATCATAATTACGAATGTATGAAATGGTTTCGTCTGAGCACGCTTGGGTATCTGTCAGGCTGGATGCGGGCTTGGGTTTGGTGCCTGGCTTGTGTTCGCTGTTACCGGTTCCCTCCGGTTTGGAGACAAATCTTCCGTCCGGACCGTGGTAAGGGTTAAATTTATTAAGCTCAGATTTATAAAAATCATAAATTTTATCATTGAAAAATGATTTTGCAACATATTCGAAAGTTTCTCTGATAACCGGATACTGATAAAAATCTATTTCAGGGGGTGTTGCTGTTTTATCCTGCAAGTAATATCCAAACATTATTTCGTTCAGAAAACTTGATATTTCTCTGGCAGTGCGAGGTGATTTCAGAAAAACTGCCCCGTTTTTGTTATGTTTAATTACGTCTGCAAAGAATTCGTCGGTAAAGAATCTGCCGTATCTGCTAAGGATTGGTCCTGCTTCCAGATAAATCTGCAGCACACGAAAATAGAATGCTGTTTCAATTAAACACGCTTTATGATATCTTTCCTTGACAAGGGTTTTAAACAGGTGATTGTGTTCTGAGAATATCCTGGTGGATTTGCGTAAATAGTTGTTTTCAAAATAATTTATATTATAAAAGTAATCATTTTTGATTTCAATTTGATAATCAAGATCCTGAATATCATGCTTGGTCATTAATAAAAGGTAATCTACATTTGCCAGTTCGGTGTTGATCATGGTATTGCTGTTTCCCATTCGTTTATAACACAAGTTATAAAAATATTTTTATCCAAGTCGTAATATACGGTGCAGAGTGTAAAAAATCAATTAAACATGCAATAAAAAACTGCATATTTTTATGATTTGTATCGCAATAACAGCAAAAAATACAAAATACTATTTTTTAGTCCAAAACCATCCGTATGTGAGTGCTCTCTTTTTTTAGCTCAGCTCGGGAAGCATCAGTTGCATATGAGCAGCGATGTCATAGAGCCAGTCTTCTGGTTTGTGATTCCGATAATTGCTCATGCATTCACTGATGGCAGTGCGAAAAATCTCAGATCCGTACATACTGCTGACGTGCTTAATGTTCTGTCCGGGGTTCAGGACAAAAATGAGGCGTAACTGCCGGGGGATGGTAAAATATGCCGGATTCCGGGACGGAGCCGTGCCGGGAGCTGTAACGATTTTTTCCGAGGCATGCCATGTTCGATTTTAACTCCGTTAAAGCCGTGATTTTTGATGTGGACGGCACCCTTATGGATTCCGTGGGGAGAATTATCAGGACCATGAGGCTTTCCTTCCGGAGACTGGGACTCCAGGAGCCGGATACGGTTTCGATAAAAAACATCATCGGACTTTCCATGAAGGAGGTGGCTGAAAAGCTCCTTCCGGAAGCCTCGGAGGAGCTGAGGTCCGCCCTGATAGCCTCCTACAAGAAGATCTACACGGAGCTTGAGGACCGGGAGCCCACGGAGCTTTTCAGCGATGCTCTGCCGGTGCTCAGAAAACTCCGCGGAAAGGGCTACCGTACCGGGCTTGCCACCGGAAAATCCCGGAGGGGCTGTATCAGGGTCCTGGAAAGTTACGGGCTGTCACCTCTTATCGATGTGTCGGTGGCCGGCGACGAATATCCCTCCAAGCCGGCTCCGGACATGCTTCTGGCAGCGGCAGGCGCACTCGGGCTTCCGGTTTCCTCCTGTCTTATGGTGGGGGATTCCGCCCTGGATCTCGGTATGGCCCGGAAGGCCGGCATGCCCAGCGCCGGGGTGCTTACCGGAGTTCATGGCAGAGAACGCCTGGCCGCCCTGAACCCTGCGGCGATAGTGGGAAGCCTGTCCGAGCTTGAGAAGCTGCTTCCGGGCGATGCCGGGTGAAATCCTGAACGTTTTCAGTTTTTTTGGAGAAAAGGCTTTAAGGAAAAGCTCGAAAGTCCGGAGCTTTTTCAGGGAAAATATCCTGCTTTTGAAAATGAAAGAAATTTTGACTTCGTCACTTTTTTTTTATATCATGCACGCACTATGCAAAAAGTGAAAATTCCACATAAGGTGGATCCTGTCCGGGCAGCAGCGAAAAAGCTCGATTTTGACGGCTATATTCCCAGGAATTTGCTGGAGCGGCTCGCTGGCGTTGTGGAAACTGTTTTAAGTGATGCTGAGGTTCATTTGTCCTTTAGTGTCGATTTGCAGGGTTTAACCGTAATTGAGGGCAGTGCTGGTGCCGCTGTGAAGTGTGAATGCCAGCGCTGCGGCAATCCGTGCGAACTTGGGTTGTCCTCGGATTTTCATTACACCGTTGATGAAAAGAAGGCCAGGAATCTTGGTCTGGAGGATAACTACGATTTTGCCGAAGCGGATGAGTTTGGCGAAGTTGACATTTACAAGCTGATTGAAGACGAACTCATTCTGACCGTGCCCATGGTGGTCACGCATCCGGAAGGCGAATGCGAGATTCCCGGCGGCGGGGTTTACGGCGAGGTTGTTGCCGAGGAAAATACGGAAGGCAGCCCTTTTGCGGTGTTGGGTAAATTAAAGAAAAGTTAGGAGAAGGCTATGGCCGTTCAGCAAAATCATCAGTCTCGTTCCCGTCGCGACATGCGCAGATCTCACGACAGTTTAACCGCTGCCAATGTATCTGATGACAAGTCCACCGGAGAATTTCATCTGCGTCACAATGTAACCGCCACCGGTTACTACAAGGGCGAAAAGGTTGTTAATGCCCCCAAGAAGGACGAAAAGTAATTTGTCCTGACGCTGTCGGGTAAGGATTTTTCCGTTGTCTGAAATTATTCTTGCCATAGACGCCATGGGAGGGGACTTCGGTCCCCGCAATATAGTGCCTGCCATTAAGCGGGCACTATCTGTTTATGGTGATTTAAGATTCCTGGTGTTCGGACAGGAAAACATGGTGCTTCCGTATCTGCGGGCGAGTTCGCTTGAAAAGGACTGCCGCGTGGATTTTCAGCACCGTCCGAATGCCGTTACCAACAATCTGAGTCCACTCGGGGCTTTAAGGCTCCGTGATTCTTCGTCTCTGTATGCTGCGGTGGCCGCCGTGGGCGAAGGTCGCGCCTCCGGCGTGGTTTCCGCCGGCAGTACCGGAGCTCTGGTCACCATTTCCGATCATGTGCTGGGAAGGATCCCCGGAATATCCCGCTGCTCTCTCGGGAAAATAATCCCTTCCTTTGACCGGAAAAGTCCGGGCACGGTTTTTCTGGATCTCGGGGCCAGTCTGGCGCAGACCCGGGAGATGATTCTCCAGAATGCCGTTATCGGATGTATTGTCGCCCGGTGCTTCCTTGATGCTCCCCGGCCGGTTCTGGGAATTCTCAATGTGGGGTCCGAGGGCAGCAAGGGCCCCCGCTATCTTCAGGAGGCGGCTGCCGTTCTCCGGGATGCGGACTACTGCAGCTTCCGGGGCTTTGCGGAGGGGAGCGATATTTTCAGCGGCAGATTTCAGGTGATTGTGACTGACGGCTTCTCCGGAAACATCGCCCTGAAGACCGCCGAAGGGCTGTACCGCGGGCTTGTCGGCCGGGGCGGAAACCGCAGAAATAATTTGCTACTTCTTCCGATCCTGCATTTTTTTAAAAGAAAAATTGGTATAATGCAACCTGATAAATATAATGGATCAACGCTGCTTGGTCTCAATGGGATTGTAGTGAAAAGTCACGGCAGCGCCAGTCAGATGGCGTTCATGAACGCAATCATTCAGGCCCGGTTGCAGTGTGTCAACCGCCTTCCGGAATTGATTGCATCACAATTAACCTCTATGTAAGGGTAAACCGCGGAATGTATAGCAGGATATCAGGTACCGGCAGCTTCTTGCCTGCCATGGTGCGTACCAATGCCGATCTCGAAAAGATGGTTGAAACCAGTGATGAGTGGATAACTGAACGTACGGGCATCAGGGAGCGCCGCATTGCGGGAGAGGAAGATTCTGTTGCCGTTATGGCTGCCCGGGCCGCGGAGAAGGCCCTGGAGGCTGCCGGAATTTCCGCGGACGATGTGGAGCTTATCGTGGTGGGAACCACCAGCTCCCAGTACGCTTTCCCTTCCGTGGCCTGCGATGTGCAGAGAATTCTGGGGACTTCGGGACAGCCGGCCTTTGATGTGGCTGCGGCCTGTTCCGGATTCAGCTTTGCCCTCAGCACCGCCAACGCCTATATCAGAAGCGGCAGTATCCGGAGGGCCCTGGTTATCGGGGTGGATTCCCTTTCCAAAGCCTGCGATCCGGATGACCGTACAACCATCATTCTTTTCGGGGACGGTGCCGGAGCCTGTGTCCTGGAGGCTTCGCAGGATCCCGGAATCTATTCCTGTGAGATTCATTCCGACGGCAGCCACGCCGAACTCCTGATGCTTCCCAATGTGGACCGCGCCACCCGCGAGCCGGCCTGGATGATGATGAAGGGGCATGAGGTTTTCAAATATGCCGTAAAGACTCTGAGTTCACTGGTTACCGACACCCTGGATCGTAACGGGTTTTCCAAGGGGGATCTTGACTGGCTGGTGCCGCACCAGGCCAATCTCCGCATCATTACCGCCACCGCGAAAAGGCTGGATTTGGAGATGTCTCAGGTTATTGTGAATCTTGACCGGTACGGCAACACCTCCGGCGCTTCCGTGATTATCGCGCTTGACGAGGGAATTCGTTCCGGGAAGATTCAGAGAGGCGATCTGCTTCTTCTGGAATCCTTCGGCGGAGGTTTTACCTGGGGCAGCGCGCTGGTAAGATACTGATTTTCTGTAATGCCGTCCTGATTGAGTCAGGGCGGTTTTTTGTTTCGGAATTTGTACAATTATTTCAACCGTCTTTTGCAAATGGAGAATGACTGATGACCGATTTTGCTTTTGTCTTTCCCGGTCAGGGATCTCAGAGCGTGGGAATGCTCAGTGAGGTTTATGACAGCTATGAGATTGTCAGAGATACCTTCCGGGAAGCTTCCTATGTCCTTGGCTATGATCTTTACGAGCTGGTTTCCAAAGGTCCTGCCGAGGAGCTGGGAAAAACCTTTAAGACCCAGCCGGCTCTTCTGACCTCTTCCGTGGCTCTCTATCGTCTCTGGTGCTCAAAGACCGATCTCCGTCCCAAAATGATGGCCGGGCACTCCCTGGGCGAATACAGCGCCCTGGTATGTGCCGGTGCCGTGGAATTCAAGGACGCGGTAAATCTGGTAAAGCTGCGCGGCGAATACATGCAGGAGGCAGTGCCTGAGGGAGCCGGAGCCATGGCTGCGGTTATCGGTCTTGAGGATGCCGCGGTGGTCAGGGCCTGCGCCGAGGCGGCTCAGGGTGAGGTCTGCTCTGCAGTGAACTTCAACTCCCCGGGCCAGGTGGTCATAGCAGGCACCAAAACCGCGGTGGACAGGGCCGGAGAACTCCTCAAGGCTGCCGGAGCCAAGAGATTCCTGCCTCTGGCCGTTAGTGTGCCCTCTCACTGCGAGCTTATGAAGCCAGCTGCCCAGAAGCTGAAGTCCGTGCTGGAAGGGATTCAGTTCCGTGAGCCCGAAATTCCCGTTATCAATAATGTTGACGTGGAACCGGCCCTGGTTCCCGATGTTATCAGAAACGCTCTGGTACGGCAGCTCTACAGTCCTGTGCGCTGGGTGGAAACCGAGCAGGCCATGGCCGCCGCCGGGGTTTCCGTGCTGGCAGAGGTGGGGCCGGGCAAGGTGCTTCAGGGGCTCTCCAAGCGCATTGACCGCAATATCAATGCCCTGACACTTAATGACGAGGCTTCGCTCAATGCGGTGCTGGAAGCTGTTAAATAAGAGGTTTGAAAATGGATTTTACTGGAAAGACTGTACTTGTAACCGGAGCCTCCCGGGGTATCGGCCGGGCCGTGGCTCTGGCCTTTAAGGAACTGGGTGCCACCGTTATCGGCACTGCTACTTCGGAGTCCGGCGCGGAGGCTGTTTCCGCTGTTTTGGCCGGTTCCGGGAAGGGCATGGTTCTGAATGTGGGGGATCCTGCCTCCTGCGAGGCCTGTATCAAGGCCGTGACCGAGGAGTTTGGCGCTCCGGACATTCTGATAAACAATGCCGGAATCACCCGTGACAACCTTCTGATGCGCATGAAGGATGACGAATGGGATGCGGTTATTAACACCAATCTCTCCGGCATTTTCAGGATGAGCAAAGGGGTGCTCCGCGGCATGATGAAGAAGCGCTGGGGCCGGATTATCAGCATCAGCTCCGTGGTGGGACTTATGGGGAATCCCGGTCAGTGCAACTATGCGGCAGCCAAGGCCGGTCTTATGGGCTTTTCCAGAAGCCTTGCCAGGGAGGTGGCCTCCCGTGGCATTACCGTTAACGCGGTGGCTCCGGGCTTTATTGCCACTGACATGACCGAAGCTCTTACCGAGGAACAGAAGAAGGCCATTCTGGCCAATGTTCCGGCAGGAGAGCTGGGGAAGCCCGAGGATATTGCCAGTGCGGTGGTGTTCCTGGCATCCGATGGGGCACGCTATATAACCGGTGAGGTTATCAGTGTGAACGGCGGCATGTACATGTGCTAGAAAAAAAGGAATGAGCGTTACTTCAAAGAATTTATTTTTTTGTGGATATATCCGCACATTCCATTTATAATTGAATGAGTTTTTTATCCCCCTGACGAGGGGAATATGTTGAGCGTGTGAACGTTATAGGAAATCAAAACATGAGCGATATTGTTGAGCGTGTAAAAAAGGTCATTGTTGATCAGCTTGGTGTTAAGGAAAGCGATGTAGTTCCTGAGGCATCCTTCATTGAAGATCTCGGTGCAGATTCTCTTGATACTGTTGAACTTGTAATGGCTCTCGAAGAAGAGTTCGGTACCGAAATTCCCGATGAGGACGCTGAAAAGATCACCACTGTTCAGAAGGCTGTAGACTACATTCAGGCTCATCAGGCTTAATTGTCTTCAGTGGCCAGGCTTTCTGGCGGAAAGAGAGGAAGCGTTTTAATTAACGCTTTTTTTGTTTAGCAGAATAATATCACACGGAGGCTGACCTGTGTCAAAACGCAGAGTAGTTGTTACTGGTCTTGGTATGATTTCTCCGGTTGGCAACACTGTTCAGGAATCCTGGAAGAATCTTGTTGCCGGCAAGAGCGGAATTTCCCAGATTGATCATTTTGATACCACTGACTATCCTTCAAAAATTGCCGGACTGGTTAAGGGATTTGATCCTGAAGCCTTCGGAATCAACCGGAAGGATACCAGAAAGATGGATTTGTTTATCCAGTACGGTATCGCTGCCGGGCTCATGGCCTACGAGAATTCAGGACTTGAGGTTACTCCCGAAAATGCGGCACGGGTTGGCTGTGCCATCGGTTCGGGCATCGGCGGACTGGGGCTCATCGAGCAGAATATCGAGACTCTCATCAAATCCGGGCCCCGCCGTGTGAGTCCGTTCTTTGTTCCGTCCACCATCATTAACATGGTTTCCGGACATCTTTCCATCCGTATCGGCGCCAAAGGTCCGAACCTGGCCACGGTTACCGCCTGCTCTTCCGGTACCCATGCCATCGGAATGTCCGCCCGTCTGATTCAGTACGGCGATGCCGATGTGATGTTCTGCGGCGGTGCCGAAAAGGCCTCCACCCCCATGGGAATTTCCGGATTCTGCGCACTCAAGGCTCTTTCCACCAGAAATGACGAGCCGGAAAAGGCTTCCCGGCCCTGGGACAATGCCAGAGACGGCTTTGTGCTGGGTGATGGTGCCGGTGTCATGGTTCTGGAGGAGCTGGAGCATGCCAAAGCCCGCAAGGCTCATATCTATGCAGAGCTTACCGGTTTCGGTATGAGCTCGGATGCCCATCACATGACTGCGCCCCCGGATAACGGCGAGGGTGCCGCCCTGGCCATGATGAACGCCATCAAAGACGGAGGTATCACTCCGGCTGATGTGGCCTATGTCAATGCCCACGGCACTTCCACCCATCTCGGGGATCTGGCGGAGATCCGCGGGGTTCGTTCCGTGTTCGGCGATGCCGTGCAGAATCTTCGCATCAGCTCCACAAAGTCCATGACCGGACATCTTCTGGGAGCTGCCGGGGCCATTGAGGCAGTGATTACCGCTCTGGCCGTACAGGATCAGGTTTGCCCGCCAACCATCAATCTGGATGATCCGGATCCTGAGGTTGCCGGTCTGAATCTGGTTCCTCACACTGCTCAGAAGGCCGAGATCCGCTACGCGCTTTCCAATTCCTTCGGATTTGGCGGCACCAACGGTTCCCTGCTTTTCAGGAAGTATGAGGAATAACGTTTTTCTTTCCTGACAGGATGTTTTTCAGAAACCGGCGGATGCCGGTTTTTTAATTTCGGTACGGAATTAAAAAAGGATGGTTTTCGGGGAATTGTTACATTATCATCCCGTAACAACCAAAAATACCGGCAGGAGGAGCGGAATTTTCCGGGAGCCGGGCAGGTTCGGGAAGCGTTCGGACTCAGTGCACCTGATAACTGACGGACGCTGTATCAGGATATGGGGCTTCTGATATCGGATCCTGCGAAAACCGGAGCGGGGACGCCGGAAGAGGCTCTGTCCGGGGAATCCTTTGGAACTGAAATAATCAAAACTTTGTTTCAATTCCATTTAATAAATTGATTACAAAAATCAGGTACAGGGCAGAGTTAAAGGGCATTAAAGTTACAGAGACTGAAGAATTCATCCCTCTGAATGTTCTTTAATGATGAGTTTTCCTGAACAGGAAAGCTGCAAAGGAGAAATAGTTCACAGAGGCTTGTTCGGGAGTTCTTTGGGGCTTATAAACGCTGATTTATAGGCTACCCCTTAAACATCATTCGAAAAGTAATCCCCGACTTCTGCCGTGAAACGCCGGGTTTGGGCATAGAGGGTTATCGTAACCCTGCAAGAACAACGTTTAAAATCTTTTGAACGCCGAAGCCTGCAAACCGTTACAGGATCAACCGTATCCTGCATCAGAGCGATTACAAAAAGCTTCCTCCTGAATTCAGGGGCTGTAATGGGGTAAAGCAGCCTGGTAATGAACCGGGAACAGTAACGGGTAATTCTTTCCGGGATCACGCTTTTTTTGAGAAAACAGCCGTTTTTTGTTATCATGCTCCAAAATTCCGGAATTTTGCGAGCAAGTTGGAAAATGCTTATTGATCTGACCCAGGATAACCTGTATGTATCTCTTTGTTCTCAGAAGCTGAGAGCGGATAAAACCGGTTATATTGAAATCCTGGATGACCTGGCCCGAAAGGGACAGTGCTTTATGACGCTTTCGGCCCCCCGGGGACTGGGAGTGTCCACCTTTCTTGACATGCTTAATGCCTTTTACGGGGATCGCTATCAGTCGCTGATTTTTGCGGACACCGAGGTCAGCAGAAATTCCGCGGTGATGGCCGGACGGGGGGCATATTTCGAGCTGGCCTTCGATTTTGCGGAGGTCAGTGCCACCACCGGCTATAACGAGCTCATAACCCGGCTTTGCGAGGAGACCTTCCGGGTTATGAAGACTGTTTTTCCGGGAAAGGCCCGGGGAAAAACCGAGTATGATTTTGCAAAATGTCTTCTGGCCATCAGCAGAACCTCCGGAAAGAAGCTGGTTATAACCTTTAAGAATTTTGACCGGGTGCAGCGCTACGCCATCCGGCATCTTAACTTTCTGAATGCCTGGCAGCGGCTGTTTGCCCGGATAGAGCAGCTTAATTCCCGGGAAGATTTTATTTTCATGCTGGTGGCCGGAGCTCATATTCCGGGAATGACCGAGCTTCTCCGCAATCCCGACAATCCCTCCCGCCGGCTGTTTCTGTCCCTCACCGACAAGGATTTCCCCGGAGCGGAGGACATGTACGGATGGTGCGGCATCACGCAGGAGGAGCTTACCTATATTCTTCAGGGCAGCATGTCCGACCTGGACGAAGGGGATCTTTACGACTGGTGCGGGCATTACGGCCAGGCCCTGATGCGCCCGGCCTCCGTGTTTGCCTCAATTGCCGAGCATGACTTTATCATGACCGTGAATATTGACAGCGGCATGTGGTACATAAAGGAGATTCTGGAGGCCGGCTACGGTTCGTTTCTCCTCTGCGGCGAGGTGGGGGTTGCACGCCTTCTCAACGGCGAATCCGTTTCCATGCATCAGCTCTGTGATTATGACTGCAGGAAGAGAACCCAGTATTCCACCGAGATCTACAGCTTTACCAAAAGATTTTTAAGCATGCTGACCGGAGAAGGTCTTATTACCGTGGCACGGCAGTTTGACGATGATCTCGAAAACGCGGAGATCGTTAACCGGGAAACGCTCCTGTCCATTTCCGATATGCTCTCCGAGGATTCCGAATCCTATGTGAGCAGGCTTTCCGCCATCGCCCTGGGACGCCGGGATCTCCCGGAAGCTTTTGCTTCCGGAAACGGAGAGTCTTTCGGGAATCTTCTGACCCGCTACATCACCTTCAAGAGAACCGTGCCGAATACCGCCAGTGTTCTTAAGATCTCCATCTGGCAGGCCATTTATGATTTGCTGTCGGATCTGGACGGCTACGAGCTCCGGGCGCTTAACAATGTTTTTGCGCTGCATGACATTAATTCTGATGACGGGGAAGGGTATTTTCTGGTGACTGTCGGGGTTAATTCCGATTTGGCTGCCCTGGTGAACGGCGTGGTGAATATCCGGCTGACCTCGCCGGACCTTCGCAGGCTTATCAGGGGCTACAAGGGACGTCTCCCGGCCTTTGTCTATCGTCTGGACATTTCCGAAAACCCCGGGGATCCGGTAAAGCTGGAATATCAGAAGGCCCTGGTGGTCTAGTCTTTGCGTTCTGGGGACTCTCAGGTTCCTCCGGTCTCTGTCCTGTCCCCGGGGTTATCCCGGGGCGGTGGATTTTTCTTGTTTTCTGTTCCCTGTCCTGATTTTTGGGGACGTTTCGCTCTCCGTGTCTCCGGGTACCCGTCAGGAAAAAATGAATGACCGAAGTTCTCCGGGGGTCCGGGCAACAAAATCCGCACCGAAGCTTTCCCGGGAGGCGCTTTTCGGGAGATATCCCCACCCGGCCAGTACCGCTGTCATGCCGGCGTTTCTGGCGGCCTCCATGTCTCTTGGATGATCCCCCACGTAGACGGCCTTTGCCGGATCCGCGTTAAGCTCCCTTGCGGCCAGAAGCAGCGCATCGGGACAGGGTTTGGATCTTATGTCCGGACGGCTTCCGATGACAGCCGGGATCTCGCTGGTTTCCCGGAATTTTTTCAGGATTACGAGGGCGAGATTATGCGGCTTGTTGGTAATGACTCCGGCAGGGATGCCGCCTTCGGAAAGGGCTGCCATAAGTTCCGGAATTCCCGGAAAAATCATGGTGCGATCTGCGATATGCTGTTCATAAAATGCCAGGAATTCCGGTTTCAGGGTTTCGATTTCGGAAGCGGAGAGGGTTCCCCGGGAGGCCTCAAGAAGAAGAGCCCGCATGCCGTCCGAGGCCAGCTCCCGGGATTTTTCGTCGGAGATGCCTCCGGAAATGCCGCGGGCCCTGATGACGTGACTCGCGGCGTTTCCGAGATCCGGGGCGGTATCCAGAAGCGTGCCGTCAAGATCGAATAGAATTGCGGAATACCGGGACTGCGGTTTTGATGCGGACGACATTGGTTACTCCTGAACAAATTGCAACATAACGGATCCGGCCTCAGGGCCGGCATCCATTATAGTTCCTTTTGCAAACCGGGAGTTAATTCCCCATGAGGATTTGACGCTTATGATCTGCACCCGGGTACGGCTTCACTCACAGCTCCATGCGGATAAACGGCCGGACTCCCAGAGGAGTGCTGATTTTGCGGGTAAACTTATCCCAGAAAGGATGCTCTTCAGGAAAACAGATATTCAGGTTATAGGATTGCCGCCACCAGTCAGTTCTGTCGCATTCTGGAACTGCCATGCTGCCGTTTTCCCCGGAAAGCGCATAGGGAGTAGCTTCGGGCTTGAAGAACAGGGGAGCCCGCTCTTCATCCCGGTAAGCGGATTCCACCGCATACAGAATGTCGGTACGGTCTCGGGGTACGAAGATGCGATCCCGGCAGGTGTCGGTGACTTTCCGAGTCCAATGACCGCTTCGTCCGTCTTTGGTGCATTCCAGGTATTCCCTGTATTCCTGATGCTCGGTTTCCGCAAGATAGCGCTGCTCGTCCGGGGTGAAGGCTTCATTCAGGAATACTGTATTAAGCCACTCCCGGAGATCGCTGTCCCTCCAGACCTTCATATGACCTTCGTTAAAATCATCGCTCCGAAAGCGTCTGTAAAAATCATGGTCGGACTGGTAAAAGGGGCGGTAACAGAGAATCCTGACGGACATCAGGACGGCGTATCTGCCGTCCCGGCAGAGACAGTACCATGCCAGGGGAGTTTTGTTCCGGGAATTGTCCTGATACCACTTCCCGAAATAATAGGTATTTCCGATCAGAAGCCGCTCCGGCCAGGATTTGTTAAGAATATGGATGTGTCCCCGGGGTATTTCGGAGTCGGAAGCGGTTTTGATGCCCTTAAGAAGATCCGCGGTTCCGGGAATTCCGGACAGGATCTCGCGGAACTCCGGACCGCATTCGCAGAGAATGCCCCGGAGACATCGGGTTCGGGCCCTGGCCGGGAGCTTTTTAAGATCTCCGGCCAGAACCTGAACTTCGTCCCGGCCGTTCTCCATAATGATACGGAGACGCTCTCTTACCCGGGATACGGAGGCGGACAGCAGGGAAGGAAGTTCGTCATCATGCCATTCCCGGTGCGCAAGCTCGCTTATGCCGCGGTGATAGCAGCGCTCCAGGTACAGGATCTCCCAGGGAGCGTTTCCGGAGGCGATTTCGGAGATCCTGTTCCGGAGGTGTTCCCGATCCCTGAAGATGTAATCCCCGGAGCCGAAAAAGACGAAGTCGTTTTTAAGGTGCTTTTTAAGAAGGGCCTTCTCCTGTTCTCCGGGGATGGCAAAGACCAGGAACTCCAGTTCCTCATAGATGCTGACCAGCTGTTTGGCATAGGACTCCGGGTACTTTGCGGCACTGGCATCCATGACGTTTTTAAATTCCTCCGGGGACGCGTATTTTTTGCCGGCAATGACAAAGCTGTGATTCTGAGACAGAGCCACCCCCGTGGCATAAACCTTTTGGGAATCGGAAAGCTCCCGGGTTTCAAACATGGCTGCAAGGTTTTCAAAAATCCGGGCGGCGGTGTCGCTCTTGATGATATTGCGGGCATAGTCCGTCAGAAATCCGCTCTGAAAAAGTTCCGCGGCCGGTTTTATGAAGGCACTGTCTCCGGCGTTTATTGCTTCCACGGCGCGGTTTCCCAGATCCGAAAGGTTTTCAAAAAACTCGCCCCCGCAGAAGATGCCGCCGATATGGCAGCCAATCCGGTACATAAGGCTTAAAAAGGCACCCAGTTTTGCCGGTCCCCGGGCTCCGGAGAGCTTCCCGGCATATTCCTCGCAAAGCCGGCAGGATTCATCCCTGAAGAGACTGTAGTGATGAGAAAGAATCCCGCGGCCCACTTCCCTGATTCCCCGATCGGGTCTGGTCAGGAAGGCTTTTATAAGCTCCTCCTCGTCGGTGTATCTGACCTTCTCAAAGACATAGGGCAGGAATGCCGGGGCGGTGTCCGGGACACTGCCCGGAACGGGCACCCGGATTCCCGCCAGCCAGTCCCTGACCTCCCGGTAGCCCCAGCGGCGATTTATGGCGTTTTCGGAATTGCGGTTGGAGATGTCCTTGTAGGTGAGGCCCTGTACCAGTTCCCGGAGATCCTCCGGAAAATTTTCGGGAAATTCGATTTTATTCACGGCGGCCAGCCTGATGACATCGTCTTCGCTCAAAGCCGAGTTCTGAAAGGGCGGATAGCCGGTGAAAAGCTCGAATACGGTGATTCCGAAGGAGTAGTAGTCCGATGACGAGTGATAGATTCCCTGGAGCACCTCCGGAGCCGCGTAGATCGGGGTCATGCCGGTGGCGGTGACCACCAGGGTGCGGCCGCCGGCGGCGGAGCTGATGCCGAAGTCGATGAGCACGATATGTTCCCCTGTATCGTCAGGAATGAGATTGGCCGGCTTCAGATCCTTGTGCAGGATTCCCTTTTCGTGAACCGCCCGGAGTCCTTCGTTTACGGAGGGGATTACCAGGGTTTTCAGCTCCCCGGCGGACAGGGTGTTTCCGCTCTCCAGCATTTCGGCCAGATTCATGTTTCGGTAGTAGGGCATAATCACGTACTGATGTCCCTCGTAAATGCCGTATGCCGAAACCGGCGCCACGCAGGGATTCCGGATTTCCCGGAGGAGTCGTATCACCTCATCCTTGATGGCGTTTTCCCGGCGGTAGTATTTCAGGATGTACTGTTTGCCGGAAGGATCCCTGGCGGTGTAGATGTCGGCCTCTCCCGAGGATACCGGGAGCCTGCTTTCGGCCAGGAAGCCTTCGGGGAGAGTTATTCCGGTAAGATCCGGTGTCCGGCTTTCGGAGCTGTGAATTCTGGTTCTTTGGACCTTGCTGAGAAATGAATTGATCTGAGTGTCCTGCATGGGTGTTTTCCTGTTGGAATGCGGCGCCCGGATGATTTCCTGGCGGCGCCGGAAAAAACGGGACTCCGGCGGAGATGCTGTCCCGGTATGTCAATACTATATCATATATATTCCGAGATGGATGTTAAAGAGTATGCTTATATGCAATAATTCTGAAATAAACAGGCAAAACCACAGTGTATTAGACTAATGCTTTGTATTTTTAAAATTGGTGATTATGATTAAGGAATGCAGACTGCCGGAAATGACCCGAAGCTGAATGAAATGCTGCAAATGCATGCGGGTATCCCGGGAATTCCGGGGCTTAAACGGAGCTGAAAAGGAGTGAGGGAGGGGAAAGTAAAAAAAGGGGGACGCATCCCCCAAAGATGTTCAGAAGACTTCGGATGTCCGGCAGGGAGTCCGGGGGTCAGTGACTCCCGGAGCAATGCCGTTTCCGGTGTTCTTCCTTTCAGGACAGACAGAATGTCAGAAGAACAAGGTTATGACTTGGCGTGTTTCGAGGCTCCCTTGTAGAAGCTGAATGCACTGGGATTAAAGCGGTGCGGAGTCCCGCCGCCGATGTTAAAGACGCCGGAGACGCCGGTGGCGCCGCCCCTTATCTTGCTGCCCATAACGCCGGTATTAAGCCCGTGAACCTCCATGATGCCGCTGTTAATGGCCACGGAGGTCATATTGTTCTCCTGCTGCAGGCTGGTGTATTTTCCGTTTTTGAGAACGTCGATGACATCACTGTTTCTGTTCATATAGTCGGCGATATTGGTCCCGGCGGTAACTTCGGACATGTTTGCGGCCAGAGTTCTGATTTCCGCATCCAGCTGCCCGGTTCTGTCCTTGCCGCTCTTGCAGTTAAAGCAGGTTTCATTGCCCATGATGCTGTTCAGGAGGGCAATCCTGGCCGGCAGGGCGTAGGCATCTATATTATGCTGTTTCTGAACCCTGTCGCTGGTAATAAGGAGCGGCTGCTTCCTGGTAAGAAGGTTGATTTCCAGGGCAAGAATCTTTGCTTTTTTCTTGCTGGCTTCCGGAACGTTTTCGTTACTGAGGAATCTCCCAAGCTGGGAATCCAGATTTATGCGTCCCAGGGCGTCAATAAGACGCTGCTCATTGTTTCCGGTAATATCCTCAAGCTTTACATCGCCGGCCATGAAGTGCTCGCCGAGCATGTTATTCAGAGAGCCTCTGTTATATGTTTCGGACTTGCGCCATCCCATGTTCAGATTTATCGACTGCCACTGGCACGGGTAGTTGAAAATATTGACCCTGGGGCGAATATGTACATTCCTGGATATGAACTCGCCCTGATGCTGGGGATGCGGCACCTTTACGGAGAGTTCCAGAGGTTCTCCTCCGGATACCTGATTCCAGGCCCGGCACTGCAGAGCAAACATTCTTGATTCATCCCTGCCGATCATGCTGGACGGGGTCAGGAGCGAAATGGCAGAAATATTGATTTCAAGGGGCTGTTCCCGGGTTCCGATGTGGGGATTGTTATTCAAAGCCCCAAGATACTTGTCCTCGACAATGGTTCTTAAAAGCTCCTTGGTGCGGGCCAGGGTGGCGTCTTCCCTGGCCTGGTTTTCCTCAACCTTGAAGGCGGCGGTGGTGCCGTGGCGGTAGCCGCTGAACAGAACATTGCCGTTGCCGTCCCGGGTTTCGGTCTTTATAAGATTGGTGATATGAGCAACCTTGCGATCTCCGCTGGTGTAGTTGTTAACCGGTCTGCCATGGATATCACGATCCTGGAAATCCTGACTTACCCTGACATTCGGAAGCTTGTTAAGCGGAGTGAGCACGAATTTGAAGGTTTTGTTATATTTGTTGTCGACGTGAAGAGGGAGTTCCTTTGTAATAACGTCCCACTTTCCGGAAGCGGCCATGCTTTTGCCAAGGATGCTCTTGATGTCCTTTTCGCCGGTTCTGGGAGACTCCGGGTCATTTGCGAGGAGGTTGCGGATATCTCCGGGAATGCATTTCTTGAGCTTCTTGCTGAGACCGGAAGCAAAGTCTTCAAAGAAATTGAAATCTTCATTTTTCACGGTATCCAAATCGTTCCGGTCTGTCATGTTCTGTTTTTTGGAAGTGAGTTCCTGCGACAGACGGTCGAGATTCTGCAGTACCTGCTGTTTTCTGTTGTTGTCAATCCCCTGGAGATCCTGGATTTTTTCATGTAGCTTGTCAATGATCGCAGTACCGGTATCGATTCGGTCGTTGTAGGAGTCCCTGAAGTTTTTCACAAGATCCGCCTTGTGATCCAATATTCCCTCGATGTTGATCCGGAGCCGGTCAGCCATGACCATAATCTGAAGAAACTGCTTTTTAAGATTGTTGCATATTTCGCGCCGAGCGGCATTGTTATTACCGCGGGTGAGTTCTTTCAGTTCCATAAGGGCTTCACTGCAGCGTTTGGAAACAGTATTGGCCTCTTTCAGAAGTTTTCGGTTTTTATTCATGTCTGTGGTACTGGCTGTTTTCAGGTCGTGAGGCAGCCGATTCTTGAGAGCTGTCAGTAGCTTAACAGTGTTTTCGGCATCCTGGTTTTGGATTGCCGCTAGCTGCTCATTGGTGGGATCGGTTTTCAGGCTGATAATATCAAGTTCATGACCGGTGGCCTTCTGATGCGCAACGTTGGCATTGTGCTCATCGCGGTGATTTTGAACATAATTGTTGAATTGCTGTCTGAGAAACTGCACCGTTTTCCGGATTTCCACGGAACGCTTGATAGCCTGGAGGTCCTTCAGGGTGAGTCTCTGAGTTCCATTGATCTTCTCGGCGGTAAGATACTTGTTAAGGATCCGGTCAGCGGTATTCGCGTCATTAAAATTTTGGATTAAGGCCGTTCTCAAAGTTCTGATGGTGTTGCGGGTATCAGCGGCTACGGTATTTGCATTGGTGAATAAGTGGAAACGGTGTCTGTTGTCATCGGTTACCCTGCCCTGGGCGTCGATCTTAATCTTGTTGTTATCGTGAATATCTCCCATAGTGCTAAAGACATTATGGAGCACATCATTCAACTGTAGCTGAATTGTCATAAATGAATTCCTGTAAGTGTAAAACAAATATCTCCCTTAAAGACTCCGGAGAGTCCTCCGATATCGCGTCCGGCAGGGAGACCGGCACCGGATGCGAATATTCTGCGGTCAGTGATGACCGGGGTTATACCGCCATGGCAAAATCATTTCCGGACGGAGAAAAAAACGGGGAGATGCCGGAGTTATTTTCGCTGCCGTCCGCGTCATCATGGTCTTCATCTTCGGCGTCATCCCCGGATGTTACGGTAAAGCCGTTCCGATCCAGATCGTCCTCTTCCTTCATGGTTTTCATGACCTCGCTAACGGTATCCCGGTAGAAGGAGGAAAGAGCCTCGCCGGCCTCGGCGAATTTAAGAAGACAATCCTCCAGGGAATTTTCGGAAGCTTCGGTATATTTTTCCTGAAGAACAAATGCTTCGGCCTCATCAGAATAGGCAATGGTCCTGCCTTCGGTAAGCTGCCAGCAGAAATTTGCCTTGAGCATGGCGAAGGCAACGATGTTCTGTACCCGGGGATCCTCCGGGATTTCTCCCAGTCCGGTCATGAGAATAACTTCTCCCGGGCCGGGGTTGAGGGCCAGATGAATGACCGGGGCGTCATCTCCGGCGCCGGCCATGATGGTGCAGCAGTTGTGTTCGTCAAGACAAAGATCGCCGTCGCCCAGTTTTTTAAGAGTTTCGTTTACCTGTTCTGCTGTCAGCATTTTTTTCTCCGTGATTCAGATTCTTGATATCGTTCAGACACTCAGGGGAACGGAGCTGAAAATCAAAGGTTACAGATTTTGCGGATATTTTTTTCGGGACGGCCGGAAGTTCCGAAAAATGCCGGCGCGAAGCCCTTCCGGCTGCAGTTTTCCGGCAAAACTTCTGTTACGTATCCGGAATGGCCGTTTTGCGGAGACGGTCAGATATCATTGCCTGTCTCCGGGTTCGGTCATGTCCGGAGTTTGCCGTTGTGATATTATTGACGCAGAAGTCCTGTTCGATAATTGATCCGTTTTTCATAAAGGGAGGAGTATGCCGTGGTCAGTCAGGAGTGTTTGGATTTTCTTAAGGGGTGCCTGAAATCGATTCCCGATTTCCCGAAGCCGGGCATCATTTTTCGGGACATTACCTCGGTATGCGAGAATCCCAAGGCCTTTGCCATGCTTTGCGAGGCCATGGCGGATTCCTACCGGTATCTGGGGATAACCAAGGTGGCGGCCACCGAAGCCCGGGGTTTTGTATTCGGGGCTCCGATTGCCGCCGCCCTGAATGCCGGATTTGTCATGATCCGGAAGAAGGGCAAGCTTCCCCGGGAGGTTTATCAGGAAAGCTATGACCTGGAATATGGCTCCAGCACTCTGGAAATTCACCGGGATGCCATTTCCGCTGAGGACCGGGTGCTGGTGGTGGACGATCTCATTGCCACCGGGGGCACCATCAGGGCTGCCATAAATCTTATTCAGAAATGCGGCGGCAGGGTCCTGGGAGCCACCTTTGCCATCAATCTTGCGGATCTGGGCGGAGCCCGGATGATCGAGCGGGATTTCGGCATCAAGACCTTCTCCGTGCTGAATTATGAGGGAGCGTAGCGGGCCGACAAAGATGCTGCTCAGGATTGGAAGCTTTTCCCGGTTCCCCGGATATTTCTTAAGTGCGGTGTGTTTCGCTTTCTGTTTCAGGATCGGTTTTTCGGAGATGATTGCAACATGATTGTGATGCTGAAAAGAGCGGTTATTTTCTCGGCGATCCTGTCCGGCATCGCCGCTATGGGGGCAGTAATGGCACAGATTGCAGATGATATCAGGGAACCTCCCGAATGCGGTCAGCATCATGAGTACCGGGACAAATCGCTCTCTCCGGAGATCAAATCCGAAAATATCGTGCATTTCAGTTTTATGAGCTTTCCCGATCACGGTTTCATGATGCCGGTAATCGAGTCCGGGGCCGCCCCGGACAGCGCTTCGGAAAGAGTTCCCCAGTATGCGGTATCCCTGGTTCGGGACGATTCCGGCATTATCAGAGTGGCGGCCCGGGGCGGCAATAACACCAGTCATCGGGACGGCTCTCAGTTCCGGGTTGAGTACGAGGTTCCCGATGACGGACTTCCGGCGGATCTCCAGGAGATTGTCAGAAAGCACAGCCTCAGCAGGGACAACGGCCATGTCAGCCATACTGACGGTCTTCCCACGGGGGACGGGTCAATCCTGAGCGTCCGGTATGATTCCGGCGAAGCCATCTACCGGGGCAACAATGTTTTTCCGCTTCTGGACGAAGCGGCCACCAGGGAGATCTACCAGGCATTCAGAAGATCGGCGAGGAGGCAGGGATATGACTTCACCACCGCAGGATCCAGCGAGCCGGTATATGATGATCCCACGGAGGAGATGCTGCAGGGCATCTGGAAGGGAAAGCATTTCGGGCGGGAATGCATTGCGGAGATCACGGGAAGTCATATTCGGATCTACTATGACGGGAAACTTGCCGACGACACTGATTATGTGATTTTTGAGGGAATGATAAAGCCGAACCGGCTGGCCAGGGGCTCTTCCCCCGATGACAGGTACCCCCGGTATGAAAATTTCAATGCCTTTACCGGTATCTCGAAAATGAACGGCTTTACCATTGTGGGGCATGTTTTCCGGAACGGGGCATCGTCCTCAGTGGAGCTGCGCCGCCAGAACAAAAACTGATTCGGGGGAAAGTCCCGGATTCCGGCCCCGATGGAAGGCCGGAGATGCGGCGTCCCTCAGATTTTTGCTCCGGAATCAGTCCCGCGGTAAACATTTTGCAAAAAATTTTGTAAAATGCCCGGTATCTTTTCAGCGATGCCCGGGCCCGGCACATGTGTGCCGGCCCCGGACATTTTTAACGGACTATTATGGCTTCCTATACAGTTCTTGCACGTAAATACCGGCCGCAGACTTTTCAGGATGTGGTGGGGCAGACTCATGTTCTTGCCGCTTTGTCAAATGCCCTGGATTCCGGGCGGCTCCATCATGCCTATCTGCTTACCGGTACCCGCGGAGTCGGCAAAACCACCATTGCCAGAATTCTTGCCAAGTGCTTCAACTGTGAAAGCGGCATTACTTCCCGACCCTGCGGAGTCTGCCATAACTGTCAGGCCATTCAGAACGGCACCTTTCCGGATCTTATCGAGATCGACGCCGCTTCCCGCACGAAGGTGGAGGATACCAGGGACATTCTGGACAATGTGCAGTACAGTCCTCAGGCGGGACGTTTCAAGGTGTACATTATTGACGAAGTGCACATGCTGTCCGGAGGTTCCTTCAATGCCCTTCTGAAGACCCTGGAGGAACCGCCGGAATACGTCAAGTTCATTCTGGCCACCACGGATCCCCAGAAGCTTCCGGTTACGGTGGTATCACGCTGTCTTCAGTTTCAGCTGAAGGCGCTGAATCTTGATGAAATCAGAAATCAGCTCCGGAATATTCTGACCCGTGAGGAAATCGGCTTTGAGGAGGAGGCTCTTACGGAGCTTGCCAGAGGAGCCCGGGGAAGTATGCGCGATGCCCTCAGTCTTACGGATCAGGCAATCGCTCTCGGAGGCGGCAGGGTTACTGCCGCCGGAGTTACCGCCATGCTGGGAACTCTGGACACCTCCTATCTTGCGGAAATTCTCAGCGTCATTGCCGAGAACAGCGGCTCCCGTCTTGCAGGAGTTCTGGAAACGGTCTCCGGGGTAACTCCGGACTTTGATGCTCTCCATGTGAGTCTGGCCCGGATCTTCCATGATCTGGCCCTCTATCAGGTGGCCGGCCCCTGCGAGGATCACTACTGCCTGAAGGGGGAACTTATGGCGGAGTTTGCCAGAAAATTCTCCCCCGAAGAGCTTCAGCTCTATTACCAGATTGTGCTGGAGGGGCGCCGGGAACTTCCATACGCCCCGGACGGTCTTTCCGCCTTTGAAATGACCCTGCTTCGGCTATTGGCCTTCAATTTAAAAAAAAAAGGAGAATAGCATCCGGGAGACGGGTGCGGTTTCCTGATCTGGCAGGATCCTCCCGGGAACAGGCACTTCTGGAAGTTGCCCGGCTGGTAAACAGAAATCTCCCCAAAAAGTCCCAGGATGGTATGTCCGCGCTCAGCGGGGTGGCCGAGTCCCGCCGGGATCGCCAGAGCGGTTTCGGAACCCAGATGGCGGACAGGCTGGGACAGCAGCCCCGGGTATCAAACCAGTCCCAGGCTCTCAGGAGTCTGAAGAGCGACAGTCCCCGCAATACGGTTTTCAGTGAGCTGGAGCAGCGTTATGCCAATCTTATCGGGTATATTGCGCTTCTGGACAGCGCCATTGCCAGGGCCGGCAAGGATCTGGAAAAGAAGCGCGAAGATCGCTTCAACCAGGAAAGAAAAAATCAGATCCGCCGGCAGCAGGAGGAGGGGGAGCGAAAAAGCCGCCAGAATGCAGCCCTGGTCCGGGGGAATCTGGAACTCTCCACGCAGGATCTGGCTTTCGCCGCCAGTCCCATGGCCGCGGCCATGCAGACCGAAAGGCGCATTCAGGAATCGCTGACCGGGGATGCCGGAAAAATCATGGAGCCCACCTACACCAGGGTTCCCGGCATGGATTCTCTTATTTCCAGCAATATGGGGCCGGAAGTGCCGCCGGAGCTGGGATCTCCCGATGTGAGGGAGCGTTCCCTGACGGCACCGAAAGCGCCCGGAGCAGTATCTGTTGCGGTTCCCGGGGATCACTCCGGAACTTCCGGCGGGGCTTCCGATCCCCGGAATGTTTCCCGGCCGGCAGTATCTCCTGCGGTTTCCGGGGCTCCTGTTCCGAAAGCTGTCCCGAATCCCGTTCCCCCGGTTCCGGTGCCGCCGCCAGTTCCTCCGGCAGAAATGGCGGTCAGGGCTTCCGCGCCGCCGGCACACGGCAACGCGGATCCCAATGAGATTTCGCCCTATCCCGAGGATGAGGTGCCTTTTCCCGGAGAGGATGCCATGCCCGAGGCCGAGATTGTCAGTTATGCTCAGGACGGGGATGATGAAACGGACATTACCAACAGCATGGTGTTTACGGATGTGGACCTTAACATCCGTTCCGGGGGTTCCGACAGCGCTCCTGATCTCATGACTCCGGAACAGGCGCAGGACGAGGTGACGTTCTCTGGAGAACCGGTGACCAGCCACCGGCATTATCTGGGAGATGTTCGGGATTCCTTTACCGGGGATATAATGCGCGCGGATTTGCAGGAGGCGGAAAGGGCTGTTATCATATTCGCCGTCCGGCTGCCTGATTCCACTGAATACAGCTGGCATCTGGCACTGCCTGACAGCTATGCGCTTCTGGTTACCGGGGATATGACCGAGAATATGTGTCAGGAGTTTTCCAGGGCTCTCGGGCATCCGGTGACCATCAGCTTTGAATTTACTTCGGAAGCCGATTTCAGCAGATGTCCCGACGCTCTGGCACGGGCGTACTGCCGGAATCTCTATGCCTCCGAAAGGGAGGCTTTGCTCCGAAGTCCGGGTTTTCAGGACCTGGTCAGGGGGCTGGAGCTTAACCTTGATGAGGCGCAGTTCTATCTGGAGAACCGAAAGGATTCCAGATCTGCCCGCAAGTGATTTTTTAATGGCGGAAGCGGGAAATTCCGCGGCCCGCCGCAGTGTGTACACAAATTGTTTATAAGGATTTGACTATGTTTGGAAATCTGGGAAATCTGGGCAATCTGATGAAACAGGCTCAGACCATGCAGGAACGTGCCAAGAAGGCTCAGGAGGAAATTGCCGCCTACGTTGCCGAGGGTGAAGCCGGGGGCGGTCTTGTAAGGGTTACCATGACCGGTGAGCACAAGGTTACCAAAGTTGAAATTGCCGATTCCGTTTTCGGGGACGACAAGGACATGTGCGAGGATCTTCTGGTTACCGCTCTTAACAATGCTGCCGAGCGCATTCGCGAATTTTCCGCCGAGAAGATGAAGAAGGTTACCAACGGCATCCCGCTGCCTCCGGGACTTAATTTCCCGTTCTGATTTTTTCGGGCAGGGGGGACTTGTTCCCCCCTGTTTTAACTTTGCCTTCAGTGCCGGACTGGCTTCCGGCATTTCAGAGATATTTTTATGAAATTCAGTCCGCTCCTTGAGAATCTCATTAATGAATTGCAGATAATGCCGGGTATCGGGCCCCGCAGCGCTCAGAGGATCGCGTTTTCGCTGCTGGACCGGGATCGGGACGGGGCGATCCGCCTCTCAAAGGCTTTGGAAAAGGCCATGTACCGCATTCACTACTGCAGCGAATGTCAGAGCTACTGCGAAGGAGATATCTGTGAAATATGCCAGAGCGAATCCCGCAAGGCCAATAAGCTGCTTTGCGTGGTGGAATCTCCCTCCGACGTGCTGGCCATTGAAAAGACCTCCGAATTCAACGGCACCTATTTTGTGCTGCACGGGCATCTGAATCCTCTGGAGGGCATCGGGCCCAAGGAGCTTCATCTTGATGTTCTGGAGCAGATGATTGACAGGTACCGCTACCGGGAAATCATTCTGGCCACCAATCCGACGGTAGAAGGGGATGCCACCGCCCACTTTATCGGTCATATCGCCGCAAAATATCAGATCCCGGTATCCCAGATTGCCCGGGGCATCCCGGTAGGCGGGGAGCTGGATGCCATAGACGGATCCACCCTTATGCGCTCCTTTGCAGGAAGGCGGCCTCTTTAAAAGTTTTTTCGTTTCGGGAATGATAAACTGAAGACGGTGCTGTTTCCGTAAAAACTGGCAGGAGAAGCTATCCCGGAAGTTTTCATTCGCTGAGAAAAAGCTGGCACTGAAGTCTATTTTTTTCGTGACCTGTAAACACTGTTTTTCCGGAAAATGATCCTGAGGTGCGCAGTTGTGCCGGAATTCCCTGTGAAAAAAACTCTCTTGAGGTTCTGTCATGAGAAAGATTCCGGGGCCGGCGGTGCTGCCGTGTTTTTTCGGAAATATATGAAACCGGGATAGAGAACCGATACAGAGGGAGAGATGATTATGAGCAAATACCGGATTGGCAAACGGCGTGCCGGGGTGGTACGGGATGCCCTGGAATTCTGGAAAGAGGAGGGAATGCTGACAGAGGAGCAGCATGATACTCTCCGGGATTCCATTGAGGTTGAATTCGACTGGGCCCGGCTGGCCTTTCATGCCACCTGGATAGCGGCTGTCTGTATGTTTACAGGTCTGGTGGCGCTCCTGGCCAGCGATATCATAGTGAATCTTCTGGAAAACGCTCCGGCGGTGCTCCGGGCTCTCAGCTCCTTTGTCGCAGCCGGGCTTCTGGTGTTTTTCGGGTTCAGGCTGAGACTCAGGGAGCATCCCCACATCAAAACCTACGGTGTTTTGCTTTTTTTCGGCTGTGTCTTCATAAGCCTCGGTTTTTCCCAGGTGGCAGTGGCTCTGGATCTGAATGATGCCAGTGTTCATCTTATCTTTCTTCCGGCCTGCATGATTTACGGACTGATAGGCTGGTACGGCAGGTCGGGACTGTCATGGCTGTTCGCCCTGATGGCCTTCAGCTCCTGGCTGGGGGTGAAAACCGGCTATTCCTGGGGCGGGTACTGGCTTATGGATTCGCATCCTCTGCAATCCATGGTGTACGGGGCACTGCTTACGGGACTGTCGCTTCTGCCGTATTCCGCAGAGCTTCTCAAATCCCGGGAAATTCACGGAGTAACTCAGGTCTGGGGACTTCTGGCACTGTTCATTCCCCTGTGGATTCTGTCCATCTGGGGAGCCGGCGAACACAAGGCTCAGGAGGGAGAGCTTATTGCCTGGTCCCTGATCATGGCAGCCGCGGGGGCGGGCGCTCTTCTGGGAGGCCTCCGTCTGGAAAGCGGAAGGCTTGTCGGCTTCGGACTGACCTTTCTCTGCATTGAGCTTTATACCAAGTATTTTGAATACTGCTGGGATCATCTGAACAAGGGGCTCTTCTTCATGATTCTGGGGGGCAGTCTGATTCTGATGGTGAAGCTGATTCAGAAATACCGAATTGAAAAGCGGCAGGACACTCTTCCGGAACAGACAGTCTGATTTCAGACTGTCCTGAAGCAGCGGGCCCCGGTTTTTCGGGGCCTTTTCGTATCCCGGAGATAAAAGTCCGTGCCATTTCCGGAAAAGAATCTTGAATTTCAGAAAAGAGTCCCCATTTAAGGGGCAGTGAAGGATAAGTATCCCTGAAAGGATTCCTCCGAAACACCAAAACCGGAGGTCGGGGAATATATTTTTGGAGTATATCAAAATGACAGAAAATACCGAAAAGCGTGGTTTTCAGACAGAAGTTAAACAGCTTCTCAGCCTTTTGGCCAACAGCCTCTATTCCAACAAGGAGGTTTTTCTCCGCGAACTTATTTCAAACGCCTCTGACGCCATTGACAAGCTGCGCTTCAAGGCCGTCCAGGATCAGTCAGTTTATGGCAATGATTCCAATCTGCACATCCGTCTTTCCGCTGACAAGGACAAGAAGACCCTGACCATCTCCGATAACGGTATCGGCATGACCCGTGATCAGATCTGCGAGCACCTGGGCACCATCGCCAAGTCCGGCACCGCCGAGTTTTTCAAGAATCTTTCCGGCGATCAGGCCAGGGATTCCCAGCTCATCGGTCAGTTTGGCGTAGGCTTCTACTCCGCCTTTATCGTTGCCGACAAGGTAACTGTTATCAGCCGTTCCGCCGAAGCCGCCCCGGATCAGGCAGTATGCTGGGAGTCCGACGGCACCGGCGAATACACTGTCAGCACTGTGACCAAGGCTGACCGCGGCACTGACGTTATTCTTTCCCTGAAGGAAGAGGATACCGAATATCTGGAGGACTGGACTCTGCGTTCCGCCGTAACCAAGTACTCCGATCACATTTCCGTTCCGGTGGAAATGCTGGAAACCGTCAAGCCCGAAAAGAAGGACGACGACAAGAAGGATGACGCCGAGAACAAGGACGAGAACAAGGACGAGAAGGAAGCCGAGACTGCCGAATACACCGAGTGGAAGCAGATCAACGAGGCCAAGGCTCTCTGGACCCGTTCCGCAAAGGATATTACCGACGACGAGTACAAGGAATTCTACAAGCACATTTCTCACGATTATGACGATCCCCTGGTATGGGCTCACAATCATGTTGAAGGAGCTCAGGAGTATACTTCTCTCCTTTATGTTCCGAAGCATGCTCCCTGGGATCTGTTTAACCGTGAGCAGAAGCACGGCCTTAAGCTCTACGTGCAGCGCGTGTTCATCATGGATGACGCCGAGCAGTTCATGCCGGGCTACCTCAGATTTATCAAGGGTGTTCTGGATTCCAACGATCTCCCGCTGAACGTTTCCCGTGAAATCCTTCAGGACAGCAAGCTGACCTCCAAGCTGAAGTCCGGCTGCACCAAGAAGGCTCTCCAGATGCTTTCCAAGATGGCCAAGGACGAGAACCAGGACAACTATAAAACCTTCTGGAAGGAATACGGCTCCGTAATCAAGGAAGGCCTGGTAGAGGATTATGAAAACCGTGAGGAAATCTTCGACCTTATCCGTTTTGCCTCCACCCACAATGACAGCAGCGAGCAGAACGTTTCCCTGCAGGACTACATCTCCCGCATGCCGGAAAAGCAGAAGAACATTTACTTCCTGACTGCCGCCACCTATGCTGCCGCCGCTTCCAGTCCTTATCTGGAAACCTTCAAAAAGAAGGGGATCGAGGTTCTGCTGCTTACCGAGCGTGTTGACGAATGGGTAATGAACCAGGTTACCGAATACAAGGAGAAGAAGTTCATCTCCGTAACCGCCTCCGACCTGGATCTGGGCGAGCTGGAAGACAAGGAAGAGAAGGAAAAGCAGGAAAACCAGGCCAAGGAAAACGAGGATTTCCTGAAGAAGGTCAAGGAAGCTCTCGGCGAGCAGGTTACCGACGTTAAGGTTACCAACCGTCTTACCGATACTCCGAGCTGCGTAATCGGTCAGGGCAATCAGATGATGACCGCTCAGATGCGCCGTCTCCTGGAAGCCAGCGGTCAGAAGCTTCCTGATGAGAAGTACACTCTCGAGATCAACATGGATCACGACCTGGTTAAGCAGCTTGCCGCCGAAACCGACGAAAACCGCTTCAAGGACTGGGCGCAGCTGATTCTGGACGAGGCCATTCTGGCTGACCAGGGTGCTCTCAAGGAACCCGCCAGATATGTGAAGCTGGTTAATTCCCTCCTGCTCCACAAGTAACGGGATGCCGCGGCAGGAGAGAACTTTCCTGTCTCGGTGACGAAATCAGAATGAAAGGCCGGATGCAATATTCCGGTCTTTTGTTGTTCAGATTGTTATTCATGAGTCTGGTGCAATAAGTCAAAACAGGGCATTTTGCGGGAAAACTAATGGCTGAAATAAAGGCTTCGCTTCTTCGTTGTTTGTTTGGAGAACCGACTTTTTGCACCGCACTTCTTCATTAAGGAGATGAAATAAGATGAGCAAAAAAAAGATGATCCTGAAAAAGCTGAAAGAGATGACGGAAACTGAAGCCTTTCGGATAACTCCGGTTCCGGATAAAAAGCCCGGACTTACGAACAGCAAAATCGGCGGCATGCCGTACTGGGACAAAACCATGGAATATCCGGTATCCCCTGATGGCGAAAAACTTATCCTGCTGGCTCAGATTAATCTTGCAGAGCTTCCCGCAAATGACAGCTTCCCGGAAAAGGGGATATTGCAGTTCTTTATTTCTGAGATGGACAGGCCTCTGGAAAATGGTTATTTCAGGGTAGTGTTTCATCCTGAAATTAATCAGAATATTTCTGATGAAGACCTGAATTCCCTGGATATTCCTACCAGTCTGGAGGATTGGGATTGTTTCCCGGTGACGGGAGAAGCCTCAATGGCCTTTGAGAAGGTGAGAGTATCCATGGGAGCCATGGACTTTCACTATGATGAAATGCTTCGTGAAGCCGCCCGGTTATCCGGAGAGAATATTCCTGCTGACGAGGTTCCTTTTGATTATCTTGAATTCACTGATGACGAGTGCGATTCAGAGTACAATCTCAGTGCGGGACACTGGCTTTTGGGATATCCGTATTTTACGCAGGAGGATCCGCGGGGTTGCGGCGATTCTGACAAATTTGACACCATGCTGCTCCAGCTGGACTGCGATTATAAGGAAGGGCGTGGTTTTGAGATCATGTGGGGCGACTGCGGAGTCGGCAATTTCTTTATCAGAGGGGAAGCCCTGGCGCAGCGTGATTTTTCGGAGGTTCTTTACAGTTGGGATTGCTGCTAGCAGTCCGGCTGTGTAAAAGAGTCTGATGACTCAGGTGCTGATAAACCTGTTGGAAATTCCGACAGGTTTCGAGCTTTGGGAAGAAGCAGAACGAAAAATCAGGATTCGGCACTTACAAATAACGCAAAGGCGCCAGTCTCTCATGAGTCCGGTGCAAAAAGCCGATCTCCCCCCGATCCTTTAAAAAGCCTTACAGCATCTTCTTCTGACGCTGTAAGGCTTTTTCTCCGGACGTTTTTTTGTTTCAGGTGTGTTTTCCCTTCAGGAGACTTCCGCAGGAATGCGATTCCGTCCCCCGTTTTGGAATGAGGCAAATGTCTGGCAGATATATGCCGGGGATACAACAAGGATGATTCCAAACTCCGGAACGCGATTGAAAAAAAACAGGCACCCGCAGGTGCCTGTCTGATTCATTAGTCAACCCCGCATTCTGGTATTAAGCTGTTCTGAAGCCGCTGTCTTAACGCCATCTCGGACCGGGGCCGCCGTGATGACCATGGGGACCATGGGGACCATGGTGATACCCGTGGTAGTGGAGAGGCGGAGGAGGCGGAGGCATGTGATGCCATCCCCGGTGGTGATGGTAGTAATACGGTGCCGGAGGAGGCGGCGGGCGGTGCCAGTACACTACCGGCACCGGCGGAACCGGAGTCGGTGCCACTGCGCAGAAGGGACCTGCGCAGACGTAGGCGCTGGCAAAGGCCGACGGAGCTGCCATAAGCCCGAAAAGAAGGGCCGTGATGTATAAAATCTTACGCATTTTCTTCATTCCTCCAATTTTGTGTGGGGGTGATGTCCGGTCTGAATCAAAGTGCCGGATCTGACTGAGACTGACAGCGATTCAAAATCTCCTGCTGCTAATAATTATGACATGATTTTTGGTCATAAGTTTCGCAAGACACAATTCGTAACATTTTGATGGAATCTGATAAGTTCGCAGTTTCCGGGAAGGTGATCCGAATTCGGTCAGGGCATGTTTCCCGGATTCGGAATGGCCGCAAATCGTTTTTCTGACAGTACTTTGTGACACTGTTATGAATATGGGGTTTCCGGAAGCGGGGTTTTTAGATGCAGGAACAAAAGACGGCTAAAATGACAGATGGTGAAAATGGTGGTTTATCTGTGTCTGTTATCCGTTTTCCGGCGTGGCAGGGGAGGTTCTTGTGAGATACGGTTCTGGCGCTCTGTTTTCAGGAATGCTTTTTATGCTGTCGTTTTCAGGCACTGCCGCTTCTGATTCCGGCTGGAGCTTTTTCCGGGCCGGAGATACGATCTCCATGCAGCACAGCAGGTACGGCTCTCTCATGCTGGAGCAGCGGGACTCGCTGGACGCTTACCGTTTTATCCACAGCCTTGAGGATCGCGAAAAGTGCAAGGTGGTGGAAAAGGAATATTATATCAAGGCTGAAAACTGCCGGGGCTTCAGTGTCATCGAGGCTGTGCAGAGTGCCAGAGAGCAGGGAGATGACAATCCCACCGGTATTTTCTATCTGAATCCGTCAGACAGGGCCGGCCTGGAGCAGCTGTATTTTGTGGTTGCCAGTCTGTCCGGGAACCGGGAGGGCAGCTTTTCGGTATTTCTGGATTTTCTTGCCGGCTGGAAATTGGAGTTTTCTCCCCGGGAGCAGGTAATCAGGGACGAGCAGACCAGGGTCGAACGACTGAATAACGATTACGATCAGATTGACTACTGGGAATATCACGTCAGGAAGCCTGGGATTTATACCTATACCTTCAGTCATGCCAAAACCGGATTAAGAATTGTTTTTGAAAACGCCGGCTATCTGATAAAAGGGGATACTGTTCACAACATATCGCAAAGACTGGCCCGGAAATATGGCTGTGATGCCCCTGTTTCGCTCCCTGACGGCTTTTACAAAAATGACGATGCGGATTCGGACCATAAAAAGCAGGAAATTAAATTTCCCTATGTCGATCTTCAGGTCATGGAGTGCCTTAACAATGTCCGGGTTTTTGTGGCGGACAACGGCGGCGGCATATTCTATGATTACGTGGTGAAGCTTCCGACCCCGCCGGCGGAGCTTAAGACCGAAGAAAAGGTTCCGGAGGGAGCCCCCCGGGAGGATCCAGTTCCGGAAAAAGCTTCGGAACAGCACTCCGGGAAAATTTCGGCCGCTTCCGAAAACGGGGGCAGTAATGCCAAAGCCGGGGCTGCGGAGAAAGAGTCCGGCAGTGCTTCAGACAGTTCTCCTGTTTCCGGCAATCACGATGCTGCTTCATCCGGGGATACCGCGGGAGCTTCCGAATCGGAATCCGGGGATGCGGCCAGGGCTTCGGAAGACGGCCGGACGGGTGAAGATCCTCTGGCCGGGGATACCGGAAGCGACCAGGAAGCACCAGAGGACGATTCCGGGAAACGGACGCATGAATATGAAATTCTGGTGCAGGAATTTATCAGAAAGACCGAAATTTTCAATCCGGCCCTGTGACCGGTTTTTGCCCCCGGAGGACTCTGTTTTCAGCCGGAGGTTTGCTGAAAAGTAATCAGCGGAGGCTCCTCAATGAGGTTTTTGAAGTATGTTCTGGCATTAATGCCCCTCTTTTTTCCATGGGAGGCTTTTTCCGGGAATCAGGGACTGGCAAATGACGGCTGGACTTTGGCCTTTGACGGTGCGGAGGCCTTTATGTCGCACGAATCTCTCGGAGAGATCCGTATGAAATCGGTGTTTGCCCTCAGTTCTGACCGGGTTCCGGAATACATGAAGGAGGTAAGTCTTCTGAACGGATGCTCCAGCGGGATTTCCGGGGCCGGTTCCGAAGTTACCGGCTGTGATGAGTGGGAGCTTGTGGAGATTCTTAAGGATTCCCATTATTCCGGGAAGGGAAACTGGTATCGGGCCTTTTTTTATCATCCATCCCGTTCCGGTAACCTGAACAGGATGCGTTTTGTCGGAAAAAGCATTGCCGGAAGCAATCCCGCGGATCCTGAGATTATGGAGCGGCATTTTCCGGAATGGACAGTTATCGCGCATGATGCGGACGATATGTCATGCACGTATTTTCATAAAGATACCGGAGCCATGGTAACCTTCGAGAAGGGCGGTTTCTATCTTGACGGAGATACCGTGGAAACCGTCACGGATCGTCTTAAAAACCGCTATATGTGCGGTAACCCCGTAAATACCGAAATCCGTACCTCCGGAAAAAAGCCGGAATTCCCGTATGCCGGCGGAGAAAGGATGTTCTGTCCGGATCACACCGCAGTTTATGTGTTCAAAAACGGCGGCACGGTTATCTATGATTTTGTGGTAAAGGCTGCTACTCCCGATGCTGAAAAGGCCGGATGGGACTTTATTCTGAAAACCGAGGAACTGAACCCTCTCATGTAGCGCCGGAATTTTTTGCAAATTAAAAGGTCCGTTCCGGAATCGGAATCAGAGCAGCCAGCAGGTAACCTGTGAAGCCGAGTATGGAGATTACGATGCCAAACAGGAGACCGGCCGGAAAGGAGAAGAGATAACAAACATGAGAATCGGGAGACAGCGTCTTGCGGCATCCGACACTCACTGAAGGCCGTCAATCTGAGATTAACGATATTCATAATCAAAAGCAATCCTCTGTAAAAAAACAGCATGCCATTTCACCGTCCCGGTAAGCGGCATAACGGCTTCCCATGATGCTGACATTTGTGACAAAGTGCAAACTTTGTATTTCATCGTACGGTGCGGTGTTCTTTTTTCCAATTCCTGCTGCTCTTGCTCACGTACAGAAAAGCCGTCTCTTCGTAAAGCCTGCCAAAGCTTTCGAAGGGACGGCCTGTCGGGAGCATCACCGTTTGCTTGATTTACCGGCTTTCCTTTTTGCCATTGCTTCCGGTTGCTTTCACGTTGAGATACCAGTTCCAGAGGCCGATGAAGATGCCGCCTCCGATAATGTTTCCGATGGTTACCGGAATGAGGTTCCTGACAATGAAGTTTGTTACGGTCAGCGACTGGTAGTGCGTAATGTCCAGCCCCGTGCCGTTCCAGAACTCAGGTTCGGCAAAGCTGACAATGCTGATTCCGGCCGGAATCATGAACATGTTGGCAATGCTGTGTTCGAAACCGGAGGCCACAAACATGCCCACCGGAAAGATCATGGCCAGCATCTTGTCGGTAAGGGTTTTTCCGGCAAAGCCCACCCAGACGGCCAGACATACCATGATATTGCAGAAGATGCCCATGGTCATGGCCTCCAGAAAGCCCCGAATCCAGCTTTCTCCTTCCCGGAAATGCGAGAGCTTGTGGAGCGAGGTGTCCAGCACTACCTGTCCCCAGTGTCCGTGAAAGGCATCATACTGCCGGGCCAGCATTACCAGAAAAACAATAAAAAGACCGCCGATAAGGTTTCCGGAGTAGACAATGCCCCAGTTTTTGAGGAGCTGCTTCCAGGTAGTCAGTCCCGAGGCCCGGGCCACCAGAGTCAGGGTGGAGGAGGTAAACAGCTCTCCGCTGAGAATAACGCAGAGCATGAGCCCCAGGGAGAAGCAGAGCCCCCCCACCAGCTTGCCGTGGCCGTCCGCCAGGGCCGTGGTGTAAAACATAAACGCAAGAGCGATGAAGGCTCCGGCGTTTACTGCCATCAGAAGGGCCTGCCAGGAGGGGCGGTTGGCCTTGTGTTCGGTGATATGCTCGGCGGCTTTTGCCGTTTCCTCGGAGGAAAGGCAGCAGGAATTTCTCTCTTGTGTCATATTATTAAAAGGCTTTGTTTTCGGGGTAATAAAGCAGTTTCGGTTGTGCGCGATGTCACGTTTCCGAATTCGGCGTCATTTTAACAGAGAAGAAAACATAGTTTAAATCCAATATGCGGCTTTTTGAAAAAAATACCGCCCATTTGGAGGTATTTATTCAGGGGCTTTCCGGCAAAACAGGGTGTTTTTGTAGTATCATAGTACGGATTTTTCAGGAAGACACCGGTTTATGCGGTGTTCTTTTCGTTACGCTTTTACCAAAAGGGATTACAAAAACATGCGTATTATTCTCCTCGGGGCACCGGGCGCCGGCAAGGGCACCCAGGCCCAGTATCTTACCAAAAAGTATGATATTCCTCAGATTTCCACCGGCGATATGCTGAGAGCGGCCATCAAGGCAGGAACTCCTCTGGGACTTAAGGCGAAGGAGGTTATGGATAAGGGGCAGCTCGTATCGGATGACATTATTATCGGTCTCGTTAAGGACAGAATCGCAGAGCCCGACTGCAAGAACGGCTTCCTGTTTGACGGTTTTCCGCGCACCATCCCGCAGGCCGAAGCGATTGACAACGGCGGGATCGGGATTGACGCCGTGGTGGAAATCTCCGTTCCCGACGAGGAAATCGTAAAACGCATGAGCGGCAGAAGAGTGCATCTGGCTTCCGGCCGTACCTATCACGTGGTGTTCAATCCCCCGAAGGTTCCCGGCAAGGACGATGTTACCGGAGAGGATCTGGTAGTTCGCAAGGATGATGAGGAAGCCACTGTGAGAAGCCGTCTCGAGGTTTATCATTCCCAGACCGAGCCTCTGATAGCCTTCTACAGCGCCAAGGCTTCCCGGAACGAGTGCCGTTTTGTGAAGGTTGACGGTACCCAGCCGGTAACCGAGGTCAGCGCCAGCCTTGACAGGGAACTGGCATAACCGCTTCGAAGTTCGGAGCATAATCCGGCATATTAATGGAAACACAGCTTCAGAACCGGGGCTGTGTTTTTTTGCATTGCGGGAAACCGGAAAAGCAAAACGGCAAAGAATTACTGAAAACCAAAGCAGCAAATTCGGGAGGAGCAATTGGAAGATTTTATCGGGATGGCAGGCCCAGTGGGGCTCATTCTTCTGGTTTTCGGGGGAATTGTTCTTCTGGCGGTTTTGTGGAGTCTGGTCTATACCGCGGTGTCATGGCGCGGCTTTCGGAATTTTCAGAAGCGGGACGGCCGGGAAGTCCGTCCCGGATCCCCGGAGCTTAAGGCCGACATAATGAGCTACCGGGGGCGTAATCCCGGAATTTATTTTATAAGGGAGACCCTTCTGGAAAACCCCGGGGAACGGGAGGACTTTAAAACTCTCGCCGCCTTTTTTCTGAACCGGAGTCTGAGAAGGATAACGCACCGGCTTCGTTTTATAAAGCTGGCGGCGGTGATTTCCCCGCTACTGGGGTTGGCGGGCACGGTGCTGGGAATGCTGACGGTGTTCCGGGATCTTTCCGGAGCGGCCAGGCCGGATCCCGCAATACTGGCTTCGGGGATCTGGCAGGCCCTGATTACCACGGTGATGGGGCTCTTTATTGCCATCCCGGCCAGCCTGGCATACTGGTACCTTTCCGGACGGCTTCGGGATTTCCGGGCGGAGGCTCTGGGGTTCTGTTTCAGAATCCGGGTGGCTTCGGGAGATTCTGTGAGGGGAGAACCGCAGGCATGACCGACCCCTGGGATTTTGAGGAGGACGACACTGATTCCCATATCGACATGACTCCGCTTATTGACGTGGTGTTCATGCTGATTATTTTTCTGGTGCTGACCGCGAGTTTCATGAAACCGGTGCTGGAGGTGAATCTTCCTGAGGTGTCCGGGGATTCCGGGATGGGACAGGCGTCCGTTATTCAGGTGTCTGTCACCTCCGGAGGAGAGCTTTTTGCTGACGGGATTTCCAGCACTCCCGACGATCTCGCAAAGCTGCTGAGACAGCATCCGGAGCGGGGGCTTTTCATTCATGCCGATCGGGATGCACCGTTCCTCCACGTGGCAGAAGTGATGCGGATTGCCGGTCAGGAACGGGAAGGGCGTTTTGCCATAGCGGTGGCGGGCAATTCTTCGGAAGCTGCCCGGGGTTCCGGGAGTCTCCGGTGAAGATCATTTCCGGGGATTACCCGGAGCAGTCAGCCGCCCGGGTGGCTATGATGCTGTTCCCGGTACTGATGCTGCCGTTTTTGATTTTTCCGGAGCTTCTTTCAGCAGTCATGCCTCCGGCAGCACCTCCGGAAAATGCTTCCTCCGGAGTCATCACCGGCAGCTTTTATTCGGGGACTTCAGTTCAGAAGGTTGAAGCTCCTCCGGCTTCCGGGGATTTCGAAGCCGTCGTCCGGGAAACGGAACCAGGAGCGAAAAGCACTGCTGCGGAAGAGTCATTTTCGGAGGAAAGAAAGCCGGAAGGAAAATCAGAGAAGCTGCCTGGGTCGGGTACTCCCACGGAAATTCTGCCCGGAAATCTCCCGAAAACTCCTCCGAAACCGCATCCCCGCAAAAGCGACTTCCGGCCCCCGCGTCAGGAATCCCCGGAAAAACGGCACTCCTCCCGTACAGAACCGGCGGAACGGAAAACTGTCCGGGAAAATGCCACGGGAGTCCAAGGGGCCGCTCCTGAAAAGCCCGTCTCCGGCGGAAATACGGAGAATGCGGTGAAAGGAAAATCCGGGAGCGTGCAGATGCCTTCCCGTGCCGCATCTTCCGAAGGCTCGCGCCTTAAAGGGGCGGCTCTTATCCGGAAAGAAGCCGAGAGACTCCGGAAATATCCGTCCAGGGCTCTCAGAAACGGCATACAGGGGAGCGGGACTCTTCTGGTGCGGGTTAATGCCCGGGGGGCGGTGTATGCAGCCACGGTAACTCAGGCCACCGGCAATCGCTTCCTGGATCAGGCTCTTCAGGAACTGGCCGCAAAAATCACCGGCTTTGATACCGGTATTCCGGGTGAGTCCTACGAGGTGGAGATTCCGGTGCGCTACATCATAAGATAGTGTTTCGGCCGGAGCGGGGACTCCTTTTTCAGGTTTTTCCCCGGTGCCTTTTCACCGAGGCGGCCAGGGAAGCCAGAAGCCGATGATTTACGGTATGATACAGTCCGGAAAGCTCGATGATATCGTCAAGATTGAGGTTCCGGAAATCCTCCTCGTCAATTCTCAGGTCCTCAAAAAGAAGCTCCCCGAGTTCTTTTCGATTTCTGCAGGGAGGCCTGGTGTAAACCATGTCCGAGATGGCTCTTTCGGGAGAAGCCAGCAGAAATCCGTAGCCTTTTTCGGCATGAAGCGTGACACCGTACGGAAACACACTGACGGGAACATCGCGGTAAGTAAACAGACCGAACGGAGTAGTGTAGCTCTTTTTGCGGCCCTTGCCGCAGGTGGCCGAGGTAAAGGCAAAAACAGCTTCCGGAATCAGATTGTGCCAGGACAGCGCGAATTCAAAGGACAGGCATGACGGGCCGTATATCACTCCCGAAAGACAGTAACCGGGCACGGAAGCATCTGTTTCGTACAGTCCCCTGATGATCGGGGTAAGCTTTCCGCTTTTCACCATCCGGGCGATTTTTGCGGCCGGATTGGCGTAGGAACGATATTCCTGAAGAAGCATAGCTGTGGAATTTATCATATTGTCACCAATAGCTGCAATAATAATGCATTTTCCGGTGAAAATAGCAGATTTTCCGGCAAATGCCAAAAATGCTGAAGAACATGCCTGACAGAGTTTCAGGCATGGTTATTCAGCTGTCAGGGATGCGGTGAGTGCCTGAAAGAACTCCTTGCACCACACGTCAAGAGAAGCCGGATTTGTGATAAACGGTCTGACATCTGTTTTTGCCATGTCATAGTCTATGGTCTCGAAACGGTTCAGGAGGATCTGTTTTATGTCGTCGATACTCAGGTCATCCCGGGCTCCTTCAAAACCGGAATCCGTCAGACGGGCGTTCAGATGCTTCAGATTTACCCTTGTCCGGCGGGAAATATAGAATACAAAATCGAACAGATCCCGTCCTTTGATGCGATTTTTCCATGCCCGGCAGATTACGGCATGAAGTTTTCCGGCAAACAATGATGGTTCGTCATAGAGTCTGACTGCATATGGAATTGGCAGGAGCCGGAATTTGTTTTCAAAACGGGCGAATGGCGGAGGCATGGTGTCCACCTCGAATTTAATTTTGATGAGTTCGGAACCGGCAATGGCAGACGCCATCTGCTTGTCGGTATAGCAGATAAGGATATGTTCCCGGGTGTTACCCTTTATGAAAGCAGACTGGATGGCAGAATCATGTGTTTTATTTTTGCGTTCCGCCTTAAATTTGAAGCCATAGGATATGAGTTCCTGTTCAAGTGCCGGCAGCCAGGGATCCAGAACGAATTCCGGATCCGGAGCTTCCAGAGAAAAATCCAGATCCTCGGAAAAACGTTCAAGCCCGTGAAAGATTCTGAGTGCCGAACCTCCGTAAAATGCGGCAGAGCTGAAAAAGCCGGATTTGGAAAGTGCACATAGTACTATTTCCTGTACTGCTTCCTTGATGCTGTTTTTGCGATTGTTTATAGTCAGGCGGTCATTATTTTTTAACATCTCCGAGATTATATTGTTCATTAATTTGTTTTCCGCTTTTTGGTGCCATGATAATTGTAATGGCAGGTATTGAGAATCAGATTGTCAGATATTGTTGTAACTAAATTTATCATATTGTCACCAATAGCTGCAATAATAATGCATTTTCCGGTGAAAATATGTTTTTTGGTAACTTTTCCCGACAGGAAGCGAAGTGCCTTCAGTACGACGGAGATCTGACCAGGGGCAGCACATTCTTCAGGACAGCGGGAATGCAGGAGAGACCGGCGTCATGACAAAACTGAAAAAACGAAGTCAGTCAGAGTTTTTAGTAATAACGCCCTGGGGGCGTGCCACAGCCGGTGCTGCGCTGTGGACGCAACGGTATTCGTGGTTATAGCTCTGGACGATTCTCCGGGTGAGATCGCTCCGGGGGCTGTAAATCATGGGTTCAACCCTTCCGAATTCCTCGGCTTTTCCGTGATCCAGAATCAGCACCTTGTCTGCCAGATGCTTGATGGCGCAGAGATCATTGAGGCAGATTATCAGGGACATCCGGTAGCGTTTCTGGAGATCCAGGAACATGTTGTAGAAATCCATTCGCAGCACCGCATCCAGCTTTTCCACAGAGGAGTCCACCAGGAGAGCCTGCGGTCGTAGCACCAGGGCTCTGGCCAGGGACAGCCGGAGTTTCTGAATATCGGTCAGCATGTGGAGATAGCAGTTCAGGTGTTCTTCCCGGAGTCCTACGTATTCTGCGGTCACACTGATGCGCTTCTTTATTTCTCGCGGGGAAAGACCGGTATTCATGGAAAGCGGCATTTCCAGGATTTTGTATACCCTGATGTGAGGGTTGAGAGCGGTATCCGGGTCAGGATACATCATCCTGATTATGGATACCCGATCCCGGCGGTCGTAATCCCGGATATTCTTTTCATAAAGCAGAATCTCTCCCTCGTAGGAGGCGGCATTGCTGTCGTTTAGTATCTGCAGCAGGGTGGATTTCCCGGAACCGGCGTCGCCGCAAATGGCCAAAGTTTCTCCCTGTTTCAGGGTGAATGAAATGTCGGAAAGGGCGTAGCGCTTTTTCTGGAGAAAGAAATACCTGCCGGTGCTGAAAAACACTGAAAGATTTTTTACCTGCAGAAATTTCGGGGTTATGGTGTAGGCCATGGCTGATTCCTAAGTATTGAGAGGAAAATGGCAGCAGTAGAAGCCGTTTTTAACCCGGGTCTGCGGGGGCTTTATATTGCATTCCCGATCCGCACAGGGACAGCGGCTTCCCAGAGGGCATCCCACCGGCGGGTGCTGAAAGTCCGGATGATCGCCCCCGGGAGCCTTGAAAAAGGATTTGCGGCGGGATCCGGCCCCCATGTCGGGGATGGCGTCCAGCATGATTTTGGTGAAGGGGTGGTGCGGATTCTTGAGGATCTGCTCCGTAGGCCCCTGCTCCACGATTTCACCGTAATAGATCATGTTGATGCGATCCATGAGCCGGGCTATTTGTCCCAAATCATTGGACACATAAATCACCGAAACGTGATTGTTCTGGTTCAGGCTGTCAATAAGCCGCAGGATCTGCAGCTGGGACAGTGCCGTCATGGTGCTTACGGGGTCGTCGGCAATGAGAAGTCTGGGCTTCCTTCCCAGAGCCATGGCGATGTTCACCTTCTGGCACTGGACATCAGAGAGTTCGCCGGGGTAGGCGTTCAGGATGGCTTTGGTATCCTTGAATCCCACCTTGTGGAGGAGAATGTCGATCTCGCGCTTCTTCCAGAAGAACCGTTTCCACAGTTTGCGGGGCCGGGCAGAGTTCGGAAGGTTCTCGGTCATCTGCTCCCGGATGGTCATCAGGGGATCCAGACTGCGGGTGCCGTTCTGCAGCATGATGGCGACTCTTTCCGACAGGAACTTCCTTCTTTGGGGCAGATCCTTTCCGGTAATGTCGATGTTGTCGAAACGGTAGCGGTCAAAGCTGATTTCCAGATCGCGGCTGTGAATGCCGGCAATGGCCTTGCAGATGAGAGTTTTTCCGGCACCGGAGGTTCCGATAAGCCCCACGATCTCCCCTTCGTTTACCGAGAAATCCAGATTTTTGCAGATGGGAACCAGTCCGTTTGGAGTCTTGAGAGAAATGGACAGATTTTTAATTTCAATCAAAGCCATTTTTTTTCTCCCATTGTCAGAACTCTGCCGATGCCGTGTCCCACCTGAGAGATGGCCGCAATGGTAATGCCGATGGCAATGCCGGGAATGATGGCTTTGGAGTTGCCGATGTAGATGAGGTCCATACCGGAGATGAGCATGCTGCCCCATTCCGGTTCCGGAGCCTGAGCCCCCAGTCCCAGGTAGCCGATGGCGCTGATGTCCAGTACTGCCACGGCAAAAGCCTCCCAGAAGTTGATGGTGATAACCGAAAGGATATTCGGGACAATGCATTCCATGGTGAGCCGGAGATATGACGAGCCGTCCAGATTGTTGGCCTTGATGTAGTCTTTCACGATTTCATGCTTGACAGCATTGTAGGTGGTGTGGATAAAGCGCGGCAGAAGCGAGATGGCGATGGCCAGGGCGGTATGGGGCAGCGTCGGGGAGAGGATGGAAACCACCACGAAAACTATCAGAATGGAAGGCGCCGCAAAGATGATGTCGAAGGAGTGCCTGACGAGACTGCTGCGAACATGATGTCTGTCGATGCCGGTCATGATGCCCAGGGCGATTCCGGCGACGGCAGCGGAAATCGTGGCCAGAAATGCGTAGGAAATGGTATTGGCGCCGCCGTGCAGCAACCTGGAAAGAAAGTCCCTGCCGAATTCGTCAGTGCCCAGAAAGTGCCGGAGTTCTCCTCCGTCAACCCAGGAGGGCGGCAGCAGTCTTTTGGTGATATCCTGGGTGTAGGGATCCATGTTCACAAAATACGGGATTACAAAAATCACGGTCAGTATCAGAAACAGCACAATAAGACCGATGACGTCGGCAGTGCTTTTTTTGTAGAAATGCCAGAATATCTGCCGGTCTGACAGCACTTTGTCATAGTTTTGGTATTTCATGAAAGTATCCTGATTCCGGGGGCCGGTTCAGGCATTCGGTGATGCCGCCGGTGTTCCCCTGCGAACTGCCCCTGTTAATTTTACCCCTGTTTTTCTGTTTCATACATTGCCGCCCGAAAAAAAGCGGCATCTCCCGGCATCAGATATTGAGGTTGATGCGGCGCTTTTCCGGAAAGAACACCTCCCCCATGATATCTATCAGGGTGTTTGTCAGGAGAAAAATAATCGCCAGTACAAAAATTGCCGTTTCCAGCACGGCATTGTCGGAATGCTCCACGGCCGTGGAGATCCAGATCCCGGTGCCGGGCCATTCAAAAACCACCTCCACCAGAATCGTTGCCGAAAACAGATTGCACAGGATGATCTTGATTTTCGGGAGGATGGAGGGAATGATGTTCAGAAAAATGTGCTTTCTGGCCAGAAAAAACTGACTCTGTCCGCGTGAAATGGCCATTCTGATAAAGTCCATTTCCGAGATGGTGAAAGAAGCCCGCCGTGCCAGGAGATAGAACTGGGTGGCCGGCATGAACGAAAGCACGATCACCGGAAGTACCAGATGATTCAGCATGCTTTTGATGTTTTCGGGATCCATGGTGAGGAGCGAATCAATGAAGATGCTTCCTGTCACCAGGGGGACCTCGCAGAACAGGCTGATGTTTCCGGACGTGGGTACCAGCTTCAGCTCCACGGCAAAAATGGTTATCATCATCTGTCCCAGCCAGAACACCGGGAAGGAGGTGGTTAGCCGCAAAACGGCGGTTACTCCCTTCAGAAAAACCGAGTGATGGTTGAGACCGGCGGCGATTCCGGTAACGGTGCCTACTGCAAAGGAAAGAACAAACGAAAAGAATATCAGTTCCAAAGTGGAAGGCAGATACATTTTGAGTTCGTAGATTACCGGCAGCTTTGATCCGGTGCTGATGCCGAAGTTGCCGCGGACAATGGAACCGGTGAAGTACAGATAGTCCCTGACCAGTCTTTCGGCATCAAACTCGGTTAGTCTGATATGCATCCAGAAGAGGATGATGGTAAGAACAAAGAAGACAAACAGCAGAATAAGAATTCTGCGGGCAATAAACTTCAGCATCAGCTGCCTCCTTTGGCCGGAGCCCTGTTCCTGTCAGGAGCCGGGGCGGTACTGTCTTTGTCAGGGGCCGGAGCGGAGACGTCTTTTTGGACCTTTGCGGTCCGGCCCGGATTCTCGGGCGTTCCGGATCCGGAAACTGCCGGAGTTTTTGCAGGAGCGGTTCCGGCAGATTCGGCCGGTTTGTCATCGTCAAAGTAGACATTTCTGAAATCGAGACCGCCGGCTGCGGTGGTACGGAGTCCCTTGAGATTGCCCAGCGCCACGTAGCGGTTACTTGAATAAAGAAGCGGGATCAGCGGCATTTCCTCCAGAAGAATGTGTCTGGCATTCAGATACAGGCTCATTTTTTCATGATCGCTGAGTCTTCGGTTTTTGAGGGAGGTCATGATGTTGTCAAAATAGACATTGCACCACCCGGTGAAATTGTTCATGAACTCGGTATCTGACTGTCTGCGGCGTACTGTTTTCCGGCAGGCCAGGAGCGGGGCGATAACCGATTCCAGATTGGAATACACATTTATGATGGCCACATCAAAGTTTCCGCTGCGGAGTTTCCGGAGTCCGGTATCAGTTCGGTACTTGTGAATTTCCGACTTGACACCGATGCTCTCCAAATCTGATTTCAGAATTTCCGCGATCTTGATCTGATAATTGCCGCCGCCGTTTTCCGATTCGAAAACCGAGATCCTGAGAGGGGTTCTGCGAAGCTCCAGCACGGAGGCCAGCTTTTCCTCGCTGGAGGGCTCGGTATCCGGGGTGAATATGTTGTTGGTTCCGGCCCGGGCTCCGATTATGTAGTGTCCCAGTCCGAAATACACCGCTTCGTTAAGATCCCGGATATTGATGGCATCGGCAATGGTTCTCCGGGTATGCCGGTTCCTAAGAACATCCTTTCTGGTGTTGAAAATTATGAAGGTGGCGTTGACGGTCTTGCGGTTGAAGATATTAAGCTCTTTTCTGTCCCGGTGCTGTTCGATAAAGGTCAGCTGGCTGGCCGAGGGGTTGGAAATGATATGACATTCGTTGGTGAACATCTGGGAGAGTCTTTTATTGATCTTCCAGGAGCGGTTTATAACCAGCTTTTTAATCATTGGCTTGTCAAACCGGTATTCGGGGAAGGGCTTCAGCTTAACATAGCGCTCTCTTATGAAGCTGCTCTCCTGGAAGGGGCCGGTTCCCACGGCGTTGTAGTCGATATATTCCGGCGGCAGATTGTGCGCCAGGATGTAGTCGGCATATTCCTTGCTGAGGATGACGCTGTTGTCAATGGCCAGAAAATCCAGAAAATCCGGATCCGGCTCCTTCAGGATAAAGCGCACCACATGAGGCGAGATGGCCACTATATCCTTGATATTGCTCAGAGTTTCCGTCCGGGTGATGTAGGGGAAGTTTTCAAAGGGTTCGTAGAAGGGATTCCCGGGATCCCGCATTCTGTTGAAGGAAAATATGACGTCATCGGCCTGAAGCTCCCTGGTGGGAGTAAAGGAGCCGTAGCTGTGGAATTTTACGGTTTTGTCCAGTACAAAGGTGTATTCCACCTGATCCCGGGAGAGCCTGGTGAGCTTCCCGACTCCGGGGACGATTTCTCCGGTTTTGTTGTCCCTGCCGATCAGCCGTTCGTAAACCGCCTTGGCCAGCGTGGAGGCAATGGGGGAATACTGATAGCGCTGCGGATTCATATACGGGAGGGCGTGCTCCGAGCAGTAGATAACCCCTTCGTGCTCCGCGGCCGCAGCGCCATGCATAAATCCGTTAAGCAGGATCAGGAAAGTAATGAAGAGCAGAAATCTCATGGTCAGGGATACCAGTTGCCGGTTCTTGTCGGAAAACGGGGGCCGGATCCGTTTCGGAATGCATGACAGGAATCCGGAACCCGGTGTTATTTTATCATTTTTAGGCGGAGTGCCGTAAAAGATCCTTTTCCGCAGGAGATTTCTGTCGGAAAACGCGGAATGATATTTTTGCGCGGCTGACCGGGGGAGGGAGAGGATCTGCTTGGTTCAGTTGTGACGAAACATTTGTTAACAGGAGATGCCTCAACACCTGGTTGCTATGGACAGTGCTGTACTGTCAAGGGAGACATTTCCTCCGGAGTCATTCATCTCCGGTTCCGAGGGCCGACAAATACCAGGAATAAACCGGTACAAACATCAGTCATTTTGCGGCAACATGGTAACTCCGGCGATTTTAATTTGCGGATGACATCTGGGAACTGTTTCAAAAGTGCCTGTAACCTATACCACTCCTTCATAGAGCAGCTTGTTTCCGATACGTACTTCCCGGACTCCGCATTTCTTGTCCTTGTTAAAATTGAAACTCAGCATATACCCGGTGGAAAGACCAAAGTAATCCAAATACTCCATTATCTGTTTTTCGCCGTCAGCATTGTATTTCGCACCGCGCCAGATCTTCATTTCAATGATGTAGCGTTTTCCACGATAGTGGATAACCACATCCATTCTTTTATGATCCCTGGTTTGTTCTTCTATGCTGTAGGTTCCGGTTCCGTTGATGATCGGGGACAGGTAGGTAAGGAATCTTTCCCTTCCTTCCTGTTCCAGAAATTGTTCTGTATTGTCTCTGTGAATAACGTTGTGCTCACTGATGAAATGCTCCATGATTTTGATAACATCGAGCGTTCCGTCGTCGTTAATGAATATATTCCTGTTAGCGACTGCGAGTTGCCGCAGATCGTTATTTTTACCGCTTTCGCCAATGAAGTAGTTATAAAGCCGCATTTCAAATATGCGGTTGCTTACTGCTATTGTGTTATGAATGTTTGAGATAAAGCCATACATTCTGAGTATTTGCTGCTCTGTGTCATCCGGCAGGTAAGAAATGGTTTCACCTTTTAGCAGGATACAGCGCAGCTGATTTTTGAGATTGGGCATATTAACCAGTTTTCCCATCACAGAATCAAAAAAGGTGTTATCTTCCTGCAGGATGCGTTTTACAGCCTCGTCAACTCCTTCCTGTGTCCACGCTTCCGAAAGCGAGGCAAATACCCCGGGAATGAGTTTTGTATCAATAATCTGGCAGATACGGCTGACAAAATACGGGTAACCACTGGTATATCCTCTGATGCATCTGGCAATTGCCGGAGTATTTATCATGAGACCATGTTCGGTTGCGTATTCATCAAGCATGACTTTGATGCCGTTTTCCGACAGACTCATGTCTATGTCAAAATCTGCCGCTATATTCCAGGGACTGTTAACCTTGATGTCGGCATCAGGGCGAATTTTGTTCTTCAGATGCTTTATATCGGTTACCCTGTAAACTTCTCTAAAAACCGCAGTAATATTTTGCTGAATTATAAAAAACGGTTGAATATTGAGCATTAGTAAACCTGTTTTATACTACTCTTTTTTGGCCGTTTTTTCTGAGGC
>Ga0310695_10001918_pt1 | contig 46301 bp, 41 predicted proteins | sample RumenRJG_04DNA_FD_203882 | JGI IMG/M metagenome (GOLD analysis project Ga0310695, IMG submission 203882) | Bovine rumen microbial communities from Lethbridge, Alberta, Canada - RJG_04 (v2) (version 2) | ecosystem: Host-associated > Mammals > Digestive system > Stomach > Rumen | place: Canada... | reverse complement strand
CATGCCATACCCGTCTAACGTCATCGCCTATTATGCCGGGTTCCTTGCAGCCTTTTCGTTTCTCAACATGAACAAATAAAAACCGCTCAAAGTACCCGCCGCGGCCCTTGACGTATTGCGCCATTAACTGCTTTAACTTGATCGGCTGGGTGGTTGAGAATATGTTAAGAGCGGGTTCCTTGACGAATATCGTGTTACCGCTTAACGTGTCACGCTGCAATGTGGTGTGTGAAAATATATCTTCCAGGCACCCAATAATCATACCGGCACCGCCTTTGTTATATCTGCCCATGCCGCCAAATAGGGCCTCTAACTCGCCATGTTTCCAGCATAGCGCACCGCCATTCTCTGCCAGTTTATGCAATAATTTTTCATCTGTCATTAATCCTTCTATCCTGGACTGCCGCCGCGGTGGTTCCCCTCGTTGGTCTTTCGGCTGCTGGTTGTATTCATCGCGGGCAGTGCAATAGTCCATGTAGGATTTTTCCTCATAGTCCATTAATGGCTTATACACCCACTCCCCCGCGCCGGTCTTGCCGCTTGAAGCCTTGCCAACAATGACAAACCAGTTAGCGGGATAGTTCACATAGTTACCAAATACACCCTTGACGGCCTTGCCTATGGCCGTACCCGCCGCGCTGAATATCGCCGCCGCCGGTATGCTTGGATTACATCTGTAACCGTCTGCCACCGTTTCTATAACCGTCTGCAAATCCTCTGGCAATCCCCATACCGGAAACGCCTTTAAATCCCCTTGCGGGGTTTCTGTGCCAGTTGGTTTCCATTCCTGGCGTGGTTGCTCTTGTAGCGCACTATGAATTAACACCCTGGGCGGCATACCTACCGGCCTACCTAATGGCCGCGCCTGGCCTTCATTTTTCGGTTCGTTCATATAACCTGCCCTCTCGTTATCTGCCCTTGACCTGGGCCACCCGTTCAACATCTGCCCGGCGATAGCGTACCACGCCGCCAATTCTCAACCGCGACAAGAATCCCGACTTATCCCAAACGTGCAGGGTCTTGTCGGTAACTCCAATCATGGCCCGCACTTCCTTTGCGGTCATCAATTCCTGGCCATCGGTGCCCGCTGGTGCAGGGGCCGCGGCCTTAACCTTGTTCGCTACCTTGTCGGCGAACTCTTCCAATACTCGCGTAAAATCGTCATAGTCCATGACTATCTGCTTTGTCACTCGCTCTGTCATATAGTTTAAATGACACTTCCCGCCGCGGCGTGAAAAGTGCCGCTAACTTCGTTGTCAGCGGCAAAGGTATTGCGGTGTTATATGACGGCTTTGGCGATTCTTGGCGCGCTGCCTACATCTGCCTATTTGTGCCTATTACCGGGTCTTACATATCGTCCTTATCTTGTCGGCGATCGGCCCGCGTGTGTTGGGGTTTGCCTCTATGGCCTTGCGCGCTTTCTCGGTGTCATCGCTATACCCTGCCCACATTGCGCAATCCTTCCAGGCCCTGCCGCCATAATGCGCCACCCCTTTTTGCTCAAACAATTCTACAACCAAGCAACCAAATTCGGCGTGTGATCCCTGCCATTGGCCCCCGGCGATAATGCCAGCCTCGATAAGTTTTGATTTTACTTCTTGTAGTTCCTGGGATTGCAGCCGCGCCGCGGCTTTGCTCTTTGACTTGTTTTTTTGATGTGTAGCCGCCTTAACTGGTGGGAAATACTGGTCTATCCAGATAATCCACTTCTCGCTATAATCCACAATCGTATCAAACATATACAACCCTTGGTTTTTAACTTCATCGTAATCTTGTGTTTTTACTTTGTCCAATAATTCAGTCGTGCAATCCAGGAACTCCTTCAAAGATTCGCGCAATAACATAGCAACGGGTCTAACCTTTTCGCCCTGCGATAGATAATCCACGCAATTACTATCGAATATCAGTGCATTATATATTTCGATATAATCCTCATTCGATAGGTTCCATTCGGGTTCTTCACGACAAAAAGATGTTAATTCGTGAATTCTTCTTAATAGCAATAATATTTCTTGTGTTGTCATCGTGATTTCAGGTCTTAATTTAATACGTCCTCAACCTCAAAGGCAAGAAGAATTTTGGATGCCTCAATCTTAAAAGTCGTTTCGGTTGGGTTGTAGTACTTAAATGATGCAAACTCTTGTGCGGTCAGTTTCCCGCATCTAAAGGCCTCAAACGCGTTGGCCTCCGTAACCCTGGGGGCATATAGCCGACACCCCGTAAACTCTTTTACAAGTGGCACTGGCACCCCCTCGATAGTTATAACAACTGCCTTATTGATGTATTTACCACTATGCAGTAAATCCTCAACGGCAATTCTTTTAAGTGCGATGTCGCTACCGTCTTTAATGCGGATAGGTGCGTGGTCGCTATTCATGCAGTCACCGCTAACGCCGATAATGCACCCCAAACGGTCTGCCTCTGGGCATACATGATGCAACCATTTTTCATTTAATTGTTCCATGATGCAAATAATTTCGCGCTCCATTTTCACTTCCATTGTGCCATGAATTGACGCTTTAATAGTGCTGCGTTCTCGGCCTCGCTCACCTTGATGTAGGTTAAAAATGATTTCTCGGTCTTGTGGCCAGTAATCGCCATAATAGCCAGGGTGGGGAATCCTCGCTTATACATATTTGTCGCGAATGATCGGCGGGCAGTGTGGGCGGTTATGGCTTGCCACTTCGGGCGGCGCGTTTCCACGCGGCCCGGTGTGAACTCGCCTTTGTCTTGTTGGGTGTGAGTGGTTACCACTTCATCGTCAAGGTCGGCCAGTTGGGCCACTTCCTTGATGTAGTCATTAAATCGCTGGTTGCTGATAGGGCGCGGCGGCTGGTAATCGTATTTCTCCAGTATCGGCACAATCGGCGGCAAGATAGGGATTACTACTTTGGCCCCGGTCTTTTGTTGCTCCAGGCTAAAGTAATTATCGCCATCGTCACTCATGATATATTTGCGGGACAACTTGCCCAGGTCGCTATATCTGCACCCCGTCCAGGCCAGCAATAAGAATTGGTCACGCACCCGGTCAAGGTGGGGATTATCGGCCAGATCGAGAGCGGCCAGGGCTTGCAGTTCCTTTTCGTTTAGAGCGATATTGTCTATATCTTCCATGACCGCGGCGCATTTCTTAGGCTCCACGAATTCACACCCCACGCGCTCGGCCATCGGTAGTGAGTTAATGACCGACTTAATACACTTGACGCGGGTGGCGATTGTGTTTTGCTTGTAGCCTTCCCGGTACATATAACGCACAAAGGAATCATAAAAAGACTTGTCCGCTGCCTCAATGGTCACGCCGTCTGCCCCCATACCTTGCAGGTTCTTTAATACCTGATTGTAGTGATTGAGCCTGGCGGCGCAAATCGGCCTACCTTTGTGCCGTATCGTTGTGGGTGCCGCGTCTATGAAATCTCTAACGGCCTGGATGAGCGTTTTTGGGCCACTCTGTTGCTCTTTCTCTGCCTTGACGGGGTGCAATACATCTTCAATGATTGCAGCCAGCCAGTCGCGGCTGATTTCGTTTGTTGGCGTGTCTGCTGCCTGGGCCTCTATCCTGGCCTTTAACGTGGCCAGTTTCCCGTTTACCTCTATAACCTCGGCGCGGAATAGTGGATTAACCAGTTTGACGCTATGCGTCTGTTTCTTGTCGCTCCAATAGTCGCGGAATCCATATAACCCGGTCTTGCACCTTATACGGTGTTTATCGGGATAGCCGTACCTTACTACCGCCTGCAGTTCCGGGCGGTCTGTCTGCTTGACGCTTGTTTCAAATCTTACACTTGCCATAATAATCTCATTTTTCGGTTTTACTTATGGCACAAAGATAGTGCAATTTTTCAAAAATGTACTCTTTTTGTACTCTTTTTTGTAATTCTCGGTAATTCTCGGTAATTTTCAAAACAAAGGAAAATACCGCTAAAGCACTGGAAAATAGCGGATTTAGGGATAAAAAAATGACGGGCAATTACCCGTCATTGTGATTCGCGTGGGGCTCGAACCCACGACCCCATCCTTAAAAGGGATGTGCTCTACCTGCTGAGCTAGCGAATCTCCCAAAAAGCGGTGCAAAGGTATAGCAAATTTCGCTACTGGCCAAATTATTTGGCAGGTTTTTCTCTGCGACGCTTTTTTTAAGGGGGTTAACAGGGCCTCAATGGGTATGAGGCCCTGAAGCATTCTCTTGCGTTTTTTACTGAGCGACGAGTTTGCAGATCTCGACGATGGTCATCATTGCCTTTTCCATCGAGGGGATGGGCACATACTCGTAGCGGCCATGCATGTTCATGCCACCAGCAAAGATGTTGGGGCAAGGCAGTCCCTTGAATGAGAGTTGCGCGCCGTCGGTACCGCCACGGATGGGTTGCACCTTGGGGGTTACCCCGGCATTCTCCATGGCCTGCTTGGCGATGTCGATGATGTTCATCACGGGCTCGATCTTCTCGCGCATGTTGTAGTACTGGTCCTTGATCTCGCAGGAAGCGCAGTCGGGGAACTCGGCGTTGATCTTGTGGCACAGGTGCTCGATCTCGCGCTTGCGGCTCTCAAAGCGGTCACGGTCGTGGTCGCGGATGATGTAACTCAGGGTGGTCTTCTCTACTCCACCCTCCATGCTGATGAGGTGGTAGAAGCCCTCATAGCCCTCGGTGTGCTCGGGGGTCTCCCAGCGGGGCAGCATGCCGGCGAACTGCACGGCGACGCGCATCGAGTTGAGCATCTTGTGCTTGGCGGCACCGGGGTGCACGTTGAGGCCCTTGAAGGTAATTTTGGCACTGGCGGCATTGAAGTTCTCATACTCGAGTTCGCCCACGGCGCCACCGTCCATGGTGTAGGCCCACTCACAGCCGAATTTCTCGACATCGAAGTGGTGGGCACCCAGGCCGATTTCCTCGTCGGGGTTGAAGCCCACACGGATGTTGCCGTGCTTCACCTCGGGATGCTCCTGGAGCCACTCGACAGCGCTCAGAATCTCGGCGATGCCGGCCTTGTCGTCGGCGCCGAGCAGGGTGTCACCGCTGGTGACAATGAATTCCTGGCCCACATAGTCGTTCATCTCGGGGAACTGCTGGGCATCGAGGACAATGCGGGGTTCCTCGCTCAGGACGATGGGCTGGCCGTCATACTTGACGATGCGGGGCTTCACGTCGTGTCCGCTCATGTCGGGGGCGGTGTCCATGTGGGCGATGAAGCCCACGGTGGGGACGGGCTGGTCGGTGTTGGCGGGCAGTGTGGCAAACAGGTAGCCGTTGTCATCGAGCGAGATGTCGCTCAGGCCCATAGCCTGCAACTCTTTCTCCAATTCCTTGGCAAACACCATCTGGCCAGGAGTCGATGGCGTCAGGTTGGTGAGTTCGTCACTCTGGGTGTCGAACTTCACATACTTCAAGAATCTGTCAACTAATTTTGTCATAGTGTTGATATACTATTGTTAATGGTTGTTCTTTCTATTCAATCTGCAAAGATATAAAAAAGAGTTCAGACTGCAGTCATCGGGGCCCAGTTTTTAGTTTTCTATTACCGAGGCACTGCCCGATCCACTGGACAGGAGGCACAGAAGTGTTAAAATAGTTTAAAACTGCTGCAAAGTATTGACGCGGCATTAAACCAAGTATATCTTTGCGATATCAAAATGATATCAACTTAATAAACCAAATATTAACTTTTCAACTTTTAAGATTATGGAATCAAAAGAATTCAATTTCAAGGGCACAACATTGAACGGCTTCCTGATGTTGTTTGTCGCCATCGTGTTACCAGTACTCTCTATCTGGTGCATCTATAAGGCCATTATCCTGTTTGACATCCCCAACCACGGCATTTTCCCCACCATCCTGCTCCTGCTGGGTGCACTGTTGATGGTAAGCGAATTGTTTGTCTTGATCGGATTCATCATGCTCGAGCCCAACACCGCCAGGGTGACCACGTGGTTCGGCAAGTACAGTGGCACATTCAACCGCACGGGTTTCTACTGGATCAACCCCTTCTACGGGACCAAGAAAGTTTCATTGCGCGCCCGCAACCTGGACGTCGAGCCTATCAAGGTAAATGACAAGGTGGGTAACCCCGTGATGATCGGCCTCGTGCTGGTGTGGAGACTGAAGGACACCTACAAGGCCCTGTTTGAGGTCGATTCCCAGACGATGGCCTCGTCAACAGTGGGCGATGCCAAGGGACTGATGAGGGCCCTGGAGGACTTTGTCGCCGTGCAGAGCGATGCGGCCTTGAGGCAGGTGGCCGGCCAGTATGCCTATGACGACAATGATGAGAACACCAGCGAGTTGACCCTGCGCTCGGGCGGTGAGGAAATCAACGAGGAACTCGAGTCGAAATTAAACGAGCGCCTGGCCATGGCCGGCATCGAGATTGTCGAGGCCCGCATCAACTATCTGGCCTATGCCCCCGAGATCGCTGCCGTGATGCTGCGCCGCCAGCAGGCCAGCGCCATCATCACCGCCCGCGAGAAGATCGTCGAGGGCGCCGTGAGCATGGTCAAGATGGCTCTTGACAAACTCTCGAGCGATGACATCGTCGAACTTGATGACGACAAGAAGGCCTCGATGGTGAGCAACCTGCTGGTTGTCCTGTGCGCCGATGAGTCGGCCCAGCCCGTTGTCAACACCGGCACACTGAATATGTAACCCACTGTTAGGGCCTTTAATGCCAGTTGCATCCACGCCATTGGCATTAAAGGCCCGCCAGAAAAATTCCAGCAGACTATGGCAAAGAAAGCCACAAAGAGTTTCATCCTGCGTGTCGATAGCGACACAATGGATGCCATTGAGAAATGGGCAGCCGACGAGTTCCGCTCCACCAACGGCCAGTTGCAGTGGATCATTACCGAAGCGCTGCGCAAGGCCCGCCGTCTGCCCAAGAAGAAGAAAACCGAAACCAATAATCAGGAGGAGAATAGCGATGAAACCCAAGTTTGAAAATACATTGCACAAGGCATTGTGGTATGTCCTGTACCTTGGTTCGGCTGCGGCTGCAGGCCTCTCGATAGTTTTCTACCAGATCGAGCGCATCAACCTGCCGACCATGATAAGCATTCTCGCCGTGACGCTGGCCATTTATGCCGCCCTGATGCGATGGGCCTATACTTCCAGCCGCAAGGCCACCATGGAGAAGGCATTGGAGGGCAGGGGCACATCAGCAAACGCCTCCAACCCCGACGCAGCCCAACGGGTCAACATCTATGACATCAAGATGCACAACTCGCCCAGGAAGGTCATCATGGAGGCGCTCACCATACTCCTGCTCATTGCCGCATGGGGCTTCTTGTGGGTGCAGCACCAACTGGACTGGGATCACACTCTTGACGCTGTTCTGATGACTGCCGCTTCACTGGGAGCGCTCGTTGCGGCCCGCTTCCCCTTCATGATGCGCGATGCCGAGGAGCAAGAGAACATGAGCCAAATCAACCTTTCGGTCAAGAAGTATCAACTGGAGGCGCTGCTGTTCGCCGTCGTGCTAGTGGTTTGGACCCAATTCAATTTCAAGATGAATCTCATCACGCTGATCGGTGTGTTTGCGCTTGTCGAAATCATTTTCTCCCGCAAGAACAAATCCGAACAGGCTACCGCGGGACAAGTTCAGGACAGAATTATCGCGGGCCAGGAAGGTCAACCGACCTTGAAACTAAGCGACATTCAGGTCGAGCACAACACCGAGGCGCTGGCCTTTGAAGTGGTGACAAGCTTCATCCTCCTGGTCACAGGTTGCTTCCTGCTGCTATCCCTTGACGTCATCAAGGCCGACTTCATGGAGCATGCCACGAGATTGTTCCTCATTCTCACAACAGCATTCCTGGCCATCAACCAGATTGCAAGGGCCGTCAAGTTCGCCAAGATGGACGAGGATGTCACCAACATCAAGCAATTTCACCTGAACGTCCGCGAGAGCCGGGCCTATGGCGTGGAGTTTGCGATTACCAGCCTGCTGCTGGCAGTGGGCATCAAGCACCAGATGGTGGATTCCACCACCCTACTGATTGAGGTGCTGGCCATGTTTGCAGCCACTTATCTCATCTTCAATCACTTCATCAAGAAGGCACAATAGGCCCACAGAGGGCGCCCACAACATGTTCCACACCTAAACATACGACAAAATGAAATCAACAAGCAGTAAAATATCGGCTATCGCACTGGCCTGCGTTGACATTCTGGTCGTGGCTATCGCCATAGCGTTGTTTTTCATGGACAAGATCAGTGACACGACCTTCTGGACCGTAATCATCATTGCCTGCCTTGCTGCCTCGCCGCTCTTTTATCTCGCCGCACATGGCATCACATCCGGCATCAAGAGTCCTCAAGAGCAAGCGGCCGCCGATGCCGATGACATCGTCCTTGACGACCTGGAGTTGCCGCGCACGCTCGAATCGACCATTTTTGAGGCCATCGCAGTGATAGTCCTCATTGCCGTCACATATGTGGGCTTCACGACTCATTTCCAGAACATATCAGGGCGCAATCTGGCAGGCGTGTCCATCATCACATCCTGGCTGCTCGTCAGCGCCTACACTCCCAGGCCTTCCTTCTTCTGGGGCGAGATGCACAACCTGTGGCAAGTGCGCTGTTCCGCACGGCTCCATCGCATCCTGGCATTGATGTTTGCCATCTACATGCTTTTGCGGCTTTGCGAGGGCTTCTATTCTCCGATGGTGGGCAATGTGTATGGTGTAATCATTATCCTGACCTATATCGTGGGACGTATCGTCCAGATTAGGGGCCGGAACAGGTCATAGCAAAGACCCATCTCCTGCGGGCTAGCGAGGCGTCAAACACAACTCGGCAGGGTCGGACCCATACTCCAGCGGGAAGACCAGGCGTGAGGTGCTGCTGTCGGGCAGCGGGGCGATGAGCAGGCAGCGCCCCTGATACATGAGGGGGTAGAATCCCTTGGGATTATAATCGGTGACCAGTCCGTAGTTGGCTCGTCGCTGCCGTTCGGCAGGCGTCATGTCGCTGGACGGCTGCGACATGTAGTAGCGGGCCGTCTGGGGCGTGTGGGGAATCGTATCCACATGCAGGAGGATAGCCATGTAATCCTGGCCGTCAAACGTCCATACCGAATCGGCCAGCGCCTCATTGTCGCTTGTCATGGGCAATGGCGAGGCGCCGTCGAGCAGGCGGCCGCTGTAATAGCGGCTGTACACCGAGTCGCTGACAAACTGCACGTTATCCTTTCCATAGTAGGCACAATAGACAACCTCGTGGCCGAAAAACTCGGTGGAAATGTAATTCATGGGCTTGACGAAACGGCTGTAGCCGTCAAACTGGCGTTGGAGCAATATGGCCTGGTCTGGAGCCTGGCGAATTTCAGCCACTGTCTGGTCGTCATAGGCCTTATAGGCACTAAGCACGCCGATGCCGCGAATTGCCGTGAAAGCGGCCAGCGCGAGACAGACGGCGATGGCCCCACCCCTGGTCCACGGCCACTTGCCGAGCACGGCATGGGCTATCATGGCGACGATGATGAAGGCGACGGTCACCAGCGGAGCATAGGCACGCTCGTGAACCACTCCCAGGGCAAACATCACCAGTGCCAGGGCGAAAAAAACATAAGTCCACACGCAACGCCTGGCCGTTCCCGCACCTTTCCATGCCATGACGGCAATACCGGCCAGCGCGGCAACGGTCGGGAGATAGAAACGCCACATCTTCTCGCTGAAGATGTACCATCGGCTAGACAACAAGTCGCCGAGGCCCATATTGATGACAATGTCGCCACTGGCGGCCCGCGCCCATGCGCCGGGAGATGCCACAATGACCGCGATGCCCAGCAGATAGCCCGCCAGCACCACAAGGGCGCGGCGGTTGAAACGCAGGCGGTTGAAGGCGTAATACAGGCACCAGCCCAGGAAGAAGCCAAACGAGGTTGCCTCGTTGAAACTGCCTGCCACCGCAGCAGCCAGCAGGAGCAACACTCCCCTGCCCCAGCCCAACTCACGGCCATGCTCACGCAACAAGTACCAGGTCAAGAGCAACGAGAGGGTAATGGCCCACATGTAGTTGCAACTGCCATCGAGCCACAGCATCGTCTCGCCTGGAACGGGATAGCAGGTACCCACCACCGCCAGGAACAGGGCGAGAACCAGCAGGGAGCGGCGTCCGGTCACCAACAGGCTCAGCAGATGGGCCATCAGGCAAAACACCAGCGTGTTGCACACGTTGAACACCGTTTTGCCCAGCAGGCCGCAGAAGACAGCCGCCACCAGGTTGGCCGTGCGCCCGTTGGCGTCCATGAACTGGTGGGCATGAGAGCGTGCCACATCCAGCAACGTCCGCACGGGTTCACAACTGCCCTCGACCAGCGAGAAGGCCAAGTCGTCCTCCTTGAGGGTCGTCAGCACGTTCATGACCATGAAGGCAACGGCGGCAAGCAGCAGCAGGCCCCAATAGGCCACATCATGCCACCGTGGTGAAAGCCGCATTGCGCTATGGTCATTCTTGTCGTTCATCGCCTGCAATCAAGATGGTGTGTTATCGGGTGAATGTCAACTCGCCCTGGGAGAGTTCGCCATCCAGCGAAATCACCACACGGGAGATGTCATCGGTGATCAAGGGGCAGATGAGCAGGTGCTTGCCTTGATATTCCACCGGGTAGTAACTCATGGGCGAATACTCGGTCGTGAGGCCGTAATTGCTGCGGCGCTCCAGTTCCTCGGCATCCAGCGATTGAGTGGTCTGGGCAAAATAGTAGCGCGCCTCCTGATAGGTGTGCGGAATCGTGTCCACCTTGAGCACAATGGCCATGTAGTCCTGCCCCTGGAAGCCCAACACGGTGTCGGCGACCTCGGGGCGGTCGCTGGTCAGCGGCAGTACCATGGCCCCGTCAAGCAGCCGTCCTGAATGATAACGGTCATAGACCGAATCGGGGACGAACTGCAGGTTGTCCTTGTCATAATAGGATGCCAGTATCAATTCACGCGGGAAATAGCCTGACGAGTCATAACTTATCGACTTGGCAAAACGCGTGTACACGTCAAACTGGCTCGCGCGCAGCACGGCTTGCCGCGGCGCATGGCGTATCTCGGCCACAATCCTGTCCTCATACTGCTTGTAGGCATTCAGGGCATAGAAGGCGTTCCTGGCCGTGTAGGCAAACAGGGCGAGTCCCACAACCACGATGGCCAGCCGTGCCCACCGCGTCCACCACCAGCGCTGCAGCAGGTAATCGACACCCATCGCCAGGATGATAAAGGCCACTGTCACCAGGGCGGTGTAGGCCCGCTCGTGCACGATGCCCAGGATGAACATCGCCAGCACAAGGCTGAAAAAGATATAGGTCCACGGCGTCTGCTTGACGGGCTTGACCCCTTTCCAGAGCAGCGTCACCAGGCCCACGGCCAGCGCTCCCACAGGCGTGTAGAAACGCCATGCCTTCTCATAGAAAATGAACCATCGGCTGGACAGCAATTCGTTCATACCCAGGTTGACCACGATGTAGCCTCCCGTGGCACGCGCCAGCGCACCAGGCGACAGGGCGATGAGCAGGATGCCCAGCATGTAGCCTGCCAGCACAACCACGACCGTGCGGTCCAGCAGGCGGCGGTTAACGGCATAGTAGAGCACCAGGCCCATGAAGAAGCCCAGCGTCGTGCCCTCGTTGAAACTGCCCGCAACGATGCCATACAAGAGCAGTTCCAAGCACTTCAATGGCCCGGGACGGCGGTCACGATGCCGCAGCAGGTAATAAACCAGCCCCAGCGACACCGTGATGGCCCACATGTAGTTGCAACTGCCGGCGAGCCACAGCATCGTCTCGCCCGGCACGGGATAGCAGCAGCCAAAGAAGGCCAGGAACATCGCCAGCACCATGACCGAACGGCGTCCAGTGGCAAGCAGGCTCAACAGGTGCATCATCAGGCCGAAAACCAGCGTGTTGCACACGTTGAACAGAGACTTGCCCAACAGCCCGCAGAAAATTCCCGCCACAATATCGGACGTGCGCCCGTTGGTGTGCATGTAGTGGAAGGCGTGGGAACGCAGGAACTCCACAAACGACCTCATGGGAGTCCACTCGCCCTCGATGAGGCAGAAGGACAGGTCGTCCTCCTTGAAGGGGGTGAGCACGTTCATCTGGTAGAACACGGCGCAGGCCACCAGCCACAGCCCCCAGTAGGCTATGTCATGCCAGCGTTGTGCGGGCGTCCGGTCCTTGGTGAGTGACAGGTTCATGGGATGTCATGTTACTGAGATAAACAAAATGTTGCGGCCAGTGTACACCGCCGCAACGTTGGATAGAAACGGCACTTGCCGTGGTCTTGTCGTAGTGGGATAACGGGATTATACCGTGAGGATCTCTTTCTCCTTGGCGGCAAAGATCTCGTCGATCTTCTTCATGAACTTGTCATGGATCTTCTGGACCTTCTCCTCGCCATCCTTGCTGACGTCCTCGCTCATGCCTTCCTTGACAGCCTTCTTCAAGCCCTCGATGGCCTCGCGGCGGGCATTGCGAATGCTCACGCGTGCCTTCTCGCTCTCGGCCTTGGAGTCCTTGACGAGGAGTTTGCGGCGTTCCTCGGTCAGGGGCGGGATGTTCAGGCGGATCACCTCACCGTTGTTGATCGGCATGATGCCCACGTTACTGTCGATGATGGCCTTCTCAATGGCACCGATCATGTTGCGTTCCCAGGGCATGATGGCGATGGTGCGCTGGTCAGGGGTGCTCACGTTGGCCACGTTGTCGATGGGCACGGGGCTGCCATAGTAGTTCACACGGATGCCGTCCAGGATCTTCACATTGGCCTTGCCGGCACGGATGTGTGCCAGGGTGTCATCAAGGAAATCCACGGCTTCCTGCATCTTTTTCTCGGCTGCGTCGAGATAGAATTTCACGTCGTTCATTTTGTAGCGTTTTTTATTGTTTGGTTGTTGAATTGTTATTTTACTGGTCACGAAATTACACCATTTGGCCAAAACCTGCAAATTTTTTGCAAAAAACTTCTACAATGACCAGAAAAGGAAAACAATAAACACAACAAATACAATCGCAACAGTCACGGCACGACGACTGCTACAGCATCAAGGCCGACACACACAACAATGGCAACTTTCTTAACGGATAAAACCCAAAGCGCCATCCATGATAACCCGTCATGGTCATTTCTTTTTTCTGAACAAACGTGACCAAAAACCATCCTTCGCAGTTTCAGACTCGACATCTTGTCGCATCGCTTCCTTCACCTGTTCAATGTTCCTATGAACAGTTATAGTATTGGGGTAATCCGGTCCGTAGGCCTGCTCCCAAATTGACAGCGCACGGCTATAGTAGTCCAGCGCTTGAGAGTAATTGCCTTGTTTATAATAAGCAAAACCGATGCAATTGCAATCGTTCGCCACATCTGGCTGATTGGCACCAAAGACATGCTCCCGAATTGACAACGCACGGTTAAAGTACTCCAGCGCTTTAGTGTAATCGCCTTGATCCATGTAAACCCCACCAATATTGTTGTAACACGTTGCAACATCCGGGTGATATGGGCCGAAGACATGCTCACGGATTGACAACGCACGGTTTAAGAACTCTAGCGCTCGAACGTAATCGCCTTGATTGAAATAAATCACCCATATATTGTAGTAAGACGACGCTACATCCGGGTGATCGGAACCGAATACCTGCTCACGGATTGACAGCGCGCGGCGGTAGCAGTCCAGCGCTTGAGAGTAATCGCCTTGACGGTCGTAAACCCTACCGATGTTGTTGTAGGATGTCGCAACATCAGGGTGGGCAGGGTCTAAAACCTGCTCACGAATCGTCAGCACACGGCGGTAGTACTCCAGCGCTTGAGCATAATCGCCTTGACTGTCGTAAACCACCCCGATGTTGTTGTAAGACGTCGCAACATCGGGATGGTTTGGGCCATATACCTGCTTCCAAATCGACAGCGCACGACGGTAGTAGTCCAGCGCTTGAGAGTAATCACCTTGATCGGCGTAAACCACCCCGATGCAATTGTAAGACCTCGCAACATCGGGATGGTTTGGGCCATATACCTGCTCCCAAATCGACAGCGCACGACGGTAGTAGTCCAGCGCTTGAGCATAATCGCCTTGACTGTCGTAAACCCCACCGATGTTGTTGTAAGACCTCGCAACATCGGGATGGTCAGGACCGAAGACTTGCTCACGGATTGACAGAGCACGGCGGTAGTAGTCCAATGCTTGGGCGTAATCGCCTTGATCGTCGTAAACCGCCCCGATGTTGTTGCAAGACGTCGCAACATCTGGGTGGTCGGGGCCGAAAACCTGCTCACTGATTGACAACGCACGGCGGTAGTAGTCCAATGCTTGAGCATAATCGCCTTGATCGGAGTAAACCCCGCCGATGTTATTGTAAGACGTCGCAACAGCGGGATGGTCGGGACCGAAGACTTGCTCACGGATTGACAGGGCACGGCGGTAGTAGTCCAATGCTTGAGCATAATCGCCTTGACGAAAGTAAACAAGGCCGATGTTGTTGCAAGACGTCGCAACAGCGGGATGGTCGGGACCGAAGACTTGCTCATCAATCGACAGCGCACGGTCGTAGTAGTCCAGCGCTTGAGCGTAATCGCCTTGACGAGAGTAAACAAGGCCGATGTTGTTGTAAGACGTCGAAACAGCGGAGTCGTCGGGGCCGAAGACTTGCTCATCAATCGACAGCGCACGGCGGTAGTAGTCAAGCGCTTGGGCGTAATCGCCTTGATCGGAGTAAACCGAGCCGATGTTGCCGTAAGAAATCGCCACATCGGGGTGGTCAGGGCCAAAGACTTGCTCACGGATTGACAGGGCACGGCGGTTGTAGTCCAGCGCTTGAGCGTAATCGCCTTGACGAGAGTAAACAAGGCCGATGTTGTTGTAAGACGTGGCAACATCGGGGTGGTCGGGACCGAAGACCTGCTGCGAGAGGGTGATAAGACGGAGATAAATCTGCTTGGCTTCCTGGTAACGGGCATTGTCTCTCATAAAGTCTGCATAAGCAAACAGGAGGTCGACGTATTGTTCCTTATCGTAGGCACTACGCTGAGCCCAGTCGTCGGCCTTGGCGTAGATGGCGGCGACGCGCTCGATGCGGTCAGCAATCGGGATACTGACATCAGCCAGAACAGTTTTGGCTTGGAGCATGAAGGCATCGATGTCTTGATGGACAAGGGCGCGGTCTTGTTCAAGGCGCTCCATGTGGCGGTCAGCCTCGTGGGCGATTTCGTCTAGCAGAGCGTTGGCACGCTCCAGGTTACCGTCCTCAAAGGCCTCGATAGCGCGGCGCAGCATGGCACTCACCTGCTGCAATTGCAGGGAAGCAATGACCTTAGCGGTGCTGAAGAGGTTTTGCTGCAGTTGCTCGAAATCCTCCTTCAACTGGTTGTAGCGGTTGAGTTTGGCTTGCAAGTCGTCGCGCAGATCCTCGTCGTCGGGCAATTTCTTGACGCGCTCGCGGGCTTTTTCGATTTTGTCGGGCAGTTCAAGCAATTCGGTCTGCATCTGCCTGTAGGACTCGTTGCCAGCGGCAAAGGGCAGTTGATCCATGTGGGCGACCGTCGCGCCGTCTAACGTCACCACACCCGTCTCGTCAACCTTGAGACCGTCCATGCGGCTACTCTCGACCAACTGCAACTGCATCACGAAATGAAGTTGCATCGTGTCGCGGTTACCGTAGCGGCACCAGTAATGGCCCATCTCGTTAAACAGGCGGCGCTTGAACTCGGCCAACTCGGGCGATTCGGTCTCGCCGGCCTGTAAATCCCTGCAATAGACATAGACCTTGGGCGAGGCCTTCTGGCGGAACTCCTCGGTCGCCACGTCAAACTCCTCGACGGTGAAACGACCCGCCTGGGTATGGAACAAGGCCAGGAACAGGTCGCTGGCCTTAATCTGGTCGTTATACTCGTCCTGCTTGCGCTGGCCGTTATAGGCCGCATCATAATCCTCCCACTCAAACAGTTCGACACGGATGCCGCGTCTCTCATAAATATTATCAAGACGGCGCACCAGGTTGCCGAAGGCCATGCGGTCGTTCTCCAATTCCTCACTCGAGGCCAGAAAAATCTTTATCGTCCTCATTGCGTGATTAGTTGATTATGGGTTATTGATTAATTTGTCATTTTACTGGTAAAGAAATCATCACTGGTCACGAAATTACAGCATTTGGCCAAAACCTGCAAATTTTTTGCAAAAAACTTCTACAATGACCAGAAAAGGAAAACAATAAACACAACAAATACAATTCCTGTTTTGCGCATTGGGACACGCCGTGGTCATTGCGGCTTAGCGTGATTTTGAGTCAAGGGGTTTTGAATCGTTGCTTCAATGCAGTTATTGAACACGCCATTCTGCCTCCACACGACGGCATTGTAATGGGTGTCCCTGATGATGTTGATATCCACCCGGCTGTCCTCAATTTCCCGGACAGGGTATCTCAAATCATAACGGGTGGCGACAACCGGGCCACACCGCCATTCTTCCGTAATCTTGAATACGCTTGTGGTGTCTTGCTTGTCCCACACGAGCAGATAGATATTCTGTTTCTCGCCCAACTTGATGACTTGGGAATCCAGGCGCTTGCCCAGGAGGTCTCTAACCGACGACGGTCGCCATTCCAGCGGTTTGTTCTCATTGCCGTCGGCCATCCAGCGGCGCCTCAACTGGTATAACGACCAGGAATTGACACTGTTCATCGGGTCTTCATCATAGTACCAGTAGTCCTTGTCGTCGATGTCACAATAGATCACGCCGTCGGCGCTGGCCTGATACAAGCGCGCAATCTTATCGACCACCGCCCTGCGCTCTGCTATCTTATTGAAGTCATCCACAACGACCAGCGCCAGCAGGGCCACGAGCAGGGCCACACCCGCTTTTTTGCCCCATGCAGCATCGGTCAGCGGATAACGCCTCAGCAATTTCACGAGAAGGATTATGGAGACGACCTCGATGCCAAACAGTTGCCGATTGCAATACACCCTCACGATCAGGTTGAACACCATCATGAAGAACATGGCATTGAACCAGAAGGCCTCTTGCCGATAGAGCCGCGACAGCGACACGCGGCGCGTGGCCAGCAGCACCAGCACCAGGGCCATGAGCAGATAGGTGGCACGCAGGAAATAGGCCGTTGCCACGGGGGTGATGTGCAACGATGACAAGGTTCCCAACTTGGCAAAATTGCCTGGCGCCAGGCACAGGCACAGCATGCCGGCGGTAAACGGCACGACTATCGACCACTGCCGCCATGTCATGGTCCTGAGGTGGAACACCGCATAAATCCACATCGCGGCAGCCAGGCCGCTGCTGAAGGATTCCTGCCCCCAGCCAGCAAGGAAACTGCAGACCGCCAATGCCGGCACGGCATACCACCGCGGCCGCGCAGCAGTCGCGAAAAACTGCTCGACAATCAGCAAGGCAGCCGTCATCGCCCAGATGTAGTTGACCTGGGTGGGCGGTGTGAACTGAGTCCTCAAGCACACGAAGGGCAGAATCGCCAGCACAAGCACGCCGCGCGGCGATTGGCGCCAATTCACGCCCGACAAGCGGGCAAGCACGAGGACAAAGGCCACCCACATGGCCGAATTGAGCAGGGCGAACGGCATCTGCCCGGCAAAGCCACTGAAGAACTGCACCACACAATGGGTGACGAAACGCCCATTGCGGTTCATGTAGTAATAGGCCTGCGACTCAATGATTTCGCCGAAGGTATCGACTTTATCCAGCCAGTCGCTAACGGCCAGATTGAACGCAAAGAAGATATCATCACCCAGCCACACCACCCAGGCGCTGATCATACAGACCAACACGGCCAGACCGGCGAGGATCAGGCATGAAATGATTGCGGATGGGCGGCGTCGAGACATCTTGGGTCACGATAAAAATGGGGATGGACTGTGCTGCGACACGTCGTGTCACAGGACTTTCTCGTCGTTGAACTCGCGCACGATGTAGTCGGGGCGGTTCTTGGTCTCGTTGTAGATGCGGCCGATGTATTCGCCGATGACGCCGAGCGAGAGCAACTGGATGCCTCCCAGGAACAGGATGAGGATCACCAGCGTGGGATAGCCCTGGACGGGATCGCCCCAGATGAGCGCCTTGATCAAGACATAGATCATATAGAAAAACGCGAACAGCGAGACGATGAAGCCCACAATGGTGGAGATGCGCAGCGGGGCGCTGGTAAACGAAGTGATGCCGTCGATGGCAAATGAGAACAACTGCCTGTAGTTCCACGACGACTCGCCAGCGACGCGGTCGCCCTGCTCAAACTCGACGTCCTTCTTCTTGAATCCAATCCAACTGTACATCCCCTTGGTGTAACGCTCGCTCTCGCGCAACCGCCTCAGAGCGTTGATGCAACTGCGGTCCAGCAGGCGGAAGTCGCCGACGTTCTGCAGCACGTCAAAGCGGGAAGAACTCTGCAGTATCTTGTAGAACTGCAGCGAGAGACGCTTGCGCAGCCAACTCTCCTTGCCCCTGGACTTGCGCTTGGCATACACGTCGTCATAGCCCTGTTCCCACCAGCGTATCATTTCGGGGATGAGCGTGGGCGGATGCTGCAGGTCGGCGTCGATGATGACCATGCAGTCACCCGTGACGTAGTCAAACCCTGCCAGCATGGCATTCTCCTTGCCGAAGTTGCGCGACAGGTCCACATAGTTGACTCGCTTGTCACCCTCGCGCAGGCGGTGCAGCACTTCTATCGTGCCGTCACGGCTGCCATCGTTGACAAACATCAGTTCCCACTCATAGGCCGGATTACCATCCATGAGTTTGACCAACTCGGGATAGAGCAACGGCAACGATTTCTCCTCGTTGTAACAAGGGATGAGAATGGATATCTTTTTCATCTTGGTTGACTATTTTATCAGACCACAAAAGTAATGATTCTTGTCATAATCCACAAGCAATCCTGGGCAAAATTACTGGAAGGTGAGGCTGGACAGGCGGGGGGCCGAGAGGTAGGATGCGGCCTGCGCCAGTTGGTCGGGCGTGATGGCCTGGATGCGGGCGATGGTGTCATCGACGGTCGCCACCTGGCCGCGGTAGAGCAGGCCCCGGCCGGCGTTCATGGCCAGGAACTCGGTGCTGTCGGCAGCCACGACCAGTTGTCCGCAGTATTGCTTCTTGTAGGCGTCGAGGCGCCGCTCGGTCATCAGTTCCTGCCCCAGGCGGGCGGTGATGCGCTCGATGACGCGCAGGCTGGACTTCACGTCGGCGGGGTCACACCCCAGGTAGATTTCCATCCAGCCGCAGTCGCTCAGGAGCGTCAACGTCGATTCCACGGTATAGACATAGCCGCGGCGTTCCCGCAGTTCAACATTCAGCAAGGAATTCATGCCGGGGCCGCCCAGGATGTTGTTGAGCAGCATCAGGGCATGGCGCAACGGGTGGGACATGTCGGGGACACGGGCTCCGACGATGGTGTGGGCCTGATGGGTGCCGATGTTGATCACCCGCTTGAAGGCGGGCACCTCGGGCGGCACTTGGCGATGGTGAGGGGCCACGCTGTGGTTCATGCCGCCCAGGCTCTTCTCGGCTAGACGGAAGACACGCTCGGGCCGCTCGGGCCCCACCGAGAAGAATGCCATGTTGACGGGCACATAGAGGTTCTTGAGGTAACGCATGCAATCCTCGCGGGTGAGCCGCTCCAGGTCCTGCTTGCGCCCCAAGATGTTGTGGCCCAGTTCGCTGCCGGCAAACAGCAGGTCCTCGAAGTCGTCATAGACGGCATCGCTGGGCGTGTCGCGGTAACTGGCAGCCTCCTCGAGCACCACGTCGCGCTCGCGGTCGAGTTCGTCCTGGGGGAAGACCGACCACTGCACCAGGTCGCCCAGCAGATCGACGGCACGCGGCAGGTGCTGCCGGGGGAAAACCGAGTAGAGCATGGTGCCCTCCTTGGTGGTGTAGGCGTTCAACTCGCCGCCCACGCGCTCCATGCGGTTGAGGATGTGCCAGGCGCGGCGGTGAGTGGTCCCCTTGAAGATGGTGTGCTCCACAAAGTGGGCCAGCCCGTAGTGGCCGTCAACCTCGTCGCGGCTGCCGGCATTGATGGCCAGGCCGCACCAGGCCACCTGGGTGGCGGTCATCACGTGCACCAGGCGCAGGCCATTGGGTAGTGTATGATAGTAGGTGTTCATTTCCTTCGGGTGTGGGTAGTGTTTTATTGATTCTCACAGGCGGGTGTTGATGTGGAGAACGTGCTGGACGAGGAGCATCTCGTGGATGTCGCTGCGGCGCACGTCCATGTCGTCATAGTTGGGGTTCTCGCTGCGCAGCACGACCATGTTGGGGTCGGTGTGGCGGCGAAGGTATTTTACCAACCTGAAGTCATCCAGTTGCACGACATAGATCTGTCCCCAGTAAATCTGGAGCGGGTTGCTCACCTCGCGCACCGCGACAAAGTCGCCATCCATGATGACGGGGGCCATCGAGTCGCCGCTCACGCGCACGATGCGGCAGTTGGGGCTCATGTTGGGCAGGTTGACCCACCCGACAATGTTCTCGCTGGCAAACAACTCGTTGCGGCCCGAGGCCACACCGGCTGTCGCGTCCACGTCATAGACCGGCGTGCCGACGCCCGCGCCACCAGGTGCCGCGGCGGCTGCATCGACGGCCACCGGAGCCTTGCCAAAGGGCAAATCGGTGCCTTCCATGAGCCACTCCTTGGACACGCCCAGGTTGACCACCAGGCGGTTAAGGAACGACTCGCTCAACGGCATGTGAGCATTGAGGTACTTCGACAAGTTGGAGGTATCCACCCCGATACGCTCGGCAAACTGGACTTGGCGCACGCCCATCTCCTTCATGAGGTACTTGATGCGCGCGATGATCTCGGCATTCTTCTGTGTATCCATTGAGTTAAAGAATAAATGTGTTTTTTTTCGCGGCAAAATTACCACAATGATTTGCATTTTGCAAATTTTTAACCTCAATTCATGCCCCGCATGTTCCATCATCTCATGCCAAGCCGCCGAGCCGCGAATATTTAAAAACGGCTTGGCGGCTTGGCGCGAGGTTGGTGTACGACGGGCGCGGATACCATAGTATTTCTTGTCCTTATTGTTTTCCTTTTTTTAGGATTAGAAGACAAGAAAGACAATTGTTTTGGCAATGATATAGATATTGGCCCGGACCCTGCGGGGCTAATGCGAATTACGCGAATTAGTATTAAATATTTTTCGTGTAATACGGTTTTCTTAGCGAAATTAGCATAAAAAAACTTCTAGGGCCAACTGCTATATCAATCCCATTGTTTTAAAAACTTCGCGGCTTCGCGTGAGGTTGGGAGTCGGCCAGGCGTGAAGTTTAGGGAGGGTAGTTACTTGAGTTGTGCGCCGTCGTGGAAGGCGGTGCCGACGGTGGAGCCGAGTTGCACATACTTGTAACGGGTGGGATCGTAGGTGATGATGTGCATCTTCTCGATATCGGGGTTGCCATCGTCATCGAGGCACTTCTCGTCACAGAGCACGTTAACGACCTCGGCCACAAGATAGTAGCCCGTGCTGCGGTCCTCGTCGATCTTCTGCTTCACGCGGCACTCCATAGTCATGGGGAAGTCGGTGAACAAGGGGGCGTTGACATTGGGGGCCTTCTCGATGTTCCAGCCGGTCTTGGCCATCTTGTCGGGGTCCTTCTTGGCGCTGACGATGCCCACAAAGTCGGAGGCCACCATGGTCTCGACGGTGGCAAAGGCCACGGTGAACGAGTCGTTGACGGCCAGGTTGTCGGTCGTGGCATGGGAGGAGAGCGAGATGATGATTTCCTTCATGTCCCAGGTGCCACCCCACGCGGCATTCATCGCGTTGGGGCGTCCCTCACTGTCATAGGTGCCGATGATGAGCACCGGCTGTGGAAGCATCCACGGTTTTGATCCAAAACTTTTCATTGTAATGATTGCGGTTAAAACGGTTAATTGTCCCTACAAAGGTAGTCATTATTCCCCAAAATCACTAACTTTGCAGAAAAATTGAAACGAAAAAGACAATCAAGATGACAATCCAGGAATTTAGAGACTACATGGCATCGGGGCAACCGATCAGTGGCGGATCGCCCGTTCACATGATGTTCCACCAACTGTCGCAGGAGGCCCTGCGCATCACCGCCGAGATCAACGGCAGTTACCACACGCCCGAGCAGTTGCACGACCTGCTGGAGCAGTTGTGGGGGCGTGAGGTGCCACGGTCGGTGGGCATGTTCCCGCCGTTCTACACCGACTGCGGCAAGAACACCGTCGTGGGTGAGCGCGTGTTTATCAACATGGGGTGCAAGTTCCAGGATCAGGGCGGCATCACCATCGACGAGGGCGCCCTGATCGGTCACAACGTGGTGCTGGCCACGCTCAACCACCTGATGGACCCCGAGCAACGTGCGGGCATGACCCACGCGCCCATCCACATCGGCAAGAACGTGTGGATCGGGGCCAACGCAACCGTGCTGGCCGGCGTGACCATCGGTGACGGCGCCATCGTGGCAGCCGGTGCCGTGGTGACCCGTGATGTGGCTCCGCGCACCATCGTGGGCGGCGTCCCCGCCAAGTTCATCAAGGCCATCGAGTAAAGGCCCGCAGCGACACGCGCTATGGCCCTTGCTGGGGAGCGTGCAGGCCTGCGCCCTAGTGACATGGATGATGGGACAGTAGATGTGCACAAAAATATTCGGCTTCCGGGCTCGACTTGCATGATTTTTCTATAACTTTGCCACCCGTTTGAAATAAAAATAGACAATAATACAATGTTCTTCCTGTTGATCACACTGGCAATGGGCCTGTTGGTGCCCTTCCAGACCGCCGCCAACTCGCGGCTTCGCACCGTCGTGGGCCCCGCCTACGTCTCGACGCTTGTATCCTTCTCGGTATCCACGCTGGCCCTGCTGCTGGTGTCGCTCGTGGCTGGCATCCCCATCGTGCCCACAAGCGAGATACTAGCAGCCGCCCCGTGGTGGAGTTGGTTTGTGGGCCTCGCCGCCGTGGTGACCATCACCATCGCCATCCATCTGTTTAAGGAAATCGGCCAGTTGCAGGCCATCATCATCCCGATGTTCAGCCAGTTGATCTTCAGCCTGCTGATTGACCACTTCGGGTGGTTCGGGGCACGTGAGATTCCCCTGGCGGGCAACCGCATCATCGGCGCGCTGCTGCTTGTAGCGGGCATCGTGATGGTGGTAATCCTGCCCCGGTTGGGGGCCCGTCACGAGTCGGCCAACAAGGGTTCCCGGCTGGTGATGTGGCAGTTGCTGGCCGTGGCCTCGGGCTGCCTGTCGGCAAGTGTCACGGGAGCCTATCCAGTGCTGGGAGCCGCTGTGGGCAATCCCGTCCAGGCGACCACGCTGGCATTCTTTGTCGCCACGGTGGTCCTGCTGCTGGGATGCGTGTGCAACGGTAGCGTCCTCCTGGTTGGCAAGGCCATCAAGGTCAGCCGCCAGCACCCGTGGTGGATGTGGCTGGGCGGCCTGTGCGGGGCGTTGATCGTGTTTGGCAACGCATGGCTGGTGCCCGAGGTCGGCGTGGGCGTCTTCTCGATGGCGCTACTGGTGGGTCAGTTGGCCCTGAGCATGCTCATGGAGCACTTCGGCTGGCTGGGTGCCCCGCGCAAGGCCATCACTTGGGTCAAGGTCATCGGCATCCTGCTGATGCTCGGTGGCGTAGCATTAATCAGACTATAAATGAGGCTGAGGCATTATTCACTCGCATGTTTTAAATCGGCTTTACGGCCGAAAAATCAAAAAAATATTTTTATTTCAATTTTATTTATAATTTTGATTTCTCGCGCGTAGCGCGATAAATAGTTCCAGTCGCCATTTATGACACAACCTCAAAATTAGAGAGTGAGTATGATAGACCAGATCATTGAATTCAACAAGACTTTTGTGGCCAGCAAGGCCTATGAGCAGTATGTGACCGACAAGTACCCTGACAAGAAGTTGGCGGTGCTGTCGTGCATGGACACCCGCCTGACCGAACTGCTTCCCGCAGCCCTGGGGTTGAAAAACGGCGATGCCAAGATTATCAAGAATGCCGGCGGACTGGTGATTTCGCCGTTTGACTCGGCCTTGCGCAGCCTCATCGTCGCCATCTATGAGTTGGGCGTGGAGGAAATCATGGTGGTGGCTCATAGTAATTGCGGCGCTTGCCACATGAGTTATGACCACTTCCACGACGAGATGGTTGCCCGCGGCATTACCGACGAGACTCTCGACACCATCCGCCACTGCGGCATCGACCTCGACCAGTGGCTGGAGGGCTTCAAGGACACACCCGAGTCGGTGCGCCGCACCGTGGCCACCATCCAGACCCACCCGCTGGTACCCCGCGACGTGACCGTTCGCGGTTTCATCATCGACTCCGTCACCGGAGCCCTCGAGGAAATCCGATGAAAGCATGGATATCGAGCAGTTGCGCGAATATTGTCTGTCGTTGCCCGGGGTGACCGAGGCGACCCCCTTCGAGAGATTCTCGCGGGGCAGGTTCACGATTCTCGTGTTCTACGTCGGGGGGCACATGTTCTGCTACTTCAACATCGACGATTTCACCTCCATCACCATCAAGGGGGATCCCGAGACGATCGCCGATCTCAAGGAGCGCTACCAAGCCATCAACGACCCCTACAACGGCAATAAGCGCCACTGGATGAGCGTCGCCGTGGGCAGCGACGTGGGTGACACGATGCTCCGCCAGTTGGTCAAGGCCTCCTATGACCTGGTGAAGAGACAGTCCGCCCCACGAGTCAAGAAAAGTAAACAATAAATGCAATCAGCAACCGACCGCTGTTCCATAATTGGCACTTATTGTATTTATTTCCTTATTAAAGTTATCGTCAAGCGTTGAGCCAGTATTGCCGTTCGTCGGGAGACATTTTCTCGATGGCATAGCGCAGCGCCGTGCGCGGCATCTCGTGGACGTGGCGCTCCAGGAACTGCCGCAGCAGGTCCATGCCACAGCGCTTGCCCATCTCGCGCAGCATCCATCCCACAGCCTTGTGCATCAGGTCGTGGGGATGGCGCAGGTGCCACTCGGCATATCGCAGGCACCACGACGGATCGCCCTGCTGGGAAGTCTTCCAGGTGCACACCATGCTCATGCGCTGGCGCCACAAGTTGTCGCTGGCCGCCAACTCATCCACAATAGCCCGCTTGTCGCCCAATCTCGAGGGCAGCAATAGCCAGTGGCCCAGAATCTTCGGCGCCGACAGGTCCACCAGGTCCCAGTTGTTGGCCCGCTCGGCATATTGCAGATACATCCCCACAATCTCGTCGCGGCCCTGGATGGCCTGTTCATCATCGGCCAGCCGCTTTGTTGCCAGTTTCTCAAACCGCGCCACCATCAGCAACAGGCCGCACAGCCTCACCTCGTGCCAGCGCGACATCAGCAACCCCGGCACTTCCTCAAGAGGCATGTCGCAGCCCGTGAGTTTGACGACCTGACGCGTCTGCGGCACCTTCAGTCCCAGGAATTCATCGCCCTCGCCATACTCTCCCGGTCCCGTCTTGAAAAACCGCATCAGCACCTGCTGCTGCTCCTCGTTGCGCAACGACTCCATATACCCGATCATTTCACTTGCAGTCATCATGGTCACAAAGGTAGTGAGACAAAACCATATTACCACGGGCCACAATGTTTTTTTTGGCTAAAATTTTTCCAGTATTGAAAAATGGTAGTACCTTTGTAAAACTTTCTAATAAACATGTTCAATATGAATAACACGACGATGGATGCTTCCGCGTTGTCTTCGGCTAGAAAGACAATCGTGGGTATCCAATTTCTTTTTGTGGCCTTCGGGTCAACAGTTCTAGTACCGCTGCTAGTCGGGTTGGATCCCGCGACAGCATTGTTCACAGCCGGAATCGGCACCTTTATCTTTCACATGGTCACCAAAGGTAAGGTGCCCATTTTTTTAGGCTCCAGTTTTGCCTTTATCGCTCCCATCATCTCGGCCTCCCAGCAGTGGGGCATGCCCGGCACGCTGGCGAGCATCATGGGCGTGGCGCTGGTCTATTTTGTGATGTCGGCGCTCATCAAGTGGCAGGGTCGCAGGTTGCTCGACCGCCTGTTCCCGCCAGTGGTCATCGGGCCAGTCATCATCTGCATCGGCCTGTCGCTGGCCCCCGCTGCCGTCAACATGGCCAAGGAGAACTGGCTGCTGGCCTTCATCTCGCTGCTGACATCCATTCTCGTGCTCGTGCTGGGACGCGGTCTTGTGAAACTGGTCCCGGTGGTGTGTGGCATCATCGTGGGCTATATCGCAGCCTGGCTGATGGGTGTGGTCGATGTGTCGGCCGTGGGCACAGCCCCGTGGTTCGCCCTGCCACAGAGCGTCAGCCACTTCCAGTTGCCACAATTTGCCTGGGAACCCTTCCTGTTCATGATACCCGTTGCCATCGCCCCCGTGATTGAGCACATCGGCGACGTGTATGTAGTGGGCGCCGTGGCCGGCAAGGACTTCGTCAAGGATCCCGGCCTGCACCGCACCATGCTGGGCGACGGCCTGGCATGCATGGCCGCATCGCTCTTTGGCGGGCCTCCCGTGACTACCTACAGCGAGGTGACCGGCGCCATGCAGATCACGCGCATCACTAGCCCGGCTGTCATCCGCATCGCCGCGGGCACAGCCATCGTCTTCTCGATCATCGGCAAGTTGAGCGCCGTGTTGCAGAGCATTCCCAGTGCCGTGCTGGGCGGCATCATGCTGCTGCTGTTCGGCTCGATTGCCGCCGTGGGCATTCAGAACCTCATCAACAACAAGGTGGACCTGAACCAGACGCGCAACATCATCATCGCGAGTGTAGTCCTGACGCTGGGCATCGGCGGTGCCGTCATCCCGATGGGCTCATTCTCGCTGAGCGGCATCGGCCTCTCGGCCGTGGTCGGCGTCATCCTCAACCTCGTCATCCCCAAGGACAAGAAGGCATAACGTTAAGATGCAGATGAAAAGCGGACTGATAAACATACTGATGCTCCTTGCCCTGTCGATGGCCGCGATGCCCTGCCTGGCGGGACGCTTTGTTGCCGACTCGGTCAAGGTCGATGGGCACATGCGCCACTGGGAAATGTATCTGCCCGACGGACTGCCGGCGGACGCTCCGCTGGTGGTGATCTTGCACGGATATGGGGCGGGCATCTGGCGCGAGAACCCGATGGTTGCCGCTGCCGACCTTCACCAGTTCGCCGTGTGCATTCCCCAAGGATTAAAAGACCCCGAGGGGCAGCCCAGTTGGAATGTGGGCTACCCCTTCCAGCGGGGGTGGAAAGTTGACGACGTGAAAGCCCTGTGCCGCATCGCCCGCCATGTCCAGCGGCGCTATCACCTGAGCCGCAAGAACGCCTTTCTCACCGGCATGTCCAACGGCGGCGAGATGTGTTACCTGATGGCCTACAGCAAGCAGGACGTGTTTGTCGCCGTGGCGCCCATCGCCGGCCTGACAATGGCGTGGACCTACCAGACGATGCAAGCCCCGCGCCCCATCCCGCTGATGGAAATCCACGGCACCGAGGACCGCGTGAGCGAATGGACGGGCGACATGCAGGACAAGGGCGGCTGGGGAGCCTATTTGCCCGTTCCCGTGGCCATCGGCTACTGGGTGGCACGCAACCGCTGCACGGGCTATGAGCAAGAGCGCGTCGAGAGCCTCAAGGGCAGCGACGGCCACCCCGTCGTCAAGCACCGCTACAGCAGTCCCACGACAGGCTGTGACGTGTGGCTCTATGAGGTCATCGGCGGCGTCCACTCGTGGCACACGGCCGACATCGACACCGGCGAGGAAATCTGGCAATTCTTTGCCCGCTACCTCAAGTGAAAGCCTCAAGACAGGCCTCCAGGAGCGATTTTCTTTCATATTCAGCCTCGATTATCGGAAAAAGAAGTAACTTTGTACCGATAACACATAATGTGAAACCATCTTCAAATCTTTAACCCTTATGAAGCAATATACACATGCATGGTTGGCCATGATGGCCATGAAACGCCTTGAAATGGCCAATCTCCCCGAGACTGAAGGCCGCGCCAAGGAACCGCAACGGGTGGCGCACTATGCCCGAAGCCTGGTGCGCTGGTTCAAGAATTACCGCGATTTTGTCGTGCAAGGTGCATGGTACCCCGACCAGGTGTTCTTTGACCAGGGCACGAGCCATGGCGCGAAATACTCGATAGGCGACCCGCTGGTAGTGACCGAGAAATTCATGACCTTGCCCAAGACGATGGAAATCTACAACCTGATGAAGAAAGAATCCCCGTTGTTTGATGAATCGTTCGTCTTTGTGGGCGGCAACGTCGTGGACCGCTGCAACGCCATGTGCCATACCATTGTGGACAACTTCAAGATCCAGTACCGCGAGGAGAAGGGAAACCCCATCAGCCCGTCTTCCACCCACATGTCGTTGCGTTTCTTCATCCTGAGCCACTACATTGCCGATGCCCACATGCCCCTGCATTGCGACAAGCGCAATCTGGCCAAGATCCACACGGCCATTGAGGAACAATGGGAGGCGGAAGTGAGGGCCTCCTACCGCATCGACATGGACAACCTGCGTTTCTTCTATGACCCCGACGGCTATCCGCTGGCTACCGGGAAAATGACCAGCCTCATCAAGGCGGTCGAGGAAAAGATCATTTCACGGCCCTTTGTCTATAATTGGGGCAATTCAAAGTATGACGCGGCCAAGTACATCAAGGCCGTGACCGAATTTTCCTACCTGCTGGCGCATGAGATGGTGCCCGACGAATTGGGGAACTGCACATGGACCAAATACACGAAGAGTGAAGTCTATAAACGCTTTGAGGAATACAGTTCCAAACTGATGGCTGACGCCGTGGATTCCATCGCGCGCACGTGGCTCCACGTGTGGGCACGCTACCGCGACTGGGGACCAGAAAATGCCGGAGGCGTGATCGCCGAGCCATCGGAATCGGGCGAGGCTGGAGACAGCATCTAGCCGCCATCACCCCACCCCACACCCATTGACTGGACAACCAGGAAGGGCAACCGCATCCTGTCATTACCCGACAGGCGATTGCCCTTCCTGATTCATTGCCATGTGGCAGTGGCCTTATTTCATCATCTCCTGGATGGCACGCTCGAGTTGGCGGTCGTGGCCAGTGAGGTAATCCTCGGGGGTGTTATAGACCTCAACGTCGGGCAGGAGTTCGGTGTTCTCGCAGAAGTTTCCGCGCATGTCACGGCAGCCCACCTGAGGGATGCCGAAGATGAGCGTCGGGTCAATCAGCGTTTCCCACCACACGGCAGTCATCGTACCGGCAACCGGCGTGCCGATGAGTTTACCGATGCCCAGTTCCTTATAGACCCACGGGAAACCGTGACCGTTGCTGTAGTCATCCTCGCACATGAGCACACATGAGGGCTTGGTCCACTTGTTGAAGGGGTCGGCGCCGACATACTGCCCGTGGGGCACAAAACTCTGGTACTGCTTGCCGCTGAGCAGGGTGCACAGGTCATCATGCAGCCAGCCGCCGCCGTTGTGGCGCTCATCGACGATGACTGCCTTGCGGTTGCGGTTCTTGTCGTTCAACAGTTCGCGATAGACGGTACGGAAACTCTCGCTGTCCATCTCCTTGACGTGGACATAGGCCAGTTGTCCGCCCGAGAGGCTATCGACCAGCGCGCGGTTGCGGTCCACCCAGCGACGATAGAGCAACTCCTGCTGTTCGCCCTTGCTGATGGCCTTGACGGTGACGTCAAAGCGCTTGTTGGTCTTGGGGTCGAACACACCGACGCGGATGGGCTTGCCAGCCTTGCCGTCGAGCATCCAGTTGTAGTCCTCGCCCGGGGCGATCTCGTTGCCGTCAATCTTCTCGATGATGCAGCCGGCAGTGACGCCCGTCTTCTTAACGGCAAAGGGGCCCCGCTTGATGACCTCCTCGACACGCAGGCCCTTACCCTGGTAAGTGTCGTCCAGGAAGAGGCCCAGAGCGGCTGTCTTGAGTGTCGGCCCGGCAGGGTTGTAACGGGCACCGGTGTGCGAGCCGTTCAACTCGCCCAGCATCTCGCTGAGCATGTCGCGGAAGTCGTAGTTGTTGTTGATATAGGGCAGGAAGCGCTCGTAGTTGTTGCGGTAATACTCCCAGTCCACGCCGTGGATGTCCTCGACGTAGAATTTGTCCTTGACCTGTTGCCAGATGTGGTTGAAGATATACTCACGCTCCTCCTGGGGGCGGTAGTTGAAGTTGGCCTCAAAGTTGACGGCCTCGGGCTTGCCCTTGGCCAGGTCTATCTTCTTGATGCCGCTGCCGGCGCACAGGAACAGGTTCTTGCCCGCCTTGTCGGCCATCATGGGGCCATAGCCCACGTCCTTGAGAACGATTTCGGTCTTCTGCTCCCGCAGGTCGTGTTTCCACAGGTCCATGCCGCCCTCAAAGGCAGCCTGGTAGTACAGCGTGTCGCCGCCGTTGCTCAGCACCATGTCGCCCAGGCGCGAGGAGTTCACCGTGAGTCTCACGATGCGGTCGCGGCAATTCTCCAGGTCAAACTGCAGGGCGGGCACGGCGGGCTTTTCCTCGCTGGCGGCCTTGCCCTTCTTTTTCTTGTCGGATTTTTTCTTGGAGGCAGCCTCCTTGTCGGCGGTCTGTTTCTTAGCCTCCTTCTCGGCCTCCTCGCGCAGGACCTTTTCCTCCTTGGTCATCCTGAAGCGCTCATAGGCATCCAGGTCAAAGAACATGATGTAAACATCGTCCTCGGTACCCCAACTGCCGTGGCTGCGGAATCCCGCGCGGTCGCTGGTGAAAATCATCGCCTTGCCACCGAGCACCCACTTGCCGTTGCCCTCGTTATAGCCGCTCTCGGTGAGGTTGTGCACCTCGCCGTTGCCGCTGGCATTGACCAGGGCGATGTCCTGGCTGTTCCATCCACCGGTGCCGATGTAGGACGAAATGAGCCAACGGCTGTCGGGACTCCACTCATACCAGACGTCGCCGTCGCTGTAAGAGTAGATGTACTTGCCGTCCATCAGGGTGCGCACCGCCTTGCTCTTGACATCGACAGCACGCAGGGTGTTGCGGTTCTCCAGGAAGGCCACGTTCTTGCCGTCGGGGCTATAGGTGGGCTGGATGCTGGTCTTGCCCGTGTTGGTCAACTGCTGCTCCTCGAGGTCGGTGGCATAGGTGAACAGTTTCTCATCCTTGTTCTTGATGGTGGTCTGGTAGATCTGCCACATGCCGTCGCGCTCGCTGTCATAGACGATGCTGCGGCCATCGGGAGAAAAGTCGATGGTGCGCTCCTGCTCGGGGGTGTTGGTCACCTGCTTGGTGGTCTTGTAGTCAACCGACGTCACATATACGTCGCCGTGCATCACAAAGGCCACTTCCTTGCCGCTGGGCGACACGCTGATGGCCGTCGCGCCGCTGGATCTGATCTGGCGCACGAGTTCCTTCTCGGTCTGGTCGGCAGCGATGGTGATATCGACCCGGTGGGGTTCCTCACCCTCTCGCAGTGTATAGATTTCGCCATTATAGCCATAGCACAAGGTGCCGTTGGCGGCTACAGTGAGGAAGCGCACGGGATTCTTCTCGTGACGGGTGAGTTGCTTGGCCTTGCCGCCGATGGTGTTCTTATAGACATTGAACGTGCCATCCTGCTCACTCAGGTAGTAATAGGACTGGCCGTCGGGAGCCCAGCGGGGGGTGCGGTCCTCGCCGTTGAAGGTCGTCAGTTTGGTGAACTGGCCATCGCGCTTGAGCCACACGTCACGCGTGATGGACGACGTGTGATGCTTGCGGAAGGGGTCCTCATAACCCTTGATGTCATGATACAGGATGTCGCCGCGGCTGTTGACGCTCAGGTCCTGCATGGGCAGGGCCGAGAACAAGCGCATGCGTCCCGAGCCGGTGGTGTTCACCTGGTACACCTGCGGAAACGAGCGGCTGGCAAACAGGATGGACTGTGCCGTGGGCATGCCAGTGGCCTCGACCAGCACCGTGCCGTCGTCGAGGAAACACAGCGGCGTCTCGTTGCCGCTATCGGTGGTCAGTCGCGTGGGCGTGCCACCGTCCTTATTCACGATGTACACGTCAAGGCTGCCCTCGCGGGCCGATGCAAAGGCGATCTCCTTGCCGCTGGGGCTCCACACAGGATAGGCATCATAGGCCGCATTGGTAGTCAACTGGCGGGCGGTACCGCCCTGGACGGGAACGGTAAACAAGTCACCCTGATAGGAGAACGCGATGGTCTGGCCATCGGGCGAAATGGCGCTGTAGCGCATCCACAAGGGATTGGTCTGGGCCGTAGCGCCGATTGCCAGCAATAGCCCGGCAATCACACTCACTTTTCTCTTGATACTCATAGCGTAATGAATAGATTGGTTATTAGTTTGCGACAAAGGTACATAAAAAACAGCGAATTAACCTTTATTAAATAAAAAAATGACACTACCTTTGCTCATAGGTAATATAAGGCTTGTTTTTTCCACTTAAAAACCGAATGACTATGGTCAAGAAATGGTTCTGGATTGTATATCTTGTGCTGCTGGCGGTGATGGTTGCAGTGGCCACGCTACTGCCCAAGTGCAGTGGCCGCTTGAAAGTGCTTTTCACCCTGCTGAGCGTGGCCTTGCCACTGGCGGCGTTTGCGTGGAATGCCGTGGCCGAGGGCAGGCAAGACGTTAGTGCGGCAGCCGAGCAGCCGCTGGACGAAGACGCGATCGACCACATCGAGGGCATGTTGAAGGCCTGCGAACGCGATCGCATCGGCATCAATGTCGCTGAAGGGGTTACCCAACCGCTGCCAACAGGCGCCAGCAAATATGGCGGCCAGCCCGATGTGCCCGAGGGCTTCGAGTGGCCAACGGATAAGCAGGGACGCCCGTTGTCCTTGATGATGCAGGTCAATTGCGCCGAGATCGCACCCCTGGACAAGGATCACCTGCTCCCGCCGTCAGGCATGCTGTACTTTTTCTACCAGATGAGCGAGCAGCCGTGGGACAACTCGACCGGCGGGGCCCGAGTGCTCTACTTTAATGTCCCGAATGAGAGCCTGCACCGTGCCACCTGTCCCGAGGCGCTGGCCGAGGACGAATGCCTCACCGAGCGCGCCGTGCAATTCACCCTTCATCTCAGTTACCCGTCATTCAGCGAACTGCTCAACGATAGCGCCGACAAGCAATACCTCGTTTACCACTGGGACGAGTATTTTGTCGCCTATGAGCACCTGGGCGGCGAATACCTTAACGAGGCGTTGGGGATTGGCCTGATGCTCGGACACGCCCAGTTAATTCAAGACGTGATTGTTGACAACACCAACGAAAATGTGCTGTTGCTCCAGTTGACCTCCGACGAGGTGAACGACGACGGCGTCATGCTTGGCGACTGCGGCAGCATCTATTACTACATTTCCCGTCAAAACCTTAACGACCGCCGCTTCGACCGCCTCACCTTCGCCCTCCAGTCCTATTAAAATGGGACAAAAGGACCGCCCCCGTGTCCCACTATTCAGGATTTTACTGTATCTTTGCTATTAATTCATGATAAAAGAGTATAGTTATGGGAAAAAGCAATGAGCAAGTGACACGCATCCGCCAGATGGAGCGACGCCTGACGAGTGCGACGGCGGCCGTGAAGCGCCTTGAGGCCGCACTTGACAAGTATGAAGCGGTCCAGGAGGCCATCGCGGCCCTCGATGAGTACTACGGCAGTGACCTGTGGCGCCATGATCTCGACGACGACGAGGCGGGTCGCCTGCCCGAAGGCCTGAAGCGTGGCGTCCTGAGCGAGGACGGCGTCTGGAACCTGCTGACCGACGTCCGTGACCTCAACACCCGCCTGCAGCAACTCGCCACGGCGCCCAGGCCAGGACAACGGCCTGATCTATCATCACACTAAGCCGTCTGTTAAGTCGGTCAATATTAAACGCTTAGCGGCTTCGCGACTTTGCATGAGTTGAAGTCGCTGAACAGATACCCCATTACTGAAAATTGTGAATAAATCATAAATGTTACTCTCCCCTATTGACTCATACCTAAGGTCAACCACTATCTTTGCAATCCAAGATAAAAACGACTAGATTCAAGCATGAAAAAAAGGAGCAACATAAGATTGACTATAGGGGACTTCTCCAAGTACTGTCAAGTGACAGTCAAGAGCCTGCGCCACTATGAAAAGTTGGGGTTGCTCGTGCCCAATGAGGTGGACCAGTGGACAGGTTACCGCTACTATGACGTGTCACAGATGCAACAGTTGAACGGCATCTTGAGGCTCAAGAAGATGGGTTTCACGCTTGAAGAGATACGTGAACTGCTCGATGAGGGGACCCACTTGCCCAGCATGCCCCAGATCGAGAGCAAGACCCGCGAGACCGAGGAGCAGATCAAGATGCTGAGCCAACGCCTTGACATGCTGCGCAGGACAGCCGATTCACTGCGCCAGATTGCCGACATGGAGCGGTTCACGACAACGTCACTGCCATCAATCATCGTGGCTTCACACCGCCAGACCATCAAACGCATGGAAGACCTCACTCCACTGGCAGCAAACGTCATCGGCCCTGAAATCCAGCGCAACGGGTTCAAACGCACACAACCGATTTACTGCTTCAGCATCAACTACGGCACTGAATTCAGGGAAGGTGACGTCGATATAGAATACTGTGAGCAAGTGGAGCAGATGTATGAAGACACTCCTATCATCAAGTTCAAGCGACTGCCCGAAGTGCCACTGGCGGTGTGCATGAAGTGCCGGGGGCCCTACGGATTCATGCGTGAAAACTTCCTCGAGTTGTTCAACTACATCACCAGCCACAACATGCGGGTGACCGGCGAGCCCCGATTACAGTATGTCGAGGGTCCCTGGAATCAGAAAGACTCGACCAAATGGCTTACAATCATTCAAATACCAGTAACATACCTACCTCAAAGATTTAACACAACAAAATGAAAACAGATGACACTAGATTGATCAACTTCGATAGCCGCAGGACACAGCAGTGATGCAGGAAGCAGCGCCGCACAAGAAGGATAAAACCATGTCAGTATTGAAACGCTAAAAAAAAGTGCATGGCACACCACTGCTGCCGAAGCATGGGCCTGCACCGCATCAAGAATGTCTCACAGACCTTGCACAGCGATAAACACACACGTAAACCTTGTGGACAGGCTGTCCTCATTCAGGAGAAGGAACAGGACAGCCTGTGTCCACTAAAGCGAAGGGAACGATAGGGCTGTTGGCCCTAAAAGTTTTTTTAATGCTAAACCCGATAAGAATACGTATTTCACGAAAAAGTTTTAAAACTAATTCGTGTAATTCGCATTAGCCCCGCAGGGTTCGGGCCAACTTCTATCCCACGACTGCAAGACCCGTGTCGATGACGACGGCGCCTCACCTGGTGATGCGCTCACTTGTTGCTGGTAGCGGTTACCCACACGGGGGCCTCGGTCATCACGGGTTTGTTGACCGCCATCACGCCCGACAGGTTGTGGGGCACATAAGGCTCTTCCAGATAACGGATGTCATCGGCTGTGAGTTGCAGGTCAAGCGACCTGACAGCGCCCTCGATGTGGTGCAACTTAGTGGCTCCGACTATGGGCGATTCCACCTTGGTCAACAGCCATGCCAGCGCTACCTGGGTCATCTCGACGCCATAGCGGTCGGCCAGTTCCATGACGCGCTCCACGATGACGCTGTCCTGCTGGGCCGTGGCGTCATACTTGAAGTGCATGAACGAGTCTTCGGCCTGGCGCTTGGAGGTCTCGCCGGGTCGCTTGGACAGTTTGCCCGACGCCAGCGCGCTATAGGGGGTCATGGCGATGTTTTCCTCACGGCAATAGGGGAACATCTCGCGCTCCTCTTCACGCATGATGAGGTTATAGTGGTTCTGGACCGAGATGAACTTGGCCCAGCCGTTTTTCTCGGCCAGCGCGTTCATCTTGGCCACCTGGTAGGCATAGGCGTTGGCGATGCCGATGTGGCGTGCCTTGCCTGCCTTGACAGCGTCGTTCATGCCCTCAAGAATCTCGCTGGCTGGCGTCTTGTAGTCCCAGATGTGGTAAATGTACAGGTCCACATGGTCCATGCCCAGGTGCTGCAGACTGGTGTCGATGGAGTTCATCACATGCTGCTGGCCACTGACTCCGGCAGCGATTTCCTCGCTGGTGCGGGGCAGGAACTTAGTGGCGACAACCACGTCATCACGTCTGGCCATGTCACGCAATGCCCTGCCGACGTACTGCTCGGACGTGCCCAGTTGATAGGCGATGGCCGTGTCAAAGAAGTTCACGCCCAGGTCTAGCGCTCGGCGGATGATGTCGCGCGTGTGGTTCTCGTCGATGGTCCATGAGTGCTGCCCGATAGTCGGGTCGCCAAATCCCATGCATCCGAGACAGATGCGCGACACCAGGAGGTCGGATTTTCCTAGTTTGACGTATTCCATAATTCTTATTATTGCATTTGTTTAGTGAAAATCAGTTTCATCGTCTCGGGGTCAAGGGGCCGCATGGCGGGGAGCCTGAGACTCTTGACCATGTGCAGCGTGCCCTGCTTGTAGTGCTGGAAATGCTCGGTCTGCAGGTGCTGCTGATAGGCGGCCTGGGAGGCATAAATCTCAAGGATGCGCACCTGTGTGGAATCGTCGGCACTCTGCATCGGGAACAGGCAGATGACACCTGGCTCACACTGCACCGAGAGGCGGTCCACCTCGCGGGCGATCGCCAGATACTCGGCCAGGTATTCGGGATAGACCTCAATCTCGGCAATGCGGACGATCATCGAGTCCACAGCGGTTACAGGGCTCGAGAACTCTTCATCGGTCACCTGCCTCAACTGGATGGCATGCTGCTGGTCGGGGACGATGTCGGTCACAGTCAGGCACTCGGCGCTACTCCAGGGTGTTGCGCCATTCCAGTGGCGTGTGTTGGGTGCCGTGGTGACCACATCGCCCTTGCGCAGCAACCGCTTGGGCTGGCCCTCTTCCTGATAATAGGCCTCGCCATCGAGAATCATGAGCACCTGGATGGCGTCGGGATGATAGTGCCACGAGTTGCGGCTACCGGGTTCAAACAGGAAATTGGTGGTCATCTGCCGCTCGCTGCGGCTCAGCACCGAGATGTGCACGGTGCCAGTGTTGAACTCAGCGGGTGCGATGTGACCGGCGGGGAAGATGGTCGGTTGTGCCAGGGTCATCAGGGAGCACAACAGTGCGATACACGACAGGAGTTTCTTCATCACGGGAATAATCTTGATGCGTTATTGTGTAATATCATCTCGCGCAGCGGGACCAGGTCGGGCTCGTCGGTCAGGTACTGGCGCATCCGCGCCAGGCTTCTCGTGAGCACCGCAGGCGCCACATAGGGGTAGTCCGAGCCATAGAGCAGGTGGTCGGGCGTGGTGATGGTGAGCAGCATGCGGATGGCCTCGGGACTGTGGGCGCCAGCCAGGTCGTAGTAGAGTGCCGACAAGTTGGCGTCCCAATCAATCGAGCCGACCATCTGGTTGGCCTGCATGACAGGCGCGAGCGAGCGCATGCGAGGCACAGCCAGCGGCAGATAGGCCCCGCAATGGGGCACGACGACCTTGACCCGCGGGTAACGGGCAAGGACGTTGCGGGTGATCATGTTGGCCACGGCACGGGTCGTCTCGGAGAGGTATTCCTGCATGGCCAGCGGCGTCTGCCGCATGACCTGACCATTCACCGGATCGGGGCGGTGGGGATGCAGGATGATGACGGCGTGACGGTCGTTGAGCACCGAGAAGAGGGTGTCGAGTTCGGGACAGCCCAGGTATTGTCCGGCGACATTGGTGGCCAGTTTGATGCCGTCGGCCTTGAGGGTGTCGAGGGCAAAAACCGCCTCACGGATGGAAGCCTCCACATCGGGCAAGGGCAAAGCGGCACAAAACAGGAAGCGACCCGGATGCTCACGCTTCAACAGCGCGGCAGCCTCGTTGGTCTGACGGATGACCGTGGGCGATGACGGTTGCGGCGCGGCCAGTGTCAGCACCGAGGTCCTCACACCGGCCTCGTCCATCCATCGCAGGTGTTCCTCAACATCATAGTTGGGCAGGGGAATTCCTCGTCCATCAGCCGGTTCTCCTGCCTGAGCGCCGACAAAAAGCCAGGTGTGATGATGTGACTGTGCACATCAATCACGTCCTGGGCTATGGCGCCGATAGCAACCATGACAGCAAATATCGCGCTAACAAGTCTCATGGGGTTCACTCCATTGAATGTTCCCAACCGCCGCGGGTGTCGATACCGGTCGCGTCGGCCAGTTGCTCCAGGCGCGAGACCTCATCGGCCGTGAGTTGAATCTTGGCGGCCTCGGCAGCCTCGGTGACGTGGCGCTCCTTGGTGGCGCCGATGATGGGAAGGGTTCCCTTGGCAATAGCCCATGCAATGCCCACCTGGGAGCATGAGGCGCCATACTTCTTGCCGATGGCACTCATCTCGGTGGTGAGGGCTTCCAACTGGGGCAACACGGGGTTGTACTTCTTGCCGCGGTCACTCTCGGCGGGCAGGGGGTTCTCCTTGTTGTACTTGCCCGAAAGAGCGCCCTGTTCAAGTACCATATAGGCCCAGAACTCGATGCCATTACGCTTGCAGTAGTCAAGCACGCCTCCGCGCTCCGACGAGCGGTAGAGCAGCGAGAAATGGTTCTGCACGGCACTCACCTTGAAACCGGCCTCGCCCAGGATTTCATTGGCACGCTCGATTTCCTTGATGTTGTGGTTGGACACGCCCACGCGCTTCACCTTGCCACTCTTGAGCAGGGGGATCAGCCCGGGAGTCCAGCGCTCGACGTCCATCGGGTTGTGGATCCAGTAAATGTCGATGTAGTCACAGCCCATGCGCTCGATCGAGGCCTGTGCCATCTTCTCAACACTGTTGTCAAACACCTCGGCAATCTGCGGCGTGAATTTGGTCGAGATCTGCACGTCCTCGCGCTTCACGCCCTTGGCCAGCGTTCCCAGGATGCGTTCTGACTCGCCCATGCCATAGGCCGTAGCCGTGTCCCACAGGCTCAAGCCCGCGCGAGTCGCGGCCTCAAACACGGGAGTCAAGTTCTCAACGTCGGTATTTGAACCAAAAACGGTGTCACCACCAAATGCACCTGCGCCCCAAGCCCAGGTTCCTAATGCGATCTTATTCTCTTTCATTTTCACTATGTATTTGATTGATTTATAGTTTCACGATGCAAAATTATAATGAAAAGAGCGGTTATCAGTTTACTAAAACACTGATTAATCAACCAAATTCACGGAAAATCGCGCAAAAACGCATAACTTTGCAACTGCAATGAAACAGATACTCAAGGTTCACAACGTCAACGACTATGCCCGCTACATCGGTGCGCCAGTGCTGCATCCACTGGTATCGGTGATCCACTATGACGAGTTGGAGCACTGCCGGCACTCGTTGAACAACTACGACGTGTACGGCATCTTCATCGCCGATGAAACGCTGCAGGAACTGGTCTATGGCCTGACCACCTATGACCTGCACCGCCATGCCCTGATGTGTGTGGCTCCAGGACAGATAGGCGGCAAGGCCGACACGGGCGAGGAAATCCAGACCAAGGGCTGGGCGCTGCTCTTTGACCCGGAACTGCTCCATGGCACCGACCTGGAGCGGCAGATGAACGGTTACACCTATTTCTCCTATAACACCAACGAGGCCCTGCTCATGACTGACGCGCAACGGCACACTATCGTCACCCTGCTGGAAGCCCTGCGCCAGGAACTGAGCAATGATGACCAGCACTCGAGGCCCATCATCACGGCCCTGCTGCAACTGGTACTGGAACACATCGCCCGCTTCTATGCCCGTCAACTCTCGAGCGAGGCGACCAGGTCCAATGACCTGCTAACGCGCTTCGAGAACCTGCTGGGCAGGTACTACAGCGACGGCACCTACCGCGATCAGGGCTTGCCCACGGTGAAATATTGTGCCCAGGGGCTTTTCCTGTCGCCCAACTACTTTGGAGACCTGGTCAAGGAGATCACCGGCGACACCGCGGGCAATACCATACGCCGCTTCGTCATGAAGCGTGCCCAGCAGTTGCTCTTTGCTGGCTGCACGGTCAGCCAGGCCGCCGACCAACTGGGCTTTGAGTATCCACAGCACTTCACCCGCATGTTCAAGAAGTGTTATGGCGTGTCTCCCAGCGACTACATCAAGCAGATGAGGAGCAAGTGAGCACTACCGTGATTTATAAGTGAAATCCAGAACAGACAATATCGACTATGACACTACAAGAAGCAATTCAGGCGCGCCACAGCGTCAGAGCCTACAAGGAGCAGCCGTTGAGCGAGACCCATTGCCATGCGCTGCAAGAAAAGATTGCCGAGGTCAACCGCTTGGGCCGGTTGCACGTCCAGTTAATCCTGAATGAGCCACGGGCCTTCCAGGGACCGCTTGCCAAGTACGGCAAATTCCGCGGAGTGACCAACTATCTGGTCATGGCCGGCGCTAAAGCCGACGACCTGGACGAGCGCATCGGCTACTATGGCGAGCAGTTGGTGCTGATGGCCCAGACGCTCGGGATGAACACCTGCTGGGTGGGACTGAGTTACACCAAGGTGCCCGGCACCTATGTGCTCGACGAGGGTGAGGTCATCAAGGCCTATATCGCCATCGGCTACGGTGAGACACAGGGTGCGACACACAAGATCAAACGCATCGCTCAGGTGAGCAATGCCAGCGACACCACCCCCGAGTGGTTCGGCCGCGGTGTCGAGGCCGCACTGCTGGCGCCCACGGCCGTCAATCAGCAGAAGTTCTCCTTCGAGTACCTGGGTATGAAAGAGGGCCGCCACCAGGTGCGTGCCCACAAAGGCTTCTCACTGATCGGCTACACCCACATCGACCTGGGCATCGCCAAGTATCACTTCGAGGTCGCCGCAGGGCGGGAAAACTTCGACTGGGCCCGATGACTGGTGACTGGAGAAGATTTGTCAATCCTGATTTTATCAACTAGTAGAATTTAATCTATAAAACAAAACACAATGAAAAAAGTAATCGTTATTTCAACGAGCCTGCGACAGGGCTCCAACAGCGACCTGCTCGCTGACAAGTTTGTAGAAGGCGCCAAGGCCGCCGGACACGATGTCGAGAAGATTTCCCTAGCGGGAAAGAACATCCAGTTCTGCAAGGGATGCCTGGCCTGCCAACAGTTGGGCCGTTGCGTCATCAACGATGACGTGAACGACATCATGGCCCGCGTCCTCAAGGCCGACGTCGTTGCATGGGCCACTCCCATCTATTATTACGAGATGAGCGGCCAGATGAAGACCCTCATCGACCGCATGAACGCCATGTACCCGCTGGATTACCAGTTCCGCGACGTCTATCTGCTGACCACCGCTGCCGAGGGCGAGGATCACGTGCCACAGCGTGCCGAGCAGGGCCTGACGGGCTGGATCGACTGCTACCCCAAGAGCCGATTGGCAGGGCATCTTTTCGCTGGCGGCGTGGGAGCCCCCCGCGAAATCAACGGCAACGACAAACTGCAGGAGGCCTACGACCTGGGTCACAACCTCTGATTCCGATAACCAAGTGTATTGATTTGCGCCCTTAAAACAAGTGGGCTCAACGCGGTATAACGCGGTATAACAATAAAAGGACATGAACAAGAATGCCATCATCACCATCCTGCTTGCTCTCGTTTTCCGCACTATCATTTTGCCAAATGAAAACGAGTCTGATATACAGTGATTTAACGAATTGAGATTTTCTGAATGCGGTGTCTCGCAGAGTCTTTTTCAAGAAAAAAAGTCGAAGAAAAAAGGTCGAAGACCTTGACAAGGCCAGAGGCCTTGACTTGAACTAACCCCACGGCGCACAGGCCGTTAGGCCTCGTGTGGCGTGGGGTGGACAGGAATGGGATGGACGGGCCTCGAAGAGGGCCAATCCATACAGATAAGGTGAAGCGGTCGTTATTGGCCCCCTTCAGGGCCCGAGTTCGGTAGCGTTGATGTTCCCCAGGCCACACTGACCTTCGGCCAGTGCGCCCCGGGGTTGCCTCAAGTCAAGGCCGCCGGCCTTGTGCAGGTCGACGACCTGCTTGCATACCCTTTGCTCTCCGATGGATTTCAGGGTGTCTCATTGCGGAAAACATGAACAAGAACGCCATCATCACCATCCTGCTTGCTCTCATGGCAGTGGCGGACAATCAGCCAGACGACCATAATAGGAAGAATACAACAGATTGAAATCTGTCCTAAAATTGTTGCAATATGTTCCATTTTTATTGATTTGAATTGTTAAACTTCTGTTTGTTTGAACCGTTTCCCTCGCTCGGGATCGGCGGGCTGCGCCTCAGCAATCACATGCATGCCAGCACTGCGTTCGGCCTGCACCGCAGTTCACCTATATAACAAGCATGGATGTCAAAAGGTGACATCCAGCGCTTGTTTTTTTGAAACAATTTTCATCGGTCTGACCAATCTTATAAAAAAGCCGTTACAGTTGTCTGATCATGTTGTCAAGGTTGTCTGATTGAGCAGGCTATGGATAAAGTCGGCCATCATCTGGTCGTGGCGGCGCACGTCGCGGTAGAGGGCCAACTGGTTGCGGGTGCGGTCCAGGTTGTGGGTGGGATACTTGATCTTGTAGTAGGTGTCGCCATTCAGGTAGTCGGTGAGGAACCGCACGCACTGCATGAAGGGGAACAGCGCCACGGCATAGGGTAAGAGTTCCACCTCGATGGGCGTGAGGAACTCACGAGCCGACTCCAGGTAGCCAGTGGTGAAAGCCTTGAAAATCTCCACGTTGAAGCCCACGCGCGACAGGTCGGGGTCGTCCTCGGCTGTGAAGTTGGCACCGGTGCGCAGGAAGTCGCCGTAGTCCGAGAAGATGAACGACGGCATCACCGTGTCCAGGTCGATGACGCACAGCACCTGACCCTGCTGGTCAAACAGCATGTTGTTGACCTTGGTGTCACAGTGGCAGATGCGTTTGGGCAGGCGCCCCTCACGGTAGAGGCGCTCGGTCTGGCACATCTCGATGGCATCGCGCTCCAGTTCCTCGACGATGGTGCGCACCTCGTCAAGACGCCCGGCAGCATCGTTGGAGACGGCCTCTTGCAATTGACGCCAGCGCAACTCCATGTTGTGGAAGTCGGGGATGGTCTCGCCCAACGGCTCGGGCACATCGACCAGCATCTTCTCGAAGTGGCCGAATGCCTTGCCGCAATCGCATGCACTCTGGGACGTGACGGCCTCGCGGGTGACGGAATCAGGGATGAACACCATCACGCGCCAGTAACGGCCAGCCTCGTCACGATAGTAGGTCTTGCCGTCATGGGCCTTGACCAATTGCAGCACCTTGCGGTCGATGTCGTCGGTATTGCAGGCTTCCAGCCTGCTACGTATGTGGGCCGTCACCACCTCGATGTTGTGTTGCAGCAGGTCCACGTCCTGGAAGATGGCATTGTTGATGCGCTGCAGCACATAGTCGGGCGCTGTGCCCTCGGTCACAATGCGATAAGTGTCGTTGATGAGTCCATTGCCCAGGGGCAGAACCTCCCGGACCGTTCCCTCAATCTCAAATTGCGCCAGAATGCTGGCAGTATCAATATCGTGCAGCATAGCAGTAATGTCGGTCAGTTGTTCTTTTTATTTTTTCGAGAGGCTTTGGCTTCCTGCTTGGCGACCTTCTCCCAGTACTTTGCTCCTGTTGCCTTGAGTTGCTGGGTAAAAGTTATGGCGGCAGCACGTGTCGCGGCCTCGTCCTCGGGCTTGGCCCAGGCATGGCGGTATCTACGGAAGCGGCTCCACTCGCCTCGGGTGAAGTCGGGTACCTGTACAGGCTTGTTGCCGTTGTTCATCGAGAGGGATCCCAGTTCAGCCAGGCAGCACCATTCTGCCAGGTCATACACGTCGATGTCGAGCGGTAGCCCGTTTTGCAGGCAATAAACCAGTCGGGAGTCCATAATGAAGTCCATGCCGCCGTGGCCACCCACCTCGCGTGCCTCCTCGCCATAGCGGGTCACGAGTGGTGAGGTGAACGATGCCAGCAGCGCCTGGGTATCCTCTTTGCTCAGGTAGGAATGACCCGTATATTCCTTGTTGACGTTAACTCCGGCCTTTTTCATCACTTCGGAAGTCAACGCAAAGCCCTCATTGGGATATTTGTTGACAAAGCCCTTGGTGCCGGTGAGTTGATACATTCGGTTATAGGGTTGCGGCGTCATCACGTTGTGATGAATCTCGATAACCTTGCCCTTCTCGGTGGAAATGAGTGTAGTGGTGTGGTCACCGTTCTTGAAGTCCAGGCAATACTCGCCTGTGCGAGCCTTGAACAGTTCCTGGCCATTAAAGGAGCGGGTATCCATCGCGACGAGCGTTCTCATGCGGTCGCCGCGGTGAAGGTTAAGCACCTGGGCGATGGGGCCCAGGCCATGGGTGGGATAAACGTCGCCGCGAAACTTGCTGTTATAGTCCAGGCGCCAGCCTAACTTATCGTCAGTACCGCGTTTCCAATACTCGTCCCAATAGGGTGACAATTCGTGGCGGTAGGCTCCCTGCACATAAATCACTTCGCCCAGCAGACCCCTCTGAGCCATGTAGAGCGAATTGAGTTCAAAGAAATCATAGCAGCAGTTCTCGAGCATCATGACGTGCAGTCGCTTGCTCTCGCTCAGGTTGATGAGAGACCAGATCTCGGTCAGATTCATCGCCGAGGGCACCTCGATAGCCACGTGATGGCCATGCTCCAGCGCCTCGCGCGCCACCAGGTAGTGGTGAATCCAGTCGGTGGCGATATACACCAGGTCGATGTCGTTGCGCCTGCATAATTCCTTGTAACCCTCCTCGCCGGCATAGACGTCGGCAGCAGGCATGGATGCCGCCCGCAGGATTTCCTGGCAAGCCTCGGCACGGTCGCGCTCGTGGTCGCACAGCGCCTTGACCTCAATGCCGGGTATGTGGGTCCAGCGCTCCACCGCGTCGGGCCCGCGCATGCCCAGGCCGACAAATGCGACCCTCACAACCGGAATCTTCTCAACCGTCAGTCCCAATGCCGACTGCTGTCCCGCGGGCCGCTCTGGCACCTCGGTAACGATAGTTCCGTCCTGAATGCTGTAGGGCCAATTGAACTGTGCCCACATGCGGGCCGGCAGCAACATCAAGGCTGCAATGACAAGTGCAAGAATGTATCTCTGTCTCATAATCTTGGAGTATTGTTTAATTCGTAATAATTCGGTTACAAAAATACGTTTTCGCAACGAGTTTGGCAACAATTCATGCCAATTATATCCATCAAATCGCGTCTAATCCTAAAACCAACTGTTGAAATGCAGAAAAACGGTCTTCTGGATTGTATAGAGTACGGGAATGCCCTCAGGAGAAGGTCATCGATGGCACTGGAATGATCGACAAGAGGACAATTCACAGGCTCCTCGGCCAGCACTACAGCGAGATGATTCATTTGGCCAAGACAGCCACCCCATACTGGAAATAATAATCCACTTTGCGCAATTTAACTAGACAAGCGGCGTTTATTATGGCAGAAACACTTAAAACCAGTAATGACGGACAATGAAAACAATGAAACTGACAATCGCTTGTGTGATGCTTGCTATCCTCACCCTAACCTCTTGCAACAACGACAATGACATCGAAATGCGGTTGACTCACAAGCAAAAGGAAACTTTCGGGCAGAACATCACGGGCGAATATGCTGGAAAGTTGATTGTAACCTACACCAACAAGGACAGCAAAATAACGACTGATGAGGCCGGAAATCGCCAAATCGAGGCTTATAGGGAGACCTTTGATAACGCACACTGTGATGTGTCTGGCTACAAGATGCACCAGGTCTTCTTGCAGGACTTCCCCGTATCGCTGCTTGCCAAGGTCGTGGATGCTGACACAGCGTTGAGCCAAGCGCTTGCAAGCGCCGCACCAGTCACCGTCACAGCCAGTTACGACTTCGGCTACGATAGGGACTACTCACACATCGCGTGGGCTTTCATTCCCAACGTGATGCCGCTATCGTTGAATTATGGCGGCAAGGACCATCATATCCTCATCGAGTTTAACAACAACAGCCAGTATTACACATTCACCCCGGAAGAACTGGGGCAACCCGGGGCCTTCAGCACCATAGCCAATCAAGGCATCAACCTGCAACTGCAAACCATCTATGACGGATCCACCCTTGTCCAGCGTTTCGACTCAGCCGACGACAACTACATGCACATCACCTTCAAAATCCCCCGCTAACATCCCATGCGACACTAATCACCACACCTATCTCCCCACACTCTCCCACACAAAATTCATTTTCCGATGCAGAAAATGCAAATTATTGAACATCAGGTATTTATATATTAAACGGTACAAATATGGTAGAGTTTTGAAGTACAACTTTCAAAGCCTTCACATTTAACACTTTTGACTTAGTTTAACGTAC
>Ga0310695_10001912_pt1 | contig 46380 bp, 41 predicted proteins | sample RumenRJG_04DNA_FD_203882 | JGI IMG/M metagenome (GOLD analysis project Ga0310695, IMG submission 203882) | Bovine rumen microbial communities from Lethbridge, Alberta, Canada - RJG_04 (v2) (version 2) | ecosystem: Host-associated > Mammals > Digestive system > Stomach > Rumen | place: Canada... | reverse complement strand
AGATGGTTCCAGCACGTAAACGACTTGACATACTTGTTGCCTTCATATTTCCTAACTAGCCATTTGAAGTGTTCTGCAGGCAGGAAATCCACCAATTGACTGAATATGTATTTACCTTGGTTCATATACTTATTTTGACACTTTGTCTGGATTTTATACCATTAGCTTACAAAGTGTAAGCAGTGCAAAATTAAGCATTTTGAAAACTAGGGAGAAATTTTATTACCGTAAAGTACTGAATATGTTAGCCTTTTGGCTTGTGTTAATGATTTTTAGTGGACACTAGTGAATGACATAATTTGAAAAAGTATAAAGAAACTTGCTATTAAGGATTTTTTTTACTATCTTTGTAAAAAAATTGAATAATGATACCAAAGATAATACATTATTGTTGGTTTGGAGGTAATCCTTTGCCTCCGCTTGCGTTGGAATGTATCGCAAGTTGGAAGAAATTCCTTCCTGATTATGAAATAAAGCAATGGGACGAAAGTAACTTTGATGTTAATATGATTCCATATACTGCAGAGGCATACAAGTTGAAGAAATATGCTTTTGTCAGTGATTATGCGAGATTTTGGATAATGTATAAGTATGGTGGTTTGTATTTTGATACTGATGTAGAAGTAATAAAACCTCTTGATGATATAATTGCAAAAGGTAATTTTATGGGATTTGAGGTTGATCCAGATGGTGACAATACACCAGGGAAATATGCTCCGAGATTTTGTTTCGCAGTAAATCCTGGTGTGGGATTTGGTATGGAGAAAGAGCATTCATTTATGAAAAAAATGCTTGATCTTTATGCTGAATTGAGATTTGAACTACCACCAATAAATATAGCATGGTATAAGACCATTGTCGCATATACGACGGAGAGTCTTTGTGAGGAAGGATTGAAAAACATAAAGGGAGTTCAGGTTGTTGATGGTATAAATATTTATCCTCATGACTATTTTTCTCCGATAAATATGATTTCAGGAAGACTTCATATAACTTCGGATACACATACCATCCATAGGTTCATGGGGTCATGGGGAGTTCAAAAGAAGTCATTAAAAGATATTATTCGAGAATCTCTTCCTGAATGTATCTTTATTGTCAATAATAGAATAAAACGAAGAAAATATAGAGTGAATGAATAACATTGCTCGTTTCTTTACAATATATTGGTGCATATACTTTCCAACTGGTATTGCATACAATGAGTTGCCAGTTTTAAGTTCTACGGATGAGGTTATGACTGGTATCATTGTATTATATACTTATGCAATGAAGAGAATATATAGTACTAATAAAAAAACATGGAAAGAGTTTAATTTCTTTTTGGGACTTTTAGTATTCTATATAGTTTATTCTTTGATATTGGGGGTGAATGTTCCAGAATCTGTAGCATACGATCTTATTCAGCAAGTTAGGCCATGGTCTGTAATATACTGTACTTGGATCCTAAATCCTCAGTTTACGGATAAACAGAAAAAATGGATGCGAGGAACAATGCTTCTTACCTTGATAACCTTTATATTCTATCATCCAGAGTTGGCAAATGCAGGTGAGTATAGAAGTGCTCCTTTTGGGCAGCTTGCGATATGTACGTCAATGACTTGGTATTTGTTGTCTGACAAATCTAAGAAAAATATGATAATTGCAGCTTTTATAGCTGTTGTTGGTCTTTTAGGAATGAAATTCAAATATTATGGTCAGTTTGGTGCATGGATGTTCCTTCTTTTCTATATGAAAAAGAAATTCAATTTTAGGTCAATAAAGATTGTATGGCAAATTGCGATTCTTGTTTTTCTCGTTATATTATTAGGATGGGAACGTTTTAATACATATTATGTTGAGGGAATGGATAATGAAGACCTTGCAAGACCGATGATAAATAAGGCTACTTGGGAGATTTTGTGGGATTATTTCCCATTTGGCTGTGGATTTGGAGGATTTGGTACAGCAGCGGCTGCTGTATATTATTCGCCATTGTGGAAGGTTTATCACCTAAATGGAATATGGGGGATAAACTTTGGCGGTGTGGTTGGTTTTCACTGTGATTCCTTTTTTTCATGGTTTGCAGAGATTGGCTTCTTTGGAGCATTTTTCTTTATTGCCTTTTGGAAAAGAAGAATCATTGAGATAAACAAGATTGTTGATGACAGATATTACAAAGTGGCAGTTATGTCATTCTTCTGTATGTTCATTGAATGGTTCGGTGATCAGTCGTTCTTTTCAGGAAAAGGTATGGGGTATTTGATGCTTCTTGGACTTTGTCTTAATTCTAATTATAATCAGAATATTATTGATGAGAATGAAGAAGAGAATGATATTAGCGATAACGTTCCGAAGAAGAGAAGGAAAGGATTGATCCATATTGGATATAAATTTAAGTCTAAGATTCCAAGGCGTTTTTAGTTAATTTGTGATTCAAAGAAATATAGTAAGGAGATATGGATATAATCAAGGTTTCTGTAGTTTTACCCTGTTACAATGTGGAGAAATACATTCGCAGGGGGCTTGATTCTGTTATTGCACAGACATTGTCTGAATGGGAAGCGATTTTAGTGGATGATGGGGCTACCGATAATACAGGAAACATATGTGATGAATATGCAAAAAAAGATGCTCGTTTTCGGGTTATCCACCAACAGAATCAAGGTCTTGCTTCCGCGCGTAATACGGGTATGATGGCAGCAACAGGTCAGCTATTGTATTTTATGGATCCTGATGATTGGATTGAATCTGGGTGTTTTGCAAGATGTTATGATGTTTATATGCAATATAAGTGCGACATTATTCATTTTGGAGCGAAATGGCATGAACCTACACATTCCTATGAAATAAAAAAAGAATTTGGTGTCTATAAAGGTATGGATATTATAGACAAATTTACTGGTCCAATCATGGGATTTAATCAAAATGCCTTGAATCATTATTACGCAGGTGAATCAATTTGGTCATATGCTTTTCTTGGTGGGGTGTGGGTCTATATGTTTAATCGAGAGTATATTATCAATGCTGGACTTGTGGCAATTGCTGATTTGAGATATGGTGAGGATCAAGTTTTTCTTATGGAAGCGACCTATAAAGCCAAGGAAATTGTATCCATACCTGATATTTTATATAATTATGATATAAGAGGTGATGGAATGGTTGGGTGTAAAAGAAAACCTTTAGGATGGCATGATATTCGTTATAATTTGATGCTTCATAGATGTCGTATTAGAAAAATGATTGCAGAAACAGATATGTTGCAATATTATTTGGGTACTAATATATTTACGTCTCTTCATCAGGCATTAAATTTGTCTGTGAAAATAGCATATTTAAAACAGTTCAACAAATTTGTCACGCATCCCGATGTGAAAGAGTCAATTCGTCGTGTAAGCATTAAAAATGCGCCTATCCAGTTTTCCATTCCCGTACGTCTGCTGAAGATGCATTGCCAATTCATTTTGTTCATCGGTTTGTGGATTCTACGAAAAATAGGTTATCGCTTGCCCAATACTTTGTGATTGTAAACGAGAATTTATCATTCTGGGTCAATCTGTAAGTGCTAGATGGCTGCAAAGTTATGAAATATGTTTGTAAGTCTTCCATTTCTATCTTGAATGTGGGGCAAAAATGTACAAATGAGGTATGGTCAAAGTATCTGTAGTTTTACCCTGTTACAATGTGGAAAAATACATCCGTAGGGGGCTTGATTCTGTTCTTGCACAGACATTGTCTGAATGGGAAGCAATTTTAGTGGATGATGGCGCTACCGACAATACAGGAAATATATGTGATGAATATGCAAAAAAAGATGCTCGTTTTCGTGTTATTCACCAACAGAATCAAGGCGTTTCTTGTGCACGTAATACAGGTATGATGGCAGCAACAGGTCAGCTATTGTATTTTATGGATCCTGATGACTGGATTGAATCTGGTTGTTTTGCAAGATGTTATGATGTTTATATGCAATATAAGTGCGACATTATTCATTTTGGAGCGAAATGGCACGAACTTACACATGCCTATGAAATAAAAAAAGAATTTGGTGTCTATAAAGGTATGGATATTATAGACAAATTTACAGGTCCAATAATGGGATTTGACCAAAATGTCCTAAATCAATATTACGCAGGTGAATCAATTTGGTCATATGCTTTTCTGGGAGGTTTGTGGGTCTTTATGTTTAATCGTGAGTACATAGTTAATTCTGGGATAGTGGCTATGGCTGATATGAGATACGGTCAGGATGGAGTATTTCTTATGGAAGCAACCTATAAAGCCAAGGAAATAGTAGCCGTACCAGATGTTTTTTATAATTATGACATAAGAAATGATGGCGCAATTGGACGTAAAAAAACACCTTTAGAATGGTATGATAATCGTTATCGTTTAATGCTTCACCGATGTCGTATTCGCAAAATGATATCAGAGACAGATATGCAGCAATATTATTTGGGTACTAATATATTTACGTCTCTTCATCAAGCAATAAATTTGTCTGTGAAAATAGCATATTTTAAACAGTTCAACAAATTTGTCACGCATCCCGATGTGAAAGAATCGATCCGTCGTGTAAGCACTAAAAATGCGCCTTCCCAGTTTTCTATACCCGTACGTCTGCTGAAGATGCATTGCCAATTCATTTTGTTTGTCGGTTTGTGGATTCTACGAAAAATAGGCTACTACTTACCTGATAAATTATAGATATAAATAAGGAATTGTTCTTTCTATATCCAAGTGAATATTCATAGCTTTTAGACTGATATATAACGCAATGAGAATATCCGTTTGCATGGCTACCTATAACGGTGGCAGATACTTACGAGAACAGGTTGATTCAATTCTGAATCAGGATCTTTCTGCATTTCCTGATGCGGAGTTAGAGATTATCGTTTCTGATGATGGTTCAACTGATGATACCATTCCAATATTGGAATCATACAAGGATGATCGTATCAAGGTATTTCATCATCGAAATCATCGACAACATCGCTATAACAAAGCTGCTTACGCTTGTACGGAGAATTTTGGTCATGCCATGGAGAAAGCTACAGGAGACTTTATTTTCTTGTCAGATCAGGATGACATCTGGTATCCGTGGAAGATTGAGCGTCAATTGACAGCCATACTCCGAAATGGCGGTGGAATTTCCGCTTGTGCATTTGATTGTGGATACACTCCTGAGAAACTATATGGTCAAGAGACCTATGCCCCTTTGCGTGGTTTTGGATTGAGACCTTGCTATCGTTTTTACGGCTTTAGTATCTGTGTTGCTAGGTCTGAGCTAAAGTACATTATGCCGATGCCAAACATTCCCTACCACGACAATTTTATCACCTATGTGGAACTGTTTAGGAAACGTTTGCCAGAAGATAATATTATTAGGGAGTCGTGTGCATTCCATAGGTTCACCGGGCAACACAATGTGTCAAATATGAAAAATGACACTCCTTTCATCATACGTTGCTATTTGTGGGCTGTACTGATTATTATTGCATTGTACAGAAGCTTATTGCGATGACGCTTCTTATAAATAATTGATAACAGAAAACATATTTGTAACAAAAATACGACATGAAAGTACGAAATGAGGCTATAGATATTTTGAAAGGCATCGGTATTGTCTTAGTGCTGACCGCTCACTCTTTGGAGGGCTTTGTGTCACAGTTCGCCTATACATTCCATATGCCTCTGTTCTTCATAGTGACAGGACTTTTTATTTCCGAATATATAGGGGCGGAATGCGGTGGTTTTGTAACTTGGTGGAGACAGAGAGCATGGAAAGATTTTACAAGGCTTATAAATCCTGCTTTGTTTACGGTGGCTGTCATTCTAATAGTGTCAAGCCTTTCATATATATTAAAGGATTCGTATCTACAGAATCCTATAGAACTGATATGGAACGATGCCCCTGATTGGAAGCAGAATCATATCAATATGTTGGGAAATCTGTGGTTTCTTTTTGCTCTTTTCTTTGCCAAGCAGTTTTTCTTTGTATTCAGACATCTTATGGGGAAATTACTGTTCCCTATTGTGTGTCTTGTAATTGGTATCATAGCTGTTGTTCTACGACAATGGTATGATCTGTCCTTTGAGGTATTGGGAGGTGCAAGTGTATTGCCCTTTGTATGGGTGGGATACTATTTGAAAAGGCATGGAGGTGTAGATGCAGGCATTCCACGTTGGGCCTACCTGACCATTCCCTTTTGGGTGACTTTCATATTCTGGGGAAAAGGAAGGATTGGGGCGATGCCTCCTGCTTATTATTTACCTTATATTATTTCAGCCTGTGGAGGAACTATGTTTTTCTATCATGTATCAGCGTTTATATCAAGTAAAACAAAATATCTGAGTAGAATCTTGGCTTTTTTAGGTATGTACTCTTTGATTCTAATATGCGCCCCTAGTATTGAGACCTACTGTTTCCCAATGCAGGAGATAATTCCGCAACTGCCATTCCGTTCTGTATTTGTAATAATTGGTAAGGTCGGTTGGTGTGCTATTGCTGTATATGCTTGCTTGAAAGTGCCTTTCTTAAGTAAAGTGTTTGGCGTGAAGAAATAGTCACTTTTTTATGTTAAGAATATTGATAAACGCATACGCTTGCTGTCCTAATATGGGAAGTGAGCAGGGAATGGGCTGGAATTGGATTTCCAATATTGCAAAGACTTGTGAGGTCTTTGTTATTACGGAATCTGAATATGAGAATGTGAACTCAAGGCTTGTGGGAAATTGCGAGCAATATGGTATAACGAAGGAGCAATGCGATAGAATGCACTTCTATTTCGTTCCTGCTGGTGAAACGGAAGAGGAATCTGCAAAGATAAGGAGTATGTGCTGGAATCAAGGCACATGGTCTTTCTATCTGAAATATGCTAAGTGGCAAGAAAAAGCATTGGCTGTTGCAAGGAATATCATTGATGAACATGAGCAAACAGGTTCAAAGATAGATATTATGCATCAGTTGAACATGGCAGGTTTCAGAGAACCTGGTATGCTTTATAAAATCAATGATGAGCGTATAAGGCAAGGTAAGGAAAGAATTCCGATTGTCTGGGGACCAATGACTGGTTATGGAAGTATTCCTTTTCCATTCATGCTTTCTGGTGGCTTGAAGTTTACCGCTTTCTATTCATTGAAGAATACCCTGAATCTTCTTCAGTTGATTATGCAACCAAGAGTAAGAAAGATGGTGAAATACTCAGATAAATTGATTGCGGCTACTCCTGAAATGAAGAAAGGAATAGATACATTTTATAATGCGGATATAGAGCATATCAATGAGACTGGATGCGTTATTAAAAATGATGAAACGTCTTTCGTGAAAAAGTTCTCAAAGGAAGGTTTCAAAGTGTTGTGGGTGGGAAGGTTTATGTACACCAAGCAACTTGAAATTGCTCTTAAAGTGATGGGGCAGTTGACAAACCTGAAGAATATAGAATTCCATATTGTAGGTAAAGGATTCACAGATGAGGAAACTCAGGCAATGAGAGCCAAGGCTGTGGAATATGGTGCTGAAAAGATATGTCATTGGCATGGACAGATACCTAATAGTGAGGTGCATAAGTTGATGCAGAAAAGTGACATTTTCTTCTTCACAAGTATCTTTGAGGCCACTTCAACGGTTATATTGGAGGCTATTCAGAACGGTCTGCCTATTGTTTGCTTTGATAGGTGTGGCTTTGGTCCCATTGTTGATGATACTATCGGTATGAAGATACCTTGTAAGAGTCCTAAGCAGGCTGTTCGGGATTTTGTTACGGTTATCAATTATCTCTATCATCACAGGGAAGTCCTACCAAGTATGTCTGCCAACTGTAAGAGCAAGCGACAGGAACTAAGTTGGGATAATAAGATGACAAGATTGATGTCTTTTTATCAGAATGCAATAAAGTAAAAATGTTGTTTAATATACTTCAAAAAATAAGTCTTATTCCTTCATACCTTTGGGATGCTATTTGGGCACCAGTCTATAAGAAGTGTATGAAGCATTGCGGAAAGGGCGTGTTTTTGCGTCCTATGTCTTCGGATATCAAGGGATTATGGAATCTTTCTGTTGGTGATGGTACGTCCATTCCGAAGGGAAGTACGATATATTGTACAGATGCACCTTGTACTATTGGCAAGAAGGTGATATTCGGTCCTAAGCCAACTATCATTACAGGTGACCATAGGATAGATGTCATAGGAAAGCATTTGATAGATGTTACGGTTAAGGAGAAATTCGTTGATGACATTAATCCATACGATCAGCCTGTAGTTATTGAAGATGGTTGCTGGATTGGTGCGAATGTGACGATATTGAAAGGCGTTACCATTGGTCGTGGCTCTATCGTTGCTGCCGGAGCTGTGGTTAATAAGTCGTGTGAACCTTATTCCATCATTGGTGGCATTCCTGCTAAACTCTTGAAGATGCGTTTTACTCCAGAGCAAATCATTGAGCATGAACAAAAATTGTTTAGTGTTTAGAGTTTAGCGTTTAGTGAATTTGAGAATGAAAAGAAATTCATTTCGTGAATTAAATGCTTACAAGGAAAGTAAGGTATTGGTAAAGATAACCTGCCAGTTGCTTAAGAAATTTCCCAGCGAAGAGAAATATGCTCTTTGTGAACAAATAAGAAGAGCTGTTATTTCTGTTACGTCAAATATTGCTGAAGGAACAGGAAGAATTTCTATTAAAGAGCAAATGCATTTTCTTGAGATAAGCTATGGATCTTTAATGGAAGTTTTAAGTCAAATGGATATTGCATTGGATTTAGGCTATATAGATAGTAATGAGTTTAGGTATGAATTGCAATGTAATAATTGTGCCTGTTTAATCTCTGGGTTGCGATCTTATCTGGAACGCTCACTAAACTCTAAACACTAAACTCTAATCACTAAACCTATAAATAAAAATGAAAGTACTGATTGTTGGTGATTCTCGTAAGATGAAGGGTGGAGTCTCTACTGTAATAAAAAGCATGGAGGCTGATCCTATATGGAAAAAGTACAATTGTTATTGGTTGCAATGTCAGATAAATAAAGGCATCGTATGGAAGGTCATGTATCTCGCTATGGGATTGCTAAATTCTCTGTTCCGTGTACCAATGTACGACATCATTCATTTCCATACAACTCCTGGACCGGGAATGAAGGTCGTCCTGCCTATCATTTTATATACCTTGTTGTGGAGGAAGAAAATTGTGCTCCACCTCCATATGGGCAACCAGATGAGGGATTATAAGGATGACAAGGTGTTCAACTGGGTGATGGCTCATTCAGATAAGGTTATTGTGCTTGGTAAGACTTGGCAACAGTTCCTTATTGAGGAAATGAAAGTCAAGACAAGCGTTGAGTATCTCTACAACCCTGTTCCTGAGAATAATGCACCAAGGCGTAATAATGCTGACAAATCGAAGTATTTCCTGTTTGCTGCATTCTTCAATATCAATAAGGGATATGACATTCTGTTGAAGGCTTTTGCACAGGTCGTGAAGAAATACTCAGACTGGCGACTCGTAATGTGTGGAGTTGGAAATGTAGAAGAGGTTAAGTCTTTTATCGCAGAGAATGGGGTAGGGGACAATGTTGATCTCCCAGGATGGGTTGATGGAAGGGAACGAGAAAGATACTTTAACGATGCTTTCGCCTATTGCATGACGAGTCGTAAGGAAGGACTCCCTATGGCTGTCCTTGAGTGTCTTTCTATTGGCGTACCTGTTATTTCAACGCCTGTGGGATGTTTGCCTGAGTTTCTGACGAATGATGAGAATATAATGTTCTTCGACTTTGAAGACTCTGACAATCTTGCCAAGGAGATGATCCGTCTGATTGAAGATAAGCAGTTGTATAATCGTTTGTCAGAGAATGGCGTTCGGGTGATAGCTGATAGTTTTACTAGCACTAAGGTGTTTGAGAAACTTGATGGTATATATAAGAGTCTGTAAAATGAAAAGTGATTACCTCTTCATAGAATTACTGCAAATAGCATTAGGAAACAGGGATTGTTTCTCGGTTACTCCCTCTGCGGAAGAGTGGGAACAACTCTATGATATGGCAAAGAAACAAGCACTTGTTGGTGTTTGTTTCTTTGCGCTTAAACTGTTACCAGTTGAGCAGCAACCGCCATTGTTAAGGAGAAGGCAATGGGCTGTAAAGGCAATGCGCCTGGAGGAGAGAAACAAAGAGGTTTCACAGGAATGTAAGGTAATAACCGATTTCTTTGCCAAGGGAAACTATGAAAGTTGCGTGCTGAAAGGGCAAAGCAACACCAGTCTCTATCCAGATGGACTTAAAGGTCTGCGAACTCCAGGAGACATTGATTTGTGGGTGTGGGAGAAAGGGCATCCAAGCCTACAGGACAAGAAAAAGCTTGTAGGCATATTGTGGAAGATTTCTGGCAAGCAAATGGATGTAGCTGTGCATCATGCGGAATGTAAGATATTCCCCCAAACACCGGTAGAAGTGCATTTTGTGCCTTCGTTTGCTATAAATCCAATAACCGATTACAAAATGCGTCAGTTCTGGGCAAGGCATAGTGATTGTATTATGTTGTCAGAGGATGGTTTTAATATCCCGACGGATGGTTTTAACCTTATCTTTCAGATGTCTCATATCTTTAGGCATGTCCTGTTGGAGGGTATTGGATTTAGGCAACTGATAGATTATTATTTTGTGTTGAAGAGTTTCTTTGACCATTCCTCCGAAAACAAAGGGAAACTATCTGATGCCAAGGCTGTGATGAAGAAAATGGATAATCTAGGAATGCAGAGAATCACTTCTGCGGTCATGTGGATTATGAAGGAGGTCTTTGCTATGAAGGAGGAATATCTTCTTTGTAAGGCTTCGGAGAAATATGGTCGTGAACTACTAAATGAGATTCTTGAAGGTGGAAACTTTGGTCACTCTTCCGAAGAACATGCAAAACTGAAAGTTGATGATGAGGGCAATGAGACATTAACTTCGAAACTTGAAGGTAATTACGCTACGATAAAACGGGGAATGAAACTTTTCTGGAGCTACCCGTCTGAATGCTTCTGGGTGCCTTATCTATGTATCAGGGCATCGTGGGTGAGGAACTATTGGAGGAAGCAATCTCTTGAATGATAAATGAAAAGTGAAAAATGAAAAATACAAGTTACAATAAATAGTTATCATAATCGACAAAGTTGTAACTTGTATTTTTCATTTTTCACTTTTCATTTATTTTGGGAGCGGTAAGCGAGGCTCGAACTCGTGACCTGCGGCTTGGGAAGCCGCTGCTCTACCAACTGAGCTATTACCGCAAACTTTTAAATGAAAAATGAAAAGTGAAAAATGAAAAATACAGATTGCCATTTTGAGGGTTCTGTATTTTATGATTTTTCATTTTTCATTTATTTGAGCCGATAACGAGACTCGAACTCGTGACCCACGCATTACGAATGCGTTGCTCTACCAACTGAGCCATATCGGCTTGATTTCCCTAAATCGGCTACAAAAGTACAATTTTTTTTTCACATATCTCATATTTGACAGAGAAAAAGTCGCATTATTAACGATTTTTTGGATATTTAATGAACGAAAGGGAGAATAACTCGGATATTTTTAGTAACTTTGCATTCTGAAAAGTAATAGAAGCCCCCTCCATCCCCCGAGGGGGGAGTTTCTATATACAACAATACAATATAAATGCTCCCCCCTCGGGGGGATGGAGGGGGCTTATAATTTATGGAAAAAGTAATTCTTACAGGTGACCGTCCAACTGGTAAGTTGCATATTGGTCACTATGTTGGTTCACTTCGTCGTCGTGTAGAACTGCAAAACTCAGGTGAGTATGACAAGATATTCATTATGATTGCCGATGCTCAGGCTCTTACGGATAATGCCGATAACCCAGAGAAGATACGTCAGAATGTCATAGAGGTCGCTCTCGACTATCTTTCTGCAGGTCTTGATCCAAATAAGTGTAATCTATTTATCCAAAGTGCCGTTCCTGAGCTTACCGAACTCTCATTCTATTACATGAATCTGGTAAGTGTGCAGCGACTTCAACGTAATCCAACCGTAAAGACTGAGCTTGAAATGCGTAAGTTCGAAGGTGGTACGCCAACTGGTTTCTTCTGCTATCCTATTTCTCAGGCAGCTGATATCACGCTCTTCAAGGCAACAACTGTACCTGTAGGTGAGGATCAGAAGCCTATGCTCGAGCAGACCAATGAGATTGTGCGTCGTTTCAATAATATATATGGTGAAACGCTTGTTGAGCCAAAGATTCTCCTTCCTGACAATGCTGCATGTCTTCGCTTGCCTGGTACTGATGGCAAGGCGAAGATGTCAAAGTCACTTGGCAACTGTATTTATCTTTCTGACACTCCAAAGGAGTTGAAGAAGAAGGTAAACTCTATGTTTACCGACCCTCTCCACCTTAACATCGAGGATCCAGGTCATTTGCAGGGAACATATATAGATGCTGATGGCAATGAGCAGAGCTACCAGAACACCGTGTTTGTGTATCTCGATGCATTCTGCGAGGATAGCGACTTTGAGAAGTATCTTCCTGACTACAAGAACCTTGATGAGATGAAGGCTCATTACATTAAGGGTGGTCTTGGCGATGGCACTTGCAAAAAATTCCTTCTCAACGTGCTCAACGATCGTTTGGAGCCAATTCGTCAGCGTCGTAAGGAATATGAGAAGGACATTCCTGGCGTTTATGAGATTCTGCGTCGTGGTACAGAAGAGGCTCGTAAGGTAGGTGCAAAGACACTTGCAGAGGTTCGTCACGCTATGCGCATCGACTATTTTGACGATAAGGAACTTATTGCCGAGCAGGCAAAGAGATTTGCCCAGCAGTAATCTCCGCAATATATAGTATTTCGCTCCTATGCAAATAAAATAGAAGTCCAATTCAACGTGCGATTGAATTGGACTTCTGTATATAAAAAAACGAGGAAGAATGCGTTAACTCAGGTCTATGCCTTTAGAGCGCGTGAAACCTCTTCCTCATTTTCTGTTGCAGAAGATAAGCGATAATTATGGGATCTGCAAATTTTTTGTGTTAAATCTGCAATAAACCGCTCCAAAGTAAACTCTTCCATCTCAGGTCCGCTTCTCCTTCGTTTCTGGTCCGTTTCTAATCCGTTCCTTAGAATGGGAGGAAGATGGGACTTGCAACGGACTTACATAGGAGGAAGAACGGAGGTTGGAGCGAATAGAAATTTTATTTCAGTTTACTCTGGATGTACTCGCTTACCGCCTTTACCTGACGTACTGGATTGCTTACTTGCTGTCCAACTTCTGATGTGAGGCGTTCCATGCCATCCTTTACTGTCTGTAGCTCGTTGAAGAAATCGCTAAAGGCGCTCTGTACCCTGTTTGGACGGCGACGTCGCTTGTCTGCATTTGGGTTGACGACTATACGTATTCCTTGGTGTACAAGTTCAATGTCGAGGTCTGCAGGGGCTTCTATTGGATCACCATCATAGTGTATCATTCCTGGCTGTTCGCGGTGTATATGAAGCTTGCGAGTCTTGAAATATTTTATCTTAGAGTTCTTATCAAGGGTTTTGTTGAACATTTCGAGACTAATACTTGGTGCTTCTATTATGTCGAAAGGTTCGATGATTACAACATCAATAAGGCCATCCTTCATACTTGCCTGTGGTGCAATATAGGCATCATTGCCATATTGTGAAGCATTGGCGCATGATACGAGGAAAGCATTGTAGCTTATTTCTGCATCGTCGAGTGTTAGGGTGTAGGTTTCTGGTTTGTAAGTCAGTCCTTCCTTAAGTACGTTCTCTGCGTATGTGATAGGACCACGTTTTCCTGCTTCTGCAAACTTGGCACTTATGAATGCATCAAAGCCCATTCCACATGTGCAGAAGAATGGGTGCCCGTTTATGATACCATAGTCAAGATCGTGAATCTCGCAGGTATTGATGACCTCAAGTGCGCCTTTGGTGTTCAGAGGTAACATAAGATGTCGAGCAAGACCATTGCCAGATCCGCATGGGATAATGCCAAGGGCAGTCTTGCTCTGGGTAAGGGCGCGCGCAACTTCGTTGATTGTTCCGTCACCGCCCACGGCTACTACGACATCTATTCCCGCTTCTCTTGCTTCCTTAGCGAGAACAGACGCATGACCTGCATATTCGGTAAACTTTATTTCGACATCAAAGCGGTTCTTGTCTATATACTTATCTATAAGAGCCGGCATTGATTTCTTACTTGCCGTACCGGATATAGGGTTTATGATGAAAACTATCTTTTGCACGATTAAATGATTTTGATTGCAAAATTATAAAAAAAAGCATATATTTATAGAGGTTATAATGAATTTTTAACGAAAAAGAAATTTTTATTGACATAAATGTGTCATATTAGGCATTTTTTTTGTAACTTTGCATGCTGAAAGGATAACTATGTGTTGTCAGTTCGCTGTAAGATGAATAAAAAATACATTATATAATAATGGGACAGTTACAAGAAAAGTACAAGAATTATCGCTTGCCACAGAAGTTGCAAGAAAAGGGATTGTATCCTTATTTCCGTTGTATCACTGGCAAGCAGGGCACTGAAGTTGAAATGGGCGACCATCATGTGTTGATGTTTGGCTCAAATGCATATACTGGCCTTGTCGGTGATCAGCGAATCATTGATGCTGCAAAGGCTGCGACTGATAAATATGGTACAGGTTGTGCCGGCAGTCGTTTCCTCAATGGTACACTTGATATTCACGTTAATCTGGAGAAAGAACTTGCAGAGTTTGTTGGTAAGGAAGAGGCTTTGTGCTTCTCTACTGGTTTCACAGTAAACTCTGGTGTCATTGCTGCTATTGGTGGTCGTGAGGACTACATTATCTGTGATGACCGTGACCACGCAAGTATTGTAGATGGTCGTCGTCTTAGCTTCGCTCATCAGTTGAAGTTCAAGCATAACGATATGGAGGATCTTGAGCGTGTTCTCAAGACTCTGCCTTATGACGCTATCAAGCTCATCGTTGTTGATGGCGTATTCTCTATGGAAGGTGATCTCTGTAAGTTGCCTGAGATTGTTGAGTTGAAGAAGAAGTACAACTGCTCTATCATGGTTGATGAGGCTCATGGTATTGGCGTATTCGGTAAGCAAGGTCGTGGTGTATGTGATCATTTTGGCTTGACTGATGAGGTTGACCTGATTATGGGTACATTCTCTAAGTCTTTGGCTTCTATTGGTGGATTTATAGCAGGCGACTGGGATACAATCAACTATCTGCGTCATTCTGCTCGTACTTATATGTTCTCAGCATCTAACACACCTGCTGCAACTGCTGCTGCAAAGTGTGCTCTTGATATCATTAAGAGTGAGCCACAGCGCATCAAGGCTCTTTGGGATGTAACGAACTATGCTCTTAGCCGCTTCAAGGAAGAAGGCTTTGAAATTGGTGATACAGAATCTCCTATCATTCCGCTTTACATTCGCGATATGGAGAAGACATTTGCTGTTACTGCAATTGCTTTCGAGCGTGGTGTATTCATCAATCCTGTTGTTCCACCAGCTTGTGCTCCATCTGACACTTTGGTTAGATATGCTCTTATGGCTACTCATACAAAGGAACAGGTTGACCGTTCTGTTGAGATTCTCAAGGGAATATTTACGGAGTTAGGAATTATAAAAGCCTAACCAAGCCTTCCCAAAGGGAAGGATGTTATATAGTAATGCCGCTTATGGAACGACCATAAGCGGCATTTATTTTATTAATCCTTTGTGAAATCTTTAATCGAATATACAGTAAAACATCCTTCCCTTTGGGAAGGCTTGGTTAGGCTTCAAATATCTCGTGCCATTTCTTAAAGCGTTCAGCCCCTTCTTCTCCGAACTTTTCTATACTTTTCAGAGCACGTTCGTATGATTTCTCAACTTCTGGATGCGTCTTTGAGAAAAACTTGTCGGCATAGCATATAATCTGTTCTTCCAAAGTTTCTGGTAGGAAATCATCAGGAGGAAGAGGGAGAGATTGAGAGATAATCTGTTGTTTTGTAAGTCCTGCACCAGTATGACGCTCACAGACACGTGCGTAAGGCTCTATCTCTTCTTGTGTCATTCCAAACAGGTGGGCATCCTCACGTAGCATCTGTGCTCCGATACGTCCATGACAAATATATGGCTCTTTGCCATAGCATTCGATTCCTGGTGCATCACATCGTATGATACCAATATCGTGGAGCATAGCCGCAGCCTCTATGAATGTCTTTTGGTCTGGATTCTTGCAGACTTTTAGAGCCTTGTCAGCAACCATTCTGCTATGCACCATCAGTATGTCGCGGAGCTTGCCAGGAGCGTAGTAATGATCAATTATTTGCTGGTAGTTCATGAACGTAGTTTTTCTATTAATGGTAGCACGACTTTTCGAAGCACTTTCTCGTTGAGACGATGCTCGCCTTCAAAACGTTGTGCATTTGGATAGTACTTATGAAAAAGGTCGTAAGTCTTGACTACTGGATCGTTAATTCCAAAAAGACCGTAGCACTTCTCACGATCATCATCAGTAATATCCTTGAACTGCTGTCGCTCTATCTGATTATGATGTCGTATGAGTTCTCGCGTAACCTTGAACTCCTTCTGATTATCCTTACGGCGGTTAAAGAACTTGTGAACACCAGTCTTTAATCCTGCTCCTGTTGACATATTAAGAGCGGGATTCACACAGATACGCTTAAAGCCTTTCATTTGGTGAGCATACATTCCACCCATACTTGTGCCTAAGATGATGTCGGGTTGCTGCTCTTCGCAATATTGTTTTAGAAATGGAAGGGCTTCAAGCGGTTCGATAGGAATATCTGGTGCAATTATTTCATCATCAGGAAGTATTCTACGTAGGATTTCTACGGTTCCACTTGCACCAGAAGAACCGAATCCATGAAAGTAAACTATTTTCATTGTGTGGAATTAGTTGGCGGGTGATAGGTGTTGACGTATGGCTGCAATCATATTCTTCTTCAGTGCTTTATGTTCAAATGCACGTTGGATTGCATGATAGGAATGAGCATCAGAACCACTATAATTATAGTAGCCTTCGTTGAGTAGATATTCTGCACGCTCCTTTACCTGATTGCCATACGCTCCAATTAAGGAAGTGACATTCAACTGGAATTTCACTCCCATTTCCTTTATGTTCTCATACTTTTCTGCATCCATATACAGATAGCGTTCTGGATGTGCAAGGACAGGAGTGAAACCAGCTTTTTGCATATCTCTCAGAATACCTTCCATGCGCATTGGAGGCTGAACGTATGATGTCTCAATGAGCAATTCTTCTTGATTGTCACCATACGGCATGAGAATGCCTTGTTCTAGTCTCTTTACGAAAAGCCCGTCCATCATATTCTCAGCAGCCAGGGCAAGTTTAATATTGCCTTGATATGCAGATTTGAGTTTTTCAAAACGGGCTTTGAGTTTGTCGGGAGTGTTAGGACAATCCTCCATAATATGAGGTGTAAGCCAAACTTTCTTTACCCCCATCTGCTCATACATGGAGAGAATGGCAAGTGATTCCTTGACTGTTTGTATTCCATCATCCACACCAGGAAGTATGTGAGAATGACGGTCTGTCCATCCATCGAAGATGCCTGATTGCTGCAGATTGTATTTGCTTGAGAAAGACCACATAACTTAGAACTCCTTACTGCTATATCCTTCAGAATATCCACTTCCATAGTAGCCATAGCCACCATATCCATAGCCGTAACCATAACCATAGCGATAGCCATAGCGACGATAGCCATAGCGTGAGTTGGCAGTGAGAGTACCATTAAGGATGACACCCATGTTATTGAAACGCTGATCGTCGTAATACTCTTCGATGACAGGAAGGAAGTCGAGTTCCATAAGTCCTACACGGATTACGAAGAGTGAGATGTCTGCATGTTTTGCAAGAATGCTTGTGTCTGCAACGATCTCAACAGGAGGACAGTCAAAGAATACATAGTCAAACTCTTCGCGAATCTCATTAATCATTTCTGTAAAACGATCGTAGCTTATAATCTCGGCAGGGTTAGGAGGCAGAGTACCTGCTGGGAGTATGAAGAATGTATCAGATCCTTCACCTGGGACAAGTACCTCATGCCAATCAGCTACAGCTCCGTTGATGTAGTCAGAAACGCCTTGGTCTGGCTTGCCTACGTAATCAGAAAGGGAACGACGGCGAAGGTCAAGGTCTATGGCGCACACCTTCTTTCCCTTGAGTGACATACATTTTGCAAGATTGTAGCTTATGAATGTTTTACCAGAGCCAGGGTTTGCAGAAGTTGTCATGATGACTTTTAGTTCCTTGTTCTGGCCAATCATGAACTCTACATTTGTACGAAGCACACGGAATGCCTCGTTGATAATGTTACGACTTCCTTGTTTAACCACTATATGAGCCTTGGCTTTGGTTCGTTTCCTTCGGTTCACGCTACTATTGCGCTTGAGATTCTTAATCTTGTCAGTAACGGTCTTGACATAGGAAGTACTCTCCTCATCTGGGAATTCAAGCTGTGGAAGTTCACCAACAAATGGAATGGACAGTTTCTCGATATCCTTACGTCCGCGAACCTTTGTGTTTAGGAATTCACGAAGCACAATAACAAGGAATGGGAAACCAAAGCCGATTCCAAGTGCTATCATCCAAATCTTCTTGTTGTCTGGATATGCCTGCTGACTTGAACCGCTTGAGCGCTGAAGAACACGTGTATTGTATGCGTCGAATGTCTGGTTCAGGTTGTTCTGTTCGCGAGTTTGAAGGAGATAGGTGTATAGTTGCTCCTTGATCTTGCGACGGCGCTCAATTTCTGCGTATTTCTTTGCCTTAGATGGCGTTTTGTCAATTTCTTGATTGTTACGTTGATTGTTTGTATGTAGCATCTGAACCTGTGTATTGAGCATGGTCAGGTGCGTATCAAGTGTAGTTAATATGCCGCGACGTTGTACCTCCATCTGTTTCATAATATCACCAACCATAGGGTTAGATTCTGAGGAAGCAGAGATGAGGTTACTACGTTCAAGTACTAAGCCATTATATTCGTTAACCTGCTGTTGAAGAGCAGGGTTGTTTATACCTGCACTTAGTGGAAGGGTGTGGTCGTAGTCTTTTATTTTGTTTATGTAATTACGAAAATACTGAGTGAGCGCAAGTTCGTTCTCAAATGACAATCCCTGATCGTCATAAGTATATGAACGTTGCATATATCGCTGACCTTCATTCGCGAGATTGAGAGTGTGGTTTGAAATTTGATAACTACTCATCTCATCCTCGACATCATCAAGCTCTTTCTCCAAATCAACAAGTCGTGCCTTAATGAATTGGTTCGTGGATTTGATAATTTGGTTTCGGTCTTCTATCCATTGTTTGTTATAGACAGCGATAAGCGTGTTGAGAACGTCGTCTGCACGTTCTATGTTTACATCAGTAAGAGAAAGGTCAATAACAGATGATCTCTCATCTGTGTTCGCAACATATAGGTTGCTAAGAAAATATGATGTAGCAGCTCCTATTGTTGTTTGTGTAACTGTTATTTTGTCGTTTGAGCGCCATTGGAAGACTTTTGAAGGGACAATTGTTACATATCCCAAAGGCGTTTTTATCGGTTTGTTGAATGTCCCTTTGTATTTGAGCTGACCATGTCCGGCACTATGCTCTTTGTCCCATTTTATGATAAATTCGTTGTCGTTTGTAATTTTAACTTCAAATTCTGTATTAATTTTGTTTGAGGAAAATTTAGCAATAATTGGAAGACTCGAACCATAAAGGGTTGTATTGCGCAGATGTCCTCTAACCTCATATTTCGTGTTGAGATTTAACTGTTTTACCACCTCTTCCATAAGGTCTGGCTTACGAAAGGCAATAATCTCATTGTTCAGAGATGTATTGGGCATGATGCTTTTTCCGTTTCTAAACTTTGTAAAGACGTTGTCCATGGCTTCACTCTCCTTGGCGTCTTTTACAACAATGGAAGCACTACGTATATATGTTGGTTGTGTTATACGTATAAAAATAAATGCAGCGGAGCATGTAATGGTAACACAGAGAACGAACCAAAACCAGTTACTGATACACAGACCTGGAATGGCAGAGAAATCGAAACTGCTACCACCTTCTTGCTCATTGAGCATTTGTTTTGCTTTATTATTATTCATAGTTTACTTAACAAAGAGATTTATGATTGAGTATAAGGTCATACCAAGACCTGTGAGTCCAGTCCAGAATCCCCATGTCTGGAACAGGTTGCCGTTAACCGTTGAGTTACGCTTTGTCTTATCGTTTGGCTCTATATATACTATGTCATTCTGGTGAACATAGTATGCAGGAGAGTCATAGACATTTTGCATCTTTGTCAGGTCTATTTCGAACTGACTGCGAACCCCATCCTCCTCGCGTATAACAAGGATATTCTTACGAAGTGCGTTGATGTCAAGGTCTCCAATCTGAGCAAGGAGTTCAAAGAATGTTAGGCGATCCTTGTCGATATTGATGCGTTTGCCACCACCTTCTCCGAGAATGGTTACATATAGACCTGTGTATTCAACCTTCACAATAGCATCATCAACGAGTTTGCTGTTGCGAAGAATATTGGTGAGAGAATCCGTAATCTCCTTACGATCCATACCAGCAAGTTTCAACTTACCAAGTACTGGGAAATCAATTTCTCCTTTTTCATCGACTAAATAGCCACTTTGCCCACTGCTTAAGCCCATGCTACTCATGTTATTGCCACTATACATGTTGAACTGCTGTGACAGTTTCTCGTTACGTGACTTTACATATATGCTAATACGATCACCCGGACGAACTTTGAAAGGTGTAGAGTTCCTGATTATTGCTGGAGCAGATGTTCCAGGCTGGCGATCTTGGAAGTATGCAATATCTTGAGGGGTGCTACATGAAACCATGAGCAATCCGAATAATATTATCTGGATGTATTTTTTCATAATTCAACAATTCTTAGGTGGCAAAATTAATAAAAAAAACTAACATCTGCAAATTATAGGACTTGAAATTCATGTTTATGTGATATTATGAGAATGATATTGCCATTTTTTACGGAAAAGTTTGCAAATCTCATAAAAAATATCTAACTTTGCATTTGGAATATGTACCATTCCCTCGATTTTATTCGGGGCTGACTGGATTTGACAGCGGGACGAGATGGTACGTAAGCATGCAGAGTAACGGCTGTGAACTCTATAATCACTTCGGTCAACAATTTAATTGGCGAAAACAACTACGCTCTCGCTGCTTAATCGAAGTATAGTAGATTAGCTTTATTCCCTTGCTAGGCGAGGGAACGGGACATCGCTCAGAGCCCAATCCTTGAGGCTGACTGGTTAATGCGGTGCAATAATATCAGGGATAGTCAACGGCTTGTCTCGTGTCGTTGATGAAACTTTAGAGAATAAGGCAATAGTTGGTGGCTTGGGTCTTGCTGTTGCACGAAAATGAAGGCCAAGATAAGCATGTAGAAAGCGTATGGTTTCCCCGTTTGGACGAGGGTTCGAATCCCTCCAGCTCCACTTTTAAAGTGGTAAAACAAAAAAGGGTAAAGAGCAATGTGATAAATTTCTATCAACATTACTCTTTACCTTTTTACTTTACTCTTTATTTTTTACTCATTATCAAGATTCGTCTCTTCGAGCGTGTACTGGCTGCTACCATCAAAACAATGGGTACAAACCATATCCTTAGGAAGTCCGATAGCGTCAATGAGAGTCTCTAACTTTGTGAATTTCAGAGATGTAAGTCCGAAGCGCTCCTGGATTATGCTTACCATCTTCTTATACTGTGGAGAGTCGGTTGTTGCATAAATCTTGAGAATCTCAGGATCCTGCGCTTTGTCCTCGCCTTCGAGTTCTGCAATGATACGGCGTGTTATCAATTCCATCTCGCTCTTTGAAGATGTGAAGTTGATGAACTGACAACCGTAAACCAATGGAGGACAGGCAATACGCATGTGAACTTCCTTTGCTCCTGACTCGAACAAGCATTTGGTGTTGTCCCTGAGCTGAGTACCACGAACGATACTGTCATCGCAGAAAAGAACCTTCTTGTCCTTGAGTACGGCCTTATTCTGAATGAGCTTCATTTTAGCCACGAGGTTACGCATACTCTGGTTTGAAGGTGTGAATGAACGTGGCCAAGTTGGAGTGTATTTGCTGATGGCACGCATATATGGACATCCATGACCTGCTGCATAGCCGATAGCCATACCTATACCAGAATCTGGAATACCGCAAGCACAATCTACCTGTGTGTCATCCTCTTTACCCATTGCGTAACCGGTTGCATTGCGTACATCCTCTGTATTGCGATTTTCATAGTCGGATGTTGGGAAACCATAGTAAACCCAGAGGAATGAGCAAATCTGCATCTTTTTATTAGGCTTACGCAATTGCTCTATGCCGTTGGCTGTTATGCGTACAATCTCACCTGGACCAAGGAAACGCTCAGTCTCATAGCCGAGGTTAGGGAAGGCTGTTGTTTCTGAAGTTACAGCCCAAGCTCCGTCCTTCTTGCCTATAATAATAGGTGTACGTCCCCAAGAGTCACGAGCTGCAATGATGCCATTTTCTGTGAGAAGAAGCATTGTGCAAGATCCCTTTACCTCACGGAATACATTCTCAATACCATCAACGAAATCCTTTCCCTTTACGATAAGAAGACCTGCAAGTTCTGTCTGGTTGATTTTTCCTGAAGAGAACTCAGATAGGTGCATATTCTGTTCGAGAAGTGTGCTTGCAATCTGCTCCATGTTGTTGATCTTTGCAACTGTGCAGATCGCGAAGCGACCAAGGTGCGAGTTAAAGAGAAGTGGCTGGGCATCAGTATCGCTGATGATACCTATACCGGCATTACCATCAAATTCATCAAGTTCCTTCTCGAACTTGGTGCGGAAATACGTATTTTCCAGATGATGTATACTGCGTTTGAAACCTTTCTCTTCTGAGAATGTTGCCATACCACCACGACGAGTGCCAAGGTGGGAGTTGTAGTCTGTTCCGTAGAACACATCAGTAATGCAACTTGATGTGCCTATGGCACCAAAAAATCCAGCCATTTTTGTTATCTAAATAATGAGTTCTATTTCAATCTGGGTGCAAACTTAGGCTCGCACGAAGGAAAAAATGCTTGTCAGCCCAAAGGCTGGCGCATGGTCTTTGATTTTCCGAGTGCAAAAGTACTAAAAATCCTCGGAATATACAATACAAAGACTGCATTTTTTCTATTCTTCTTCTGATGTTTCGTCAGTTAGAAGTAAATCCTCGTCTGTTTTCTTCAGTTTGTACTTTCGTTTCGGGTTTTCCTGTGCTCCGAATTTCAACAGTTTCGTAGCTGCAACTTCAATGCTTTTTCCAGAAGGACTGCTTATGTTTTTAAGTTCGGTAAATGCATCTTGAGTCTTGTTCAGTTGCTTTTCTACATCAAGGAAACGCTCATAGAAACTCTGTACACGATCTACAATCATATTGGCAGTTTTCATCATCTCTTCCTGATTCTCAATCTGTCTAACCTGTTTCCAAGTCATTTCCAGAACGCGGAGCATGGTGTATAGATTCTGGCTGCCTGTTATGATTACTCCTTTGTCGTATGCCTCCTTCCATAGGGTAGGGGCATTGCTGAGAGCCAACTGTAGTGCGCTTTCCGAGAAAACATACATAAGTACGAAATCCAGTTTCCCTCTACCTTCTTTTATATATGCGCTATAATTTTTGCGTGAAAGTTCAATGACATGTTGTCTTACAGAGGCTATATGTCGTGTTAGGGCTTCCTGGCGTTGTTCATCGGTCTCCGCATTGTGATAGTCCTCAAATGCTTTGAACGACATCTTTGAGTCAATAATCACATCACGCTCATCGGGGAAATGCAGAATAACGTCAGGAATCATGCGCTTGCCTTCTTCTTCATCATAGATCGTTCGACCTGACGTATCCTTCATTGTCGTCTGCTCCTCGAATTGCAATCCCTCTTCAAGTCCCATGTCCTCAAGAAGTTGCTTTAGGCGAAGTTCCCCAAAGTTACCCTGTGTCTTATTCTCGCCTGTTAGTGCTTGAGCTAGCTTGTCTGCACGTTCACCTGCTTCCTTGCTTTGCTGAATGCTCGTCTTGATTGTGGCATCAAGTCTTACCATAGTTTGAGTATGTTCTCGGTCGCTTTTCTCTACAGCCTCTTTCATCTGCGATATGCCTTCTTTAAGAGGATTGAGAATAGCACTAAGCTGCTCTTTGTTTTGTGCGGAAAGCTGTTCTGAACGCTCTTTTAGTATTTTTTCAGATGTAGTATTGATTTGTTCTTTCAAAAGAGCCATTTGCTGATCCTGCTGAATTTTATGCTGCTGCTTAAGTTGCTCAATCTGCATGGAATGTTGCTCTTTCAGTTCATTGACCTGAAAGGCATTCTGATCCATGATACCTGCTATTTGTCTGTCAAACTGACTCTTGAGTTCTGAAATCTGTGCGTTATGTTGTTTCTTCGCTTCATCCAATTGGTGCATAAGTCCCTCTGCTTTCGCTTTTTCAACATCGCGCGAAGCCAGAATCTCATTGCTCTTGTTCTTTGCAATGAGATACCCGATGATGCAACCAACTGCTAACCCTATAATGATGTAGATGATTTCCATTATAAAAAAAACTTTCTTGAGTGCAAAGTTACAACTATTCTTCCGATTACACAAGAAAAAATAGTTTTTTTCGTTTCTTGAATATATGACAATAGAAGAACATCCTTTACAACCATTTCTTCCTGCCAATGGAAGAATATTGTTTCTTGGCAGTTTTCCTCCACCTAAACTTAGATGGAGTATGGAGTGGTTCTACCCTAACTGGATAAACGATTTCTGGAGAATACAAGGCCTTATCCATTTTGCTGATAAGACTCATTTTGAAGTAAAAGGAGAGAAACGCTTTGATAAAGAACGTATAGTGTCTTTCTGCAAGGAGAAGGGTATGGCATTCTTTGATACGGCGAGAAAGGTGTGCCGTTTGAAGGATAACGCGGACGATAACTTTCTTGAAATCCTTGAACCAACGGATGTCTTTGCCTTGCTCGATCAGATGCCTTCTTGCTCTGTTGTTGTCACAACTGGTGGAAAGGCAAGTGAGGAGGTATGCGGCTATTTCAATTCGCAAGGCATTAAGGTGAAAGTTCCGAGGGTAGGGGAGAGCGTCAGCATCAATTCTGACCGTTGGAGCGGCATTTGGTGGAGAATGCCAAGCAGTTCACGAGCATACCCGATGAAATTGGAGAAGAAAGCGGAGTATTATAGGTTGCTCTCTTTTTGAGGGCTGTGGGTACACCTTAGTTTATATATAACCGAACTCGGTTATATATGGATAAAGATAAAAGCCATCCCGAATGAGATGGCTTTTCCCATATAATTACATTTCGACGAGGATGCGGAAGACCTTGCCTGGATTCTTGCTCCACCATTGCATGGTTTCAAGGCATTCCTCTGGTTTCACGACTTTGGTGATGAGTTTATCTGTTGGGCAAGTGCCACGCTCAAGATAATGGATTACGGCGCGGAAATCACTTGGATTAGCATTGCGAGAACCGCGAATGTCAAGTTCCTTCTGCACGAAATACTTTGTCTGGAAGCTAACCTCAGACTTTGCGTAGCCGATGCAAACGACACGTCCTGTGAAGGCAACCTCATTAACTGCGAGATTGTATGTGATAGGACTACCAACAGCCTCGATGATAACGTCTGGACCAAAGCCGTTGGTTATCTCCTGAAGACGCTGATGAACATCTTCCGTCATAGTGTTGATGGCGTATGCTGCACCCATTTCCTTTGCGAGAGCAAGCTTCTCATCGTCAATATCGGCAGCTATTACGGTAGCGCCACGAGTTACCGCGCGAACAATAGCACCCATACCAACCATACCACAACCTATAACTACTACTACGTCAATATCTGTTACCTGACCGCGATCTACTGCGTGGAAACCTACTGACATAGGCTCAATCAAGGCGCAGGTCTTTGGATCAAGGTTTCCGGCAGGGATGATCTTTTCCCAAGGCAATGTGATGAACTCGCGCATAGCTCCGTTACGCTGAACGCCGAGTGTCTCGTTATGCTGACAAGCATTCACCCTACCATTACGGCAAGAAGCACACTTTCCGCAATTTGTGTAAGGATTGCAAGTAACCACCATTCCAGGCTTGAGGTATTCTGGAACATCAGAACCAACAGCCTCAATAACGGCACCTACCTCGTGACCCGGAATCACAGGGTTGAGAGCCATAGTGTTTCTACCCATGAATGTGTTGATGTCTGATCCGCAGAATCCAACATAAACCAACTTGAGAAGAACCTCACCAGCCAGTGGCTGCTGTGGCTTCTCTAAGTTGATGATCTGCAGTTCCTGATTGTGTGAAATCTGAATTGCTTTCATTTTTCTTTTTATTTAACTCGTTAACCTAAACTACTCTGACATATTTTTGATATAAGGAAGTTCTGGCAATTCACCAAAACCGTAGAATGCCTTCGCATTACCACCAAGGAATGCCGCCTTTTCATCCTCACTCATCTCGTTGCTCTTGAGAATGAAATCGTAGGACATACGATAGGTGATGGCTGTAATGGTGCGAGGGTAGTCAGAACCCCACATCAGCTTATCCATACCTACAAGATCGGCAGCCTCACGAATTGACTTGACAGCAGAAGGGAATGGATAGAACTCCTTGTTATAGAGCCAAGTGATACCGCCTGATTCCACCATCACGTTCTTACCGCAATTCGCCAGTTTTACCTGACTGCGGAAAGAAGGTGTCGTTACCATTCCGAAATGCCCGATAGCAACTTTTAGTTCTGGGCATTCCTTGATTACCTCTGCCATTTCCGCTATCTGCTTCTCATCATCAGCAAGGCACATTGATAGTATCAATTTCTTTTCTTCCATAGCCTTGAACAAAGGCATACGCTCGATAAGCGAACCCTTGATTCTGTGACCTGGGATAGCAATGCCACGGAATGTCTTGCTCAAGGCATTCACCTGTTGGACAAGGTCTTCGCTTGTGGATAAATCCGTCAGCATACCCATGCAGAAGAATCTGTCTGGGTATTTGTTCTGTACTATGGCGAGATAGTCGTTCTGATTGCCGTCGATAATCTCCTGAACAACCACAGCCGCGCCAACTTGAGCGTAGTCCATATTTGAAAGGAATACCTCAGCTGTGTTACGACCGTCAATCATAAAAGGAGGAAGCATCTGTCTCTCTTCTCCGAAAAACTCAGAGCGAGACGGATTGTTTTCCAACGAGCGTATCGGCAGTCCATCAACAACCGTATTCTGATTCAGCCACAAATGGCTGTGAGCGTCGATTATTGTCATGTGATTAAATTAAAAATGAATAATGAAAAATGAAAAATACAGATTTGTTCTTATGTCGAAAAGCATTAGCGAACAATACTAATATGTATTTTTCATTTTTCACTTTTAATTTTTCATTTTATGAGTTCTTCCACCTAACCCTCATCTGATCTCCGATAATCTCCTGAACCTCCTTTACGAGATTCCAGTCGATAGGAGCCTCGGCGAACTCGATATTCTTCTTCACGTTATCTGGATTTGCAGAAGAGAATAGGGTGGTGGCAATACGTGGATTGCTGATAGCATACTGAATGGCAAGCTTCTCTATTGGGTAGCCCTTAGCCTCACAATGCTTAACAGCCTTCTGACATGCCTCAACAAGTGACTTTGGAGCAGGATGCCAGTCTGGTACTCCGCGAGAAGAGAGCAAGCCCATAGAAAGAGGTGAAGCGTTGATGATACCCACGTTATGCTGCTCGAAGAAATCGAAATACTCGTTGAGCAATTCATCATTCAGACTATAGTGGCAGAAACAAAGGGTTGCCTCTACGGTACCAGCAGGTACATTCTCAATAACCCACTTGATATTCTCAGGCTGAAGGTCTGTGATACCCACATGACCTACAACACCCTTCTTCTTCAGTTCAACGAGGGCTGGAAGAGTCTCTTCTGCCACTTTTTGCAGTCCGCCTGGAAGAGAAGCCTGGAACTCGATGTCGTGAACGTTGATAAGGTCTATGTATTCAATGTTCAGGCGCTCCATACTCTCATAAACGCTATCTGTTACACGCTTGGCTGAATAGTCCCATGTGTTCACGCCATCCTTGCCATAGCGTCCAACCTTAGTTGAAAGATAATACTTATCGCGTGGGATTTCCTTGAGAGCCTTTCCAAGTACTGTCTCTGCCTTATAGTGACCATAATAAGGTGAAACATCAATGAAGTTCATACCACCTTCTACGGCAGTAAACACAGCATTAATGGCTTCTGATTCCTTGATGTTGCGGAACACGCCGCCAAGTGATGATGCACCGAATGAAAGGGCTGAGACCTTCATTCCTGTTTTTCCGATTTCGTTATATAGCATAAGGAGATATTTGTGGCCTCTCCCCCCGCCCTCCCCCGTAGGGAGGGAGCCGGAGTGTGAAAGGCTGGTTGTCTATAAACTGTTTATTTACTCATTGTTAATTAGAATGCGCCTTCCGGCTCCCTCCCTACGGGGGGGGCGGGGGGAGAGGCCTTTCTTTTCTGGCTGCAAAGTTACTAACATTTTGCGATAATATCCGTATATTTTTCCGTCAAAAGATAGGATAAAACCGACGGGTTTGTAGGAAAAGGTGAAAAGTAGTAGTATTTTTCCGATAATAATTTGGATAATTCGCGTTTTTTTATTTACTTTGCAACAACAATCTCTAACTTAAGACGGTAAATCTATCAATGCATAGCTCCATAGACGAGTTACATATTTTCACCCTTAACGTCGGTTACGCATATCACAATGCTGATTGGAACTGGCAGAACGTGCGGAGTCCTTTCGCACGCCTCTACTATGTGACCGAGGGTGAGGCTATGATTGATATTGATGGGACTGTTCATACCCTTACCGCTGGGCATCTCTATCTCATTCCTGCCTATACCAAGCATACTAATATATGTACGGGCGTGTTTGCCCACTATTACCTTCATATATATGAGGAGGCGGCAACATCCATGCTTGATGAATGGCAGTATCCTGTGGAGCTGCCGGCAACGCCAACCGATCTGTATCTCTTCAAGCGGATGTGTGAGCTGTTCCCTGATCGTGCCTTGCCTGCGTCAAATCCAACGACATACGACAATCATCAGACGCTTGCGCAGAACCTTCAGAGTAACCTGATGCGTCCGTTAGGCGAGAAGATGGAGTCAAGAGGCATAGTGCTTATGCTGATGTCGCGCTTTATCTCGGTGGCAACACCTAAATCGCGTGTCAAGGATGACCGTATCAGTAATGCCATTACCTACATTCGTGAGCATCTTGGCAGTCGTATAGAAGTAAGCGAATTGGCTGATATGGCTTGTATGTCGAAGGATCATTTCACTCGAATGTTCCGAAAGGAAACGGGTGAGACTCCAAACCAATACATCATCCTTCGTAAGATGGAAAAGGCAGAACTGCTGATTGTTACTACCGAGATGTCGGTCAAGTCTGTTGCCAATGCCTTGGGATATGATGATTCTTCATATTTCAATCGTCTCTTCCGCAAGCAGACGGGAGTCACGCCGCAGCAGTATAGGGAAAGTCAGATCTAGAAAGTCGTATATGACTTTCTAATTAATAATGAGTAATTAATAATGAATAATTTATAGACAAACCGCCTTTTGCCTTCCGGCTCCCTCCCTATGGGGGAGGGCGGGGGGAGAGGCCAATTTTTTATGAACGAACTAAAAGCTAAACTCGTAGAACGTAAGAATCTCGTTACGTTCATTCTCGTAACCTCACTCTTCTCTTTGTGGGGCTTTGCAAATGACATTACCAACCCGATGGTTGCCGCGTTCCAGACCATAATGGAACTGTCTGCATCCAAGGCATCAATGGTGCAGTTTGCCTTCTATGGTGGCTATGCCACAATGGCTATTCCCGCGGCTCTCTTCATCAAGAAATACAGCTATAAGGCTGGCATACTCGTCGGACTTGCCCTCTATGCCATAGGTGCATTCATGTTCATACCGGCAGCCGAATACCAGATGTTCAGTTTCTTCTGCATCTCGCTCTATGTGCTTACCTTCGGACTTGCATTCCTCGAAACAACGGCAAATCCTTATATCCTCTCTCTTGGTGCTCCTGAGAATGCCACTCGTCGTCTTAATCTCGCACAGGCATTCAATCCGATGGGCTCTCTCTGCGGAATGTTCATTGCCAGTAATGTGATCCTTTCTTCTCTCGAAAGTGATACGGAGGCAGTTCGTGCAGTCGGATTCTCAACTCTCGATCAGGCAACGAAAGAAGCCATTCGCCTTCACGACCTTGCAGTAATCCGTGATCCTTATGTGGCACTCGGATGTGTTGTCGTGTTTGTCTTTATCGTCATATCAATCTTTGTCAAGAAAGACAAGAAAGAGGAAAGCGAGGAGCCAAAGGCAAGGGATTCACTTCGTCGTCTTGCAGCCAACCCACGCTATCGTGAGGGCGTTATTGCGCAGATGTTCTATGTGGCTGCACAGATCATGTGCTGGACTTTCATCATCCAGTATGCTGATCGTCTCGGTATTGATAAGTCAACTGCCCAGAAGTATAACATCGCGGCTATGAGTATGTTCCTATGCAGCCGATTCATCAGCACCTTCCTTATGAAGTATGTCAACGGCAGTCGTCTGCTTATGATCTTTGCCATCTGCGCTATGTGTACCACGGCAGGAACAATCCTCATCGACGGTATGGGCGGTCTCTATTGCCTTGTCGCTACATCGGCATTCATGAGCCTTATGTTCCCTACGATTTATGGTATCGCGCTTGAAGGCGTTGACAAGGATAAGACCCTCGGAGCTGCCTTCCTTGTAATGGCAATCGTAGGAGGAGCCTTGATGCCACCAATGCAGGGAGCGATAATCGACCTTGGAACGGTTGCAGGAATGGCATCTGTCAACTTCTCGTTCATCCTTCCGTTCGTCTGCTTCTGCATCATCGCAGTTTATGGTTTCAGAACCATAAAGCCTGTACTCAAATAATGATTCTACAAAACTTCAGGTTACAAAGAACTAAATCTTAGAGCCCTTGGTGCGTGCTGCATCAGGGGCATTTTCTTATATCTTCTTAAAATCGAAGCATTTCTCGCCCCTCTTGCGCTTGAAGTAGATGGTAGCGCCAATAGCAAGGATGATTGTGATAGTTCTTCCCACGTTTGTCGCTATATTGCCTGCTGCCCCATATCCTTCTTCGCCAACTGGGAGAATCATCCAGGCTACATCCATAAAAGTGTGCAGGGAAATCGGAATCCATAGACGGTAGTTCCATTCCACGTACATCCAGCTATATAGTATTCCGCCCAGACCTGTTACGAGAACGGCAAGCAAGCTTGATATGAGGTCGTGCCCTTGATACAGGTGCAAGAGTCCGAATAGCAATGAGGTTATAAGCGAGGCAGGAAGGAATCCCCAGCGGCAGTTGCGGAATAACTGTCCGAAGAAATATCCACGGAAGTAAATCTCTTCGCAAACGCCTGCCATAAGACTTATCCCGATGGCTGTCCATGTGAAGTCCAGCTCTCCGCAAATGGCATTGACGATGAACATCGGTAGGGTGAAGAGGAAGCCGATGCCTATGCTTTGGCAGAATCTCTTGTCTGCCAATCCCAACTCTCCCCAGATCTTGTTAGGCTTGTGCATCAGTAACATGATACCAATCATGAGGATGAAGGCAACGAACCAAGTCCACAGCATACCGAAATCCGAGGTGTCAAGGAATGCAGGACGGGTCATGTGATAGAAGGAATGCTTTTGTCCGTCAGCACAAGGGAATATAGCTAACCTACCGATAAAGTAGAGAGCGAATCCCAATAGCATCAACAGGGTCTTACAGCTGTTCGATTTCATTTTTTTATTCTAAATAGTTTGACTACGTTTTCTCGTTGTTTTCACCGCCGCCTAATGAACTCCTTTATGAGGCTTGAGGGCTTTCATATCTTTGATATAGGCTTCGGATTAGAAGCGAATTAGAAGCGAATTAGAAGCGAAAGAGAAGCGGAGCTGTGGTCTAAATGAAAAGTGAAAATTGAAAAATGAAAAATACAAATTACGATTTCCGTTCTTGGCCTTCGATTGGAAAACGTGACCGCCATCACCTAACACCCATCACCTAATCGCTAACACCCATCACCTGATTTCCGAGTGACAACGTGCTTGCACCTCGCACGAAGTCAAAAGTGCGTGTCAGCCCAAAGGCTGGCGCACGGCCTTCGGTTTGACGAGTGCAAAGTTACGTAGATTTTTTTGCATGACCAAATTTTTTTCGAGAATTCGTCAATAAAAAGCGATAAAACGCTGTAACTAATTGTATGTCTTAAGTTTACACGCTCGTCTAAATTTTTCTTACCCCTATAGTGGGGAGAAACCTACGGAATGCATAATGACTTCCCCTTTAGGGGATGGGATTAAAATGGTCAAGTGGTCAAGTGGTCAAGCATTTTTTAGTAATACCCTCCTTTTCCCAGCATTCTAATCAATAATAATATAATAATTAATTATTATATTATTATTGAGGTTGAAAGTGAAAAAATAGGGTCTTATACTGAAATTGATTTACTAAAGTGTAAACCAATTTCAGTATAAGACAGACACCTAATAAATATAATAGGTGTCGGTCCTTCAGACCTCATACCCCCATAAATGTCTATATAACAGCCCTCACGGACAGCCCTGTTAGATGTCGCTCTTTCAGAGCTTCTTCAATCGCTTGTATTTCAATGAGATGCTAGTTTGTGAAATCCGTTGAACTTACGTTGAAATCCCCCTTTATGACTGTGACAATCGCGTGACTAATGGCATTGTCACATCATTGTCACGCCGATTTCTTGCATGTATTGGCTTTTTTTTATACCTTTGCACTTGCAAGTCAATTCAGATAAATCGCAGATAATGTCGGAGAATTGGAGCATATACTCAGATTGGAATCCGTGGCACGGATGCACGAAGATAAGTCCCGGATGCAGGTATTGCTATGTATATCGTCAGGATGAGATGTACGGAAGTGATACCTCGAGCAGCTTGTGCCGTAAGACTGCTGCTTTCAATCTACCTCTAAAACGTAAGCGCGACAAGACATGGAAAATAGAGAGTGGTAAGGTCGTTTTCACGTGCTTCACCTCCGATTTCCTTCTGAAAGATGCTGATCCGTGGCGAGCGGAATGCTGGAAGATGATGAAGATAAGGAAGGACTTGTGGTTCTACTTCTTCACCAAGCGCATAGACCGTTTCATGGAATGTATTCCATCGGACTGGGGAGACGGATATGATAATGTGCTCGTGGGATGTACCGTTGAGAATCAGCGCATGGCAGACTATCGCCTTCCTATCTTTCGGTCGTTGCCCATAAAGCATAAGAGCATCATCGTTGCGCCGATGATAGAAGCGGTGGATCTCTCCGCATATCTTGACGATACGATAGAGGAGGTGGCGGTAAGTGGAGAGTCGGGTGTGTATGCCCGTCCTTGCCATTATGACTGGATTCTCGCTGTTAGGGAACAATGTGTTGCGCATGACATTCCCTTCCGTTTCCACCAGACAGGTGCCTATTTCTTCAAGGATGGCAGAATGTATCGCGTTCCGCGTCGTTTTCAGCTCTCTCAGGCTCATAAGGCGAACATAGACTATCGAATAGATGAGTATATGGTGCCTGAAAAGATTAAATTTGAATGGAAAGATGATGATTATCACGAATAAATAAATTTAACTTTCGCATGGCTCAAGTTTCTGGTTTAAAGGTTTAAGGTTTTATGGTCGGAATGCTTATTATCGTTGCTGACCTTATAACCTCAAAACCTTATAACCTAAGGAGTTGAGCTTGCTAAACTTCAATTAATTATGATTACGATTCGTACAGCAACCGTGGCAGATGCAGAGAAACTTCTCGCAATCTATGCGCCATACGTAGAGAATACAGCTATTACTTTTGAATATACAGTCCCTTCTGTTGAGGAGTTTGCAGAGAGAATAAAGAATACCCTTGCCGATTATCCATATCTCGTGGCAGAGAAGGACGGGGAGATACTTGGCTATGTTTATGCCAGTACTTTCAAGCCTCGATGCGCCTATCGCCATTGTGTTGAGACGAGTATATATGTTGCCCGTGAGGCTCATGGTCAAGGTGTTGGCAGCAAACTCTATGAGGCGCTTGAAGAAGAGCTGAAAAGTAGAGGCATAATAAACCTAAATGCCTGTATTGCTTGGATAGAGACTCCAAACTCTCATCTCACTCACCAGAGTCCTGATTTCCATTCAAAACTTGGCTATAAGCGTGTGGCGCACTTCCATCGTTGTGGCTATAAGTTCGATGAATGGTATGACATGATCTGGATGGAGAAACTCCTTGATGTTAAATATTTTAAGTAGATAATGTGATAGGCAGGCTTAATGTTGAAGAGGTCGGCGACCGAAGGGAAAGCGGGCTGAAAGCCCAAAAGCATTTAGCCCGGGGCATCGCCCTGTGGTCTGGTAAGCGAGTTTGTTCGCCCTGCAAGGGCAAAAGCTCTAATATGGGGTTATGCTTTTGCCCATTCAGGGCGAAATTACCAACATACATCTACCTAGGGCGTTGCCCTAGGCTATGAGTTTTTGCCCCTTCGGGGCGCTATCGAATGTTTTGTGGATAATTTTCAGATTTATATACCCTTATCCCTGGGGGAGAGATTTTATTTGTAAATAATACAATAATAGAATTGAACGATTTTACAAAGTGTAAATGAAAAACTTGAGAAAAGTGGAAAAATGACACAAAATATTTGCGTTTTTCGGAAAAAATGCTCAGAAAACTAAGAAAAATGTAAAATTTTTTTGTTGATTCATTATTTTTGTGTAAATTTGCACCGATTTTTCGAAGACGACTCTTGATTGGATAACTAATATTACAAAAGTATTCAGAATAACATCAGCTTTTTGATGTTTTATATGAGACAGATTTGATAATGAAATTCAAGTCAGTAATTGAAGGTACGGAAAACAGAGTTGTTGGTATATTATTATGTGTTGTAAATAACAAAGTAAAACTAAAAAAGTAAAATTATGAAAAAGTATGTAGTTCCTGCAATGAAGCTTCACGAGTTGAAGGCAGGTAGTATTTTGAGTGCCTCTGGTGGAAATGGTAAAGGTCGTATGGATCAGGCTTCGATCAATACTCAGAGTTATGAATACGATAAGGATTTCGATTCTGACAAGCTTTTCGATGAATAAAAAAGTAGTATAACAATAACAAAATTGATAATAGACGATATGAAAGCATTCAAATTCCTTTCAAATACAGCTCTCGTATTTTCATTGGTTCTGTTGGCTTCTTGTTCTTCAAACGATGACCTTGAGCCTGCATCAGACAAGGTGATTGAGTTCAAGGCTAATCTTCGTGATGTAACACGTGCGACACTTGAAAGTAACAATGATGTACATTGGGATCTCGGTGATAAGATATACGTGTTCGGTGATCAGTATGAGAAGGCAGGTCTTTTCAACATAACTCCTTCTTCTATTGATGGCGCAACAGCTTCATTTACAAGCTTTGAACGTGACCTTCCAAGTGGCTTTAAGGCTAAGGAGTATTATTATGCATTATATCCATTTGGATCTGCAACTTTCGATACAAAGACTTCTATGATAACTTCCGTTTTGTCTGCTGGTCAGACTGTGACAGAAGGTTGCACATACGACAAGGATGCCTTGGTTATGGTTGCATGTGCAGATGTATTGGAGAAAGTCTTTGACTTTAAGAATGTTCCTGCACTCATAAAGGTGAACGTTAGCAATAATGGCGCTGGTAAGGTGAAGTTTATCGAGATTGTTGCTACAAATGAGGCAAACAAGCTCTCTGGTAATTTCAGAGCATCAGTTGGCTATGCTGCAAATGATATAAAGTTTGAAGCCATTTCAGATGCATACAACAAGAATACTGTGAAGCTTGAGATTCCTGCAAGCGATGAAAGTAAGGATTTCTATATTGCTGCACTTCCTTGCAATATTAATCATGGCTTCACTATTAAGTTTGAGGATGAGAAGGAAAATGTTGTGTATGAGCGTGTAAGCAAGAGTGACATAACATTGAAGAGCTCAAAGATCTATCCTTTCGGAAGCTATGATTTTGCTGCTTTGCTTCCTGAGAAATAAGAAGGATTTACTTCGATAAGTCGATTATAAATAAAACCTCTCTGCTCCTTTCGTTTGGGGCAGAGAGATTTTTTTTGTAGGGGGATAAGTAAGTGATCAAATTTATTTTTATAATCAAGAATTAGAGAATTTGAGTTTTTTTTCTTTTGAATTTATAAGAGATTTGTCGAAGACCCTCTGACCATAGGGAAGAAATTTGAGAAAGGTCGCTTGCGCTCCTGCCAATCACGAGCCAATTTCAAATGCTACGCAAGTAGCAATACTTCTCTCTTTCGCATTAATTCAAAAATCTCTAATTCTCTAATTCTTGATTAAAAAAATATAAGCGATAATTACTATCGTCTTGTACTGAATAGAGTTTGATGGAATAAGGAATAAAGTTTGATAGTAATAAACTCTCATCCTTCATCCTTCACCTTTCAACGATAATTACTTGAAAATCAGTTGCGCAAACTGATAGAGGCTGCGACGCCATGTCTGCCATTCGTGAGCTGTTCCTGGTGATACATAGCTGTGGGCGTTGATGCCGAGAGCCTTGAGGTCGTTGGCAGCCTTGCCTACGCTATTGTCACCCTCTGCCATTCTCGTTTCCTTACCACCAGCACTCATGAAGAGCACCTTGTTTGTCTTCTTGAAATCAGCAGCATCTTTCAGCTCGTCGGTATTGAATGTGCCTCCGCTAAACATACCAACGTATGCAAATGTCGTTGGGTTGGCAAGAGTGATGGCGTGTGTCTGCATACCGCCCATAGAAAGACCTGCCATAGCACGATGTTCTGTATCTGCAATTACGCGGTAGTTCTTCTCTACCATAGGGATGATGTCCTTGAGCAATACCTCCTGGAATGCGTTGAAGCCTCCGAAACCGCCACGTCCGAAGTTTGGTCGTGGACCACCCTGACCGGGAGCGCCCTGTGGACGTGGACCCTGTGGAGGGAACTGACCGGGAGCACCCTGTGGAGCACCTTGTGGACGTGGTCCGCCAAAACCGCCTTGTCCCGGAGCTGGATCGCCTGGGCGACGAACGTCAAGTCCGTTATCCATATAGATGATGAATGGTACGGCCTTACCATCGGCAATCAGATTATCCATTATGATACCCGTCTTACCCTGAGCGCTCCAGCCAGTCTCGTTCTCACCCATGCCATGCTGTAGATAGAGTACAGGGAATTTCTTGTCTGGGTTCTTATAGTATTCGGCTGGAAGATAGATATATCCGTGACGCATTTTCTGGGTAACAGACGACCAGTAATGTACCTCATTTACAGAGCCTTGTGCCACGTTCTTCAACGTGTAGAAATCCTCATCAGAAGCAGGGATGTCGATACCGCTTCCCCAACGGCTTGCGCCATAGAAATACTTGCTGCCCGGATCAGGAACAGAAGCGCCGTCGATGTTAAGCTGATAGTAGTGGAAACCCTCGTCCTGTGGTGCGGATGTTCCCGTCCATACGCCCTTGTCGTCCTTTGTCATTTCGTAGATCTTGCCGTCGATGTCGAGGCCTACGAATGTAGCCTTAGGAGCAGAGATCTGTGCACGAACCATGCGCTGGGAGTTCACCATAGGGTACTTCTTGTCGCCCTGATTAGTAGTTGCAGGCTTGAAGTCCTCCACGACGTCGTTAACGACTGATGGTACGACTGGGTTTTCTCTTGGAGCACCAAACTGAGCCGATGCGGTCAGGCTCGAAAGTGCCATTAATGAAAGAATAATTTTTTTCATAAGTTAATGTTAATATTGAATAATTGATACGGTTTTCGAGTCTTTTGACGAAACAACTACCAAAAGGTTCAATATCGGATGTGATAGTTATGAAACATTAACAAAAATAAATGAAAAATGAAAAGTGAAAAATGAAAAATACAAGTTAGTATTTCAAGTTTTTGGGGTACTGAATTGCCTGGAAGGCAATACTATGAGTAACCCCGTACATACGAGTGAAACGAGGATGTGCGGGGATTAAAGCGCATCCCCCCTTCTTCTGCCTGGAAGGCAGTACATCGAGAGTTGTCAAGTGTGAAAGCCAATCAGGTACAGCCTTCCAGGCTGGTAGGGGAGTGGTTGGTTCCTGTCCGAGGGCATCCTCTCCTTCGTCGAGTATGCGCCTCGGTTACTCATAGTATTGCCTTCCAGGCAATTCCGAACTCACGATATTTAAATGAATAATGAAAAGTGAAAAATTATAAAATACAAGATACGTTTTTCCGGTAATGGCCATACGCGAAATTACTATACTGTATTTTTCATTTTTCACTTTTCATTTTTCATTTACTACAGCGAGTCGTTCCCTCCGCCTCCAGAGTTCCCGCCTCCGTTCTCGTCGCTCGTGCTTGCGCTACCGCCACCTGTTGGTGAGAGGAACACATCCTCACTCATGCCGTAGCTTGAGCGGGCGAGGTTATAGGCGAGGTCACCCTGATACTCCGCGAGCTTGGTGTTGGCGCTTACGAGGCTCTGCGAACTGATGAGAAGCTTGCCGTTCACCTTGCGAGTGTGCACCCAACAGTAGGCGCAGTCGCCATCGTTGCCTGAATGACCAAGACAACTGTCCTGTGTGTAGAAACCGTTGTGGAGGAGCACGTCCCACACCTTATCCTCGTTGGTCGCATCGAGCACGAGGGCGCAAGCGTCGCATACTGCGTATGGGATGAGAGTCTCGGCATTAACGTACTGACGCACAATGAAGTACGAGATCTGGTCGCCATACTTGAAGCTTGGGTTGTTCTGCACGATAGCCTGCGAGAGCTGAGCGATAGTGGTGCTGGCGTTGATGGTGGTAGCCCCGAGATAGATGTCGGTAGAGGCACTCTGACCAGAGCCTGTAACCACGATAGAAGGGAGCGAACCCTGGGTGATCTGATAAGGAGCCACGACGCACGCGCCACCTGCCACCTGCTGCTTGGTGAGATATACAGGCTCCTTTTGCATGTTCACCTTCATGAACATATTGTAGTCGGAAACGCCTGCGGGCTTCGTCTCGAATGCCTTCCTGAGACGTGGGCGGATGAGTGAGTACATCGCCACGATGTTAGTGAACTTGGTGCGCGTCTTCATCTGCCCATCGCTACGAGGGTTGCGCATGTTAGTTACCTTTTCAGACACTACGGTCTGACCGTTGAGCTGCTTGAAGGTGAAATCGCCTACAGAGCCAGCCATCTTGCGGATGATGCCGTTGATTATTGCCATAAAGCCTAACCAAGCCTTTTCTCCCTTTAGGTCGAAGGGTCTTACGACAAATCTCCCAAAGGGAAGGATGTTTTATAGTAATGATCCTTCCAGTTGCCCGCGCTTGGCATTTCGGGTTTTAATTGTTAATAATGAATGTTGATAGTGTTTGGAATGGGTGTAATCAGAATCAGTTTCTCTTCGCTCGTGGCCTTTGATTGAAGAGCGTGATCTGCATTTCTTCATTCTCCGTTGTTCTGTTGTCAGCTCCCTTTGTCGCCCATCGCGAATGGGACTTACATGGGAGTCACAAGGGAGTTACATGGGACTTGCTTCTGACGCTTCCGAGCAATTCATGTCCCCGAATCCTTTTCTTGATGCAAAGTTACGAAAAACGGAATTGGCAATTTCGCTTTAAGGGACTTTAAGGGACGATAGGGGACGATTTTGTGTGATTTTTATTCGAACGCAAAGACGCGAGGTCGCTGAGATTTATTTTTGAACACGGAATTCACAGAAGAAACGAAATTTTTTCGTTTTTTTCGTGTCTTTCGTGTTCAGAATATATAAACCACAGATATTGGGGATTTTAGGGATATTAATCACGAGCGTAAGCGAGACAATCCCTTAAATCTGTGAAATCTGTGTTCATGAAAAAACTTTGCGACTCTGCGTCTTTGCGTTTGAAAAAAAATAGAGCGCTAATCATATCCATCTGGCGTGCCTAAGTACTCGATGATAATCTCCACTTGTCGTGGGGAGAATGTCTTTGACTGGCACTTGTAACTCGTGGCGTGTAGTCGCGAAAGCAAATCGTTATTCCGCTTTATCCATGCCATAAGCTGTTTTACTGCGCTATGTGGCGTTGACTCCGGGAAATAGCATAGCGCCAGTTCCTTCTTGCTATACACTCGTATCGGAAACTTGTTCATGATGAAATTCCTTTCTTTTTTGTTAAAACATAATACTCGGCGAAATCCTTACACCCCAACGGCAGATGATGATGCTGCAAATCGGGCAACCGACTCTTCAACTGAAGAAAGAGCCGCTCACCTGGCTCATCGTTGTCGGGAAACATATGCAGACGGGTGTGAGGCGTCAGATGTCGGGTGATGGTGGTCACGTCGTCATCCTTCATCAACGTGGCCGACGGAATGGCTATCGCCTTGCGCCCCGACGAGAGCATAGCCCAGCAGTCGGAGCAGCCCTCGGTGATGTAGAGGTCATCGTCAGGGCGGAGCAGCCGCAGGACGGGCAGGTTGTAGATGGTGCAACGGCTGCCTTGCGGGAAACGGAACCGAGGACCCCTCTCCCCGCCCTCCCGAGGGAGGGAGCCGCTGGCGCATGACGGATTGCTGACAGGAGATAATCCCAGGTTGCGGTTCTGAATGCCGATGAGCTTACCCTCGCAGTCGTAGTAGGGAATCTGCAACCAGTTCACGCCCTTGCGGTCCTGCCACGACGTCAACCGGCACCAGCGCACCACGCGCTCGTCAATCATCCGCTCCGCGAAGAGGAACGCTCGTGCGGCATCCGATAGCCACGGCCGCTCGAAGAATCGTTCGTAGCGCTTCGGGTCGAAGTTTGTCACGTCGCTCACTGGTGGCGCCTTATATTCCGTCAGGATGATATTGCTATCGTTAGCCAGCCAACGGCAGGCATCGATGAAGTTGAGGCTGAGTTGTCGCATCACGAGGCTAATGGTGTCGCCCGTCGCCCCGCACACGAAGCATCTATATGTGTTCCTGCTAACGTGGAACGACAGGCTTGCGTGGTGGTCGTCATGAAACGGACACAGGCACTTGTGCATCCTGACGCGAAGTCCCAGTCGCTCCGCCACCCCCTCAATCGGTAGTTCCCGTAGCTTTTTAATTTCTTGCTTCTCCATAAAGAATTTTTTTTTGATTTAGAACGCAAAGACGCTAAGTCGCAAAGAATATTTAGAACACGGAAAGCACGAAAGAAACGGAATTTTTTACGAACACAGATTTCACAGATTATAGGGATTGTCTCGCTTACGCTCGTGATTAATATCCCTAAGATCCTGAATATCTGTGGTCAATTAAAAAATTAATGTTTCAATTAATGTCTCAATTAACGTTCAATTAATGTTGCAAGAAAAAAGCCTTACGGCGAAACATTAATTATGACATAAATTAACGTGAGTTCGACGAATTTTAAACGCTGCGCTTGGCTACACGAATTATCGTGAATTAACCGTAAATTATCGTAAATTCTAACGAAAAAGAAAGTATTTCCGGAAAATTCACGTTTAATTCACGGAAATTTACGTAGCTCCACGCAGTGGAAAATAAGAAAAACTATATTTCGTCGAACTCACGTTAAATTAAAACGTTAATTTTGACATTAATATCTTTTTTGAACACGAAACCCACGAAAGGAACGAAACTTTTTCGTTTATTCTGTGTTTTCCGTGTTCAAAATATTCTTTGCGACTTCGCGCCTCTGCGTTTGGAAAAAACTATGAGCTATGCACTATGAACTATGAACTTTTCAAGTATTTCCCCGTCTTCGTGTACAGCCCCGTCTCCGGAGAGAACTCTATGTACCCACGTCTTTTCCACGCACGCAACTGGTTCTTCGTGCCGTCAGGCGACTTACCAAGACTATTGCGGAGCGCCTGCAACTCAGCCTCGTTGAACGAGGAGGGCAGATCATCGAGGAAATTCTTCGGACCATGACGCTGAGCCTCAGTCAGAGTGCCCGTCTCACTATCGATAAGGTCGGCAAACACCTGCATCTTGCTCCACAGGTCGTGATACACAAGCCATTCCACAATCTCGCCCATCGACCTCGTCCACGTCTGACCGTTGAGCACCCACATGATGCACCCCGCCTTCCATGCGTTGATGATAGCGCGTTTCGACACATCCCACAGGTCGTCATCGTCGGTAAGGTCGCCCAACTTAGCCATATCCATAGCAAGCTTGTCCGCCAGCTTGTTGAGAGGATTGATGATGAATCGTCCCTTGCAAGCCTCCAGACGGTTGATATACTCATCCAGTTTCTCGAAGAAATCATCCGTATATTTACCCTGACGCGGAATCCTGCCGTCGCGAACCGTCCGCGCCTTGTAGGAGAAGACGATACGCCCGAAGGTGCCGTTCTTCAGATCCTTCCTGAAGAAACTGCGGGCAGCATAGGGCGTGGAACTGAACGTGATGTTCACGCGCAGGATAGGATTACCCGTTATGCCGTCGGCCGTGGCACGCAAGGCACCCGAACGTGTGCGGTCAAAAATGTTACGCATCATCTGCGACACCTTCTTATGACCGCCACACATACCGTCAGCCATCTCCACCTCAGGCAGATTGATATACTGCGTATGCCCTCCAAGCGCCTCGCACGCCATCGCATTCTGGATGAAGGCCGCGTTGGTGACATCGGCAGGCGGAAACCATATCGCCACGTCAGGATGGTCGGGCTTATCCTTGTTCGAAGACTTCGACTTCACCTGTCTCGACCATTCCACCAGCTTCCTCATCTCCTCATCGTCGTGCTTACGGAAATTACGGTTAATAGCTTCCACCAGATTGCCAAACTGACCTTTGTTACAGCCACTATCCGCAACGAGGTTAGCCATTTCGCCACACATCTCCTTCCACGAGTTGTCAGGATACATAAATTCAGAATTACAGATATGCGCCCCAAGAACAGGGAAAAGCATAGGAACAATAGGCTCGTACATATCCTTTGAGGTCTGCGTGAGCAAAAGTTTGATGCATTCAGTACCGTTTTTCAGTACCGGCATCTTAGGTGCTGTTGATTTTGAAATATCGTAAATCATTTTAAATCAGCTTTTTAGAAGAAATTAAACATAAGGGCAGAGCACGGACAGAACAGAACGAACAGAAGAACAGTTGAATTTTCGGAATAACGAATTTCCTCATTCTTTATCTTTCTTCTTTTATAACTATCTTATTATTAATTAGTTATAATATGTAATATATAGAAAATAGAGAAAAATGCATTACCAAAACACATCTGTCCTACTGTTCTACTGTCCAACTGTTCGCCATGCCAAGCCCAGAAAGACTACTTCCCTACAAGGCCTTTGAGCGCTTTTTTGATTTCGCTTGCCACCCCTCTTGCGAATGCAATCACATCAAAGTCCTTGTTGATATGGAAAGACTTGAAGTTGATGCGGTAAGTACCATCAGATCTGCGAGTGACGGTGATATACTCACCATCAAACACCTGCGGGTTACGCTTGCGCACATTCATAGGATAGGTTTCGATGAACGTGAAATGATCATCATCACCACCAATACTATCTTCTGGAACATCATGGCAGATAACACCGATGTAATCCTTACCAAGTTTCAGGTGACTATCCCTGAACATCTTCACCTTCAGGTTGACAGCCAAATAAGTGGAATGTGTGCCAAAGAAGGCACTTTTGTTTTTTGCTTCCATTTGTTTTTATTTTTTTATTTATTTGTAAATGGAAACAGGCGCCTGTTTTTCGGAAAGTCCTCAGCCCACACCCCAGTCATACAAAGACCGCAAATGTCCGGCTTCGGGTTGTTTCCGAGAGCAAAATTACGCAAACATTCAGGGATATGAAAACATTTAGAGATATACATTTTTCGTATTTTCCAGAACCTACGCCACAGCGTAGTATTACGATAAAATCCTACGCTGGAACGTAGGATTTCATCATATAATAACAGCAATTATAATCGTGATTTGGAAAACGTAGGATTTAATTTCATAAAACGTAGGGTGTTTACATTCCCCATGATTTCATCTGGTTTTTGATTTTCTCTGCTCTCTCATACGTTTCGGCGGATGCTCCCTCTTTCGCTCTTCTCCTCCATTCTGAAATGCCACATTTCCCAACTCCCCTCTTGTCATTTACTGCCGCTTTGAAACTATCTTCTTTTAGGGTTAGCAACTTTTGCCTTTCCTGTGACGGCAATCGAACTGTGACATTCTCATTCCAAGCATAGCAGAAGTCATCGTATGTACCTATAAACTTATAGGGGAAACCTGACCATTCCTTTATCAACACATATATTGGCACAACATGAGACTGAGCATTAATTAGATAGCGCTCCTCTTCCTTGGTTTCACATAGTGATAAAAAGTTATCCCATAACTTAATCAAACAGTTCCTGTCTGCCCCGTTAAATTTTCTGGTGTCAATATAATAATTAAACGATGAGTCAGGATTTGTTGTTGCTTTCTTTAATTCTCTGTTCTCCTGATTTAGCCTGAGAATTTCTTTGCGTAGTTCTCCGTGTTCTAATACCAACATCTTGGAATATTCTGTCAGCTTAGAATTCTCTTCCTTTTGTTTTTCTATCTCACTATATAGTTCAGGATAGCGTTCTTTAATTCTACTCTCAACATAGGATTCGATGAACAGGTTCAAGGATTCTGTTCCCTGAACCAAATCAGGAGATAAAGCATTCTTACCCTTTTCGTCCTGACCTTTGGCAATATCTAATGGTGCCTCTGGCGTCATTTTTTAATCAATTGCAAAGGTACAGAATTATTTTTATACTTGCAAGTAAAAATGCAATTTTCTGCAAAGCATTTTCTTCCTTTTGCAACATAAGAGGCAACACAAGGGAAAACATATGAAATTAAAATCTTATGTTAATACATATATTTCTATGTAAAAACGAAATAAAATTGATTTTTGCTTGCATTTATCAAGAAAATTTATTAAGTTTGCATCCGAAAACAAAACAATTTAGAACTGAATTAATAAAGAAACAATATGGCATTAACATTATTAAGCGCAAAGGATTTTGCCTTTACGCTAAAAGTAACTATACAGAGAACTGGTAAATTAGGTTTTTCAGCACCCACAGCAGAAGCACTCGGCATAGATGGCAACACCTATGCTAAGTTCTATATGGATGATGAGAATAAGCTATCTCCCGTAGTTGTTTTCAGCAAGAACAAGGACGAGGATTCATTTAAGGCTAACAAGTCAGGTGACTACTATTCTCTCTCCACCTCTATATTATTTGAGAGTTTAGGCTTTGACTTTAAGAAGCAGAACATTATCTGTGACCTGAAGCGTGAAGAAGAAGCTGATGAATTCGTAGGCGGTATGGCATACCGCTTAGTCAGTCGTGCACCAAAGAGCAGAAGAAAGACTACAGCATCCACAACCACGGCACAAGAGCAACAGAAAGAGGTTGACAAGGAGGAGCTGCTATAAGGATCTATAAACAAGCCTAACAGGCTTGTCTTTAATTACATTATAGAGAAAACTAAGAATAATATCGCAAAAAGCATCTGAAATTCATTAAAATTTGGTCATATATATAAAAAAGAATGTCACTCAAGAGTGATAATACATTCCGAACTGGACAATATGGGTTGCGGGTATCGCTCTTTGTCCTATAGGGGTATGGTTCACATTTTACACGAACAAATTGCTTATAGAGGCAATGATAAACCATTGAAATAAATAGAATGAGTTCTATCAAATACTTAAATCAAGAGGAAGCGATGCAGCGGATGGATACATACGCCCAAAGCAACACTCCTTTCCTTTTCGTCATAAGCTACGATAAGTCACAAGCAATCGTAGAGGCATTGGAGAATATAAACCCAGAAGAAATACTCTATAACTTCAGCGGTGTCTCCAATATCCCATTTGACCTATCCGCAACACACTCTGACGTTGATTGGCAGTTCATCAAGCCCTCACGCGAATCCTATCATCGCAGTTTTAGCAAGGTGCAGAATGCAGAACGTGCAGGCGACAGCTACCTTGTCAATCTCACTTGTCGCGTACCACTTCATACCAATCTATCCCTTCTCGACATCTTCCTGCGCACCTCCGCTCGCTATCGCCTGTGGATACGCCATCACCTCGTGTGCTTTTCACCAGAGATATTCATTCGCCTTGACAATGGAATAATTAGTTCCTATCCCATGAAAGGAACTATTGATGCCACCATGCCACATGCCAAGGAGATTCTGATAAACGATAAGAAAGAAACGGCAGAACACGCCACTATTGTTGACCTGATTCGCAACGACCTCAGCATGGTAGCCAATCATGTCAGCGTTGATCGCTATCGCTATGTAGAAGAGATAGCCACACACAGAGGG
>Ga0310695_10001910_pt1 | contig 46396 bp, 41 predicted proteins | sample RumenRJG_04DNA_FD_203882 | JGI IMG/M metagenome (GOLD analysis project Ga0310695, IMG submission 203882) | Bovine rumen microbial communities from Lethbridge, Alberta, Canada - RJG_04 (v2) (version 2) | ecosystem: Host-associated > Mammals > Digestive system > Stomach > Rumen | place: Canada... | reverse complement strand
CCCAAGTGCCTCCTGAGTTTCCCTCTCCAGCAGGCCGATTCCTCCTTCTTACAACAAAGGTAAGGAATCTGGCCTTACTAAGCAAAGATTATCATATCTTTTTCTTAGACGATGCAAACTTAGAGCTGTGCCTTCGCTCTGAGTCCGCTCCTAGGACTATAGGATGAACGGACCTAGAACGGATTTACAACGGACCTGGAACGGACTTACAACGCAACTGCATCGGAAGGTGTTGAAAGTTCTCACAGAATCTCATTGAAGCCTGTATTAATTTTGGGGAAATGTTTTTGGAATGATTTTCGCGTTTTACATCGTTTTTCAAGCATACAGAGTAGGGTGAATCAGCCAGAAATTAATGCTTATTGTTATGTTATTGAGACTGTCAGTCACCTATGCTCTGCCCTATAATTGTATGTTAACAGCCTTATTCTCTTTACTTTAGATGGCTACGGCCAAGATATGAGTCTCGCTCAACAAGCAAGAAAATCCCGACCAATAACAAGTAACAGGTAACAATAAGGATTTTAGTGCATGGCCAAATTTTACTGAAATCTTCTAAGGAGTTTATATACCTTATTATATATATAAATAATAAATATAGGCATAGGTTTACACTATTTTTCTTATTGTTACCCGTTACCTGTTACTGTTATTGTCAACGCCAAGTCCGAAGAGGGCGAAATCACCTTTGACTGGATCGTCAGGCCATATTTCGCGAAGTTTCTGTGTAAGTTTCAAGGCGGCATTCATGCTTGTTACTCCCTTGCTATCCCCCATTTCAACTTTCAATTGTCCATTGTCAACTGTCTGTTGTGAATTGACAATTTTCCGAGGTCACGCATTAATTATATATAGAAATCATCCAAAAAAAGTTAAAAACAACGCCGACAGAAATACAAATTACCATAAATACGAAAAAAAAATATAACTTTGCGCGCTGAATTAGAAGATACATACATAAAAGGAATCAGATACATACATAAAACGAAACATGAACAAAACAATTTATTTACTATTTTTTTTGCTGTGCAGTACTGTGAGTCATGCGCAAGTAACTGCCCGTGTGGAATTCCCATATCGCGAATACAAAGACACATACACCACTCCGATGGGTGAGCATGGCGTGCTTGAACAACAGTTCGACAAGAAGACACAGAACGACAAGCGATGGTTCAAAATTCAACATTACAACACCAACCTTGAACTGGTGGCAACAGACTCGTTGCTGATTAGTAAGGACATGAGCCTTTACACATGGAAGAGTGACGGGGAGATATGCTACACCATTTTACGCGAGAGCGACGACTCGTTCCTGATTGTTGCCTACAATACCAACACGCACAAGACCAAAGTGGTTGAGGGCGAATACACGCACAAAGGCTCGATGCGCAGCATCTGCATCGAAAAAGGATATCTGGTGTTCAGCTCGACGCAGAAGAGAACTGAGCGTATTGGTATAGTAAACCTGAAAAACGGCGACACAAAATACAGCGACATCCACATCGACGGAGTGCGCGACAAGAAAATATTCATTCTTGAAAACACTATCATCGATGACGAGATAAACTCGCTCGTGAAGGTTGAAGACGAGGTGTATCTTATGCGATTCGGACTCGACGGCAGCATACACAGCAACATCCCGCTTACAAAAGACATAGATGAGTATATCTGCAATGCGTCGGTATCAAAGTCAGACGGAAAATACTTTCTGACAGGAACTTACACCAACAAGAAGGGCGGAATGGCACAAGGCATATATTTTGCCCAACTCGAAGGGGACAAGTTCAAGTTCATCAAGTTTTACAACTTCCTCAATCTGAAAAACTTTACCGAATACATGAGTAGCAAGAAGAAGGCAAAGGTTGAGCGACGTAAGGAGAAGGCCGAGAAAAAAGGCAAGGAATACAGCCTGAACTATCTCATTGCAAGCCACAATATAATGGCAGAGAACGGCTATTACTACTATCTGGGTGAGGCATACTATCCTACATACATCACCACACGCGACGCCTTCGGAGGAGTTTACACTTCGTTCAGCGGATATTTCTATACTCATGCCGTTCTTGTAAAGTTCGACAATCAGGGAAATATTGTGTGGGACAACTGCTTCAAGATGGAGCCTCGCGAAAAGCCTTTCTCTGTAAGGAGATTCGTTTCGGTAAGTCTGAAGGGCGACAATGTGAGCACCGTATTTACCGATGGAAAGCGACTTACATCTAAGCTATTCCGAAACTCGGACGGCGAGGTCGTAAAAGACCGGAATACCGAGATTATGGATACTACAGGCGATGGCGAGAGCATAAAGAAAGCCAGCTACACAAACAGCATGCACTGGTACGACGAGAACTTCATTGTACACGGCAACCAGACGGTAAAGAACGACAAAACTAACGAGCGCCGCCGTGTTATTTACATAAGCAAATACTCTATCAAATAATAAAAAAGATTATGAAAGCAAGCAAAAAACAAAGCCTTACGCGACTTTTTGCGCTGGTAATGCTTATCGGCTATGCCATTAACGGCAAGGCACAGGCCTTTGACGGCGACGACGACTGCAAGTTGCACGCTGGCTATATAAACTTCGGAAAGCAGAACGGCGGCGAAATCGGCATAGACTATGGATTATCCGACTATCTTTCGTACGGCGTTGCGATGCGCGTGGTTGAGCCATACGTCGACGAAGACGGCGATAAGAACATACTCAACGGCGCGGATGCCGCTGTTAATCTAAGATATCATTTTCAGGAAACGCTGGAACTGCGTCAAGAACTCGATTTCTTCGTAGGAACACAGGTAGGTCTCAGCGGCAACCTCGGACTGAATGCCGGCGTATGCTATAACTTTGGCGAGGTTGTAGGAGTCTATGCCCGAGCCGAACGCAACCTGTTCGAAGCATGGCATATGGGACTTAAAGATACTACCTCTCCGTTCAAAAATAACTGGGGCTTCAGCGTAGGTCTTACATTTAATCTCGACTTTAATAGTATCAAATAACAGAAAGTCTTGGATTGAATTATGAAAAGGAAACCGTCTTCGCAACTTCTCTTGATGATTGCGAAGACGGAATTTTTATTATTTTAATCTGAATTCGATGAATTCAAAATTTCCTATAAACGCATCTAATCTTTACAAAGCCTGTTATGCGCTATAATTATGATCAATTACGATAGTCACTTCGTAATCAGGCACAAGGGCTTTTATTTCGCTTGTCAGCGTTGATGAGAGGGAGGCTTCATCGTGTACGGAAATGTCGGGAACAACATCCACGGAGATGCGATTCTCTTTCTCGAAGAAGTAGAAACCATGAACCTGTGTGATTTCCTTGTGCTTTGCCAATGTCTGCATAACCATGTTTTGCAACTCTGCCCTGCGGTTTTCACCTGTGGAAATAGCATATACCCCAACCGTCATGAGAATGCCGTGACGCTCATACATCAGTTCGGAAATCCGTCGTGTTAGACCGTGAATCTTATGGGCACTCAAAGTGTCATATACATTTATGTGCAGAGAACCGATCAGCACGCTAGGACCATAATTGTGAAGGATGATGTTATAGACTCCATGAACATCCTCAAAGTCCGAAACCTCCTTTTTGATTGCCTTGAGCAGGTCTGGAGAAATCCTTGCACCAAGCAATTCATTGACAGGAGAAGCTAACATTTCAAAACCAGCCTTGATGATGACAACAGAAATCAATGCACCAAGTATGCCGTCAAGAGATACTTGCCATAATAGCATTATGCCGGCTGAAATATTCTACTCGTCCGAAACCGAAAGGATGCTCACGATCAGCAGGACGCTCGGAGAGTTTTGTGCCGACGATTGTAATTACACTCGAAAGGGCATCGCTTAGGTTGTTTACAGCATCCATTATGATAGCCACGCTATTGGCTAAGATACCCACAACGGCCTTGAACGCAGCCAACAATACGTTTGCCACGGCCTATTATACTGGTACGGATAATCTTCTGGGAACGGTTCATATTTAGTGTTTGTTTATGTTTTGATTTTCTGTTTTACACTATTTTCTCTATCTGAGAATTTAATGGCAAAGGTACACAAAAAATCTAAAATAGCCAAGAAAAAGGGAAACTATGAGCAAATAAATGCAGGTTTTGGCATCAAGGTTGTAAGTCCGTTCTAATACCGTTATAAATCCGTTTCAAGTCCGTTCCTGCTCCAATTGAGAGAACGGAGGCAAAGGCAATGCGGATGTAATAGATTGGTGTAATACCCTTGCAAAGAAAAAAATAATAAAGTTTTTAAAGGGGGTATTACACCTTTTGCTGTTATGAACAATATTTTTATTGATTATCAGAGCGTTAGGTGCGGTGTAATACCCTTGAAAGTATTACACCTTTTAGGGGGGATTTGGTGTAATACTGGTGTAATACTTTCGGAGGTATTACACCAAGGTAAACAAATTGATATACAATTATTTAATGTGCATAAAACGACAAAGATGTAATACTCGGTGTTGAAAACTTTTTTCAAAAAGTATTACACCGACTATTACACTTTGTTTTTTATAGGTAATGGACAAAATCTACTTATCCACCCCAAGTCCGAAGAGGGCGAAATCACCTTTGGTTGGATCATCTGGCCATATTTCGCGAAGTTTCTGTGAGAGTTTCAAGGCGGCACTCATGCTTGTGCACTTGCTTGATATAAGTCCTAATTTTGTGGCTTCCTGAAGTACATGGGTATCCATAGGGATGATTAGCGTACTCTTGTCGATAAGGTCGCTCCAAAGTCCAAGGTCAACGGGGGAGTTGTCGCGCACCATCCATCTGAGGAACATACATACACGCTTGCAAGATGATGTAGCATCCTTTGGGATAACACCTGTGCTTCCGTGAGTGGCAAACCATGATGTCAAGGCCTTTACGGCATCGAGGGCTGATAATTTCTTGTCTGATTTCTTTATGCTCATGATATAGCCTCGCATAGAGCCGTATTGATCAATCATCTGTGCGAGGGCATTGAGGAAATCATTCATCATAGCCTTGGTGTAGAGACGATAGAAACACTCGTCGGTGTGTGGTATGATTTTCTCGTAATCTCTTTTTTTCAGCCATTGGATATAGTCACCCTCGATTCTTAGGCTTTCAATCTTTGGCAGGAACTGTTTTCTACTGCCATAGCTTATAGAAGAGGCGATAAATGCCAGAATCTCCCTGTTCGTGTCGCCTTTTACTTGGTGCATGAACCATGACGGGTCTCCGTTGAGGAAATCCGCACACTCGTATTTGTTGGCGAGGGAGGAAAGATGACTATTCATAAAGACTAATCAAGCCTTCCCAAAGGGAAGGATGTTTTATACATTCTTTCGCTTAAGGAAGGCTTGGTGATTAATGATTGTGATATTTGTTAATGGTTTATCTTACTATATCGCATCCCTCCCTTAGGGAGGGCCTGGGTGGGCTTAAAGAATGCTCTTCACCGTCTCAAGCATTCCTTTGCTCTGTATGTCATTCAGGAAGCCTTCAACCATATCAGTGAGACCTGGGATGGTGTTGAGGTTGCCGTGCTCGCCCCATATCCAGTCGGCTGCAAGAACGCCCTCTGCCACCTTGCGGGTATCGCCTGTTGCCCAGAGCTGTGTGAGAAGATCCATAATCTTCTGATCATCGTTAGGCTGGATAGGTGCACCATCTGCACGTGTGCCACCCTTGTAGTAGGTGATGATGGCTGCAAGACCGAGAACAAGTCCCTTTGGCAACTCGCCCTTACGTTCGAGATAAACCTTGACTCCTGGGAGATCGCGTGCCTGGAACTTAGGGAATGAGTTGAGCATGATGCTTGTAACCTGATGGTCAACGTATGGGTTGTCGAAGCGTTCAAGAACATCGGCAGCAAACTTCTGAAGCTCGTCCATTGGGAGGTTGAGAGTCTGCATAAGCTCGTCATATTGCACCTTCTTGATATAAGGACCAACGACCTCGTGATGAAGGGCGTCGCGAACAATATTGATACCTGAGAGGTAGGCAACAGGAGAGAGAACGGTGTGAGGACCGTTGAGCAATGTAACCTTACGCTCGTGGTATGGTGCCTCAGACTCTGCGATAAGCACGTTGAGACCTGCCTGATCTGCAGGGAATTCCTTGCGAAGTTCCTCGCATGTCATGTTCTCAGCCTTCTCGATAACCCAGAGATGGAATATCTCGGCCTGAACAACGAGGTTGTCTCTGTAGCCTATCTTCTTCTGAATCTGGGCGATTTCATTACGTGGGAAGCCTGGAACGATACGGTCAACGAGTGTAGCGCATACATAGTTGTACTTCTCGAACCACTCAGAGAAAGCGGCTGCCTTCTCGCCGAAGTCTTCTTTCCAAAGCTCGATGTACTTGCGGATGCAATCCTTGAGGTGATGGCCGTTGAGGAAGATAAGCTCACAAGGCATGATGATGAGGCCCTTTGAAGGATCACCGTTGAATGCGTTGAAACGATACCAGAGCAGCTGTGTCAGCTTACCCGGATATGAAGAAGCAGGAGCGTCTGATAGCTTGCAGGCAGGATCGAAAGCGATACCAGCCTCAGTAGTGTTGGAGATGACGAAACGAATCTCTGGCTGTTCTGCGAGAGCCTGATATGCCCAATGCTGTGCGTATGGATCGATAGCACGGCTTACAACGTCGATACGGTCGAGTTGATTTACAGCCTCGCCATTGAGACGTCCCTGAAGATTCACGTGGTAAAGGCAATCCTGACCGTTGAGCCACTGAACCATACCGCGGTCGATTGGCTGAACGATAACAACAGAACCGTTGAAGTTTGTCTTCGCATCCATGTTCCATACTATCCAGTCAACGAATGCGCGGAGGAAGTTACCCTCACCAAACTGTATTATTTTTTCTGGCATTACACTCTTAGGTGCAGTGCGTTTACTTAAAGCTGGTAATTGTGCCATTGTTAGTTTTTGTATTAATAAAAAGTTAACCAGAGTTTTATGTGAGTGCAAAATTAATAAAATTTCACAATATAATCCGTGTTTTGGAGCAGAAAAATAATAAATTATAATTTATTAACGTAGGCGCACGTCAACAATAAGCCCTTCGTTTGCGAGTATGGTGTTCTTGAATACCTGCTTGGCTTCTTGCAGAAGAGGTTCGTCTGTGTTATATCTTTGGCTATAATGTCCGAGCATGAGTTGGGAGGCATTGGCATTCTTTGCTGTCATGGCAGCCTCTCTTGCGGTTGAATGGAGGTATTTTACGGCTTTCTCCTTAAAATCCTCAGTATAAGTGGATTCGTGGTAGAGTAGGGTGACATCCTTTACCCTTTCTGCCAGTTCTGGGAAGTATCTTGTATCAGAACAATAGGCATATGAACGTACTGGATCTGGATCAGAAGTGAGAAGTTCATTTTTTATCACCTCACCTTCGGGGGAAGTCCAGTCCAATCCTGCCTTTATGTTGTTAATCTGTGAGGTGGGAATGTTGTAGAAATCAATCATATCACGACGGATATGACGTGAGCCTGCTTTTTCCCTGAACAGGAATCCGCAACAATGCACTCTATGACAAAGAGGTATGCTTTCCACGGTGAGAGAGCGGTCTTCATAGATGATTTGCTGTTTGTTTGTATCAACGGCATGGAAGACAACTTTATAGCCAAGTCCGCCACAGAAGGTCTTGATTTCAAGGTTTAGGAGCTCCTCGTATTCGCCAGGGGCATAGATGTGGAGTGGGGCGGTGCGACCATTCAGACCGAATGTGCTTATCATTCCTATCAGACCAAGCACATGGTCGCCGTGAAGATGGGATATGAATACTGCATATATCTTAGTAAAGTTGAGGCGCGATTTCCTTACCTGCTGTTGGGTACCCTCGCCACAGTCAACCATGAAGAGTTTTCCCCTTATCTCCACAATCTGTGAAGAAGGGGTATGGCGGGCTGTCGGCAAGGCAGAGCCGCATCCTAAGATATGTACTTTGAATGGCTGCACCGATTAAATTATTTACTATTTAGCTATTTACAGTTTACTATTTATTTACTATTTCCTGATATTTACTATTTTAAACATGGTCATGGACTTGCGAAAATAGTACATAACCTAAATGGTACATAAATAGTAAATAGTAAAATAGTAAATGTTATTGTCTTTTATAAACGAATATTCCCTTTGAGTTCTCCAAAGAGAGACTATCGGCACCGAGAGCAAGGACTTCGAAGGTGTCGGTATTAAGGATGAGTTTGCCATTGCAGGTGGTCCATGCGGTGTAAGGCTTGCTCTCAGCCTGTATGCTACTCTCAATACTGCCGTCTTCGTTAATAGTGAAGTTCTTGTCGAGGGAAGTCCAGCGGCCGAGCAAAGTCGTGAGGTTGATGACCTTGTGTGCAATGTTTTCCTCTGCTGTCTTGTAGTAGGTAACAGCCATTCTGTCGCCGCTCATCAAGCCGCCTTGTATGTCACTGCCTCTTTCCTCATCAATAGTGAATGTGAGGGCTTTGCCATCATCGGTTACGAGTTCGAGAGTGTTCATCATCGTGCCCTCTCCGCATTTGCCATAAATCGTGGAGTCTGCGATTCCGGCATTGAGTGTATCTCTTTGTGTCTCAGCGTTGTCTGTCTTGCCTCCGTTACAGCTTGAGAGTAATGCCAGACAGCCGAAAACGACTGTGAGTATTATTGATTTCTTCATCATTTCTTCACTTTTTATTTTCATTTGCTTTCGCTTCATTCCATAGCGCATCCATCTCCTCGAGAGTCATCTCGGTCATAGGTTTGCCGAGTTCCTTTGATTTCTGCTCAATATAGTTGAAGCGACGGGTGAATTTCTGATTCGTCTTTTCAAGTGCAGTATCAGGATTAAGGTGATACAATCTTGCAGCATTGACGAGAGAAAACAAGAAATCGCCTAATTCTTCAAGAGAACGTTCCTTGTCTTCTTTGCGAAGCTCGGTTTCAAGCTCGCTTAATTCTTCATGAACCTTTGCCCATACATCTTCCTTCTTCTCCCAGTCGAAGCCCACGTTAGTGGCCTTGTCCTGAATGCGATAGGCTTTGATTAGGCTAGGCAAGGAACTTGGAACGCCTGAGAGTACGGTCTTGTTTCCGTCTTTCTCTTTCTGTTTAATCTGTTCCCAAACAGCACTCACGTCATCACTCGTCTCAGCCTTAACTTCGCCATAGATGTGAGGGTGACGGAAGATAAGTTTGTCAGCTTCCTTGTTGCAGACATCGGCAATATCAAATTCGCCTTTCTCCCTGCCTATGATAGAGTAGAAGATGACATGCTCAAGCACGTCACCAAGTTCTTTCTGTATCTCCTTAGGCTCGTTCTGCATGATGGCGTCGCAAAGCTCGTATGCCTCTTCAATAGTGTGAGGGCGCAGGCTTTCGTTTGTCTGCTTACGATCCCAAGGGCATTTTTCACGCAGATTGTCGAGAACATCGATTAATCTGCCAAATGCCTCAAGTTTTTCTTCTCTTGTATGCAATTTTTGTTTATAGTTTTAAGATTTTCATTGCAAAAGTAGAAAAATAATGTGAGATACCCAAATTTTTGAGAAAAAATGTGTATCTTTGCACCTCGATTATAAGGAACGCGCCCGTACGGATGCTTCCTTTAATGAAATTGATAAACAAAATAAACAATATTCAAGATAAATGGAATTAGCAAGTAAGTATGCCCCAAATGAAGTGGAGGCTCGATGGTACCAGTATTGGCTGGACAACAAACTATTCAGTAGCAAACCGGATGGTCGTGAACCTTATACGATCGTAATCCCACCACCAAACGTGACTGGTGTGCTTCACATGGGACACATGCTCAACAATACTATTCAGGATATCCTTATCCGTAAGGCTCGTCTTGACGGCAAGAATGCGTGCTGGGTTCCTGGAACTGACCATGCTTCTATTGCTACAGAGGCAAAGGTTGTAAACAAACTCGCTCAGCAGGGTATCAAGAAGCGTGATCTTACCCGCGAGGAATTCCTCAAGCATGCCTGGGCATGGACAGAAGAACACGGAGGCATCATCCTTAAGCAGCTTCGCAAGCTCGGTGCTTCTTGTGACTGGGATCGTACCGCATTCACTATGGACGAGCCTCGTTCTGAGTCTGTGCTCAAGGTGTTCGTTGACCTCTACGAGAAGGGCTATATCTATCGTGGCCTCCGTATGGTGAACTGGGATCCAAAGGCTCAGACCGTACTTTCAACCGAAGAGGTTATATATCGTGAGGAGAAATCAAAGCTCTATCACCTGAAGTATTATGTTGCAGATGCTGCAGAGAATCCTGTTGTTCTCACAGGCGAGGATGGCGAGGTTTTCCATAAGGATGAGAAGGGCTACTATGCAGTTGTAGCTACCACACGTCCTGAGACTATCATGGGTGATACCGCTATGTGTATCAACCCTAAGGACCCAAAGAACCATTGGTTGCGTGGTCATAAGGTTATCGTTCCATTGGTAAATCGTGTTATCCCTGTTATCGAGGACAGATACGTTGATATCGAGTTCGGTACTGGCTGTCTGAAGGTAACTCCTGCACATGACGTGAACGACTATAATCTCGGTAAGACTCATAACCTTGAGATTATCGATATCTTCAACCCAGACGGCACAATCTCTGAGGCTGCTGGTATGTATGTTGGTCAGGATCGTATGGATGTCCGCAAGCAGATTGCCATCGACCTTGAGGCTGCCGGTCTCATGGATCACATAGAGGACTATGACAATAAGGTGGGCTACTCTGAGCGTAATCAGGACACAGCCGTTGAGCCTCGTCTCTGCAAGCAATGGTTCCTTGCTATGAAGCACATGGCAGATATCGCCCTTCCACCAGTACTCTCTGGTGAGCTGAAGTTCTATCCAAGCAAGTATGTTACAACATATAAGAACTGGCTTGAGAATATTCAGGACTGGTGTATCTCTCGTCAGCTTTGGTGGGGACATCGTATTCCTGCATATTTCCTTCCTGAGACTGCCGATGGTGAGGAGCGCTTCGTAGTAGCTCTCACAGAGGAAGAGGCTCTGAAGAAGGCACAGGCTATTGATCCTTCTGTAACAGCAGCCGATCTCAAGCGTGATGAGGACGCTCTTGATACATGGTTCTCTTCTTGGCTGTGGCCTATCTCCCTCTTTGACGGTATCAACAACCCTGGCAATGAGGAAATCAACTACTACTACCCAACATCCGACCTCGTAACTGGTCCGGACATCATCTTCTTCTGGGTAGCACGTATGATCATGGCTGGTTGTGAGTATCAGAAGCAGATACCTTTCAAGAATGTATATTTCACAGGTATTGTTCGTGACAAGCTCGGCCGTAAGATGAGTAAGTCTCTCGGTAACTCTCCTGATCCGTTGGATCTTATTGAGAGATATGGTGCTGACGGCGTGCGTATGGGTATGATGCTCTCTGCTCCTGCAGGTAATGACATTCTTTTCGACGAGTCACTCTGCCAGCAGGGTATGGGCTTCTGTAACAAGATATGGAACGCTTTCCGTCTCGTTCAGGGTTGGGAAACAGCCGATATCGAGCAGCCAGAGGCAAGTAAGATTGCAATCAAGTGGTTTGAGGCAAAGATGAAGACCGCATACGCAGAAATCAACGACCTCTATTCTAAGTATCGTCTAAACGAGGCTCTGATGACAGCGTTCAAGCTCTTCACCGATGAATTCTCTGGCTGGTATCTTGAGATGATCAAGCCTGGCTATCAGAAGCCAATCGATAAGCAGACATACGAGGCAACTCTCTGCTTCTTTGACTATCTGATGCGTATCATCCACCCATTCATGCCATTCATCACAGAGGAAATCTGGCAGCATATCTATGACCGTAAGCCGGGCGAGAGCATCATGGTAAGTACGGTTAAGTTTGATGCTGTTACTGCTGAGGATGAGGCTATCATCGCAGGCATTGAGACGGTAAAGAATATCGTTGCAGGTGTTCGTACTGTTCGTAATCAGAAGAATATCGCTCCTAAGGAGGTTCTTTCTCTGAAGGCTGTAGGCAATAATGACTATGCCCAATATGATAGCGTCGTTATCAAGATGGCAAACCTTGACGGTATTGAGGTCGTTGCAGATAAGAGTGCTGATGCAAGCGCATTCATGGTAGGTACTTCTGAGTATGCCGTTCCACTCGGTAATCTTATCGACGTTGCTGCTGAGATCGAGAAGCAGGAGGCACAGCTCAAGCATCTTGAGGGCTTCCTCGTTGGCGTTCGCAAGAAGCTCAGCAATGAGCGCTTCGTTCAGAATGCCAAACCTGAGGTTGTTGCCCTTGAGCGTAAGAAGGAACAGGACTCTCTCGAGAAGATCGCAGCTCTCAAGGCATCTCTTGAGGAGTTGAGGAAGAAATAAAGACCCCTATCCCCAGCCCTTTCCCCGTGAAGGGGCAAGGGGGATAAGGTTAGTATTAACAATAACAAACCCCTTGAACGAACAAAGGTGACTTTTCCCTCGCCCCTTGGGGAGAGGGTGTCCATAGGGCGGGTGAGGGGCTGTAGTTTTTCTATATCATCTATGGAATCAATATATCAGTCTCGTGGTTTTATAGCATGCCTGAAAGCAGGTTTCACGTTAGTCTTGGCTAATCCGAAGAAAGTATTGAAGGCAATGTGGATATTGATTTTAATAATAGCAATATCCGATGTACTTTTGTATGCTTTCGCTCAGAAAACATCAGTGGACATCTTACAGCTGAAACTAGAGCCAGGCACATGGCTGGCTATGTTCGGAATGTATGGAACTATGTTTCTCCAGATATTTCTGGCAATATTTGGCTTGTTCTATTTCGGAAGATATATGATAAAGCGTGAGGAAAAGAAATATAAGGTGAAGATCGGTAGGTTGATTCTGCATAATTTCTTCCCTTTCCTTGGAATCTTCCTTATGTCGTCGTTTCTTGCCGTCCTGCTAACTTTGATTCCGGATATAACATTCATTGTTTGCAAATGGGCTTATGGCAATTGCGTTCTGTCCCAGATGTTATATGGTGATGTTACTTCTATCCCGACTTCTGGATATGTATTAATGATGGTTATAGGTGCTATCGGTGTTGCTGTTAGTGAATATATAGGTCTTGTGGTTCCTGCAAGTCTGATATATAAATATGGCTCGGTAGTTTATAACGAAAATGAGCTAAAGAGTAAAGTATAAAGAGTAAAGAGGTAATTTGGAAATTGCTTTAGCCTGTTGGGCTTTAGCGAGAAATTTGTATTTTTTTATTATGAAACGTCTTCTTTTCATAGATCGTGACGGCACGATCATAAAGGAACCTGCTGATGAGCAGATAGACTCTTTCGAGAAACTGGAGTTTGTTGAGGGAGCTATAACCAACCTCTCATTCATCCGTAAGAAACTGGATTTCGAGTTTGTTATGGTTAGTAATCAGGACGGACTTGGCACAGCCTCTTTCCCAGAGGATACCTTCTGGCCTGTTCATAACTTTATCCTCAAGACACTTCACGGTGAAGGCATAGACTTCGATGATATGCTTATCGACCGCCATTTCCCAGAGGACAACCATCCTGACCGCAAGCCGGGAACTGGTATGCTCAAGAAATATATAGAGAACAAGGAGGAGTACGACCTTGCAAACTCATACGTAATAGGTGATCGTGAGAGTGATGCCCAGTTGGCTAAGAACCTCGGTTGTAAGTTCCTCAAGATTACTGCTGGCGATTCCTCTTCATGGGAGGCTGCTGCAGAGATTCTCTTTGCAGGAGAGCGTACTGCTGAGATTACCCGTACCACTCACGAGACGGATATTACCGTGCGCGTGAATCTTGAAGGTACTGGTAAGTGTGATATCCAGACAGGTCTCGGCTTCTTCGACCACATGCTTGAGCAGATAGGCAAGCATGGTATGATTGACTTGTATGTGCGTTGTAATGGCGACTTGCACGTTGATGAGCATCATAGCATAGAGGACACAGGTATCGTACTTGGCGAGTGTCTGTTAAAAGCTCTTGGCGATAAGCGTGGCATAGAGCGTTACGGCTATACCCTTCCTATGGATGACTGTCTCTGTCAGGTAGCACTCGATTTCGGAGGTCGCCCTTGGCTGATATGGGATGCTGAGTTCCATAGGGAGAAGATTGGCGAGATGCCTACTGAGATGTTCTTCCATTTCTTCAAAAGCGTGAGCGATGCTGCTAAGATGAACCTTAACATCAAAGCTGAGGGTGACAACGAGCACCACAAGATTGAGGGAATCTTCAAGGCATTCGCCCGTAGCATCAAGATGGCTGTAAAGCGTGACATCTACCACTATCAGCTCCCAAGCTCAAAGGGAATGCTTTAGGATAGATTAATGTGTAAAGAGTAAAGTATAAAGTAGATAGTATAAAGTAAAAGAGTGTGAAGTTCATTTTGAATTTCACACTCTTTGTTTATGGTTAACTTGAGTTCTATGAATTGTCTATATGGCAAACAGCAAGTTGTTTTTAACTGACAATAATTTTTCGCAAAGCTCAACAAGCTTCGCAAGTTACCCATCTTACCCATCTTAATCCAATAAGAAACTGGGCTTGTGCCCTGATGTAGAGAGTAAATTATTCGCTATGGCTCATCAAGCTAAAGCAAGTTCTAAGTAAATTAAACCAGTAAATTAATTTACTGACAAAATTTATTGCTCATTTACTTTCCCAATAATATCTTCGCGTAAGCGAGCCTTTCTCTTGGTAAAAGATTGGTAATTAACGTGAGTTCGACGAAAACAAACGCTGCGCTAGGCTACATGAATTTCCATGAATTCCACCTGAATTATCATGAATTAATCATAAATATTTATTTTTAAAAAAAGTATTAATGACAAATTCGTGGAAAATTCGCGGTAATTCGTGTAGCCCCACGCAGTGGTTAAGGCAGCTTGCTGCAATTCGTAGTATTCGTCGAACTGACGTTAATTATTGTCAGTAAAAAAACAGATTGCTGTTTGTCATCGTAATTCGTCGCGTTAATTTACTTTATACCTCCCCGCGGTCATTTGGTCATTTGTCATTTGGTCAAAATGATTTCGGAGTTGTCAAAATCCTCCACTATATATAAATATTAAATATTTATATATAGTGAGCAAATGACACATTCCGAAAATGAAAATGACCATTTTGACCTTGACCATCTTGACCACATTTTGGCAATGTGTCTTGCAGAAAAGTTAATGGGCTGAAATCTCAGCCGGTTGAATATCAAGACCAATTGTTATAGGTCCGTTCCACCTCCGTTTCAAGTCCGTTACAGGTCCGTTCTAAGTCCGTTGTAAATCCGTTGTAAATCCCATTTCCCTCCCTTCTCTGAAAAGGACGACAGAATGGAGCTATAGTGAAGGCGTGACAAATGCTCTTTTTTACGATGTCTGGATTATAAGTGCATTTTTTGGCGAGAGTTTTATAGAGGGGGGTGCACTTTCGCCTATTTGTGGGTATAACGCGTTGATAATCAATAGAAAATAACGAGTGTACCTCCCCCCCTAAGAAGAATAATTGCTTTTTTTGGGGGGGGGAAAAAGGTGCACGCCGCCTAACATATTGATAATCAAACGAAAATACGTTAAAATACGCAAAAGTGCACCCCCCTCTTTAAACTCTTTGCCGTTTTTTATTTTGTCTATCGAAAAGGTATTACAAAAGGAGCGCCCTCAATATGAGAGCTCTCCTTAAGTTCTTTAGATATTGTTTCTCTTTATCAATTACTTTACAACCATTTTCTTTCCGTTCCTGATATAAAGACCGGATTTAAGTATAGAGTTTGTTCTCTTTCTGCCGTTGAGGTCATAAATGTTATACTTCTCGGCAAATTCAAGTTCCTCTATACCATTAGTCTTTTGGTCTTCTGCCCGTTGATTTTCTACGGCTTCATTAACAGAGGTTACGAAAGATTTAACCTTTGCCTTGTTATTATCAAGAGTGATAGCAACATCGTATTCTAAAGCCTCAATATTGCTAATTGCTTTCCTGATGATTTCCTTGACAGCATCACTATCATCATCCTTAACTAAAGCCTCGATAATAGCAATAATCTCTGACTTATATTTATTAAATGCAGCCTTATCTGCTATAAGTTTTTCGGCAGCAGCCTTTAGGGTTTCGTATGTCTGTTGCGCCTTATTGAGAACATCAAGATTTGTGACAAGGGCTTTTTGGTCAGCCGTCAAGGCATTATAAGCATTATTAGCTTCATCAATCTTACCCTTGCAAGCATCGGTATATTCTATCTTGCCAATAGCATTTATCATGGCAACAACAGCATCAGCAATTTTCTGATTATCTGGAATTGCCTGTATGTTGGTGAAGTCTTTCTATACATTTGCTTTCTTGTATGCATCAACACTATTAGCAGGAACATAGACAGGAATGGATTTATTTACATTATAAAATATAGGATTATAATTATAAGAACAATTTGGAGGTGTACTTGCTTCACATGTGATTGAGGTGAGACCTGAGCAACCAAAGAAAGCCAAATGTCCAATACTTGTCACGGAGTTAGGGATGGTGATTGAGGTGAGACCTGAGCAACCAGAGAAAGCACGAATTCCAATACTCGTCACAGAATTAGGGATGGTGACGGATATAAGACCTGAGCAGCCATTGAAAGCATCTTCTCCGATACTCGTCACAGAATTAGGGATGGTAACGGAGGTAAGACTTTTACAACCCCAGAAAGCATATTCTCCAATACTCGTCACAGAGTTCGGAATCGTTACAGAAGTTGCCCATTTTCGACAATTTACCACTTCATTTCCAATAAGAAGCAAACCGTCATTTTGTTCTATATCTACTACTTTGTATTCACAGTAGCAATTACTTTTGTTCACGAATTTATCTGCTAATAAATAACAGCCAGAGAAAGCCCACTTTCCAATACTCGTCACAGAATTAGGGATGGTGACGGAGGTAAGACTTGTGCAACCGTTGAAAGCACTCTCTCCAATATACGTCACGGAATTAGGGATGGTGACGGAGGTAAGACCAGAGCAACCAGAGAAAGCAGAATAGCCAATACTGGTCACAGAATTAGGGATGGTGATTGAGGTGAGACCTGTGCAACCAGAGAAAGCAAGAATTCCAATACTCGTCACAGAATTAGGGATGGTGATTGAGGTGAGACCTGTGCAACCAGAGAATTTATAACTTGTTGTATTTCAATTAATACCATTCTAAATGGTAGAAAAGTAATGAAGTGGTTTCTTTATGAGTAGAAAAAGATGAAAATTTAACGTTTTTAACTTGATTTATGGAACTACGGTCTCATAAACATAGCAATATCAAGAATAATGTCGTTTCGAAAACCAATATTCATCTCCTTTAAATAGAGAAAAGTGTTCTTCATTTTTTTGTAGAATTATTTTTTTTGCAGAATTATTTGGTGATAACTTATAAATTTGCTATATTTGCAGTCGATAAAAATGCGGACAGCCGCAGAAATGTAGAACTGTATGGAAATAAAACGTGAATCATTACTCAAGCGACTGATGGACTTGAGACATAACGGAATGATCAAAGTGGTCACTGGTATGAGACGATGCGGCAAGTCGTATCTTCTCTTTAACCTGTTTTCGGATGCTCTGAAAGCAGGTGGAGTGGACGACGCGCATATTGTACAAGTAAACCTTGAAGATCGCAGAAACAAGTTATTGAGAAATCCAGATAAGCTACTTGCGTATATCGACAGCCGTTTGCAGGATGACAAGATGCATTATGTGTTGCTGGACGAGGTACAATTAGTGAGTGAATTTGAAGATGTGCTCAACTCATATTTGCAGGTAAAGAATGCGGATTTGTATGTAACAGGTTCGAATGCTCGTTTCTTGTCAAAAGACGTGATAACCGAGTTTCGAGGTCGTGGTTTGGAGGTAAGGGTGCACCCACTTTCATTCTGCGAAATACGTAGTGCAAGACCTGATGAACCCATTGAACTGTTGTGGACAGAATATATGACCTATGGTGGACTGCCACAGGTGTTTACTATGAGTACTGACCAGGAAAAGGTTGACTACCTGAAGGGGTTGTTCAAGTATACTTATTTAAAGGATATCAAGGAACGTTATGATATTAAGCTCGACGGTGATCTGGAAGAACTGATTTGCACGTTGGCTTCTACCGTTGGAGGGCTGACCAATCCACGCAAGCTTGCCGATACTTTTCACACCGTGAAGAAGAGCACTATAAGCCAAGATACTATAAAAGTGTATATAGACTATCTACAGGATGCATTCATCATTGAGCGAGCCTTACGATTTGATATTAAAGGCAAGCGTTATATTGATACTCCTTCGAAGTTTTACTTTGAAGACTTGGGGCTAAGGAATGCCTTACTGAATTTCCGCCAAGTGGAGAAAACTCATTTGATGGAAAATGCTATCTACAATGAGTTGCGTGCCCGCGGAATATCAGTAGATGTGGGTGAGGTGATTTGGAACACCAAGGACGATGACGGCAAAAAAATACGTAAGACATTAGAAGTGGACTTCGTTTGTAATCAGGGGTATAAACGTTCGTATATTCAGTCGGCTCTCAGTATTCCAGATAACGAGAAACGTGATCAGGAGCTGCAATCGCTGAGAAGAATCGATGATTCTTTTCAGAAGATTGTAATCGTAGGTGATCATAGCCCTCGCTATCAAAATGATGAGGGCATTCTGTTTATGGACATCTATGATTTTCTGATGAATGCAGAAAGTGTAAATTAACAGAACTGATATAGAAGTAACTAAAAGATATGATACTGAATGATACAAAAGAAAGGTTAGAGCTCTTTCGCGAAATGCAATTGTTACCAATAGCAAAAGATTTCGATTTTGAGAAATGGTTGAATAATTTCACAAACGATGAGGATCGCGAGATTGCCGCCCATATTCTGAAGTTCTTTATATATTTACCAGACAGTATGGTGAATCAATTGCTGAGAACGGTGGTTGGTAAATGTGGTTATTTTTTTGCAAAAAATGATCCGACTTGGACTCACGAAAGTTTCAAGAAGAATTGCTGGTATAGTTTTATTCAAGGCGAGAAAGATGATGATACCACAGACAGTGGGTATATTTTCCCACGTAAGTTACGTGACGAATTGAATATTCTAGACAACCGAATTGTAAGTTATAGACGATTGTATGAGGTGCTCGAAACAAACACGACTCCCCAGAATGTGATACTTGTAGATGATTTTGTTGGTTCTGGTGCACAAACAGATTCGGCATGGAACATACATCGTTTCGGACATTGTAACAAGACTTTGTCTGAACTTGTGGAATCTTTCCATCATCGTATTACGTATGCTCCACTGGTTGCAAATGAATTAGGCTTAAATAGAATAGCTTCAAGTTGCCGGGGCCTTCATATGGAATATATCTACAAATTGACTTGCGAATATAGTCTTCTTAATCCTAATGGGCTATGCTGGAAGGGTGATAAAGTAAAGTTTGCGAAGTTTATAAATTTGCTTAGTCGTGTAGCAAATGCAGAGGGCATTCCAAATACAAGAGGTAAGCATGTTAATGATATGTTAGGCTTTGGTTGTCAAGGTTTGGCTTTAGCTTTTTCTCATGGCATCCCTGATGCATGTCCAGCATTTTTCTATTGGGAGACAGCCACATGGAAACCATTAAAGAAACGTTCATACCACAGATAAACAATAAAGTTATGACACAGGATGGAAAAATAGCAAAGCTCGATGAACTCTTTGGTAGTTTCAGAGCAGAATGGCTAAACGAGAAGATTTTTAGATTCTTTACCGCTCCTAGCTATTTCACAGCATTGAAGAGTAATCGCCCATGTGTGCTGATTGGCGGTCGTGGTACAGGTAAAACAACTGTATTACGAGGTTTGTCATATCAAGGTCAATACGCCTTGAATGAGAATAACATAGCAAAGTTTGACAGGAATCCCTATATAGGTATATACTTCCGTTGTGATACAAACCATATGCACGCTTTCAGCGGCAAAGGTATAAAAAAAGAAGAATGGGTAAAAATATTCGCTCATTATTTCAATCTGATATTCACAGCCGAAGTGCTTTTTTTTCTCAATTGGCATAAACAACGGTGCCCTGAAGACGAGGCGCTTTCTGAGCATGCTTGCCGATTGGTCGCTATCTCGTTACATTTGGACAATGACATACATGATTTTAGAAATCTTTTTAACTCATTAGAGGAGGCAATGTACGGATTCCAGGCAGAGGTGAATAATATTGCCGATGGCAATATGCCTAGGCTATCAATGGCTGGTGACCCTATAAAAATCGTCACCGAACAAGCCCTCAAGTTACGTCAGTTCCAAGGAAAATCATTCTATCTGTTGGTGGATGAATATGAAAATCTGCTTGATGAACAACAGCAAGTAGTGAACACTTTGCTGAAGCATACTCCTGAATCATATAATATCAAAATAGGCGTACGTGAGATGGGATGGCGTGTGCGCTACACTCTAAACGAGCAAGAACTAGTAAACGATCCTGCTGATTACGTAAAGTTCAACATTGTTGATGAGTTTACAAGTGATAATTCTGAAAAGTTTGTATCATTTGCCAGTGAGGTATGTCAGCTGCGTATCAAGGAATTGCTGGAGGGCGAATCTGAAGACTACAAGATTGAGGATGCTCTTATTAATTTGACAAATGAAGACGAAGCCGTAAAGCTGGGCGTGGAATCACATAAATACTATAAGGCAGTATGTGAGTATGAACAGAAAAATAGGATTAATCTTAACGTAACCCCGCTCTATAAATTTTATCTAGCCTATTGGGCGGATACTCATAACGACCTTCTGGAATCAACTATCAAGGATTTCCTAGCACACGAAGCAGCTTGGAATACCAGATATGATAATTATCGTTACAGTCTGCTATTTAAAATCCGTTCAGGTAGAGGTATGGGAGGCATTCAAAAATTCTATTCAGGGTGGACCACATTTGTGAAATTGGCAAATGGTAATATTCGTTATTTGATGGAACTTGTTTATCGCTCGTATTATCTGTATTTGCAATCAAATGGCGATCTCAAAAAGCCAGTACCACCAGAAATACAAACGAAGGCAGCTCGTAATGTGGGTTGGAAGAACTTGACTGAATTGGAGGGCACGTGGCAGAATGGAGCACAGCTCACAAGGATGGTGCAGTCTATTGGTACCATTTTCTCGCATATGGCCAAAGAAGGCGATAATGTTGCTCCTGAAATTGTACAGTTTGAGATAGAGGGCGAACGGTCTAAACGTACAGAAGAACTATTATCTGCTGGTGTTATGAATCTTGCCCTCGTTCGAATGGCAGCAAATAAGCAGACCGGTAGAGGCAGTGTAAAAGAATTCATGTATATGTTACACCCCATGTTTGCCCCATTCTTTATATACAGTTTCCGCAAGAAGCGCAAAATGGCTATTACCGATGCTGAGTTTTTGGAGTGTATTGACAATCAGAAAGATGCTGTGGCTAATATCTTGTCGAAGAAAAATATCAAGTTGCATTTGGAGCAAGAAGACCCAAAACAGTTGACTTTAGATTTTAATGACGATGATCAATAAAGACTATTTATATACTAGGGTATGGGAGAACCCTAATGCGGAAAAACTTACGTCAGGATCTCTATATCTGTTTGCCCACGATCCCGAGGCTAGAAGTAAATTCTGTGCTAGTATATTGCAGGTAAACAATCCTGATATAACCTTTGTGGAGTTAGAAATTGACGACCAAGACCAGATGAAGGACGTGACTAGTGGCAAAGTGGTGTCGCTTAGCAGTTCAAAGGAGATTGGTGAATACTTAAAGCATTATGCGCCAACTGTTATATATATTGAGGTCACAGGAATGAGTTGCAGGCTAGTGGCACCTGTGATGTTACACGCCATCTTGAATGATATGCAAGTTTGTATTGTATATATTGAGCCACAGAAATACCTTTTGAATGAATTTAAGAAAGTTGGTATCAATGAAGATCTTTCTGAAGCATGTGGAGGCGTAAACCCTTTGCCTGGGTTTGTAAAAGTCCTACCACACCGTGAAGAACCTCTCTTCGTGACGATGCTTGGATTTGAAGGAGGTCGTTTAACTTACCTCATTTCAACCCAACAACCAACTGAAGATAAGATACTACCTGTGATAGGTATGCCCGGATATAGAATAGACTATCCGTTTGAAAGCTATTGGGGTAACCGTAATTCATTGCGTGCTACAAAAGCATGGGAACGAGTAGAATATGCAGAAGCAAACTCAATCGTGGATAGCTATCTGACATTGAAGAAGATTTCATATGATAATAGAGACCCTGAGATGGTGATTGCACCAATTGGCACAAAACCTCATGCAATTGGCGCTATCTTGTATGCAATTAAAAATCCACGAAAGGTAGAATTACTTTATGATAACCCCATTCGTAGTTTAAGCCGTACAGATGGCGTAGGCCGTATTTTATGCTGTGATGTGACTAAGTTGTACAAGGAGAATTAATATGTCGGGTATAGATTCATTTTACACGCCATCGTCATTGGCAGATAAATTGATTGGTCTCATTGCTGTTCAGCAAGTGAGGAGGGCAATTGATTTCTGTGTGGGCGATGGTGACCTATTGAAAGCAGTGGCCCGAGGCTATGATGATGTAGAACTTTGTGGTACTGACATTTCGTATGATGCCATCAATAAACTGAAGGTGGATTTTCCGGAATGGCAATTGGCACAATGTGATTTCCGTGACTATGAGAGATTGGAGGATGTGCCTTTCCTAAAAAACAGGAAATACGACCTAGTAGTGCTAAATCCTCCATTTACCTGTAAAGGTAGTATCATCGAGCACATTGAGTTTGAAGGCGAAGAGTTTAAGGTGAGTACAGCCATGCACTTCCTGATGCGCGCTTTGCGCTTCCTAGATGAGGATGGTGGCTTGTATGCCATTCTTCCTATTAGTTGCGTTTATTCTGAGAAGGACCGAAAGGCTTGGGAGTACCTCAAGGCACACTATAATGCATGCATATTGGATGAATCGGAAAAGGTGTATTTCAGCAAGAACAAGGCAACTCAATCCGAAGCGACCGTTTCATGCTCGCCTAATATCGTGATGGTATATGCAGGACGATACATAGTAAAAGGAATTGAAGAGAAGCATGCAGATTTCTCTTCATTGCCTGTATATGACGTGATTCGTGGTTGTATGCGTATGCAGAACCCTGCTTTCTCTCGTAGTACTCAAGCCGTGAAATTGATCCACACTACCAACATACAGAAAGGCAAATTGGTTAAAGTCAGAAATGTGTTGCCTGGTTCATCCCAACAAGTTGATGGCTATGGCGTGGTGATACCACGCGTGTGTAATCCTAATCCGATGAAGATTGCGCTACTAGATGGTACCAGCACTTATGTACTCTCGGATTGTATGATCATGCTTCGCACTGCCACTATGGCAGATGCAGAGCAAGTCCGCCAGCACATCCTCGATAATTGGGCAGACTTTGTGAAACTGTATAAGGGTACAGGTGCCCAATATACCACCTTGGCAAGAGTGAAGGCACTGTTCTTGGGTAATAATGTTGACGTTAAGTGTTAAATGGAGCGATATGGAATCATAGAAAATAAAAACTATTGGCAATCTTTGGATTTCATAGATTAATTGAAAATATAAAAAACTTCAAGAACAATTTTGGACAATATAGGTTTCCCAAGGCATATTTGAGTCGAAAAAACAAATTTCTCATTTTTTCAAAACCTCTGCCACGGTTTGGCGTACCATTGGTGTACTTTTGCAGAAAAAACAATGATTATGGCTACAAACGCAAAAAATAGAACAAACATCTTCTCTTTCATTCCGAAGTCTATTTCTTCGGAAGTGTTTCTTGTCTGGCTCATTAATTATCTTGATTCTGACTGCAAGTACGGTCAGTTCAAACAGTCCTTTTTCGACAATCTCTTGTTAAAAAGAGATGATAAGGGAAAGTTAGTATCTGAGATATCAATCAACCGCCAAAGTAATAACATGGAAAATGTGCTTTCATTCTATTTCAATGGAACTGATGAGAGGCAAGATATTCTTCTTTTGTTCGTCGACAAAGAATCGAATATGGTTCGTCCTGAACAACTTGACCGATATAAATGGATCTATCCGAACTGCTACCGCTATATATATTATAAAACGGGATATGTAACCAGAATAGAAGAACAGGTTGTTAGCCAGAATCAATATGATTTGGTTACTGATAGCATGATGGAATCTGTTTTAGAGTCGATATCAGAGTTACATCCATTGATAAAGATTTATACAGATTACTTGAACGGTGAGGCTGAAGCCCTCAATTACTATCATGAGCGTCTCTTCTTGAATCACGATAAAGAGATTCTACATGACTCCGCTGCTCAGAAGTATCTTCTTGATACACTTCTGGAGAATATAGCTGAAGACAATTGGAGCATAAAAATTGAGTAATATATGGTCAACAACGACAGAGGACAAAGTCTGATAACGAAATATGTCTGGGTGATAGAGACCATCTATCGCAGACATAGGATTTCATTCAAGGAACTGAGTGAAAAATGGCTTCGTGATGATATCAGCAGAGGTGTGGAGCTACCCAAGCGCACCTTCGACAACTGGCGTTATGTCATCTGGGATATGTTCGGTATCAGCATCGTCAATGAGAATCGTGGCGAGTACTGCTACTATATAGAAAACGAGGATGACATCAGCAAGAACGGTCTCCGTTCATGGCTCTACAACACTTTCTGCGTGAGCAATGCCTTGGCAAACAGCCAGAGCATCAAGGACCGTATCATTCTTGAATACGTGCCATCCGGACAAAATCACCTTCAGCCCATAATCGAGGCTATGAAGGAAAACCGTGTGCTCAACATCACCTATCACAGCTATTGGAAGGACGAGGAGAACAATTTCGATGTGCAGCCTTTCTGCGTAAAGCTATTCCGTCAGCGATGGTATCTGGTAGCTCGAAGCACCTATTCCTATTACTATGAGAAAGGGCCGCGCATCTATGCCCTCGACCGAATAAATGACCTTCACACCACCAGCGAGACCTTCGAGATGCCGAAGGACTGGAGCACAGAGGAGTATTTCGACGGATGCTTTGGCATCATAGCCGACCATCGGACGGATGTTCAAACCGTCAAACTGAAGGTCAATGCCAGTCAGGCAAACTATATCCGTGACCTGAGGCTCCACGGTTCGCAAGACGAGATAGAACGTAACGAGGAATATAGCATCTTTGCCTATCAGTTACGACCATCCTACGACTTCATTCAGGAGTTGCTTTGGCATGCAGCCGATATGGAAGTACTTGAACCGCAGTCACTTCGTGAAGAGATAGCAAGTATCATTAAACGTATGAACGACAAATACAATAAGGTATAATTCAAGTTCAACAAATACGTTAAAACAAAAACAAGAAAAACTCCTTAGTGTCTTAGAGCCTCTTGCTGAGTCTCTTCTGATATGAGCCTTTATTTTCCTTGTAAGCTTTTAGGGCTTACAGATAAAATAAATTCTCATATCAGGCCTACGGCAAGACATTAAGGCAAAAACATAAAAAAGCCGATTGCTACTCTTGATTTGCTTTTTCTTGTTTTAGCCTTCAAGTTTAAAGCCCTCACAGAGGGTGCTGACTTGATTGAATGAAAAACAGGAAACCTAAAGGCTTACAAGGCTTTCATACAAGCAAGGCAGCATAGGCTTTGCAGAAGCCTACAAACTTGAAGGGGTTTTCATTGTTTTTGTCATATTCATAAAGATAAATAAAAAAGGAATAAAGATTATGCGAGATTTTGCAGCAATAGATTTTGAGACAGCCAACAACGAGCGATCCTCAGTATGCTCAGTAGGCGTAGTTATAGTAAGGAATGGCGAGATAGTAGATTCTTTCTACTCGCTCATCCAGCCAGAGCCCAACTATTACAACTACTGGTGCTCACAAGTACATGGCTTATGTAGAGAAGACACCGACGATGCCCCCGTATTCCCAAAGGTATGGGCGCAGATAGAGCCATTGATAGAAGGTCTGCCCCTTGTGGCTCATAACAAACCATTTGACGAAGGCTGTCTTAAAGCCGTCTTCCGTGTCTATCAGATGGACTATCCCGATTATGAGTTCTACGACACCCTCTGCGCCTCCCGTCGTATGCTTCCCCACCTAGAGAACCACCAGCTACACACCGTTGCAGCCGAGTGTGGCTATTGTCTTGAAAATCATCACAATGCCCTTGCCGATGCCGAAGCCTGTGCGTGGATAGCGAGGGAGATTCTGTAAAAAAAATTATAATTACTTTGAATGGTAAACTTCATATATATATAAGAATATGAAACAGGATCAGATAGTAATATATCAAACGGAAGACGGACAGACGCAGATCGATGTCCGTCTTGAGAATGAGACCGTATGGCTAACTCAGGCTCAAATGGCAGAATTGTTCCAAAAAGACCAGTCTGTCATAGCACGTCATATAAACAATGCATTTAAAGAAGGAGAATTGGAAGAAGAAGGTAATATGCATTTTTTGCATAATACTCAATACAAATACCGACCAACAAAAATATACAGCCTTGACATGATTATCTCCGTAGGCTATCGCGTGAAGAGCAAACGAGGCACAGCGTTTCGTATTTGGGCGCGTAAAGTATTAAAAGAATACTTGGTAAAGGGCTATGCTGTTAATCAACGCATTCACAGAGAGCAGATTGGAGAACTTCGCCAATTAGTAGGTGTACTTGGACGCACCATTCAGAAACAACCATTGATTTCTACCGATGAAACCAATGCACTCTTTGATGTAGTTACCGACTATACCTATGCCCTTGATACCCTCGACAACTACGACTACGAGCGACTGACCATAGAGAAAACCACGAAAGAAGAACCTTTTCATGCAACTTATGAGAATGCGATGGAGGCAATCAAGGGATTACGTGAGAAATTCGGAAGTAGTTCTCTCTTTGGCAATGAGAAGGACGATTCTTTCAAAAGCAGCATCGGACAGATATATCAAACCTTTGGAGCAGAAGAACTGTATCCAAGTGTAGAGGAGAAAGCTGCTATGCTCTTGTATCTTGTAACCAAAAACCATTCATTTAGCGATGGAAACAAGCGTATAGCCGCAACGCTGTTTCTCTGGTTTCTCAATAATAACGGAATACTCTATCGTGAGGATGGTTCTAAACGTCTTACAGATAGTACCCTCGTTGCTCTTACCTTGATGATTGCAGAAAGCAAGACAGAGGAAAAAGATGTGATGGTAAAAGTGGTAGTAAATCTGATAAATCAGAGAAATGAGTAAACAAAGTTTGGCATAAAAAAACAGAAAATGGATCTAAAGTTTGCAAGTTCGCAATTAATTCACTATATTTGCACACGATAAAAACAATTCCTAATAACTTAAAAACACAATATTATGAGTAGAGAATTATATCTTACACCTAAATGAATCAAGTGAACAAATGGACTTGTATTGACACCAGAAATGCCAATCATTGTGACAACTCGTCAACCATGTACAACTCCATTTTATAATGGAGCAGAAGAGATAAAAGAGCAGTATATGCGTATCTATGGTTTTGACTATAAAAAAGCATGCTGTTCAGCAAACGATTTTGAATTTGAAAAGTTGGATTAAGCATCTATAACTTATGAATAATATTGAGACACGCCCAATAGGGAAATTAATACGTAATGAAAATACTCCTTCCAGATCTGTCAAAGTAGAACACTATAGTATTCCATATTATCAGAGAGGATATAGATGGACAGAATTACATGTTAAAGCGCTACTTGAAGACATAGATAATTTTCTGCAAAGTCAGAATGTTCCAGGGGCAGTCAATGAGTCTTATTGTTTACAACCTATCGTTGTTGTTGCAAAAAACGATGAAAATGGATTTAAACAATGGGAATTAGTTGATGGTCAACAGCGATTAACTACATTGTATTTGATTTTAAAGCGCTTAAACAGACCTCATTTCGAAATAACTTTCGATAAAAGGCCTGCAAGTAACTCTTTTTTATCATCACTTACCAAAGGTGTTACAAATCATGAAACTCCAGATTTTCATTTCATGAGTGAAGCCTACATGTGCATTGACAACTGGTTTACCAAGAAAGAAAATGAAGACATTGGTTATCCTGATGATTTTGCGAATAAATTATTAAACCGCGTGCAAGTTATCTGGTATGAGGTGGCTCTTAAATCAAAGGAGGCTAAGGAGCAAGAAACAGAAAAGATAGATATCTTTAATCGCTTGAATATTGGAAAAATTCCACTAGAAGACGCAGAACTAGTGAGGGCGTTACTGATGAGCCGAATAGAGGGAAATACGAAACGCGAGAAACTGATGCGCCAGAGTGAATTTTCAAATGAATGGTATGAAATAGAGCAATGGTTGAGAAATCCAGAAGTATGGGATTTCTTGACTGACAAGTCTATGGCTAACCATATTCAGCTGATTTTTGAGCTACAGGCACATAATAAAAATTCGGAAAACTACAATACCTATAAATGGTTTGAACAAGAGATACACAATTGTGCCAATCCTACAGAGCGTTCTTCGGAACTTTGGAAAGAGACCAAAGAATTTTTCGGGCGCTTCCGCTATTGGTTCAAGGAGCGAACACTCTACCACTATGTAGGATTCCTGTTATCTGCAGGAAAAGTCTCATTAGCTGAACTATTACAACTTTCTGAGACAGATAAGAAGTCATTCAAACATGAATTGTTTCTGAAAATAAAAACCTATCTTGAGGGAACTGACATTCAGAAATTGTCTTATGATGGTAATCAGGAAGAGCTGAAGCGAGTTCTCCTTCTCTTCAATGTTCTCTCTGTGGAACAAATGAAATCTGACAGTCAATTACGATTTCCATTCAACTTGTATAATAAGATTAGAACTAGTACAAAATGGAGTTTGGAACATATTCACGCACAACAATCTCAAGATCCAATGCTGAATGAAAAAGCCATCCGAGAATGGATAAAAGACACGCTATCATCTATAGAACATATCGATACTATTGACAAAGGTATAGACGAAGACGGAAATCCGATAATTAGCAATATATCGGATTACAAGTCAGAACTTCGTACCATATTAGCATCAGAGAAGATTGACAAAGAATCTTTCAATAGTATTCGAGTTAGGATAGTAGAGGCATTCGATTCCGCAGGTACCCAACATGCGATGGAGAATATGGCTCTATTGTCGTGTCCTGATAATTCAAGGTTGAACAATGCTATTTTCCCAGTGAAGCGTGACCGAATCATACAGATGGAGCGCGAAGGTAGTTTCATTCCACCTTGTACAAGGAACGTATTCCTAAAACTCTATAGCAAAGCGGATAATCAGCCCTATTTCTGGAGCACACGGGATAAAGCTGATTACATTGCAGAGATAGAAAACGTGTTTAATAATTTTAAGAATAAAAAGACTTATGAATAATAAGCACACATTGATGTCCCTTTGTAAAAACTATGACAAGATAGAAATTCCTATCATTCAGCGAGACTATGCACAAGGGCGCAAAAAAGAGGAGAAAGTTCGTGGCAGATTCTTGGAGTTCCTAACCCAAGCCTTCGTCACAAATACTCCTGTGGAACTTGATTTCGTTTATGGAAATGTACGTGAGGAAGATGACAAGTCTGTCCATACTTTTATTCCTGTCGATGGACAACAACGTTTAACTACTCTGTGGTTATTACATTGGTTTCTTTCTATTAAGGAAAGAAGATTAGGCGAAATTGTCTCGTGGATGCGTAAGTTCTCTTACGAGACCCGTCCATCAGCTCACATTTTTTGTGAAAAACTACTGAGTGAATCCTTCCCATCTGAAGAATTAGAGAATATAGATGAATATATCATAATACAGAAATGGTTTGACAACGAATGGCTGAATGACGGCACTGTCAACGGAATGTTACAGATGCTTCACGATTTTAGTCAGCAAGAGGTATTGCTCAATGGTACAGCCACAGTAGATGCACTTATTGGGGGATTATTCTCATTCTATCTTGTTCCCTTGGAATTATTTGGCCTCTCTGATGAACTTTACATAAGGATGAATGCACGTGGCAAAGTGTTGACTGATTTTGAGAACTTTAAGTCTGAATTTTTCAAGATATTGAAAGATTATCCACAATTGGAGGCTGTAAAGGACAAAATTGAAACAAACTGGGTGGAAAACTTATGGCCTTACAAAAAGAAAGGAACATACGTCATAGACCAATGTTTTATGAACTATCTACGATTCATCACTCGTTGTTTGTATTTTCGACAGGCTAAGCCACGAGCAGAAAACTATGTCGAAGATTTCTTGGATATGAACGTTCTACGTACCATTTATTCAGTAGAAGACAATACAGATTTCCTACAATTCGCTTTAGATATTATTCCTGTGATTGCAGAACATGATAAGGGAAATCTCTTGTGGGAAAGCTATAATACTTCACTCGCAGACCTTCTCGTAGTATCACTACGAGGAGACAACATGACTATTGATATGACCATTATTCTCTATTCTGCCTTAATATATTTGAAGCAGCATGGAAATATACAGGAACTAAATAGCTTTGTTAGGACCGTTCGTAATCTCATATACAATACGAACGACAAATCGGAACGTGATCAACCTCGTATTCTGCGTAGTATTGATCAGTTCAGCACAACAGTTAATGTCTTTGATACCATTGTTGTAGAGGGATTTAAACTCGAAGGCTTGCGTGAATCACAATGCCGCGAGGAACATTTCAAAGCATTGCTTCGTCAGCATCATGTTGATGTAGGAGAACTAATAGAACAAATTGAAGATAACATAAATTTGCGTGGAAATATAACAAGCTTACTTTCTGCAATTTATGCATCCTCTGCCGATGACATTGCATCATTTGAATTATCTGATGCAAATGTCGCTTCGTTTGACCTCCAGAAACTTAGAAGTCTATATGAACATTATGAGCACATTAGCCAAGATGATTTTTCATCTGTCTGGGGAGACCTATTAGACTCAATGCTTTATACTCATTACAAAGATTCAGGTCGAATGATGTATGATGATAATTACAGCAAAAATCCTGCTATCATAGCACTAACCGTTGCATATACAAATTCGAAAAAGAAAGACTTGGAAACTTTTCTTATCGATACAGAGAAAAAGAATATTCGGCGCTTGTCAAAAAAATATGAGGATTTGGGAAGTATCCGTAATGTCAAACAGCAACTTTACATTTATTATGTACTCACACGTCGCATAATGAGCCGTAGTGTTAATGATTTCTTCGGGAATAGATGGCGTATAGGATGGCTGGAAAAGAAAAAAGGTTTCACTTCACTCTTTCATGAAGGCATTGAAGATGATCCTAGGTTTAGCGAACCAGGCCACAATCCTATTTTCCAGACTTATGGCTCACAATTTAGATATAGCTGGGGATTGAATGAATGGCATGCCCTTCCGCCTGAAGTCGTGGGGACAAATCGACCACAAAAAGCATTTGAGAAATTATTGGAATGGGCTAATTCTTGATTATTTTATACAATGCTTCAATTCATCTCCAACTCCGACCATTACAAAGAGGTGCTTTCGCGGGTTCAATCCGTGAAGCATACTCTTTGGATTGGAACGGCTGACATAAAAGACGTTTATATCGAGGTTGGCAAAGAGAAAAAGCCGTTTCTGGCTCTCATTGCCCAGCTCATCAGGCGTGGCGTGGATGTGAGACTCATTCATGCAAAAGAGCCTGGCCCTAACTTTCGGGAGGACTTTGATAAATATCCTGTGCTGTTCGACCGTCTGGAGAGGGAACTTTGTCCGCGCATCCACTTCAAGATACTCGTCTTCGACTGCCAAGAGGTATATATAGGTAGCGCCAACCTCACAGGTGCAGGAATAGGTATGAAAGCCGAAACAACACGTAACTTTGAGGCTGGAATATTGACTGATGAGCCTGAGATCGTAGAACAGGCCATGAACCAGTTTGATGATGTATGGATAGGAAAACATTGCAAGAAATGCAAGCGAAGAGACTTCTGTGCCGATCCAATCGCATAATTTTTTATTGAATATAGCATTTTTCTTTGACCTCTGCCTCCAGTTGGCAGAGGTCTTTGTTTTCTTTGCACTATAAATCTAAAAATGTATAGTATATGATAGAGATTAATGATGAAAATATTCAGCTCATTGAGGATGAGATCATGTTGATGTATGACAAAAAGCCATGTGATTATCCCGATTATGAATGTCTGTTGTCTTTGAGAAAATACATGATTAATCGTAAGGTATTGAAACATCAAGAGGAGATACTACCAGACATTATCGCATTCAACGATGCATTGCGAGAGGCTTTGAAAGAAATGTATGACAGAGCACATCATATCTGGAATAGCATCAAGGGTAAAAAAGATTTTGGTGATGAGATGGAACTTATTGCCAAATGCTTTCTGTCTTGTGACTATCCAGAACTACATCTCGTTCAGAAAGATGACAGACAAGATTTGTGGTATGCACTATGTGATAGTGGTTGGAATCGTCTGTATGATTCAGGAGTGGCACCAGAACTGGTTTTCCCACGAGATATTGACGACTCTTTTGATCATATGATTGGTATAGATTGTCCTCCTCCAAATTGGAATGAAGGGCTTGATTGGGAGTTGACTAAGGACTTGCATTTAATAAGTGCATTTCATAATCTATTTGACCACATGAAATTTGCAATCACGGATTTCATATATGTGCGTAAGTTTGAGACAGAGATAAACATAGAAATCAAAAAAAGTTCATAAAATGACATATAAGGAATTGCTCGATTCTGTCAGTTTTGATGAAATCGTACCATACATATCAAAGTATCATGGTGACAATGATTGCCTTGTGCTGTATAAGATTCATTATGATATGCTTCAAAGTCTGACTCCTGATCCAAAGAAAGCAGATTATAAGACTGCTACTGTGGATTATTATGAGTCAGAGGATGGTGAAACGGAGTCTTATTTACATGTGCATCCTATTGAGGGGCAAATATGGGAAGGAGCACTATCAATGGAACTCGCAATTTCTCCAAATGTAAAGGAATCGTTGGCTGAGATAGCAGCTTGTTGTCTATGGCATACTTCATTCTACGGCTTTACAGATGAGGATCTACAAGAGTATTTTAATAGATTAGAAAACGGGTATGAAAAAATTGACAAGGAGGACTTCCAAATGTACATTCGGCAAATTGAACAGGCAGGAGGGCATGTTCCATTGATGTCAGAGTTACCAGACATTAGAATTAAAGCAAAATACAGGAAGAGGATAGAACTTGTCAGTAAATTCATTTTTGGAGTTTTGCCACAGGAAACAGATGTTGTAGGACTGCCAATTGATAGTCTTTGCGAACTTTATCGTGCGAAGCATTGCAAATGGTATATGTTACAATCGTATAGTAGGGATTCTGCTCAACGAATGTGCTATATCAAAGAACTAATAGAGAAATACAATGCTTTCTGTAGTGGAGTATTGGAGAATGTCATTGTTGTGATTACGACTTCTGAAGAATATCCACTATTGATGGCAGAAATGGAATTGTTAGAGTATATAGCGAAGATGTGTGATGGCGAGTTTTCATTTATGGTGAAAAAGAATGCCGGATTGAAAGAAGATATGAAAGTTGATTTTTTATTTTACGAGTATGAAAAAGAATAACAAAAAGAAGGAAATGGATAATCCTTTCAATCCTGATTACTTCAGCTATAGGAATGACTATCCTATTGAAGAAATCTGGAATACGGATAATGCGTTGGCACAGTTAATTGTTCCACGCTTACAGGCTTTCAAGGAGCTTGACAAGCATGGTTATCCTCCAGAGTGTAAGGATATGCGAGAGTGGAATAGCACTATTCAGAAGATGATAGACGCTTTTGAATTGATGAAATACGTGCATACTCCAAACCCTGATGAGAGCAAAACCATAGAGCAGGGACTTGACTTGTTCTGCAAGTATTATCGTAATTTATGGGATTAACAGAAAGACATGAAAGTTGATACTCAAATAAAGGCATTATTAAAAGTTCTTTCTGATGGTATTTATGAGAAAGAGCATATTCTTGCTATGGCATTGCTAAGTGCTATAGCAGGAGAAAGCATTTTCTTGTTAGGCCCTCCTGGAACTGCCAAGAGTTTGGTTTCGCGAAGGTTGAAACTTGCATTCAAGGATGGAAATGCTTTTGAATATCTAATGTCGCGTTTCAGTACACCAGATGAAATATTCGGTCCTGTATCTATCTCTCTTCTGAAAAACGAAGACAGATACGAGCGTGTGGTTGACGGTTTTCTGCCAACTGCAACTATCGTTTTTCTTGATGAGATATGGAAGGCAAGCCCAAGTATTCAGAACGCTTTACTAACGGCTATCAATGAACGTATCTTTCAAAACGGACGTAACACAATACAACTTCCCATGAAAGGACTGATAGCTGCCAGTAACGAACTTCCTGCAGAAGAAGAGGGGTTGGAGGCTCTTTGGGACAGATTCCTTGTCAGAATGATTTCAAACTGCATACAGAACGAGAATACCTTCTACAAAATGATTCGTCAGCAGAAGTTTGAAACACCAAATCTTCCTGATGAATGTCTGATTACAGAGGAACAGTATCAATTATGGAAGCTTGAAATAAAGAAAGTCTGCATATCTGACGAAATTTGTACATTGATTTCATATATCAGGAAATACCTGACAGAAGAAAGCAAGAAGGAAGATATCAACAAAATGGATTTTTACATATCCGACCGTCGATGGAAGAAATGTGTTCATTTGATGCAGACATCCGCCTTTCTGAATGGCAGAAAGTCGATTGACATAACAGACTGTATGATTCTGGTGTATTGTCTGTGGAATAAGTCTGAAACAATACCTGCAATTATAGATGTAGTTTGCAGGAGTTTAACGTCTGTGATTGACGCAAGACTGGATAAGTTCGAAAAGGAAATAGAACAGGCTCTAAAAAATAAATCCGCAGAGAGAAAGGAGACTGGTAATGATAGGGACAAGTCTGATCGCTTTGCACTCACCAATTTCTTCTATTACTCTATAAGTAACTTCCCAAACGGGAAATGCCTGTTTTTCAAAACTGATTATAACCATGTTAGCATCGACAAACTTACAGATGGCATACTGTATTATGATGAGAATAAGAAATCATGGATTGTTCATGCTATTTATACAGGGGCACCTTTTGACTACAAAACAAAGAGTGTTGGTGATGTAAGGAAAGTAAAACTACTGAAATGTAATGGAGGTGTCATCATTGATGGTATTCCCTTTGCATTTGAGAAGTCACAACATTCTGTATCATTAAATGTTGACCTTTTTGATGAAGAGGTTTTTCCAAAGAAAAATGTGGCTGAAAGAATAGCGGAAACTATCAGTACGGAGGTAAAGGCTCAACTATTAGATATACAGGATTTGTTTGCGAAGTCAAAGAATATCTTTTTGTCGGATAATGACATCAAACTTGCAAAGAAGTATATTTCAGAATGCGACAAACGTATTAATGAAGTGTTGGTGAAAGCTCAAAACACTCAGGAACTGCTGTAAGATAAAGCGTATGGATATAGCTAAAAAGCTACAGGAATATGATGAAGCCTTTGACTTCTACATGGATAGGGGACGGTTGCCGGAAACATTGCCACAGGGTGATGTTCTTGGAGGTTTCCTCAGCCAGACTATTAATGACAATCCGCAACTGGAAAGTCAGGATCCATTATGGAAGGATGTTCTCAAAGAGGAAACGATGAAGTTCATAGAAGCGATGCTTAAGATTTTCCAGCCAATAGAACAGCAGCATAAACAAGAGAAAAATTTAATTCTTACTTTCTCCTATGGAAGTATTGAAAAGAAACGTGAGATGTGGGGAAAGGTAATGCAGACTGTCAAATCGGAATACAAGCCCGAACAGGTGAATATTGATGGCTATGTAGAACAGATGAAGACACAGAACACGGAAACTGTTCTTGCCTCATTCGTAAAAGACTGGAATAAAGCCTGTGACGAACGAAAAGAACGGTTGGAGAAAGCTACTGTTGAAAGAAATAGGAAGAGATGGGAACTACACGTAAAGGAACGTGGATTGGCTGATTATAATATGCTAAAGAATATAGAGGAAACGGTATATTCATATCCTGCGTTGGCAGAGATTATCCGCATTATGGGACGTGAGCAACCTAAGCGTGATGATGAACTGGATGATACCGTCAGGAAATACTTGCCTATTTTGCCAACCTCACCTAAACCTGCTGTTGAAATAGAGGAAATAACCATAGGTAATAGTTTACGGCATATGATGCCTATAGAGACCGCCATCATGTCAGACAATCAGACAGAGGCTTTGTTCTACCTGAAATATGCGACACAAAGGCTTCAACTCTTTGCAAACAAGCCAAAGGAAGAAAGCCATATGAAAATTGAAGAGCAAAAAGAACTGAAGCCGAGATATGAAAAAGGTCCTATTATTGTTAGTGTTGATACCAGCGGTTCTATGTCAAGCAAGCCTATTGAGTTGGCAAAATGCCTTCTCTTACAACTTCTGAAAATGGCCAAGAAACAGAAACGAAAATGCTATCTGATAACATTTTCTGTCAGGGCAAAGTATATGGATCTTTCCAAACATGGTTCTTGGGCAAGACTTAACAAGTTTCTTGGCGATTTCTTCACAGGAGGGACAGATGGCGAAGAAATGCTAAATGCAGCCTTGAAGATGTTGCATACAGAAAACTTTGCAATGGCAGATGTTCTTATCATCAGCGACTTCTATTTTGAAGAACCCTTGAAAGAAACAAGGATAAAGATGAACAGGGAACATGATAAGGGCACGAGATTCTACGGACTTCAAATAGATAGTGACTCAAGATTCTATAATGATGTACTAGATAAGATATGGAAAGTACAAATAAAAAACAGCCTCTTTTCTGGATAAATCCTAATACAAGGATTAACTTTCCTCATTTCAGAATTGAATGGCACAGATGCGAGAAATATGAACTACTGGCACTATGTGAAGTAAAGCAAGAATGTGGAACGATATATAAAGCAGGTTCTAATTGCGTTTGCTTACTTCATTCGAAAGATTTTTCCATTGTTCATATTCTATATTCCGATGATGTGGATTTCACGAATATACGTCTTCAGAAATGGCTAAGAGAGAATATTAGAAATGCAATAGTGGAAAGGGCAAAGATTGTTTTACCCCAAAGATTGCATGAACTTGAAACTAGGCACCAGTTATATGCAAAATGTGTTATTGTTAAGAAACTGAGAAAAGGAACATTAGGCAGATGCTCTGTATATAAACAGATATGGCTTTCACCTCTTATCGTCATATTTCCACAAGAATTAATGGATGGCGTAATTCTTCACGAAATGGCACATTTAAAGCATCTTAATCATCGAAAACCATTTTGGGATTTCCTATCAATCCTGATTGGAACGGATGCAAAAGAGCAAAAGATGATTGAGAATATGGCATTATCAAAATATTGGGAACTTTATGTTTTCTTAATGAAATAAGATTTTTTTCAAAGATATGCCACCAATTGGCGTATGTAACACTTATCTTTGCATTATAATAAAAAAAAAGAAATATTTATGAAGCCAGACAAACGACAACTTGCTACACTCCATGATATGGAGACGTGGGCATATAAGGTTAAGAAAGATGCTAAAGAGTGGAAAAGAAATGTAGAAAACGTATTTCATGAGGAATTACGAGATTTCTCTTCTTTTCCAAGTGACATTGAGTTTCTTCTTGATATGGATTTGGATATTGCGATGTCTGAATTACTTGAATACATCAAAAAAGCCAAAAACGACTTGAAATTATAAACAATAATACTAACAATAAAAAAAGATTTATGGTAAAGACGTTAAGCAACGACTTCATGCAGAAAATTGCAACAGAAGAGGCCTGGAAATCACTCTCTGGTGATTTTCAGTGGAACGAAAGTTTATTAGAAAAGTACCAAGACAAGGTTGATTGGCACGAGGTATCTGAGAACTTTAGAACCATGTGGACTATTCCTATGGTTCAGAAATTCAAGAGTCGAATTGACTGGGAAAAGTTCTCCAGACATGCGGGTAAAGAAGTTTTGACTGAGAGTTTCATCGAGGCTTTTAAGGATAAATGGAATTGGACGGAGTTGTCAGGAAACACAAGTCTTGAACTGACACATGAACTGTTGAAGAAGTTTGTAGACTATTGGGCCTGGGAAGAAATCATCGACCGTTTTTGCGACAAGATCTTCGAGGACATGGGTATAGATTTCTATGAGAGGTACAAAGATTATATACCCGCAGCTAAGCTCCAGAATTCACGGCTTTGGAATGAGATCGTCAGTCAGCAAGTGAAACAGTTGACAACAGAAATCATCGCATAATTGTAGATCTTGTATTAGTAAGATTTTAATATGACAAGCTTCTCCCAAAGAAGGACCATACTATAAAACATCCTTCTTTTTAGGGAGAGGCTTGATTTTGTCTTATTAAAAGAACTTTTTAATAACAGTTCTACTTTCAAGTTTTAAATATGTCAAGCCCCAAAAGTCACGTGGCGCGACATCGTACATGATGTAAAGAACGCCCTTATAGAGAAAAACGAGACACTGTGCTGCCGACGCTATGAGAGCATCGTGAACGAAATAATCGGATGCAATTATCTTGTATCCGTATTCAACTGACAAACTATCCGATTATGGATAATTGAAAGTAGAAATCTCCTTTCCTATCTTCAACTGTCGAAGATAGGAACCTTATCTTTACTGATTTCATAACGCCAAATTCTTATCTTGTAAAAGCAAAACTCCGCTTCCTGCATCCGAAAGTTTTGCCAGTTAACCTGATTGTTATTTTTTCAAGGAACGGGCTTGCCCGTGCCACTTATTTATACAGTGGGGAAGCCTAATTCCCCAGACGTATAAAAACGCCTGGGAGAGTGCCACTTCACGAGCAAGCTCTTTCCTCATAAAAACATCTTTCCTCTGCCAGTTAAATTCTCTTAGGCAGGAGAGAAGTTACGTTGCGTCACTTTATCGGTCAGGTGACGTTGCCTTCGTCCATACCCTGTCCCGCAGATAGACGTAGAGATATGAACGTGAACTTAGGTCACCTTGCAATCGCCGTGTGTGTGCGAATGCTGCCGTCCGCTCGCTTTCGCTCAGTTGCTGCCATACTCCAAAGGCTTGCGATTCGTTGTCGCCAACCTTCTTGTAGATTACCTTCAACCGGTCAAAGGAAGAGGTGACATCGCTTGCGTTGAAATTGTCGAAACCTTCAGTGTCGTTAGCTACCTTAGAGCTTATGCTATCGTCAGGTTGCTCGGATTCCATTGAAACCTCAACTACATCAGAAGTGTTATCTGTCTGTGATTCCTTACCAGACTCAACTGTAGTCCTTTTGTTAACTGGAGTTGCGTTCGCTGCATTCGTTTTCCTTGCAGGAATGGCAATAGAACTTGTATTCCTTCTACTTCTGCATTTTGCACTCTCGCTGCATTTCCTGCTTTTCGCTTCCGCTGCTGCTCGCATAGAGTCAATGTCCTGGATGAGCAAATCATAATAGGCTTGCAGACGAAGGTCGTCAAGGTCAGTTTTGGTACCTTCGGTTACATAGGTGACTGCGGCCTTTACCAGTTTGCCTACTTCGGCATTCGGTCGTGAACATGTTACAATGAGCACGTTCGCTAAGAACTGAAATCTTTCAGGTAGTTTCATAATCATTGCTCTTTAAGGGTTTTACATTCTGTTGACTCTTGCCAGTCCGCTTTTTTCGGCTTGCGCTTGTGAGATGCAAGGATGGCTGCGTTCTGCTCATCATCCGTCAAAGGAATGGGATTCTTGCGATTTGCCTCCAGCCACTTGTCTATCTCGTCAATGTAGATTACCCAACGCTTGCCTGGCTTTGTACCGGGAATCTCCCTGCTTGCGAGTTTCTGATAGATGGTTGCAAGGGGAATGTTTGTGTACTCGGCAACCTGCTCAGGCGTGACAGGACGATGTCTGTTCTCTCTCTGCTGATTTGGTCTGTTCTGAAGGTTCAGCAGTAATGCTTTCATGCCAGATACTTCATCCCGAAGTTCGGCAACGACCTGTGGGAGGTCGTTAAATGTTAATTCTTTATTTGTCATTTTACAACACGACCCTTTAGTGGAATCGTGCTGCAAAGGAACCCCGTTACGAATCGGAGGGCAAGCCACTTTTCCATAACTTGTGCATAACGAAACAATCACGCAGTTGAGCCTCGTTTTTGGTCGTTTTTCATGGATAGAACAAGATTTTTAAGCGAATTTTTATAACACCGAATATGTAAGTATAATGAGTAGCAGTTAGGATTTCTAATGTTTTTCGAGTAAGATTTCAATGTAAAAGGGAGGACAGACACAAAAAAGCCACACCGGGACTTGGATTCCGATGTGGCTTTTTTATCAGACGGATTAGTACTCTACGTTCGTCTGGGATTATTGGATTGTGACATAGAATCAGTAATCCTTTGTACCAAGCTGTAAAGGGATATGGAAGAGCAGTCCGTCTGCTCCCGGATAGTCGCAGTGAATCAGATCGCTATTTGACGTGACAGTAAGGTTCCTGAGTGTATTGTGTGATAGCGGTTCTCCGCCGGCTGTTACGCACAATGAGGCAAAACGCCTCTCTATATAGCAAGCACAATCGTCATTGCTGTAAATCCGGCCTTTGCCGAGTCCCAGTCTTGTGGCAATGCTCCATACAAGATGTCGGACATCGAAGCTGCTCAGCCTGGTTTTGAATCTCTTCCACTCGACTTCAGGGCGATAGTTGTGATCCATTGCGAAACTCAGCAAGTCTGTGCAGAACTCGTCCATGTCCTCCTCATATACGAAAGGTGACATGATGTAGAGAATATACTCATGGATGGTCTGTATTCTTTTCTTCTGACACTCTGCCTGACTCTGATAGAAGTCATCAATGCCTTGCTGATAGGTCGAGCAGGAAGGAGTGACAGAAACAGTGGATGACACATTGGCGTGATTTGCTTCTTCCGATACAATCTTGTTGTCTGTAACTGATACCTCCTCGGCAATTTCCCCGACCACCTCAGTATCACAAACCTCCTCTGTCGAATTTGACTCTGCAACAATAGACTTGGCCTCCAAAAGAAGAATAGGCTTTTGCTTGTCTTTTTCGGGGAGATTATTATCTTCTTTAGAGGTCTTGCCATAGGAGTCCTTGCCTTTCCTCGTCTGCGCTATTCCGACGAAAGCATACTGCATTGCCAGATATGCAGACCATAGGACTGTCACGGACATTATGTAGGTTATACAGACATGCAAAATGCCATCAGGAAGATTTGAGTCTGCCCACTGGCTTATTGGGATTGAAAGAATGAGTACTGCAACTCCCGGCAGTATTCTCGTGGAGATCCATTCAAGTCGGACGGAGGCCTCATGAGAGGTGATTGAAGATGGAGAGTCTATTTTCATTGTCTTTTTGGTTTTATAAAAAGCAAGCGTATCCAAGAATCAGGATTGACTATGCAAAGTTAAGAAGAATATATCATATTGGAAGCATTTGTTCCTTCTCTATACCTGTTATTTATTGTTATTTAGTAATCATACTCAAAGTCAGTATGATTTTTATATTCGTTATTTTCATTCTTTTGCAATTGTCTACTTGTATGGTAAAGGTATAAAATAAAACTGGGAACCAGATAGAATTGGTTCCCAGTTTACGATTTACTGTTTACTATGTTTATAACTTGAAAAACGTCTTGGGTTTCATTTTATGGTGGAATAGAACCCATAAACATGTTTAGTCTAGCATTGCCCAATGACTTTCAACTGCGGAGTTGTCTTTGGCTTCAACGTGATGCGGTTGACACTCTCTCGTTTGCTCTCATCTGCCATGTTCGCATAGATCTGAGTGGTCTCCACGTTCTTGTGTCCGAGCATGTGCTGGACGGTGTAGATGCCCGTACCTGCATCAACCTGCAAAGAGCCGAAAGTATGTCGGGCGCAATGGAAGGTGATGTGCTTGGTGATACCTGCGGCTTTCAGCCAGTTCTTCAAGGTGGTGCCAGTCATTTTGTCCTTGAAGTCGGGAAAGACTTTTGCATCAGGTTCATGTTCTCCATCATAGAAGCCAATGAGTTCAAGAGCCTCTTCACTGACAGGGTTGTTCACAAGCTGCTGAGTCTTCTGCATACGTACTGTGATATACATGCCTCCATCTCCGTATGGTTGAATCTTCTTCCATGTCAGCGCCTTGACATCGCTCTTTCTGAGTCCAGTCAGACAAGAGAAGAGGAACGCTTTCTTCAATACAGGTTCCTTGCAGTCGGTGTTGGCAAGCTTTACGAGTTCCGGCTGTGAGAGGTGCTCCTTCTCCGTAGGGATGGTGTCAATGCGCTCCAAGAAACCATTTGGATTCTCCATAATCTTGTGCTCTCTGTAGGCGGTATGGAGTACGGCACGGAAGGTTGACCAATAACCAGCCACGCTGTTGATATGGAGCTTGTGTTCTGTGTGGATGGTTTGCGGAGAGTTTAGAAGATACTCTCGGAACCTGTTGCAGAAATCAACATTGATCTCGTCGAAACGGCACTTGTCATTGCAAAATCTGGCAAAATGCTTATAGACATGCTGCCACTTGCAGTTCTTTTTGTCCGCTTTCTGCTTAAAGTAAGCAAGAAAGTCACCTTTCATCCTTTCTCTGTCAAAGAAGTCATAGCGTTCATTCACGATGGACTCATAGCGTCGGCAGCGCAGTGCCTCGGCTTTTTCCGTCATGCGCTCGTTATAGTCACGCTCACGCTGGTTCTTGGGCTTGGCAAAGATGTAGATGCCAAGCGACTCATGTCGCTGTACCTTCATGGTTGACTCATCCCTGTAGCCGGGGTAGTAGTCAAGGTAGAAGCTCAGCTGCGTACCTTTCTTTATCTTACGCGTACGCAGGGTTACTGTCTTACAAATGTTACTCATACTTGTATGAAATTTTGTTTTGTTGATAATCGAAGGCTATGCGTCTCATAGCGAGTGCAAAGTAACTGCGTTATGAAAGTGTGACCAAAGCACCTTTTCATAATCCGTGGATAATTGTACTTTCACGCAGTTGATGCTTATTATTGGGCGTTATTGGAGCTTGTAAGCCCCGAATTGTGCCAGTCTACTTTCCATTATCCGGTCTAATTCCTCCTTGACGATGAGGTTCCGGGCACCGACTTTCACCTTGGTGATATTATGAGCCTTGGCAATAACACCAATATTGGCTTTGGTCATGCCGTATTTCTCGGCTGCTTCGGCGGTGGTGTAATAGGCATTGCTAGCCTTCAAATCCGGATGATATATCTCATCCAGGTGTTTCTTGGAATAATAGGTCGTGCCATATTCTCGCTTGGTGGGAATATGGCGGCGGTAGGCATGTGTACGCAATGATTCCTTTGTAGTAGAATATAGAGATTCTGCCTCTTCGGTAGTAAGCCATTCTGTCAAGGCTTCTACCTCAGCGGTAACTCCGAAAAGCGCATCCATGTGCTTTCGGCTATAATAGTTCTTGCCTGCAATCTTGCAAATGGGTACTTGGTTATTCTTGGCAGAAGTGTAGAGCCAAGAACGCTTCACTTTGTAGATTGCCATAACATCCTCGCCAGAGATGTATTCAAGTGGCTCGGCAAACCGCATTGGTGATTCGCCAATCTGATTCTTGCCTTTTTTCAACGAAAGGGAAGAAGATGATGAATGGGATGATTTCTTGTTTGATGAAGCACCGGGCAATACTCTATGATAAGGATTGCCTGCAAGCATCTTCTCGATGTCTGCCTTGCGGATAAATGCCATTCGGCTGCTGAGTCGTGATGCCGGAAGTTTACCCTCGTTTACCAATTTGTAAACGTACTGACGGGAGCATCCCATGAGGATGGCTGCCTTGGAGAATGTGAGATACTCCTGGCTGGCGATGTCTATAACTGGCTGGACTGCCTTCAAAAAGTCCTGTTGTCTCTTCTTGCGCTGAGCCTTTGCTGCCTCGGCACAATGTTCTGAGCAATACCTCTGCGAGCCGCTGTTACAAGTGAACTCCTTGCCGCAGAAGGCGCATTTTCTTGTCTTTCTCATTTGACTTCTTTTTATGTGGTTTTACAATCAATTTCTTGCAAACCGACACGGAGTGAACTTTCGTCAATCATTGACAATCCTTGTCAACTCATTCCACGATGTCACGTTCTTCAAATGAGGTCACTTCCTTGCTCTTTTCCCTCTCGTTCTTCAGTCAACCGTCGTACACTCTTGTCAACCTCTGTCAACCCTGTCCACGAAATGGCAAAATAAAAGCCCTCAAAATTCTCCGCGATAGAAATGCGTTGCAAAGATAAGCGGATTTTTGAGAACCACCAAAAAGTAAGTCTGAAGTGTTAAGATTTAAAAGCGGTTGATATACAAAGGTTTATCTCTATGTGTTTTTCATTGCTTATAGTTGCTTAGAGAGCTCTAAATACAGTTTTCGAAAGCAAGAATTCCAATACTCGTCACAGAATTAGGGATGGTGACGGATATAAGACCTGAGCAGCCATTGAAAGCATCTTCTCCAATACTCGTCACATTATTAGGGATGTTGATTGAGGTGAGACCTCTGCAACCAGAAAAAGCACAAGCACTAATATTCGTCACAGAGTTAGGGATGTTGATTGAGGTAAGACTAAAGCAATACTGGAAAGTAGACATTCCAATACTGGTCACAGAATTAGGGATGGTGATTGAGGTAAGACCTGTGCAAACAAAGAAAGCAGAATTGCCAATACTGGTCACAGAATTAGGGATGGTGATAGAGGTAAGACCTGAGCAATTGCGGAAAGCATAACTTCCGATATTCGTTACTCCATTTTCTATTACAACCTTTTTGATTTTTTCTCGTTGAGAATACCAAGGAGCTGCTCCATAGTTATAATCTGGCATATCAGTTCCTGATATGGTTAATGTGCCATCATCAGACAAAGTCCATGTGATTTCTGCATGGATTGCATTCAACGAGAAAATGCTTAGTACAATGAGTAAAATGTATCTTTTCATAGTCTTGGGAAATAATTGTTCATGGCAGACTCCTAAAGCCATAAAATCGGTTATGTATCTCTATTTATCTCATATAATGAAAAACGTAGGGAGTCAACAATACATCAAATTGTCATGGAAATAAATGTAAGTCAACGTTTTCAATATGCGAGAGTGGATGTTTTCACATCATTTTTTATTGCTTTTGTTTTTTCTGTTTCTTCTGATTTAGGTATTTAAAGGTTTATGAATATTTTCTGTGTGCAAAAATACAAAATTTATCTGATTCCTCCAAATTTTAGCACGAAAAAGAGCATCCTCGCTTGGAGAATGCTCTTTGTTTAATATATTGGAATTGTCGATTAAACGATACCCTGAGCCATCATAGCCTTAGCAACCTTCATGAAGCCAGCTACGTTAGCACCCTTTACATAGTTGATGTAACCGTTAGCCTCTGTACCGTACTTAACGCAGTTCTCGTGGATATCATCCATGATGCGGTGGAGGTAGTTGTCAACTTCCTCAGAAGTCCAACGGAGACGCTCTGAGTTCTGTGACATCTCAAGACCAGAAACTGATACACCACCAGCGTTAGCAGCCTTACCTGGAGCGTAGAGGATCTTAGCGTCCTGGAATACCTTGATAGCCTCTGGAGTTGTAGGCATGTTAGCACCCTCAGAAACAGCGATAACACCGTTTGCTACGAGAGCCTTAGCAGCCTCCTCGTTGATCTCGTTCTGAGTAGCAGATGGGAGAGCGATCTCGCAACCCTTCTCGAACCAAGGCTTTGCACCCTCAACGTACTTAGCATTTGGATACTTCTCAGCGTACTCGCGGATACGTCCACGCTCAACGTTCTTGAGCTCCATAACGTAGTCGAGCTTAGCGCGATCGATACCTTCTGGATCGTAGATATAACCGTCAGAATCAGACATTGTCATTGGGATAGCACCGAGCTGGAGGAGCTTCTCACATGTGTACTGAGCAACGTTACCTGCACCAGATACGAGAACCTTCTTACCCTTGATGTCGATGTTACGAGTCTTAAGCATGTTTACGAGGAAGTAAACGTTACCGTAACCTGTAGCCTCAGGACGGATGAGTGAACCACCGAACTCGAGACCCTTACCTGTAAGCATACCAGTGAACTGGTGTGTGAGCTTCTTGTACATACCGAACATGTAACCTACCTCACGGCCACCTACGCCGATATCACCTGCTGGTACGTCCTCGTCAGCACCTACGTGACGATAGAGCTCAGTCATGAATGCCTGGCAGAAACGCATAACCTCAGCGTCAGACTTACCACGTGGAGAGAAGTCAGAACCACCCTTTGCACCACCCATTGGGAGAGTTGTGAGAGAGTTCTTGAATGTCTGCTCGAAAGCAAGGAACTTCAGGATACCGAGGTTTACAGAACGGTGGAAACGGATACCGCC
>Ga0310695_10001908_pt1 | contig 46421 bp, 48 predicted proteins | sample RumenRJG_04DNA_FD_203882 | JGI IMG/M metagenome (GOLD analysis project Ga0310695, IMG submission 203882) | Bovine rumen microbial communities from Lethbridge, Alberta, Canada - RJG_04 (v2) (version 2) | ecosystem: Host-associated > Mammals > Digestive system > Stomach > Rumen | place: Canada... | reverse complement strand
AAGATGTGGTCAAGAAAGGAGCTCAAATCATCATTGCCACCCACTCACCCGTCATTCTTTCTTATCCAAACGCATCCATCCACGAGATCAAGGATGGCCAACTGGTGCCCACACAATATCGCGACTGTAGTGTCTATCGCGATCTTTATGGCTTCCTTCTCAACCGTGAAGGCTGCCTCCAAGAACTCGGCCTCATCAGAGATGACTGATGTTTTGCTATTATGCAATCGGGAAAAAGAGTTTCCAGATAGTGCACGTTTATCTAGTGTTCTTAAAAATTTATTGGGAATGGTCTTCCCCTTCCCCCTGACGGAACCGAAAAAAAAAGAAGAGCGACACCAACACTTCTCCAGCATTGATATCACACTTCAATCGGACTCTCTTGATTTGAATCGACGGTGGCAGCTTAAGGCCGGTGTCTATCCAAAACAAGATAATAGCGTCCGGGATGGTGGTTTTCCGATTAACTCTTCGCTAGCCGGTCCTTTTCCATCTTTATATTGTTGTCGCCCCTAACATCCGCCGGCGTGTCTCTTCTAATAAAGCCGGCAGTCCAAAATGGGGCGTAATTCTCTCTAGTTATTTATAAGGCAGCTGGGGGATTTGAGGCGGAGGAATTCCCATAATACAACAATTTCTCGTAAAGTGATTGGATATCTGCCTTCAGTTGGTCGAATCCATCAGTCTTTTCAAGCGTCTGCTCGTTTATGTATAGGCATTTGTTTACCTCAATCATCACTGAATGGTATTCTACTGGTACCTCAAAAGTTTTGCTGTTCGAGAACGGTGTGTTGATAGCAACCTTGTAGCCACAGGAATTGAAATGCTGCTTGATATTGCCGATGACGACTTTATTTGGGCAAGTAGCATCATCATTGAACCCGATACAGATGTCAATGTCTGGTGGATTGCTGCAAAGCAGATTGGGCTGACTCGAGAAACTGTGGCAGTCTATAAGCAGCGTGCCTTTGCCCAAACCGAGCAATCTCTTAGACATTGACGAATGGTGTTCCACATAATGTTTGAAGGCCTCTTCCTTTGTAGTGAAAGATCTGATGGGGAATACTTGTTGAGGTGAATTCCAAAGAAATCTATCATAATGAAAACCTAATCCATCCGTATCTAAGGGGTCATTGATCAGTCGTTCCACATCGCAATACAAGCGGCAATACGGGAACACTACACTCAGTATATGCTCCGTTTCCTGCTCCGGTGAAAATAGCTCATCGGTGTAGTAGTCTATAAGTAATCCCTCATCACCATCCAGTTCGCTGAATGTGTGGCCGCTATTCTCGGGAAATTGCGTTGAAGCATGAGGTATATGCAGAAGAATGTTTTTAAATGTCCTGTAGGCGTCAGTCTTTATTCTGAATGTCTTCCAAACAGCACTGACAAAATGATTCGAGTCGCCAAAGATGTTATGATTCTCGAAGATGCGTTGAATAGGCTGGATGAATTCTAGACCAGCATAACCTCCAAGTGCTGGCACAGGACGAAAATTACAGACCTTCTTGAAAATGTCGATAAATAGGGCATCTGAAATTTCAAACCCCAAGTTCTCTTCCAACTGAAATTTCAATGACCTTAAGGCGATGGCTGTCGGTGTGTTACCAAGTGATGCAATCTCTTCAAATCGCCTTAAACCTTCTTTGTGGTCATACCTAAACCAAAATTCATGACCTTCCCATCTTGATTTTCTTTCTTGTTCCATTGTAGTGTTGTTATTAAATCGTTAAACAATAAAGTTATTTCGTATGGGGTTTAACGACAAGCAACAACACTTGCTATTGGAGAATGAAAAATCCCTATATGCCTTGGTCTCGACACATAAGGAAATCTACTATCTCGCTGAGCTATATGAGTTTTTGGCGTTAAGCCCACATCTGCTTTTCAGCTCGCCACCGTGGCTCGTTGGGTTGCTCTGCCCATGAAGCTCGGTTGGCACGCAGCTTTACTGCGTTCTTGATGTAAATTTCCATAAATCGCTCAACTTATGTTGAGTCCTTCATTTCGTATGCAAAGTTATGAAATTTAGTTCAGTAGGACAATAACTCAATAATTATTTTGTTGATCAAACTTGTGCTCAAGCTTCAAGTGACTTTTTTTATAATGACCTCTGTGATTCCTTGGATGACATCTTCGAGTTGGTCGCGATAGATTAGGCCATCGACATACTCTGAGGGGATTGCATTGAAACCGAATTTGGCTCCAAGGATGGAACAAGCGACAGCTGCATTCGTGTCCGCATCTCCTCCGGCATTTACAACGGCAAGTAGACCGTCCTTGAATGTCTCAGCATGCCAGTATGCCCATAGTCCGGCAGCGAGTGTTCTTAGCGTATAGCCGATGGAACCTTCCTCTTGAAGGTCTAAAGCCTTGATATCTTGATTTCTGGAAAGTGTGATAAATTCGGCAATTCGGTCATCGTATTTTCGGCTAGTCGCTATTATCTGCTCGAATGTAGGAACCGATAACCCATAGACGTGAGCATGTATCAACTCTGACACGATAACACATGAACCGACACAACGAGGATCGTAGTGAGTTAACCTGCAAATGTCGGTAGCACTCTGTTCAATATCCGTCGGCAGGAGTCCTGCAATGGACGTCCTCATCAGTCCACCATTAGCAGCAGAGTGATATCGGCTCATCTCCCAGACTTTTCTGGAAACATCTAATGGATGCTCAACGTAATCACCAAACATCAAGACTTTGTAGGTATTCGCCCCAATTCCCATCGGAACGCCATTGGCCCAATTCTTGAAGTTTTGAGCAATAGTAGTGAGGTTTACGCCATTGTCCTTGATGATGGCATTGGCGATGCACAGCATCATGTCTGTATCATCGGTCCAGTCGCCAATCTCCCATCTTCTACGGTGCCTGTCCTGATATATCTCGCTGTAATGTGTCAAACCGTTGGGGTACTTCCAAGCCATGTCATAGTCATCCATGAACTCAGTCCCCAAGCCAAGAGCATCACCAATCGCCTGACCGTAAATTGTTCCTTTGATTCTGTCTAACAAATCTTCCATACACTTGTAGAATTAGATAAAAGCAGTCAAATCACCTTTGACAATTTTCCCATCTTTGATCTCGATAATGTAATATGCAGGTTCGTTACCATCCTGCACAATGGCAATAGCGTTACGTCCAGGCACCTCATGGATGGTTAGCCTAGAGCCACTTTTCTTTATAGTACTGAACTTACCCCGGATATAATCGACATAGCCATCATGGTCCAATGATTCAAAAACCCACATGGAGTCATATTGAAATTCCGGTGCAAGGTGCTGGATTAGTAACTCTGGATTTAACGTGCGCCAAGCCTCTGCAAGGTCACTCACAATTTGCTCGTTCGTGTTCATACGTTATCCGTTTATGTTTCGTTCAGTAAATACACCGTTTTCTATCAACAGATAGAAGCCATATTCCAACGCATCACATAACCAAAGATTGTTTGGATAGCCATTTGAGTCCATCACATTTACGCAATGCTTCATTTCAGTATGACCAACTACTTGGTGATAACCCGAAACCATCACGCCAACCAATGTCAAAGGACGAATCCATGTGGGCGGCTGTTCGGGTGAGGTGCCGTAGACATCTTGTGGGTCTGAGAGGTTAAATCCGAATAATTCGGAGGGTTCAAGCGCATTAATGTCGTCAAGTTTGAGGTCGTTCGCTGCAAGCCACTCTGTTGAAACACCGGCGTGGCTGAACACTGTATTACCCATTATGTGAATCCACTGAGTCTTGCCGAGAAATTCATCCTTGAGTTTCTCCATTTCCATAGCAACTCTTGGGAAATAGCCACTGCATCCTGCCCAGTCATAGCCGAGGTGCTGCATGTCGTGGTTGCCACGTAGCAGTATAGTCTCGGGATGCTCGTCTTTGTATTTAAGAATGTCCTCGAGGTTTTCCACCTGGTCCTCCTCAGATATATTCTCGTGGGTTGATACATAGTCACCCAAGAAGATTACTTGGTCGGGGTGCTCTTTGGCAATGATGTCCTTCCAAATCGTTCTGCCGTGAATGTCTCCTAATACTATAATTTTCTTATTTGCGAGCCTTTCGTTTCCTTGCGGATTACGGATGCTGGCCTGTTTTGCTTTTGGCGCTTTACCTGTTAATATCGTGATAATTCTATCGGCATCTTCCTTGGTGATACCGATTCTTGGGTCAGTTTGGACAAAATGAGATTCCTGATCGGGGAGCATATCGGGAAGGTCATCGAGGATGGCGTAACGGGTATCTTGGTTTCCATTGGTTGATAGCCATTCCTTGATTTCGCTGCCTTTTATTGCCGGAATATCCATAAGGTCAAGATCTATGCTCAGAAGCATCTCATCACTGTCGGTATTGGGGGTAATGCCGATGACCTTACCAGGCAATTCTCTTCTAGCCCACATTCGCTGCATGGCATCGAGTCCCCACATTTTCCATGACGAGGAAATCACAATGTCGGCGCCGGTATGTTCCACAATCCTCTTGAGGTTGGCCACAGCCTCAGGGTCAAAAGCATAGCCGAAGTTGTCAACTTGGTCAGCACCTAAGTTAACGCATCGGTCGTGTTGCCGTTCTGTATTCAACACACCGTCTATATCTAAAAAAAGAACCTTGCTCTTCATACGATTAACGACAAAGATAACGTTTTTTCTGAAATTTAGCAAATTCTGAATCTACATTTATCACCCATTTTGTAAACAATTAAAAGGAGGTGAATTGTCATTTAAACCAATTGCCATAGTCATTATCAACATAGTCTGTTTTTTCTTCTGTCTCTCCTTCCGCATCGGACTTTGCCTTTCTTTTGCTCTTATAAAAGCAGTTCATTAAAGCAGAAGGGATCACAATAATTAATATGCAAAAAGGAGCCAATGCGAACAATAGGAGGTAAAAATACCAGGGATCCTTTTTGAAGTAATTCAGTCCGTTCCTAATGGCTCTGACAACAACAGCTCCAAGAACTATCACCCATGAAATGACGTAAACTATAAGAACGATTTTCATACAGTTATTGGGTTCATTTAATCAACATCGTTTTACATAAGCGGCAAGACTGCGAGAGTTGCTATTGAAGCTTTGTCCTACCATCATTGGCTTCTTTGTTAGGAAGCAACTTTGCGCTTATAGATAATCTTGGCGCCGAAGTCAAGAATCCAACCTTGACTTGCCATAAATGGAGCACCTAAGAGAACATTAATGGGAGGATATGGGTCACCATCCTTATCACGCACTTCATCGGGAAGTGAAAAGATATTGTGAGGCAGAACTTTAAAAAGCGAACAACACGACAGTTCGACAACATCATCTCCGCATAGTGATAGCATGGAAAACCAGACCTTTGCATCATGGACATCTACTTGACCCGAAATGCCCTTCATGACATCCGTGCTATTCAAGTGCTCACACTTGAATTCGTGGTCCATCAACGCCTGGTTAGCAATCACGTTGTTTGTGGCTCCAGTATCAACGAGAGTGACAAGTTCTGCTCCGTTTTGTATGATTGGCACAACTGGAACACCATAAATCTTCAATCCTGCTACCATCGGGAAGAAGAAATCACAATCAGAAGTGCTAAAATTCTTGGGTGTAATTTCAGATGTGTGTAGCGTAAAGTCGCGATAGTCGATAACTAAACGTTGCTGCTGCAGGAATATGTGGCCTAAAATCCCAATGACTGTCATCCCTTTAATTGAAATATCTAACGGCTCACTTTTTACGCAGAAAGTCTCATCAAATTGAATGTTGCCCAATACAAAGGAGAACCTCACTTGTTTGGCCTGCATGACTTCTTGTGAGAAGGATGCGATGGCTTTGGTGCCATCAACAATTGAACATAATGAGCCCATGCTCTCTACTATTTCTGGCGAAAGAATGTTCTCATTACTTCCGGAGTCTAACAAGAACAGGCCGGTGTGCTCCTGTGCATCCTTATCCACATAGTTCACTTGAACAAAAGGTGCAACGTCACCTTTCATTCTAATCATCTCCACTCTGATGTTTTTTTCTGCCTTCATATTTCCTTCGTTTTTCGTTTAACGCTGCAAAGGAACAATGTGATTGCGAACGCTATGTTCGCAATTGGTGGTGTGGTCAAGTGTCTCATCTCAAAATCATATTTCGTTCATACTGTTCACGCCACTATCCTCGATGAAGGCATAAGTGATAATGGTCATGCACTTTGTTCGTTTGTTCTCATTTTTCAAATAGTTTTAATATAGAGCTTTCCGCTGTATCTTATTAATCCCACATGCCGACGGGTTCCAACTCCATGAAAACACCGCAGTTCGGGCAGGTGTTATCCCATTTTATCAGATTAGACTTCCCGCATCGGTCACATTCCTCGTGACCTTCAAGAATCGTCCAATCGTCATTAATCGGCTTTTCCATTATATTGTGACAGTCCTGGCAAATAAACGCTTCCAGAAAAACGGCAAAACCAGGGCCCAATGACAATTCATCGGTTTCAAAACCACACTTCTCACATTTGAATATTGCTGTTGCTCCCATACTGATGATTAATCTGTTAAAAAGCGTTCTAAAATAGTGGTTCTTCATCTTCAAAGGAAGATTTAGTTGGATTTAGGTTTTCTACTAATTCCATGTCAAATTCTTCCATCGTCATTGCTATTGCCGGATTCTTCTTGGGGTCAAAAACCGTCTCCTCTGATTTCTTCTCCTCTTGCTTTTGAATTCCATAAGAGATTGGTAACAAGTACTTATATCTATCGGGAATACATTCCGCAACAATCATGCGGAACAAATCATAGCATTCTTGAGCTGAATAAAAAAAGAAATAGTTCTCGCTCTGCCATGTTTGAAAGAACTTGTATTGCACTCCTTTGTCCCATTCTTCAAAATCTATCAGTTCATCGACTAGTCCCAGTTTCCCCATACACCATAGCACTCTTTGAACACTCTGAAGCCATTTTGCCGTCGGTATAAAACCGTCAATCACTCCAACCAGATCAAACTTTTTCTTAGGTGAATAACGGCCACTTAATGTAGTAACATCTTCAGGCACTTTTTCACGGCTGATTGTGGAAGCGATACTCTCAAAAAGGATTCGAGTAGCCTCTCCTTCATCTATATGGCTTTTGGATTTTGCTAAGATATACAGGTATTCAATCTCCCCACTCCAAAATATGTGTGGACATTTTGACAAACGGTCCTTGTCTAATTGAAACTGAGGGTGATTGATCAACCGAGTGCAGAGCCAGGAGTAATACTCGTCCGAATCTAATAATGACAAGTTTTCAAGAACATAATCTGTCGGCAGAAATCTAATTACAATTAATTTGCATTCTGCATCATGATATTGCTCCCACAGGGTCTTAATGTCATTCGAGAAGAAGTTATCCCAATTACATTTTAACCTTCCATATGCCCATTCTCGATCAAGTTTAGCTCCGAAGAGAAAGGCTTTGATAATTTTACGTTGAGATAGGAAATCTTGTTGGGCAAACCTATCTTTGAGTTTTGCTCTTGATGAGACTACTTTACCACTTTTCTTGTTTGTAAACTGTTTTAATAGACAAGAAATGGTTTCATTCTTCTTGGGCTTATTACTCCCAAGAACTTTTTCCGATTCATTGTACAAATCAAAGCCAACGTTCCATCGTGAAGAAGTACGTTTCAACTTTTTTTGGAGTTCCTTCAATTCAGCATAATTGAGTGTATTGACCAAGGCTTTCAATACAGCACGGCTGTTGAAATCTTTATACTTCGGCAGCTGGTAATGAGTAAGAATAAATTCTAACGCGTTATCCATATCATTCCCTTTCTAGCAAATGAGACGCGAGCCCATCGGCAGCTTGTATTAATGACAGAAGAGGGCAGGCCGCTTTTGCTGCTTGGAAATTTCCCTTTATATCTGGAGACTGGAACGGTAGATCCCATGCATGCATGTGCCAACGGATGGCCATAATTTCGTCATCGGTCAGTTTTAAGCCGGCACGTAACAACACTATTACCGACTTCTCGCCGTGTCCAAGCGGAAAGTTGCTGTACTCTACATCATAGCCTTGTACGGGTACCCAAATACCAAGTTTGTTCTTTTGTTTCTTAATAGTGGGTTCGTATATATCCGCCTTACATGTATCGTGAAGCAACGAGGCAATGACCACACTCTCTACAGGTAACCGCTCCGCTAATGATGGGTCCATCTGGATCATCATATCACGAACACCCATGGCCACTTTACACACATTGAGCGAGTGATCAAGTAACCCACCTTGTTGATTCAGGTGGAATCGGCTGCTTGCCGGAGCCTCAAAGAATCCCAACACATCAATATGCTTGATGGTCTCATCAACACCTTCACGCCCAGTACCTCTCAACAACTCAATAAACCGTTCTCGATTGTCCATATCATTCTTGATTTTTCTGTTTCTGCACAAAGGTAATTGAGCTCCACGAACAGTATGTTCGCGACATAACAGTGTTATTCGTTGTATGCTTAATGATTTACTTGCTTGTCTTCTTCAGGCTGTTAATGATAGGCCGTATTTTCTCGTCGTATTCTTCATTACCATAGTTAATGATTTCCAGGTTTCGTATTGTTCTTGTTATCCCTGTATATAACAGTTCATCAAATGACATATTGAACGAAGTTGATGACTCGTACTTTGGTTCAAGAATCAAGAATACGACTTCGCTTTCCCAGCCTTTGAATGAGTTAATCGTGGAGATTTTTATTGTCCCACTATTCATCCAGAAATGCAGTTTCTTGTTGTCACGAATGTTTTTGTAGCTATCAGAATATACTTCATGCTGGAATTGAGCAAGAATACTGGAGTAGTGTTTTCTGAAAGCCTTAAAAGCATTAAGACTTATTCCACACTTCTGACATTCTTCTTCCAAACGAGACTCAAAGGTATTTGTAAATCTAGTGCATAAGTCGTAGATAGAGAATAGTATGGCGACACGCTGACGGACTTTTATTATATCGTTATCATACAATTTCTGCCTGTTCGGAAAAAGTTTTTTCTTAAAGTGCTCACAAATGTTATTAAACCATCCTATGTGTGGATTATCATCATTATTCTTCCCAATGAAATTCAAGTGTGTCATGTACATGGTCTCAACTGTTTCAAGCATTGAATTTGTTCTCTCCCTGCTTGCATAACGATAGTATAGGTCGAATGTACGCAATAAATCTGTTGTGTAGCCAAGAATGGTTATGTCATTAGGGGAGATGTTTGAGTTATTGTTAAGAATATGATCCCGGATTATTCTATATAATGCAGTAACTGGATCCTTTTCCTGGAGATACATATAGTTGATGTAACCTTCCTTTTCCTGTTCCTGCCCGAAAAATATATACGTCCCATTTTCCGAAAAATCGTCTATATCATATTTGTCTCCAAAGACATTCTTTTGAAAAGACTGAGCTAGATCTCGAACCTTGAAGTCTGAACGGTAACACAGTTTCAGTTCATTGACACCACGGACATTTGTGACAACATCTTTATTTTGCGTAGTTTGTCCATAAATGTTTTGCTTAACATCTCCAAAAAGCACATAATCTCCCTCTGGATCTCGGAAATAGTTCTTTATAATGTCCATCCATGAGCGATGATAATCCTGAATCTCATCTATCAATACAGCATCATATTTGGAAATTTCGTCTTTGTGTTCCTCAAAAAGACCGATATTGCCATAATAGTGAAATTCCAGATATTCAGAAACTTTCTCAGGGTCTAAATTTTTGGGGACTTCAAATTCAATATTCAGGTTATTTAGTTCTGCATTGATGAAATGATGATAGTTAATTATAATAAAGTTTTCTATAGGGAACGTCTCATTGACTCTATTCATCTTGTCATGAATAAAGTTCTTCAGCGTAATATTGAATGTCAAAATAAGTACACGTGGATTATTGTTCCTCGCTAAGGCCCTTTTGTATGCTTGTACGGCACGAGCAGCTAAAACAGTTGTCTTACCTGAACCAAAAACCCCTCTGATTCTTTGTTCTAATTGAACCTTGCGTATACCATTCTCTATTTTGCCATAGATAATTTCCTTTTGCTTGTCAGAATAATTATATGGAACTCCTTGTGACCGGAGATGCAATGGAGGGCTGAGAAGTCTCTTGAAGTTGTTATATAACTTATCAGTGAAAAAACTGGAAGGTCGTTTAGCAATGAGATATCTTTTCTTTAATAGAGAAATAAAGTCCTCTTTGTTCAAAGAATCATTTCCTATGAAGTCAATGTTATATTCTAGAAAAGTCAGATATTTCTCATCATCCTTGTATGGGGTGACAAGCATGTCCTCAAGATATGACTTACTGGCACAGTGGAAATAAACTGCACAGGAAACGATTTTGAAGTTGCGGTAGTCCTTGATTTTAACCTGGAGCAAATCTGAAACATGAAGATCATAAAGATTATTCTTGTACTTTAAGACTTGGTCAATCGGTGATTTAACTACTGAATTGTTAGGGGCATAAACCCATTTTCTTTTTTCATTCAGATGGAAATTGTCCAGGTTCCAATCTTTGACCTCTATTACCATTACACCATAATCCTTCCTCATGATGATTATGTCTGGATGGTCACCATTGAGAAGTGGATTGAAATACACTTCGAATGAATCATCTAGTGTGCGTTCAAGAAAGTTCAGCAAGGCTCGTTCTCCATTTGTGGGTTGAACCTTGAACTGATTGATTTTTTCTATGGTGGGATAAAAGATGGCCACAGTAATTTACTTATTAAATTTCTCTTGCAACATTTTAAGTTGATCCTCCATGGTAATATCTGGGAATGCTTGATTCGGATTTCTCCATTTGATATTATTACGATCAAAGAAGAACATCATAAAGTCAAGTATTCTATTAAAGTCAGATATAGATACATTTGAACTCTTGGGGTGTGCTGCTTTTTCGTTGCGGGCCTTATAAATTTTTGTCCATCCTTGAGCCGAAGAATTCTCAAAACTAAATTTGTAAATCAATACGGTCGAAACCAAGAAGTTTGTATCAAAGAAACGGTTTGTAAATTTGCCATTCTTAATGCAGTAATGCCCATTGTGCATTGATATCTTTGAGTCATACGAAACGCCAGTTTTCGTAATAACTTTTTCTTTCAATATGCGATAGCGTCTGTTGCCATTGTAAAGATATAAGCCAGTGTCTGATGAATCAATGACAGAAGGCAACTTGACATATTCCTCGATTGCTAAAAACAACTGAAGAAATGAGTATGCCTTATATTCGTTTCTATCATCGCTTTTTGCCAATAAATCAAATGCAATGTCGATACTTGAAAGAACTTCTTCAGTTCTTTCACCATATAGAGAAGACTCGCTTATCAACTCTTTGACTTTTTTGATTTTGATATAAACATCTCGCAGATAGGCACGCTCCAAGCATCGGATTATACATTGGGAAAGTTCATTCGCATTGCTTATCGAATAACTATTTGGGAAAGCATATTCAGGCGACTCTTTAATATAGTAGCCATCTGCCCCAGCATCCATTAATGCTTTCATGTTCCAAGCTTTGTTAGAAGCGGTAAACATAATTACCTGGTTGCCCTTATTCTGCTTTTTTATGGTTTCCAATATTCTCATACCAGAGAATTTCGTTGGGTTTAGTGTATCTTCTTCTAAGACTCCATTCATTCTCAAGTCTAGAAAAATCAAGTCATATTTCCCGCTCTCAATGGTATTTTTTGCATCATCTGAAAGACTATCATAATCGGAGACTTGCTCCTGAATGGTCTTGAATTCTGAATTGGGCATCATCTTGCGCAACACATCATCCCAGCCTTTATCTGCTTCATCATCAATAAGAAGTATTTTTTTGCCTTGACCATCAATGGATTTCATCGTTGAGATTTCAGATTCTTGAACGGAATCTGAACAAATAGCATTAATCGTCCTTTCATCTAAAGTTAAAGAATGAATATACTTGAAGTATAAAGATTTACGTGCATTAAGAATCAAAGAGTTGCTAGTTTCGCCGCCTAAAGCAACTCTGTTCAGCACATCTGCCCCCCATTGGTTGGCGATTGAATGTCTTCCTACCGTAGAATTTGGCTTGACTTTTATGAAATCAAGAAAGCCGGGATGATAATCTCTCGGTGTTAGAGGCTTCATTAACTCAACTGCAGTTGGAGTATACAAAGGTGTTTCAAATGATACGCCTTTTGTTTGAAGCAATGACGAGTATGGACTATTTTTAAAGATATCTTGTGTCAAACTAGACATGAAGATGACAGGAGCTAATGCAGCTTTCTTTTTCTCGTGCAACGATAATCTGATTGCCAGTGTGTAAGTCAAACATGCATCTGGAGTCTTTGTGCTGTCAACATCTATAATGATGGCATCGGTATCTAAAGGAATATAGGAAGAAATATTATCAAACATTTCTTTTTCTCCTTTTTCCCCAAGTTGAAATGTATTAAGTGTTTTGAACGTTACATTGCTTAACCCTAACAGCCTTTTCTGTGAAGTCTCATTTCCCAATAAAAGAATATTTTGTTTGGGAGCCGTTGCAGTATATTTAATAGCATGACTAGCCAAAAAGTTTATATATGCTTTGAATCTCCCAATAGAAAACTTCCCATTATTTATGCTCTCGATTAACGTTTCATATGTCAGGCGTGATACATGTTTTGCTTTTTCAAAGAAACGCTCAAGCAAATCTGTATCTACCAAAGATAGAGTTAAAGAGTCATTGTCGTTGACATTACTTAGATTATCAAAAATCTTCTGAAGCAAATAAATGAGTTCTCTCTTTTCGTAATCGCTACCATAGGCAATTAACCTAAGGTCTATGTGACCTGATTCACAATATAAGTCAAGGAACCCTTTCAAATTACGATAGAACTCAGACTTTTTTATGCTTTTAACTACATTAGGATCTGACTGAGACCATTCGCCAATAATTGAATGACCATCACTAAAAACCACATAAGGAATATGATTGGTCTTTATCTTATCCATAACTAATTCCTTTGCCATGCGGCTTCCTGATACAAACTTTCCATCAACACAATCTGCTAATGAATCATGTAACAATACGCAAACAGCATCGGCAAGGAAAGAAAAATCGCTGTTCTCATTCAGTCGTTCCTTATGAACAAGACAATCTTCATATTCCTCATTATCCACGAAAGTCGCACCGTAGATTTCTCTTTGGTTTGACTTGTTGTCGTCTATAAGAATTATTTTGTTCATTATTTCAGTTTTCTATAATATGTTAGAATATGAGTGAATCCTGGAATATCGGCTGCAGGAAGCTCTTCTATCTTTTCTTTTCCAGTATCATCAAGGATGTTCCAACGCAAAACCATATCTCCCCATTTTGACTCGACAGACCAGTTGCAATAACCGCAAAGTGTGTTTTTTATGCTAAAGAAATCACCGCCACCATCATTGAATTTTTTCTGAACTTCATCGAGTGACTTAGTTGAGAAGGAACCATATTGAGTGATTTTTATCACACAGGATTTGTAATCCCCATTAAGTGAACTTTCATATGATATTTTAACTTTTGGCGATTCCTTGAAACGCTTAGACATGTCATCCAAGATGAGTTTAATCCCTTTTTCTAAATAGTTTACATATGTATAAAACTCATCGGCGTTATCAAGGTTTTCTGAAATAATTGAAAGATTAGCATGCTTCTTTTCTTGACGCTTCATAATGGTTTTAAGTTGACTATCCGTATTTTCGCTCAATACCAAACGTACCGTGCTGCGAATATCCATAATGGTCTTCTTTATTGTTTCATTGGACAGGATGTGTATTTGGGGATTTTCTTTTGCCCATTGTTTCCATTCTGCACACACATAGTGTTCTGAGTGATCTTTACCATTACAATCTTTCCAGGTTTTATATTTCCCCACGCCAAAGAGTAAAGTGCGCATAAACGCATATAAACTCGTAGGTATCTTGAGATCTTTAATTGCATTCATGAAAGCTTCTTGCGCTAATTTTATAAGTTGGCTGTATTCCATTTTTGAATCTGGGTCAAAGTCATGCGTCAAAAATTTAAAACCATCTTCATGGTCAAATAATGACAGGAATGCTGCTGTATCCTTAGGGGCGTGGACTTGTTCTTTTAGGGTGGGCTTGTCACCTTTAGGGTTTTTAGCCTTACCTTCTTTGACTAGACTGTCCGTCTTTTCAATTTCTTGTGTTGCAAGAAGAACCAATCGCTTCTTGTCATTAACAGACAAGTTGCGGCTCTTCAGCATTAGCTTTATGAAATCATATTTTTCCATATTTTACAAATCGTCAAATGACCCTTCATCAATTATAGAATCCAATTCTTCCGTATCTTGAGTATCAGATTCATTACCCAGAGAAGGGTTAGGTTTATTCTTTTTGAGATTGTCCATCCGAATTTCTTCTTCGACTGCAGATATATCTTCTGCCGTTGATCCGAAATCCACGTCATCAATAGCTACTGATTTGTTTATGATAGGAATAGAATCCTCTATGTTCATTGAAGCCTTCTTGTTTCTCCCTGCTTTCTTTTTAGCTTTAGGTGTATCGTCACCTTTTAACAGAATGCCGTTTTCGTAGGCTTCAATGGCTGCATCTATCCCGTTTTTCTCCCATATGTTGACAAGTTCAGCTACAGGAATCTCACTCAAATCTATATCAGTTACGGTCGGATCATAGTAAGTCATCATCCAGAAAGGAACTTTACCATTCTTTGCTGTAAGTACCACATATAATCCTGGTTTAGAATTTACAGGAAAGGTATTCTTCACAGGTTCTACATTTGCAATCAAGTCCTCATCAATAACAATCTTATTCTTTACAAGCTGAAATTTTGCCTCATTTGTTATGCTGATGATTATATCTCTATCATTGAGGGAGACCTTCCCACAAAGCTTACCTTCTTTTGAAAGGAAATAGTTGATTTGACTACCAACTATTTCTTCAAACTCAGCTAGGGTGAAAGAACGAAGATAGTCATATTCCTGTTCCACCTCAGCTTTGATAGGGCTTGTCAGTTTGTCATATCTTGCCTGAAGAGCAGCATACACAGGGTCTTTATACCCCTTTACCATCTTAAGATATTGAAGCTTACCATATAATACATTCTCAAGAAGAGGCTCTCCCTTTTTGACGTGTCCCTTTTGCTCCTTGTATTTCGGATAGAATCTCTTGTAAGCATCATTGTAGCCATACTTCTCCCATATATGGAGAATGTTGCGTATTTCTGCCACGTAAGATGAGCTGGTGTTAACCTTATTGCTGATGATTAATCCCGTTACTTCTTGGCGCCTACCAAGCTTTTGTAAACGAGTCTTTTTCTCATTCATTCTAAAGTGTTGCCCTTCGATAATTCGCTTTAGTTCTGGAAGGAATTTGCTTTTTTTCTCATTATAAACATTATGCATAGAGCTGAATGTTATATCATCAGCATAGCGAGTATAATGAAGATTGAAGCGACGGGCAAGTCCACTTAACCGGCGATCAAGGGTATCACAGATTGCATTGGTGATGAGGGGAGATGTGGGTGCTCCTTGAGGTAATATGTACTTAAATGTCCCATCCTCGTTTTTTTCTCTAATACAGCATAATCCTGCCAATATGTTTGCTATTGGTTGTTTGAAATTAAACGGTTTTAGCTGGAATCTCTTCCATACCCTAGGTTGTTCAATACTAGGGAAGAAATTTTCCAAGTCGGTGTTGAACACGTAGTTCTGACCAATATGTCTGATGGCATTGTCTACCACACAACGGCCCTCTACAAACCCCATTGCGTAATCAGAAGGCTGGTAAATTGCCTTCAACATGATATTTACGTAATACAATAGGTGTCCTAGACCTCGTGACGGCGCAGCAATCTTTCTTACACCACCAGTTTTCTTGGGAATAGAGAAATGCCGGTAGCGGCCGCGAACATTGTTTGGATTAGCATAATAAGTTAACTGCTTCATAGAAAAGGAAAATGCATCATCCTTCCCCAACTCATCTTTCACGATGTCGTTGAGAAGAAGCAGCAAATCTTCCTTGCTTTGTAGTTCTGCGGCTCTCTTTATGATTTTGCTCTTTTCCATTTTATATAAGTCTTTATAAGCGAAATGAAAGCCTGAACATATACTCGACTATTAATTTCTTTATTTATGTACACTATACTTACATAACCTACATCAATCACTACTAATGACTAAAATAGTGAAACAATTACAATACTAACATTGTATATCCAAGGCTTTCGCTATGGACACCTGATCGAAACGCCAGGACTGGTCAAATTTATTTCATCAAGTATACGTTTCAGACTTTCAAAGATCGCTTTTTCTTGTTTGCAAAGATAATAATTGTTAGCGAAATCTATATTCGTGATAAGATAAAACTTTTTTCTCGTTCACGTTGCAAAGGTATAAGCATCAAACGAATCCTATGTTCGCAAATTGTCATAACTGTCCTTCATTGCTTTAATCCGGCAGCGGATAGCCTTTTGGATATGCTCGGGCGAGAGAACAATTACATCGGAACCAAAAGAGCAAAGCTCACGAATAAGCTCGTAGTTGAGAATACAATCGATACTATAGAACTTGCCTTTCTTTAGGGAAGGATACATGCTATGCAACTCGGCACTGCCATCTTCTTTGATAACCCTTTGGCTGCCATGGAGAGGCTTTGTGTCGATATAGCCTCTTGCGTCGTCGCTTGCCCAGAAAATGATTTCATCGATGGGTTCATTTTCGTAGTAAGTGATCCCAATGATATCCTCATAACGCTCAGTCAAGTCTTCTGAGCATGCACGGTAGCTGAATCCAGGCAACGGATTGACCTTGATAATACGATCAAGAGCATAGGTCAGTATCTTGCCATCAGAATCGGCTGCTCCAATTACATACCACCGGTTATTATACTGCTTCAGAAAATAAGGATGTAAATCTATTTCCTTCTGTACTTCCTCGCCAAAGGGGCAATATGTCAGATGAACAGCTACCTTATTGGCGATATAAGAGAATAGCCTGCCCAGCAAATTGCTGTTTTTGAGATATGGGTTGTTGCTGAAATAGATGATCTTTTCGTGTTCGTTCACTCCAAGTTTGGATTTGAAATCCTCAAGCCACTCAAAGTTGTCGAGCCCATCAAACTGACCGATGGTCTCAAGCACCTCACACAACAGGCTGCGTTCCTCATTACTCAACTTCTTATTGAAAATGGAGAACGTAGGGTCAGCATAACGGACACAACGCTTTCCGGTCTCGGATTTATAGCGCTCGATTTCTGCAAAAATGGGCTCATTCTCAAGATAGACAATGTCTTTCTCAACGCACCGGCGACCAACACCCTCAAATCCGTCTTTTGCAAGACGCACCTCCAGAATATGCGTTAAGTCTTCAATACTATAATCATGAAACCTGTCCGAGAGTAGCTCGTCCAGGATTAGATATCGGTTGAATGCGTTCTTGTTACTTGGCATATCCTATTAAATGAAGATTTCTAACTATTACTGTCCCGTCACGACCAACCATCATTAATCGTTTATTGTCGTTGGAAAATGATACAGATGCAACGGACCGTGCTCGCATTGTGTCTGCAATACCCATTTCTGACAAATCATGATAGAAAATGATCTCATTTTGAGGGTCCTGGGAACTTCTAATACTAACCAAAGAAGATGGTTGATGCCCCCAGTTTAACCTGATTTTTCCATCCGGTTTCCTGTAACGCAAGTACCCTTGTTGGGAGCAAGCAAAATACTCCCCATCTGGACTAAATGTCAAGAAATTAAAGTGGTTTATACAAGAATTTTCTGATGTTGAGTCGGCATAACCTTTAGGAGAATCCGCAAAGAATGTTATTGGATTACTCGTATATGCAGCGACTGCACCTCTCTTGCTGAAGGCTGCAGTCCATACTGCGTAAGAATCGGTTTCTCTTACAACATCTTGTTTTGTCTCTAAATCGTAGATTAAGAATAATCCACCGTCATTCGAGCCATCGGGATACCTACCAGCTATAGCGACATACTTGGAATCTTTTGAGAACGCAACATAATTCAAGAACCACAACGGATGTCCCAAGGAAATACGTGCTACCTCGGATTTATCATAGACGCGCCTAATTACGGCAATACCTCTAATATCGATAAACATCTTTGTAAACCAATATCGCCCAACACCTAATGTCGTTAATGCCTCAATAATATCTGCTTTAGATCTATTCTCATAAGCCGGCCATTTTTTCTTAAGCTGATTGGCAAAGAAGTCATAATATGTGTTCAATAACTCTTTTCTGTTCTGCTCAATCAGAGCTTTCCTTGAATCATCATCGTTAGATTTGATTTCATAATCTTCTATCATCTGATCATATGCTTCTTTTGAGATTCTTTCATTTGTCAGCAAATTATGGTACTCCGTGTACTTACTTAATTCTTTATCTGCATAGTATTTCCCATCAGGACTAACGAACTGGTACTCAGATAGCAAATCAAAATCAATAGGCTGACCGTCATACGGGTTGATTAGAATGGCTTGACTAGATTCCACAAATCTAATTAATGGACGAATGCCGTTAATGTGATTGATATATGAAAGGTTATCAAAGTCCATTGTTTGTCCACTTGCAAGATCTAACATAGTGAAGATATTCTTGTTCCGATACAGGATCTGTTGACCATTCTCGCTCAAAAGGACATTAATGAACTGATTGGTCTCAAATATATCTTCTAATATTTGCTTGCTTGTAAACCTTTTCCCGTCATATTGCATGAGACATACTCCCTCACTTTCAATGGAAAGACCGTATTGAAGACTTTTTGATAGATACAATGGACAGTTTTCTGCAACAACCCTAAGACCACCTTCATAAATTCGATAGTCACCAACACGAACAAATGCTCTTTGGTTCTTTATGCTGCCTTGATACTCACCCAACATAACACCTCTATTCGTAAAGCATTGTTTGTCTTTTTTGTTCTTGGCAATACCAAACTGCTCAAAAAATGAGAAATCTAGATCTCCTTGATACAACGCAGATTTGTCCCAGAATCCGTTATTGCTTAATACTCGGATCTCATCCTCTCTGTTCTGGAGAACAAATGTTTCTTCAAATCGATATACTTTTGCGTTATTTATATAGCAGATATATTTGGGATAAAAACGTGGCACTACAATTGATTCGTCAGCATTGTAGAATAGGAAATAGTTCTTATTAATGAAAACGTTCCCTTGTTGATTCTTTATCTTATACTCAATTTCTGAGCCTAATGCTCTCAAATGGCATGACTCGTCTTTGCTTGTGTGATTTCCAAACAACCCTTTAGAAGAAGTGATTTCAGTTGTCTTTTCTGTATAGAATAGCTTAACCCCACTGTCACCAGATTTTGCTGTGTCTGACCAATCACAAGGATAAAAATCAAATTCGGAGTAGATACAGCCGATGGTTGCTTCAGATAACTCAAAAGAATCAAAGTCAAATTTTTTGAATTGCTGATATTTTGACCATAAATTTAAGTATGACTTATCGTTTATTCGTGCTATGGTGCCTCGGAACGGGATTGCACCAATTTTTCTGAAATCTTTTGCGTCATAGACAAATAACTTTGAACGCTTATCTGACTTAAGAATAAAGAAATGATTGTGAATAAACGACACAAACTCTTCTGGAGTTTTTGTCACAAGTTTTTGTTCGACATCAGAGCATAGTGTGATGCTGAAGATGGAATCTGATAATTGATAATACAGGGTTTGGCTTTCAGCGTCTATTGAATAATCGTCACACTCTAATCGATGCGTGATTTGTTGTTTATCGAGAGAATAGAGCGCTAATATCTGTTTATCAGAACCATCTTCTTGCTCTTTCCAGCACACAACATCTTTATTGGAATAAACAATATTGTTTATCCAAAGAACTGGGCGCTGCTCTTCCAAGGAATATAAAGTTATTTCTTCCTGATCCTTATTGCTAAGAAACACATAATCTTCGGATATGGATTCAATAGAGTCGGGTGAAATAGCCTCAACATATGCTTCTTCCGTATTTCTATTGTAGAAGTATGTTCTATCATGCATGACGACAAATCCCCAGGGACAGTCATCAAAGATAAAAGCATTCTTGAATTTGTTTCCTCCATATTTATAGCCATCTTCAACAACGAATTCTCTTTGCGTTCCATCATCAAATTTGATAATGAAATCGCCGGCTTGCGGCATCATCAGTTCATATGGTTCATTGGGAGCAACTACACCATCACATATTTGATTACCGGCTATATCATCAACTGAGAAACTTACCGAATTCGCACCTTTGACACGAACTCGAAATTTGGTGTTTAGATATCCTTTGTATGGGTGAATTGAAGCAGTCATAATTGTTTTTATTCTAATTTGGTGTCGCAAATATCTTGCAGAAATGCGAATTCTATGTTCGCAAACTGTGCCGTCACAGAGTACAAACCATTCGTTTTCTCTCTTTTATGGATCTCTACGTCACTGCATCTGTGCGATTACATTTATTCACGGTTTTATTTCGGTACAAAGGTAAACAATAATCTTTACATTGTATGGAGAACTGCAACGTTGCTAATTTTTTATCAACATACGATAATTCTTAGCAACGTTGCAGAGTCTCAATATTAGCTGACCAGATTAATGCTAATCGCCATACCTGTATATTCGTCTAATTCATACACCTTAATTATAAGGTTGTTTTCATTCCTCTCGAATACAAATGGAGTTGGAGTATCGTCATCAGAAGCATAAACACGAGTACCTTTCAAAATGAAATCACCATCTTCTGGGAAATTACCATCTTTAATGCGTACTTGATAATCGTTCTCTGTGTCCCTTATGACCACATCACCTTTGCCAGGGAAAAAGCCAACAGAATACTTATTATAATGAAGTTCTTGCTTCTTGAGTTTTGAACGATCAGTTTTAGGAATGTCGTCAGTCTTAACTTCCTCATTTTTTACTTTCTTTTCTTTTTTCTTATCACTTGGCACCTCTTCTTTGCTAATGTTAATGTAGAAAGTAAAGAGATCTTCCCATTCAGATGACGTGAGTTCTGGGGACACTGCAAGTTTTTCGTCAAAAGACAAATGCAAATCCCTTCTTTTGTCCAAGGCTTCTTTTGTGAAAATTGCCTTTTTTGTCGAATCCTCTTTTTCATATCCCGCTTGGCGTTCTCTACATGCTACCCAACGGATATCCATAGCGCGCTTAAAACTTTCATCGTCGGATTGATTTCTAGCCCATTCGTAATATCGTACGGAATCAATAAATGAATCACGCGATTCAAATCTTTTGCCTAATTCAAGGAAGACAAGTTTAGAAACCACTTTACGCGAGAACGCATTGTAACGTTTGCCGAAGTCAATCACCTTCATGCTTCTTAACGATCTGTTAAGGAAATCTGCAAAATCATCTTCCCTCATTCTTTTGATTGCTTCTATTGCGTCGAAGAGATAAGTTGCTTCCGGGTCAACAAACTTAATTCGCGGCCGTTTCCAGTTCGAGAGGTTTGAATGCCTGGCTTCAATCAATGAAGTCAGAGCTTTTTTATTGAACTCACACCCGATCTTTCCCGCTTCATCGAGAACCTTCAGACTCGCATCAATGGTTTGTGCATCCCGAAGCATAAACGGCAAGAATTTCATGAGCTCTTCTCGGTCTCCCACAGTAATAATGACCGATGTCATCACTCGCTTTTGCACATCGTTAAGATTCTGATCTGGATACTTTCGATACTCTTGAAGTAGTTTTTCTTTCCAATTCTCATCACCTGTACCTTCATAATACTCAATAGTATCAGGATACTTAAGCATATTCAACTTTGCACGGAAAAACTCTTGTGGGCGTTTAGCGTAATCCAATGCCTCCCAAAGTCCAACAGCATTGTCTAGTGCACCAATCTGATAAGCCAGCAATGCAAGCTTCTCAAGATTAAGTTCTATATCACAATCCAACAATTGTTGACGTTTTGATGCAATAACAGGAATATCATGGAGTCCTTCCTTCTTTTTGGCTTGAATATTCTGAAGCATATAATTCAAAACAAACTGCCAAGCGTCAATTGTCGCGTGTTCACCTAGATTGTGTCTCAAAGCAGTCAGCGTGTCATCAATTGCTAGCTTCAAACCCCTTACCGACGGATTTGCGCACATTACGCAAAGTCTAACCTTAATGTTTTGAGATTGGTCCTTTAGCTGAGCGATTTTTGAAATAAGACTTTGATCAGGTGTATGATTCAATTGGATCCAATAATTATCTATAGCTGCTTCATAATCTTCTGCACGTTCAAACCAATTTGCTGCTTGAAGATAATCTTCTTCAAAATAGTATGCTTTTGCCTTGCATCTTGCTTCGTCTTTTTTGTTACCAGCACTCTTGTGAATACATGCAGCTTGTCGCATAAGCTTAGGATCGTGAAGAGCCTCCGCTCTATTCTCCAAGTCATTTTTGTGCTCTTCAGATTTCAAATAGCTAAGATTCTCATCGGTGACATCAACACCTTCAGGCATATAATCAATCCAGCCAAGCAAATTATCAACTGACCAATAGTCTCTTTGGCCATACGGTAGTTGCTTGAACATCTGCTCTTGAAGTTGACTGATTTTAGTGCTAACTTTGGGGTCGTCATGGTTGAACGCGAAAGACCAAAAAGAGTTCTCGTTAAAATCATCAAGAATGTACAAGTTTGAACCAGCACGAGTAACAGCAACATATGCATTACTAATTTGGTACTTTAATTCTATGTCAGAAATCGCATCATTATCGGGATTGCTAAACCAATTCAACAGGTTATTCAAACCTAATGGAGTATACTGACCGTCACAGTTAAAACCATATACAGCAACATTAGGATACTCCAATCCTTTGGCTTGGGTCGGGTTTAAAATCGTGATATCCTGAGGTACACCTTTGTCAAATTCGATTTGATCTTTGAGAGGGGTATTTGCTATGTAATCTTCAACAGATTCACCATCAGCTGCAGGAATTATTAAAATAACCTTTTTTTCTTTCAGTTTGTCGAAGATAAACTTATTTGATGGAGAAACACAATAAATGGAATTACCATCTTCGGAAAAATGAGGAGTTTGAGGCTTTGAGTATTCTCCAAAACGAGAGGCACGAAGTAACTGTACACGATTGGCAAGTTTAACAACTTGTCTTGTTGAACGAAAATTCTCAGAAAGCTCAATAGGATCAGGAATTCCGAGCTCGTTTTTGTACTGCCCTAATCCCGTGGAATTACACAGACTTTCAGTAAAATAGCTACTTAAAGATGCCCAACTGAAGCCTGTTGGATTAAGTGTCTGAAACTCATCACCGGCAAACACAAACGGAAGTTTTTTAATGTCGTTGACATTCTGTAAACTACGATTACTGAATGAAGAAAGTCTTAAAATGAAGTCAATTTCTACACGGGTAAAGTCCTGTGACTCATCACAAAAGACAGCCGAGTAACGATCATCAACAAGATTGTGCTCTAAACAATACCTTACAATATCCTGGTCGTCCCAAGCATCTTCCATTAATGAATACCATTTTTCCCAAACTTCTTCGTAGATAACCTTGAATGTTTCTGGGCTAACTGTTTGGTTCTTTTCACCAATGGTTGCATATTCCTCTGGGGTCATATAATTATTGCCATCCCATCCTTTGATATAAGTACGGATTACATGCCAGCTGATGCTTGGACCATATTTCTTTGCAGCGTTTCGAATCTTGCCATACTTCTTATTCCATTCTGAATTGAAGATGGGGAAAGAAATATACTTATCAACGGGAAATAGTTTAAACGATTCTCCAGCAAGGTTTTCATCGATACATAATCTTAAGAGATCGTTGAACACAAAAAACATATTATCCATTAATGGACTGATATCTTCTTTGTATGAAATGTTGCCTTCTCTCAATTGTTTTGAATAAACATTATTCTTTTCAAAAAGAGTTTTACAAAGGCCCCTCGCATCGGTAATTAAATTCGAACTATACGAGAGATAAACAGGCAGTCTTAACCCATCATCGCATTGTTTGATTGTATTAAGATAACGCAACACAATTTCGGCAAATAAATATTGGAGCATTGTTGATTTGCCACTTCCTGCTCGACCAGTCAAGAATAATGGAAATTGGATATCGCCTGAAACGATTTCCACCTGTTGTTGAGATAGCACCAAATTGCTTCTCTTGTCCTTCTCCATAAGTCGCCATTCGTCTTCATCGCTCAAAAAGTCATACGGATAGCCACGTTGAAAGTTTTCAGGACATTTTTTGTAATTGCCGTTGCTGTCTTTTATATATTTATCGTAGTCTTTATCATCTTGGCGTTCCAATATTTTGTCTAGCACCCAATCATCATTAATATGATATGCTAAAATTGCAATCTTTTTGAATTCAATGACATACCAACCGTTTTCGCTATAAAGGTTATTCTCTATATACTCTTTTATAGTTGAAGCAGCGTTTGAGTAGTCATTAAACCCCTCTTCTTGAACATCCTTAATCCAGTTTTTAGTTTCATAAATCGTCACATCAAAAAGCTCATGGTTGATGTTAAGTTGCGTTGATAAGAAGTTGAGTTCAGAGAGATTTAAACTTGGTTTCTCTTCTTCTGTTACTACGGGTTCCGTTAGAACGCTATTAATGAAATCTTCAATCTCAAGTTCCTCTATAGCACTATAGTTATGACTATCAACCCATGATTTTCGTTTTGACTTGTTTATCTGATCTCTATATTCATCATGCAGATAAACATGCCTTAGAACAAAGACTTGTAAATCATCTTTTGCCACCATGAACCAACAGAATGTTGGGCGACTATGCTTCTGGATTCTTTTCAAATAAATGCCATTACCAATTGACTCTAGATTCTCGTCTTTAGTTGACATCGTGATTCGTTCTAGTCTTTCTAAGACATCAGCACCAAAGTTTTCTTTATCAACCTTGGTTTGCTGCTCTTTAGTAATAAAATATCGATACCTCATGATAATGTTTTTTTGATGTAAATAAATATTTTGTAGCAAAATTATATAAAAATGAACCGCCAGGCGTCAAAATGGCAACGTTGCGGTAAACATTTGTGCTTTTTTGCCATTTCGTCGGCAACGTTGAAGACAAGTGTCACATAGTGCTGTTTGTTATCAAAATGTCCTGATATTCACTTGAGCAGTCAAGACTATGCTGACGAATAAATACCTTTGAGCTATCTAATCTAATTATGTACTTATTGCCGTTGCGCTGGGGTTTGTACTGCTCTGCATACGTCAAGTCTGGCACGCCATGGCTTATTTTATTCTTGATGTGGGAAATGACAGATTTTACTCCTTTGTCTACACCGACGGGCAAACCAATAGGTTTCTTACTGTAGCTTCTTTTTGCTATCGTAAGAAAAACATCATATTCTTTTGGTGTTAGATCAATTGTTTTTTCGTATCCACCATCAAATTGGAAAGCAATTTGATACCGTCCATTTTTTATGTTCTGTCCAAGAAATACTAAATTGGGAGCTACTGGGGGCGGTGCAATGAGGAAATCAAATAAGGCTTTGTAAAAGCCAAAATATTTGAATTGTCCACTACCGCCATATGAAATGGTTTGTCTTATGCTGACTCGGCTTTGATAATAACCCAATAACCCTTCGACTAAAGTCAAGATGTCAGTTGTAATGGGGATGCACAAGAATTCAGTATAATACTGCACTGGCCCAGCTGCAGAACAATACGGCACAACGGATGTACCAATATTAATTAATAACGAAGGCGCTATATTATGTGGCGTTTGTACTTGAAGTCTCTCGTATAACACATTGCGAAAGAATTCAACGGTCGTCATTTTGCAAAGTCGCTCATATACGCTGTTAATGAATTTCTGCTCAAGATTTGGTGCCATATAACTGATGACATCAAGAACATATTCTTTGCGCATATTCTGGAACTCAGACACCATCTTGGGGATATAGATGAAGTTGAATCCACTAAGCCGAGAGAGTGTAACCAATAATCTGAAATTACGTTCAAGCTGCTCATTCATTTCTTTGTCATATGAACTTTCAATATATACCATATACTGATCGTTCAAAGTGGCTTCACCGGTTGCACAGGACACGAGATATGGTTTGGGCAAAGTACGTCCTTCGGAATCCTTTTTATTATCTTCTAGAAGACAATATCTCAAAGCTATTAACAAAAGAGCTTCACGGGGAACGCAGACGTTATCGCTTTGAGCTATTCCATAGATTCTTTTCATAAATTCTTTGCGATCCTTCTGTGGCAACTCTCTGAGAACAGGGACAGCATCTGAAAACTTGATGTTCCGAGCTGCCTCCATGTCTTGATGCGTCAAGGAATAGTCAACCATAAGACGCTTCATGTCCTGTATCTCGGTTTCCTCAATAATATTATCAGCCTTAATCATGTCGCTGATAACTCGAGAAATCGCTATTCTTTGTTCTTTTGTCATAATAAGTGGAGTTATTATGTTTAGCCTTTACCAACGTTTTACGACCACAAATATAATTATTTATTTGATACGGAGAGAATGCTCATGTGAATAAATTGTTGTATGAAAATATCGATTATGATATGTGAGCTGATGGAATAAAAAAGAAAACGGCCTGGCCGTTTTCTATAATGATTGTTTAAACACCCCTATCTATGGTAAGATTCTTAGAGGCCTCAATAAGTTTTAGTTTGGTTAATAACTCGGATGTACTTGGCGTTGGGGTATTTCTTCCGCGCCTTATAGTGAATGTACATCCGGCTCTTGCTCATACTCTCGATTGTGATTGTCTTGCCATCCACCTCTACTTCATAAGTGTAGATTGTGGGGAGAGGCATTTTTGTGGTAGTGTTTCCAGCCCACCATTCAATCAGTAATTCTTTAATAGTCTTAATCATTTCAGTTGGTATCGGTTTATGAGGATTGAGACCTGCTTGGCGGCGAACTTGCCCCCTCTGCTGGTCGTGAAACCCTCGTTGTTTAATATTCTAGCCATCTCGCTCAGGTTATTGGTTTCTCGCACCAAGATCTTCAGCATGGCTACGGCGCGTTTGTTGTTGGCATTGTTGGCTGCTTTCTCCTGGTTCGTCTGTCTACTGTTCGTGATGGCTTTCTCTAGATTGCCCGTCAAGTTCTCCGGTTTACCAAGTTGACATCCTTGTTCCTTTTTCACTTGTAGGGCTGCTCTGGTACGCTGACGGATTAATCCAGCCTCATATTCTGATATTGCTGCTATTATCGTCAGTACCAGTCTGTTTGCTCTTGGGAAGTCACAGAATACGATTTCTATGCCCGAATCCAAAAGCTGGCTCGTAAAGGTCACGTTTCTTGATAGTCGATCCATCTTGGCGACGATCAATGTGGCCTTCATCTTCTTGCAGAGCTCCAATGCCTCGTGTAGTTTGGGACGCTGTGTTTTTCGTCCGCTCTCAATTTCCACGAATTCAGCTATCGGTTCTTCTCCGCTAAGATAGTTTCTGATAATTTCTTGTTGTGCTTGTAATCCCAATCCTGACACACCTTGCCGTTGTGTCGAGACTCTGAGATAAGCTACATATGCATTATTATCCATTGTTTGAAATATATTAAACCCTCGTTTAGTATTGTTCAAGAATAGTGGGACCCTCCGGAATTGCCCTGAAAATCCCACTTTCTCTCATTTTTCGGTTTCTGTGATAAATCACTTTCTCTTGTTCTTGTTGATTTCACTGATGAGCCTTCGGTTGAGAGCGTTGAGTGCTTTATACAACCGATCATAGCTCTTTTCATACTTAGTGCCTTGAAGTCTTAGTCCAGCACTTACGAGATCATTACCGGCATTGTAGATATCCTTTTGTGCCAGTCGTAATTCTCTCAGTCGGTCTTCTTCTGTAAAAATCATAATGCGTTCAGTTTAAATAAGTGTTGTTTACTACGGTCTTGTAATAGCTTCCGGGGCCAGGTATTCTCACTTTCTTGAAAACCATCTTCCACCATTCGCTTTTTAGGTTGGGTTTCTCGTTCATCAGCATCTCAACGATAGCCGGATGAATGGGAAATGTGTACTGGAGCGCCCTTTTCTTGCTTCCGTCGCTAAGGCTGTTCCAATACTTCAATGTCATTTTCTTTGTTTTCTGTGCCATTGTTGTTTTTGATTTATGAAGAAGGCCCCCACATGTTAGTTTTGTGAGAGCCTTCGTTCGGTTAATACTATTTCCGCCTCAATCAGATAAAGGGGACGGGTTGCTTACTTATGATTTCCGCTACCGCCTTTGAACCTTCCCATGATGCCCGGTTTCTAAGGTCGATGTAACGGTTCTTCTCGTCCGCCATCCATAAGATTGTCTCTTTGATCAGGCGGAAAAGGTTCTGTTGTAAGGTGGGATGCATGAAACGGATTGACTCGGTAAACTTCTTGTAATCAAAGCCATAATCATTCAATGCTTCCTCGAGTTGCTTAGCAGCTTTATATTCACGGCTGTTTTCTAATTCTGCTTGTGTCATTTCGTTTGGATTTTACGTACTTGCTGTCAATCTCAATCAATTGCTCAAGTACAAGTTCACTATTAAACAATACAGATCTGCCTATACGGATTACTGCTGGTGACTGGATATCTTTTCTTGCTACCATTCTACACGCAGTTGGGACTGAACACTGCAGAAAATCAGCTAATGCTTTATAACCACGAAGCAGGTTCGTTGTTTTCTGCGGTACAATATCAGGAGTTTCGACAGATTTGATAGCTGCAGTGACGATTTGATAAATATCCTCGCCAGTCAAATCAACACCTCGTTTCTCCAGCAATTCTTTCGGTAATTGGATTTCATCAATAATGTCTTGCATAATATTCTTCCTCTTTTCTCCAGAAATCCAGGTCTGCTTTTACCATCTCATAAGTGGATTTCAGCTCTGTCCTGTCGAGTCTGGGATTATGTTGTTGGTATGCTGCTTCTACCTCTCCAAATGTCAAATCTGGGTAAGTCTGAAGTAACTCATATAACTCATCATAATATTCATAGAAGTAATCGTCGAACCCATAGAATCCACCCATCTTGTAATCATACTCGTGGGGATAAGTTTTGGTACAGTCTTCGATGATATGCTCGACGAATGACAAGCAATTAAGAAGGTCTCGTTTTACAGTAAATTCATGATCGCTGTGGGGGTCATAATAGCCACAACTCATATTTACGGCACTGACAGCAAGACCATTCTCTTTAAGGGTAAGCACATCAGTCATCATCCCTTCCTCAAGATGATAACCGAATTGCTCATGTCCGGTAGCCTCGATGAATTCCTTTGAAGCTATTTCAGTGGAGCAGATGGAAGCTATAAGGTCATTATTTCCTCGCCGGTCACACTGAATCACAAATCTCACGTCCTTGAAGAAATCCATATTGGCCTTAGAACTTCCAACACATCCGACTTCTTCTCCAACGAAAAACGCTACTTTCAAAACATCATATTTCAAAATAGACTTTAGGCAGACCCATACACCGTTTTTGTCATCAGCTCCAAGTCCTTCAAGTCGTTTATTCTTGGGACTATAGCCGAAAATGATGTCCTTGGTTTCTATCGCCTGAAAATCTCGTGAATGAATACTCTGCACCTGATCAATATGGCTCACGATGCACGGGTAGGTATCAGAAACACCCTTCGTTACATAGATGTTTCCAATTTCTCGGTCAATATCAACTCTTGCTCCTGGGATATTGGTCTTAATCCACCAGAGCAGAAATTTGATCATCTTCTGTTCCTTTCCACTCTTGCTGTGAATGGAATAAAGCTTTTTCAATAATTTCATATCTCACTAAGCTTCAATAAGAGCCTCTTCCTCGACTTCAATATCAAGGGGAAGTATGGTTTTTTGATTAATTTCGTCATAGAGCTCATCTCCGATCTTGAACAAAATCTCACAGTTGATATATAATTCAACCATTTCGATGTTCACGGTCTTAGTCTCATACATGCCCAGTTCTTCATTCCAGGCGTTGTAGGTGGTAAGGATATCGTCTTGCTCATAGAACTTCTGATCGAAATCGCAATAATGCCAGTTGTCCTTTTTGTATTGGAGTTCGGCATTCTCACGGCACTTCTGACAGCAATAATGTTCGCCGGTCAACTCGCTGTAGAAAAGTTCATCAGCATAATACTCCGGCGAAAGCATAGTACCTCCACACTCGGGACACTCATCAAGATCATCCTCGCTGTGGTAGTAATTGTCGTTCCAATACGTGAAATCTTCCATGCAGTCCGAATCACAGGTAATTTCACTGCCGTGATAGAAAACATCACAGATTTCATACGCGTCTCTATCTTGGTACTCTGCATAGTACATCTCCTCGTCATCGTCCTCAAGCTGCCCATTGGTAGTGTCCAGGTTATACGAGTAATCCACATCGGTATAGTTATATGCGATATTGGAATTGAGATTGTAATACTTAAAAGAATCTTGATAACTGAGCTTATCGCCCCAGTCCAGATTACATTCAATACGGAACTTCTTATGTGAAAGTGAATTTCCTTCGGTATCCACAAAGCCTCTTGAATTTCCACAGTCGGCCCCTACGATTTTATAGCCATCGATTTCTCCGGCTTTAATGAGGGCATCTACCAAAGCTCTCTTCAAAATATCCGATTGATCTTTAGCGTATTGCCTCTCAGCTAAACGCCATACTTTATCCTCTTCGTCGAGTACCTCAGTAAAGATAACACAACGAGCCAAAATGATACCGTCTTCATCCACGAGTCTAGCAGCTTTAGCTTTCACGCTGTCTCGATAGAAAGAATGAAAACCTCGGTCAATCATACAGCTATTAAAACCGCTCGAACATGCTTCACCACTGTAAATCTCAGCAAAGTCATGATCCACAATCAAAGTGAAATTGGGTAAGGTACCGGCAATGTAAACCTGCCAGTCTTGAGAAAATTCCTCACACAGCCAAGTCTTAACCTGTTGTGGAAGTGCTTGGCCAATGTTAGTTTCGTCGATGAGCTTGGAATAGAATCGTCCAGCTCTCATCTTGAAAACTCCGTCATTGTTGTCGTGGTTGATATAGCGAACGAATGCTATTGAACCATCTTCAGGCACTCCTCGGTAAGAATCGGTTTCATAGGTGTCCGAGTGGAAAGTGGTTCCGTTCAAAACTACAGTATACTCGAGGCCCTGATGAACCCCGGCATCTGCAATCATCTTCGTTAACGTGGTCTTCATCTCAGCCATACTCTTAATAGCGAGCAATGACCAGTCATCACGTTCCCTGCAGTAAGCCCATACAGTTTTACTCTTCAAAAGGGCAAGCAGGATCTTGTTTCTACGGCTCTTAACGCCGTTTCCGTGCTCTTGAATCCCGAATAGTTCCTGGAATTCCTGAGCGTTCTTAAAACTTTGAATCTTGTTCATTTTTCTTGTTCTTTAAATTGTTGTTTGGTAAGTTGTTAAATGAAAAAAGGAGGACTCACGTGTAATTGTGAATCCTCCTCGGAATCAAGGCTAATACGGCTGATTAACTGATGAACCAGCTATACCCGGAATCTTCGTCTCGCAGCCCTTCAGCTATGCCGAGACTCGTTGTAAGTGCATTGGCTTGTCTTGAAAGAAATGTGTCGATATAACTTCCCTTGCAGGCCCCTGTCAAAAGGTTGTAGAAATTCCACATACTGAGTTCGCCGCCCCCGTTCACCTTGAAGTTGGGATCGCGGTAATATTGGCGGGCTACACTGTTCACCATGGAATCGGTAATCAGCATTTCAGGTATTCCCCTCTGAATCCTTTGGGGCAGGTAGTTATACAGACGCATTTTACCCAAGATAAGGGCAAATTGAGTCTCTGACAGGTAAAGGTCTCCCAGCGATTGAAGCAGGTAGATGTGTTTAGCCATGTCGTAGGTATCGAGCAGCCTGAGGGTATGTTGGTAGATTTCCCCCGGTGATAATGCCCGAATCTCATCTTTATAGCCGTCTGTCCAAATACATTGGTTGCAGCAGACGGTATTCTGGAAGCCGACAGCAATAGAAAATTTCTGTGCCGTCAGTTTTCCATTCAGGTTGTCACGTCCGTAGGATTTGACTCCCACGATGGACAGTTGCAGCCTATTGCCGTTAACGTCCTGATAGATGGTGGGAACGTTGATGCAAAAGGCCATTCGTTCATAGTACTGGGTCATTTCGTGAGGCAGCAGTTCCGAGCTTTTCTTATTAATGGCTTCGGGAATTCTGCCTCGGATGATATGACTTGCTCTAATTTGGGGCTCGTCGATCTGCTCTGACCTGTAAAAGTCTCTGAGCGCTTGATAGGTTGCCCCGATAAACTGTGAGTGTGAAATTACCGCCTCGTTGTCCTTGGCGAAATTAGGTATCACACAGTCATTCTGAAGGCTCTCCAATGTTATGGGTATGGAGTTAGCCTCAATGAATGGGGAGCGGGTATCTTCGGTAATGATTTCAGCGTCGATAATGGTCTCCCCGATAGTTGTTGTTTGCTCCGTCTCGACTACCATTGGGAGGTAGGTTGTTGGCGGAATGATTGTTGTTTGTTCCATTTGTTCTGTTGTTAGTTAAATGGTTAATTACTTTGGTGGACCACGGAGCTTTTCCATGATCTTCACCAGTTTCTTTGAATTCTTAAGTAGCGTAGCGATTGTCTCGCATACGATTACAATACCGTCAATGGCATCGCTGGTCTTCGATTTCTTCTTTACAGCTACACACCTGACGGTTCATCTTGTTTCTTCTCTTCTTCTTTCTTGTCTTTGTTATCACCCCAGTTCTTGATCTTCTCTGCAATGTCCAGTAATGCAGATACACCGAATAGGGCCATGACGATTTTTGGTAAATTGTTCATTTCTCTCTCTCTCTGTTTTGTCTGTTTGTTGTTAAATGTTAGTAAATAAATGTTGTCTAATTCTCTCATATATAAGGGTTTTTCGGGAGAATTGGATGGGGCGGAAAAGACAATAAACGAGGAGGAAAATGGGCTTTTGGGATAGAAATGGAGAAGTTTTGAGATTGATTAAAAAACTGATGATGGAGATACCGTAGTTAAATATTGTTAAATCGAATATAATCAGTTTATTTTCAATAGATAACAGGGTTGGTTCTAGGGCCGAAAAATGGCATTTTAGGTTCATTTTTGCCGTTTTCGTTTTTTTCTTAACATTCGTTTATCGTACTATGTATATATAAGCGCGACTCAAAAACGCTTAATGCAGTCAACTTTAATAATCAAAAATTCTCAAAAAATGAACGAAGTAATCATCAACAATCGAGCGGAGATGCGACGGGTGGAAATGGCAGCAGGTCTGGAAAAACAAATCGAACGGCAAGCATGGATGACCGTCTCACGAAAACGCCCCCTAACAGCGACCCACCTGGAAAAGTACGAGCAACAGCTCCTCTGGGACGAGGTATCCCGAAACAACGAAATCCAATGGACCATAGAGATGGCCCTGCGATGGAAAGACAAACTGAACTGGAACCTATTCTCAAGATGCGCCCACGGCCAGGCGGTAACGGCCGAAGGAATCGAAGCACTCGCCCCCCTGTGGGACTGGAAAGCCCTCACCGCGAACCCCAACGTGAGAATGACCAACGAACTTGTCCGCAAGTACATCGCCAAATGGGACTGGAGCGCAATGGCGTGGCGCTCATGGGAAGACTACGACGCCCGTGAATTCTACTCCCAATTCTTCGAGCGGGTCCCCCTCAACGGATTCAGCGGATCAAAACTGGAGTTTGCCCTCCACCAACAAGAAGTGGAACGCCTGTGGAAAGAGATGAACGAGCAATGAAGCAGCGGATACTCGAAAACCTGACAACGACTGAACGCCTGACCCTGCTGGAGCAGATATTCGCTCCCGGGGCGGGTGCCCGTCTTGAACAATCCTCATGCCGGTTGAGCGATATGGAATGGATGTTCGATTTTAACGTAGTGAATCTGGTCGAGTGCAGATACACATACGACAACGCCAATGATCTCTTCGGAGAATTGAGAAACATGTTGATGCCTATCCAGGGAATACACCCCAACTACGGGCTTCTGTGTTTCATCCACATCATCATGTCAGATGGTAATAGTGACAACGAGGCATTCAGCAGGGAGATTCTGAGGTTTATTGACGATTGCAAGTCCTTGGATATGGTATTTGACCATTTCTTTAGCACTAGCAGTTACAAGGAAGTCATCACACTTCGGGTAGTCTTTGTCGATGATGAGAAACAAGAAAACATACGTGATTGGGTAACTAAGGATAGTAGAATATAGATCCAATTCACAGAGAAACAATCAATAAAATAACGTGTAACTATGAACGAAAAAGAAAAAAACGATTTAAAAGAGATCCTGAAAGGGATTATAGATGACATTGTAGTTGATGCATTCAGTCGTATTAACTATGCCTACCAGTATCATCGCGAGGGAGTAATAAATGAGGATTCAGCACCTAAAGCGGGAGAGACTAAAACGAGAATAGTTTTTCCCCACTTTAGCAATGGTGATACACGAATAAGTGAGCAAGAGCTTCGGTTTGCTTTTGTTGAGGCTTTTAATGCTTCGCAAGCCGTTAAGGACAATAATTTGTTTTATTCGGTTGAAACACCGACAAGACTAAAGTATAAAGACTTTTCATCAGCCCCCAAACAAGATAACGGAGGTCGTAGTGGAGAATTTGATATGGTCATCTTTAACGAAAAACAAGAGAGAGTTTGCCTGATTGAGTTTAAAGCTAACAATGCAGATGCAACAGAACACAAGAAGGACTTACTAAAGTTGAATGAAGAGGGAGATGGCATACTCACATATTTCATTGAGGTACTTAAATCATATACAGCTGGAGATGAAGAAACAAAAACCATCGGCTCATTAAAGAGAAAGATCAAGCTAAACAATAAAGAAGGCAAAACACTAATAAGATGCTATGCCTTAGAGGGTAACCGCAGGAGTAACAATAAGAAAGGTGAAGATATAAGTCATCTTTTGGAGTGACATTCACATCGTGTTAAAGGCAAATGTGAAAGAGCGAGAAGGATATTTGCAAATCATAGATAGAAACCGTATTTTTGCAGATAATTATTAACGTAATAGTAATTGAAATATGGGAATCATTATCAAGAAAACGATTACAATCAAAGATGAAAATGATTGGTTTAGAGTTGCTCCACCAAAAGGGAAGGAGAAACAATGGAAAGATGGCTATAGTGCTAAAGAATTTGCGAAGTTCGTATCATATGGCGATTTCAAAGAACTTGTTCAATCAGTTTTAAATGAGATTTCTATAAAAACACGAGCAGATTTTATTGGTGAGCCAGAGGTCGAAACCAAACTTCCCCAAAGAGGAGAAGGCAGAAATCATGACTTGCTTCTGTATAATAAAGATGTTGTTATTGGCATCGAGGCTAAAGTAAACGAGCCTTTTGGTGATAATAGTATTCATGAAGAGTATAACAATCCCAAAACGAGTAATAACAAAAAAGAGCGAATAGAAAAGTTGCTGGAAATGATTGTTCCAGGAAAAAGCATTGAAGATTTAGAAATCAAAAATTTGCAATACCAATTATTCACCGCTACGGCTGGAACGCTATTAGAGGCTTACGATAAAGGCAATGACAAATGTGTGTTTCTAGTCTTGACGTTCCATGAAAAAGAACATGAAGCAAATCCTGATAACAAAGAAGCATTCAAAAAGTTTGTGAATGTTGTATGTGATGAGGGGCAGAACAGTCAAGTTTTTAGAGTCAAGAGAGATGATGACACTGAGGGCAAAGATATCACATGCTGGTTTATAGAGCGAGATATAGCATTTACGCCTCAAACATTTAAGATTGACTAAAGATGATGGAGAAACCTAACGAGAATGAGCCTCCAGTACATGATAGATGGAGGGCAGATGCAGCAACTCTTGTTAAGGAGGATACTGGTGTTGATGCCGTTATTCTGGTAAATCACGGGTACAAAGAACAAAAACCAAAAGTAATGGCATGGTTTGATGATATTGGGGTTTTCGTGTCAATATCTGATAAACCTGAGATAATCGATTCGCTCCAGGTAGATGTTTCGATGAGCGAAGTAATGGAGTGGGTTAAACTGAATAAGAACCTGCTCTTGGAATATTGGAATGATGATCTCTACCCAACGTCAAAAATGCTGAAAGAAATAAAGAAACTCTAATATAGGATGTTCTTGTTTTGTAGCTATTTTTTCTATATATTTGCAGGACAGACAACAACACAATCTCAATTAATGATTATGGACAAGTCAAGTTTTTTCAAACCCTATAGAGGAGAGAAGTATGAAACTGGTATCAACGGCAAGAAAATACTGGTAGTTGGTGCAAGTTTTTACTGTACTGACAAATCCTGCAAATTCTTTACTAAGTGTACTGATGTAATCAAAAAGGATTCTAGTAAATATGATGATATTTGCCCTGATTATGTCAATAGTAGGCTGTCAGAACTACCAGAGGACACTATAGGTGAAGGATACAAAACTTACAAGGTTTTTGCCAATTTCATCAGTCAATATGTAGACGGTTGCAACTGTGATGATGTATGGAATCACCTCGCATTCACTAATTATGTTCAATTTATACTCCCAACAAAAAACACATATAAAAGCTATTTAAGTGAGAGAGATTTCAACGCTTTTATCGAAGTACTGACAGAACTGAAACCTGATATAGTCATTAGTTGGGGTGTTGTATGTTTAGATGATATAAGAACGAATAATCCATATGTGTTTGATAAAGAAGAATTGGTAAAAAGTGACCATTACATCAGCCATATGAGAATACCAGGAGTAGATCATGATATAACCCTTGTAAGCGGTTATCATCCTGGATCAATTGGATATTGGTATGGTGATCTTGATAAACTGTCGAAATATTTTCAACAAGCTTTAGAAGAATGACTTTTACCTAAAGGTTTTCTCTTCACTAACTACAATCCGTTCAAGAACCTGATCGATTCCTCATTATATTCGGAATCTCCTCAGAACCTTTTCACTATACTTTTACCCTCATCCACTTGACGCCCCTCTCTCGCTTTAGGCTTCGAGGGCCTGTGAATGTCGGCTAAAAGGCTTACGCACTTGTTAGAAAGAAGAGAGGAACAGGTTCGCTTCGCTCACCCAAGCCGTAAGGAGAGAATACGTGCTGTCGCTCCGCTCCGTCCCTCGCCTGGCCCTGTCTCTTCTCTCTTTACGGATGGAGTGCGTCCTCAAGACGCACTGTTCCTTTCTTCCTTTCCTTTTCTATCCCTTTTACCCTTATTTCACCCTAAAAGTGTCCTCTTTTTTTTAGAAAATTTGCATAGGTCTTAAACAAACAAAAAAAAAATGGACACCTCTAACATAAGGACAACAACACTACCAATCCCTCCCGCTTGTTGAAATGTCCATTATTTTTGATAGTTAAGGAAAAGTATTCGGGACAAAGGTTAATTTAACTTTATAAAAGTTGCTGCGTCCCAATAGAATTCATGCAGTCCTGAAAATAAAATTTGATTTCGGTTTTGAATTTTTTCATTTTCTAACTATATTAAGGGTGTGAAAACCATTCTTAAATAGTACGATTATGAGATTACAGATGCCAGATCTTCCTTGTTTTAAGCCGCGTGCTAAAGTCGGCGACGTTGTGTATTACATTTCGCCGAATAATCGATTTGCTGTTAAGCGAGCGACTATTGTTGAGATTAAACGCTCGGGCAGCGAGTACCGTCAAGTGATGAGTAATGAAGACATTGTTGTCAAAGATGCCCATTCGATTAATGATAACACGACATTTGCCACCCGTGATGATGCAGTACAGCACATATTAGCCGATCTTGTCGAGACCATCAATAACCTTAAGATCCGCATTGCCTCGTTGCAGCACGAATTAGACGTGAAAGAACTTGAACTTTCAACTGTGAGAAAGCAGTATCCTGATGTGCCCACAGAGCGTCCACAACCCTTCAGATGCTCAATAGACGAAGAAGATACTCACAATGAGACTCAATGAAAAAAAGTTGCTCGAGATTTTGAATTTTTTCCCTTTTGTGAATATATTATGTGTGTGAAGAAACAACAAGTTGAATTTTAAAATCATTATGCTCATGACAATTTCCATCAAAATGAACAATCCTTATCTGATTAATCAGATTCGCAACTATTTCTACAACAAGCATGTGCAGACCATGTTGTGTAACAATGAAACTGAATTGACTCTCTTCAATCTCGACCGATCAGAAGCCGACTTCTTAATGACAGCCTTTACTAAACATTTCCACCTGAACCCTGCTATGCAGCATCCCCTTGCTGCATAAGCATTCCATTAATGAATTGAAAATGAAAACGATTGTCTATTTACACGGCTATGCTTCAAGTAGCCAAAGCGGAACCGCTAAATACCTTGCCAAAAAGATGAAGGAATGCAACGTAATTGCTCCCGACATCCCGATTGATCCAGTGGAGGCCCTGCCTTTCATCAAGAATTACTGCGCCCAAAACCATACAGACCTCATTATCGGTACCAGCATGGGAGGCATGTACGCAATGCAATTGACTGATTATCCCCGCATATGCGTCAACCCGGCGCTACACATGTCATGGCTCTCTGATGTCCTGATGGTGGGTACCTTTGAACGCTTCCAGCCGACAGCAGATGGCAGGACCCTCTTCACCATCACCGAAGAAGTGATTCAACATTTCCAGGAAATGGAGCAACACATGTTTGACGACATCAACAGTGAAAACCAGTCCTTGTGCTGGGGCTTCTTTGCCGACGGTGACACGCTCGTCAACTGTAAGGAGGAATTTGCCCAGCATTTCACTCAGGTTGCTGATTTCCACGGTGAACATCGGATGAACAACGCTGTCATTCGCGATGTTATCATTCCAGCAGCCAAAAGAATCCTTAAGGAGTAATCAACCGGGTAACCGCTGCTGGTGTCATGGCTCATATTGCTGGCACCAGTAGTGGAACCGCAGCAGAAGAATGATTGCCGCGGTGCAAAACAATTTGTTCCATACCGAGATGTTACCAACAATCGCAGGCGTCCAACACACAGCTATCATCAGCACGCCTGCCACAACATGAATCGTTACCATAAAAATCTTGTCTTTGTTCATAGTCTTAATAATCATTAGTTCCTAATTTTGGCCATAAAATGTAAACGAGCCTCCAAAAAATTAAAACGGAAACCGATAATTCACCAAGTTTTTTTCGAAACAAAATGTTGTACATTTTACGTGAAATAGTTATTTTTGCCAAACATTAAGTGTTTTTGTTTTTTAGCAGCGCTTATTGAGCGAATCTATAGCAGAAAGTCCATGACAATTCATTGATGGGCATGTCCCTATGAATTCAAATCAAAAAGTACTGAGAAATTTAAATTTACGATATGGCTAATGACAATTTAACATTACTAGAAATACAAGATTTAATCATTAAATTCAATCTTGATGAGTCAATTAATGACTTGAAAAAGTATTATGCAACTCCTACAACGTGGGAAATAATGAAACAATCAAGAAGAGAAACTACCCATACACAGTTTTTAGCTTGGTTTTTTAACAATAATGATTTTAATGCTGATCTCAATGCTGGCCCTATCAAGAGATTTATAGTTTTATTATTAAAATGGGCAAACCGACAGAAAGGGGCTGAATTCAATAGTGAACTTGCAGATAGCATCTATCAGCAGGATTTCTCTATTATTTCCCATAAAGTAGTTCCAGAGTATAGTATTAAAGTTGAGCAGAAGTCAAATAATGGACCGGCTTATGGCGAAGGTAACATTGACATTTTTTTTACAGTTTTAGCAAATATTTTTGGCACCAAAAGAACAATTCATATAGTTGTAGAGAACAAAATTGGTGCACCTGAAACAACTAAATGTTTCGATAAAAATGGAAAATTATTAAAAAAACCGACTAAAGAGGAAACCAACACTACATTATATCAAACAAATGCCTATTATCAGTATATTGCTACTAAATATAATAGTGATATTAATCTTTTCGTATATCTTAAACCGACAGAATGCAGTCTTGATGATTTAGAAGAGGCTGAATGTAATGAAAAAAAATTTATACAGATAAACTATCAGGAACTATTGGATTATGTCATTCAACCTGTTTCTGAACAAATAGATATTTCTACAGATAATGCATATCGATTAAAGGACTACATCAAGGCTCTCGGAAAGCCTTCGGAGACAGATGATAACGAAACAGATAATAAAGACAATTCAAATAAAAAAATTACAATTATGGCAATGGAGCAAAAAGAAAAAGAACTATTAAAACAATTCTTTCATAACAATGAGGACTTAATTCGTGCGGCAATTAACGCATTAGGGGACAGTGAACTATCTGCAAGCATGGCTAAAATGCCCAAAAGTCGTGTTAGAAGGTCTTATACCATAAATAATAGTACGGAAGAATATTCGATGTATGGTGTAATAGAAAAGTTTGTAGAAAAACGGCTTAAAGATGGCAAAACGATTGACGAAATTAACACAGAAATCAATAACTATATTGGTGGGAATAGGGTCAATATCAGTGATAACATAAGTACACCTGTTTGTAGAGAGACATATAAAGATGGAACGCATCATTATGGTGAAATTACGGTAAACGGTACTAAAATTAGATATACAAAAGAATGGGGAGGAGATGAAAATGGTAACTTCACGAAATTCAAAAATGCGGTTAATGCTAAAAAATACCCTAATTTCCAAATAAATGAAATCCAATAAAAGAAAGTATGCCAAAATCTATTAATGTGGTTCAATTTACTCATCCTGGCGGTGAACATACTCTTAGTAGGGTTGAGAATAAAGCAGGTAATAATATCAAGGTATGGAATTATGATGGTCATAAACGAAAGTTTATGAGGGCTATCGGCACATGCCTTGATGATAAAGGTCAATTGTTAAAAGACCAAGACCTTTTGTTTTGGGGTGAATGGGAACCAACTTCTAGCGTGACCCCAGTGACTCAATTTCAAGGTAAAGGCGTAATGCCAACATTAGTGCAGACTCCATTCCTCCAAAAGAATTATGCGGGGAATGTAATTGATCCATGGAATAATGGTGTGGTACGGACCAGAAATGGTCAGAAACATCCATGCGAACGACAAAATACAGATCCATTTGTATTTGCTGATAATTTCTATTATTGTTGTTGTAAACAGTCTTTTAAAAAATTACGCTCACTGGATCCTGGGAGTATCATCTTATTTGGATCAACCATTTCTAAACAAGGAGGCCCATATTTTGTGCTTGATACAGTCTTTGTTGTCGGTGATTCTCGTGATTACATCCCTGGCAGGCTTGGAACACACAAGCAAGATTTACAGGGATTTACACCTGTTGATTACGACCAAATCATGGGGTTTGATAATTGGAATAACCCCAACATGAATCAACTTGTTTGTTACAAAGGGGCGACTTACGGTAATAAAATTAATGGAATGTTCAGTTATGCTCCTTGCAAGTTATGTAATGGTAATGTAATTGGATTTCCAAGAGTTAGGATTGATGGAGCGCTATTGAATAGGCTATTCAATGGGAAAGTTATTTTTAACGACAACTTAAATGCAGCGCCAAAAATTACTATCATGAACAGTATAAATGAGAGTAAACTTGTTTGGAACGAAATCAGCAAACAAGTCCAACGGCAAGGATTCTTAAAAGGGTTGACATTTAAGTATAATAATCAAATTGTTCCATGATCATTCAAAGGTTAAAGAGAAGACTTTATTAACGATAATAATATCAATTATTCGCATATCATCTGAATTGCAGTTTTCAGATGATATGCAGTTTTTTGTATGGGTAGTCTGGGATATATTACAAGTCATTATTGAGCGAATGCCGTTAATACAGTTTAACTTATTGTAAGTGGCTGTTTGTCAGCAAAAGGACGAGGGAACAAACTTTTTTCATGTGTTCCCTTTTTTTTTGAATTTTTTCCAAAAATTACTATATTATTGATGAAAAAAGCATGTTGAACAATTTAAATCATTTCAGTTATGACCATTTCCATTAAAATCAACAATCCTTATCTGATGAATCGTACCCACAACTATTTCTACAACAAAAATGTCCAGACCATGTTGTGCAACAATGAAACTGAATTGACTCTCTTTAACCTTGATCGCACTGAAACTGAGCTCCTTCTCAATGCCTTTACCAAACACTTCCATTTGAAACCAACCATGCAGCACCCCCTTGCTGCATGAGCAAAAAATGTGACTAAAATGAAAAAGGTTGGTCCAGATTTTGAATTTTTTTCCTGCTTGTTCCTATGTTATAAATAGACCTGGTCGAACGGAATAATTATTCGTTAAAATGAGTTAAAATATTCATTGAAATTTGCTCGGCCGGATAAATTTCAGTATATTTTATCTCGGAAAAATTCCAATCGTTTGTTGAATCAAACAAATCATATAATTGAGAGGCATCCGAAACGCTCACTTGAAGGGAGTAGGAACAACTAAATACATCATTGTTTATGGGATTAGCAATTACAAAGTATGGTGTGAAATTCTTCAGGAATGGTGTTGAGATCACTGTCATCGCTCTTGAAATCAAAATGTTGTCATATTTGCGCATTTACAAACACCTATATATCAATGATTTGAAATATTTTTTAAAAAATATTCCCGAAGTTCTTTAAGTTTTTTGGGGTCATGTTTACATATTTCTGGCGATTTCATTTTTAACTTTTAAATAATAACAGCTATGACAACAATCAAAACTTCTTCACTGAGAACTTACAACAGGGTACACAACTATCTCTACAACAAGCACATTGAATGCTGGGGGGACCTCGAAAAACTCGAAGTAGCCTTCTTTGGACTTGATAAAAATCAAACCGACCAACTCCTTGAAAAACTCATCAAACATTTCCACTTGAAACCCCTCATGCAGCAAAGTCTCGCTGCATAAGTATTCTCAGCGGGAAGTGTAGCCCCAAATGTAGGGTACACTTGCGCATGTCAAATATAGCACCTTACGTTTTTGAAACTTTCTCTAATTATAAGTTTAAATCCCAATATTTGTAATATGACAAACAAGCAGATAGATGAATTCTTGGCAGAAATTGGCCGCATCCCCTTGCTTACTCACGAAGAGGAACTTGTGCTCTTGAAGGCAGTGCAAAAGAATGGTGTGCACTGCGACGAGATGAAATTGTTGGAAAAAGCCAACATGCGGTTTATTGTCAGTTTAATCAACCAGTATCAGAATCGAGGGCTGACATTTGGCGAGTTGATTAACGTGGCAACGGCAGGAGTGAGGATGGCTGCAGAGCAATATGACTTCGCTGGCGACGAAAAGTTCATCGCCCACGCTGTTGGATTGATGCGCCAGCAACTTGAACAGGCTATTTCCGAAAAGGAAGCTCCGAACGGTTTCAATAACAATGAGCTTGAAAGCTCAGTTCCATAGATTTTTGGGGGGGGTGTTCGCAAAAAAATGCTGAAATTCTTTAATTTTTTGGCTGAGAATTAACATATTATTTTAAAAAGAGAGGCATCCGAAACGCTCACCCAAAGGGAGTAGGAACAACAATTAAAACTGTAAGTATTATGGCAAAATTAACTCCGACCAGTGACGGTTTCAAGTGTTATGTGAATGATGTGGAAATAACTCATGGAATTAAGATTAATCGGCATGGAACTGCTGTAGGGACCACCCTCACTGACCCGAAATGTCTCATCTTTCCGCCCTATGTAAAAGCAATAGAAAATGGAACCTTCCAAGATATTGAATCACTTGAGGCCATCTATATCCCCGAGAGCGTGAAAAGAATTGGACTCAATGCATTTGCAGGTTGCACCAGATTGTACAGGGTTATTGTACAAGATTCCATCCAGACCATCGTGTTCAAGCAACCCCAGGGCAAGTGGGACATCACCACAGGCCGGCCATTTAATGATATTGCTGAAATGCTGCAGAAAGGCGGCTATCAGATCTATTTTTACAAGAGCGGTGAGAACTTTTCCTGGGACTAATCTTTTACGTATCATTAAAACTTCAAAACTTATGGAAGAGAACAAGAAGAAAATCGTATATGTTGACATGGACAATGTTCTGGTGGATTTCCAGAGTGGTCTTAGCCGAGTAACCGAAGCGATTACAACAGAGTATGCTGACGACGGCACGGGCAAGCCGCATTACGATGACATCCCTAACCTATTCTCGCTGATGGATCCCATGCCCGGAGCCATTGCAGCCATGCAGGAGTTGAGCAAATATTTTGAACTCTACATCCTCAGTACAGCTCCGTGGCATAATCCCACGGCATGGTACGACAAACTGGAATGGGTACAGCGCTACTTTGGCAGTGAAGAAGATTCAATCTTCTACAAGCGGCTTATCATCTCGCACCACAAGGACCTCAATCGTGGTGACTTCCTGATTGACGACCGAAGGAAGAACGGATCGGACCAGTTTGAGGGAGAGTTGATAGAATTTGGCTCAGCAAAGTTCCCCGACTGGCCGACTGTAGTGGAGTATTTATGTAATCATCAAGACTAAAGCGAATGAAAACAGTAGATTTAGAAACACTCAAGCAGCAACTCAAGGAAGCTCGTAACGGAGGCCGTAAGCAACAAAAAGCGTTTCTCTCGTCAATCAACCACCACTCCACAAACGGCATTGTCATCAACGAGATGAATGACTCGGACCTGCAGTGGATTGCTCCGCTTGCCCTTGAACTGTTCGTTCCGGCTGTCAACATTGTCGCCTGCGGCATGAGACAAAAATGCCGCCATTGGGAGGAAGATTTTCTTGATGACGACACTGGTGAAACTGTAACGGTTTTGCGCACAGATGTGATTGACGGCGAGACGGTCTTCACCCCCAATGACGAGTTGCTGGACCGAATTGGGAAAAATATAATTGCCTCATTCAATCGGCTTGACAATGAGGAGTTAAGGGATTTGATGTTCTGGTGTGTATCACCTGAAGTCAAGGATGCAATTGACGATGAGCTTTATCGCCGTGATGATCCTGTTGCCATCAGTAATCGCGGTGTCCTTTATCAATATGGCGATGAGGCAAACGGTATTTTCATCGACTATGACAAGGCAAAGACCTATTACGACCGTGCCGGCGAGGAATTTGACCCAGTAGAGACCGCCAGACAGTGCCGATATGATGCCGAGCATACCGATTACCCCGAATTCACCTACTACCGCATCGCTGGTGACGATGTGCCTGCAGTGAAAGCACTGCTCACTGAATTGTATCAGAAATACGGCGAACACACCGAACCCTTTTGGTACCTGCCACTTGAGGTTGTGATGAAGTCACTTGTTGGTTCAGATGCCTATGTGGGCTATATCCAATCCATCCACGAGGGCGATCCCTGCGAGATCCCAGTCGAATTCTATGAGGCCAACCGCGACTGCCTGAAATATGCCCTGCTGCAAGTATTCCCCAATCTGACGATTGAGGTAATTGATCAAGACTGAATATTCATAAATCGATACTTTAAAGACCGTACTGTTGTGCTAACCCGCAGAGGGAAAAATATTATTTAAGCACTTGAATCACAATTAAATATAATAGAATAATAAGAATATTTCATTCCCAAACTCTAATAATTTAACAGCTGAAATATGAGCATGAGATAGATGCAGTTGATGAGCTATAAGTCCCCAAAAAATCGAGTTATTGCTCACTTTTTCATTTCAAACCTGCCGAATCATACTAAAAACATCCATTTGCGGCAGAATATAGTATATTATATTTTGCCGAATCGATACTTTTTACTATCTTTGCGGCAGAATATAATCACAAAACCATATAGACTATGAGCGCAATCATCGGAAGAAAACAGGAAATGGAAGAGCTCGAAAGGCTCTACAGGAGTGACCGACCTGAATTTGTGGCCGTGTATGGCAGACGGCGTGTGGGTAAAACTTTTCTTATCAAACAGGCACTGAAGGACCGTATCACTTTCCAGCATACAGGTGTTTCGCCCATTGACCAGGATGACGAGAAAAGCAGAATGAAGACCCAGTTGGAGAGCTTCTATTATTCCATGCTGAATCATGGACTTGAGGGGTTCAAGATGCCCAAGTCCTGGATGGAAGCGTTCTACCAGCTGGAGCAACTGCTTGCAGGCTTGGATGACGGCAAACGCCAGGTCGTGTTCATCGACGAAATGCCATGGATGGACACTCCGCGTTCCGGCTTCCTTCCTGCCTTTGAGAACTTCTGGAACGGATGGTGCTCTGGTCGTGATAACATGATGCTCATTGTCTGCGGTAGCGCTACCTCCTGGATTCTTGGGAATCTGTCTCGGAGCCGTGGGGGGCTTTACGGACGTTTGACAGATGAAATCAAACTGTTGCCCTTCACGCTGAAAGAATGTGAGGAGTATTTCGAGGGTGAGGGTGTAGAACTGTCCCGTTACGATATCGTGCAGAGCCACATGGTGTTTGGTGGCATACCGTACTATCTCAGTTTCTTCAGGAAAGGAGAGAGTTTTGAGAAGAACACCGACCGGATTC
>Ga0310695_10001906_pt1 | contig 46451 bp, 30 predicted proteins | sample RumenRJG_04DNA_FD_203882 | JGI IMG/M metagenome (GOLD analysis project Ga0310695, IMG submission 203882) | Bovine rumen microbial communities from Lethbridge, Alberta, Canada - RJG_04 (v2) (version 2) | ecosystem: Host-associated > Mammals > Digestive system > Stomach > Rumen | place: Canada... | reverse complement strand
TGCATAGGCCCTTCAATGACGTACCAGATAATACTTGGTTAACGAGATTAAGTTTCTCTTCAAATGAATGTTTTCGATACATAATGCACCCCAAAAGTTTTTTGTCTAACTTTTGGGGTGCAGTTCAGTCACATCAGGCTTTCTTGATGCAGATGCCAATCCATTTCTTAACCAAATAAAACGAGGGAACGGCAAGAACCGTAATTAACACTGTTGCCAGTTCAGAATACCAGAATCTAACCTCTACAGGCTCATTCCACATGATATCAGCGAGATAATTCTGCCACCAGGCACAAAAAATAAAGACCGCAAAAACAAGCATACATTCTAATAAACAATATTTTCCTGACATCAACGGCTTCCGGTCAATATTGAAACGGTAGAGTAACCAGATAAACAAGGCGTTCACAATGGCAAAAGGTGTGGAAACCATCCATACTACTAGCCCCATAATATCAAATGTCCCATCCAGTGCTAACATGCCAACTACGATTAGCACCAACAGACCCCCCATGAAAATTAGCACCGCACGTAATAAGGCAAGAATAAGCCCATCGCCGTTTAAGTTATATTTACCCAGGTCGTTTTCTGGCTGCTGTTGAATAGAGTTATTTATAAGCATATAGCGCTTATTATCGTAAAATTGTAAATTATTTATGTTAAAAAAGTTGCGCATACTGTTGACTTTTAGCATTCACTGTGTTGCAGTATTTCAATCTTCTTAATCATTAGCCTATAGGTCAAGTTAAGTATGCATTATTTTAATTCAACCAACAGGTTTTCAAGTATTATTCCGCTGACTTGCTGCGCTTGGGGCTATTGCACGGCGTGGAGATAAGCCTTGACGGTGGCCTCGAGACCCAGGTAGAGGGCATCGCTGATGAGTTGATGTCCGATGGAGACCTCGGCGAGCCAGGGGATGCGCTGCTTGAAATAGGGCAGGTTGTCCAGACTCAAGTCGTGGCCGGCATTGATGGCAAGTCCCAGGTCACGAGCGACCTCGGCAGCGGCGACATAGGGTGCAATGGCAGCCTCGCGGTCGGCGGCAAAGTCGTGGGCATAGGGGCCGGTGTAGAGTTCGATGCGGTCGGTACCCGTCTTGGCTGCCCAGCGGATGTTGTCAAGGTCGGTGCCGACAAAGATGCTGGTGCGTATGCCAGCCTCGTGCAGCCGCGCGATGATGCCGCACAACTGGTCGTAGTGAGCCTCGACCTCCCACCCGGCATTGCTCGTGAGCACGCCCGGCGCATCGGGCACCAGGGTCACCTGCTCGGGTACGACGTCGAGCACCAGTTGCATGAACTCGTCGCTGGGATAGCCCTCGATGTTAAACTCGGTGGTGACCAGCGGCCGCAGGTTGTGCACATCGGCCCGCGTGATGTGGCGCTCGTCGGGGCGCGGGTGCACGGTGATGCCGTTGGCACCGAAGCGCTGGATATCGACCGACACGGTCTCGACACAGGGCACATTGCCGCCACGCGCGTTGCGCAGGGTGGCTATCTTGTTGACGTTGACGCTGAGGTTTGTCATATATTTCTTCGATTATTTGCGGTTATTAAAATAAAATGTGTACCTTTGCAAGCCTCGTGATAGCAAGTGCTGCCGAGATTACATGATACAATTCACTGCAAAAGTAGTGGGAATTCTTGAATTGTGAAAGAATTTTTCGGCCAAAATGGTTTACCACCCCTATTTTTGTCCTAAATCTTTGGATTCTATGTTCAATACTGTGCTACTCTTTGGCAATGCCTACCAGAAAGCCGCTATCGACAACATTGCCCACTTGATCGACGTGATGCTCACCCGCTGCGAGCACGTCGCTGTCGAGGATGGCTTCTATCGCTATCTGTGCCGACAGGCCAAGGACAGGCCGATGCCATCGGTCGAGACATTCGACTGCGCCAGCGACCTCAAGGCCGACCTTGCCGTGAGCCTGGGCGGCGACGGCACGCTGCTGGGCACCGTGATGTGGGTGGCCGACAAGGGCATACCCGTGCTGGGCATCAACACCGGACACCTGGGCTACCTCACGGCCTGCAACATGGCCGAAGCGGCACAAACCTTCGACGAGGTGATGATGGGAGTGTTTCAGATGGAACGCCGCACCATGCTCACCGTCGAGTGCGACGGTGTGAACATCGAGCACCCATTCGCCCTGAACGACATTGCCATCCTGCGCCACGACACATCGAGCATGATTGAGATGGAGACCACACTGCAGGGATTGCCACTGACCACCTACAAGGCCGATGGACTAGTGGTGTGCACCCCCACAGGTAGTACTGCCTACAACCTGAGTGCCGGAGGTCCCATCTTGGAGCCCACGACCCGATGCCTGGTCATCTCGCCGCTCACCCCGCACTCACTCACCATGCGCCCACTGGTTGTGCCCGACGAGTCGGTATTGACCATCGTCACTCGCTCGCGGTCAGACTATTATCAGGTGAGTGTCGACGGCGAGGAGTTCACCTGTCCTGTCGGCAGTCAGGTCACCATACGCCGCGCCCACTACGATGCGCTGGTCATTCAACGCAGCGACCATAACTTCGCCAACACCCTACGCCACAAACTGCACTGGGGAAGTTGAGAGGTAATTTAGAATTAATAATTAAGAATTTAGACTACGTGCTGGTTGTGCACAGGGCAGCCTACTCTTAATTCTTAATTCTTAATTTCTAATGCAACTATATACCTGTTGTCCCCTAGTAGATAAGATATGTTTGTTAACCTTATAGAATGTCGTCGCCGAAGGCGACAATTTAAGTAACCGAGGGTGGAGCGAAGCGACACCTTCGGTTACTGCTAAACAAACTACCTCGCTGTAAGCGAGCACCTTGTAGCGCGTATCCAAATGCTCGCTTTCAGCGAGGATAATTGATAGCATTCTATCCGAGGGTGTCACTACGTTCCACCCCCGGTTACTCAAATCAATCGCTTTCAGCGATATTACTGTAATCGGGGACAACAGGTATATAGTTTCCATTTCTAATTCTCAATTCTTAATTAAAAAAGAGTGGATGCAGTATTACTATGATGACGAGGAATTTGGCCGGGTGATGGTGAGCACGCGCCGAGGCATGCGCAACTTCACCGCACGCTGGAAGGGCAACGTGCTGCACGTCAATGCGCCATGCGGCATTGATGCTGGCGAGATGGCCGATGCCCTCAACCACATGCGGCAGGGACTGCGCCAACGACGCGAGACAAAGCCCACGGTGGAGTTTGCCATCGGCCAAGTCATCAACTGCTTTCGATGCCAGGTGCGCATTGCCGAGCAGTCGCATGTGCCCAGTCGTATGCTCTATGGCCACGATGGCGACATGCTCACTTTGTCATTGCCCGCGGACATGGATCTCACCACTGATAATGCCAAGCGCAATGTCACCCACGGACTGCAAGTGCTGCTCGAGCGCGAGGCACATCAGCGGCTGCTACCCTTTGCCCAAGAGGTGGCGCAAGGACTGGGCGTTGTGCCTGCCCGCTGGGAGGTGGGGCGCGGCATGCGCAAACTGGGTCACTGCACCCCCAAGCGTGTCATCCAACTCTCGCGCAACCTGATGTTCCTACCCGAGCCCCTGGTGCGGTACATCATCTGCCATGAACTGGCCCACTTGACGCACATGAATCACTCACCCGAATTCCACGCGCTGGTCAACACCTACACTAACGGACAAGAAAAAGTGCTCGAGCAACAACTCAAGCGCTTTGTGTGGCCCATAGTCCGCTGAGCATTGATAGTTGACTGCTTTTTGGCACTTTGGGTTGCATAATACAAAAAAACACATTAAAACGATGGCAGATTGCAGATTTTTTCTTAATTTTGTCGGTTAAAAAGCAAAACGCATGTCTCTCATGCACTAAAATCTGCATCTAAATGAATCTCTTGAGTCGTCTGCGTAACTTTTTCCGCATGAAGGATACCCGTAACAACCTATGGGTCATTTTGATTGCAGCCGTGCTGTTTCAAGTGATTCTTGTAGCTCAGCACATCTACACCCACCGACTGCTCGACAACGAGTTGGATCACAGTGCCGAAAGTGGACTGAGGTTGAAGGCAATCTTGACCAAGGGCATGCTCAATTCGGCCGAGTCAATCCTTCATGATTTTGAGTGGGACATCCAGCGCAATCTGCACAATCCCGACTCAATAGTCAACGCCGCCTATTGGCTGGTCATGAACCACCAGCACGTGACGGGGAGTGCCATGTGCTTTGTACCCTACTATTATCCCGAAAAAGGACGCCTATATGAGCCCTTCGCGGGCAGGATGGGCGACACCGTCATGGTGAGTCAGATAGCCGGCCCCCATCATGACTACACAACGATGGACTTCTACCGCAAGGGCATCACCGAGAATCGTCCCCACTGGAGCGACCCATACATTGACAGTGTGCGTGACAACTCGCTCATCTGCACCTACACTATCCCCATCCATGACCAAGAAGATCGCATGGCAGGCATCTTCTGCCTGGACATCTCGCTCGACTGGCTGAGCGATACCATCAATGCAAGGCATTCTCACCCATCGACATTCAACTTGCTGCTCACCGAGGACGGCAAGGTGATTGTAAATCCCCCCGAAGACCACGTCAAGTTTCATGATGTTGACCAGGTGGTCAGGCTCATCAACGACAGCACCGTCTATCGCACACCCAGTGTCTCACAGCGCACCAACACCATCAGCTTCAAGAGCGAACATGATGGCAGCACAGGCTCGATCTACTATGCCAACATGCGTGGCCTGCCGCACTGGCAGGTTGTCACTGTGTGCTATGACAACGAGTTGTTCGGCAAACTGAACCAGATGACACTCAATGTGTCTCTGATGATGATAGCCTCATTGCTCATCTTGGCCTATATCATCAGGCACTATCGCCGCAACGCACTGCGCCTGCACGAGGCCGACATAGTGCAAGAGCGCATCGGCAGCGAATTGCGAGTAGCCAGTTCGATTCAGCAGTCGATGCTGACCCAGTCGTCGGGCAACAATGCCACCCGTGACAACATCGATGCATACGGTGTGCTGCATCCTGCCCGCGAGGTGGGTGGCGACCTCTACGAGTACTTTGTGCGTGACGAGAAACTCTACTTCTGCATCGGTGATGTCAGTGGCAAGGGCGTTCCTGCCTCGCTAGTGATGGCAGTGACCCTGGCCCTGTTCCGCGCCGGGGCCGATCACTCAAGCCAGCCCTCGCACATCATGCAGACCATCAATCAGGGCGGTTGCCGCAACAACATACGCAACATGTTTGTCACCCTGTTCATCGGTGTGCTCGACCTGCCCACAGGTCGCCTGCGCTACTGCAACGCCGGGCACGATGCCCCTGTGCTGATTGCTGACGGCAAACCTCAACTCCTCGATGTCATGCCCAACCTGCCCATCGGTGTGATTGAAGACTTCAAGTACACCACCCAACAGTGCCAATTGAACCCCGGCACTGCACTGCTGCTCTACACCGACGGCTTGACCGAAGCAATGAATGCCCAGCACGAGCAATATCGGCTGCAGCGGATGCTTGACTACCTGACAGGCAATCACATCACGTCGTCCACGCAATTGATTGAAAGCCTCACCGCCGACGTCCGGCAATTTGTCGACGGAGCCGAACAGAGCGACGACCTGACCATGCTGGCTATACGCTACACACCACATGCCACCCAGGATGTGCTTCACGAGCGCCTGACGCTCAGCAACGATGTCAGTCAGGTCAAGCAACTCAATGCCTTTGTTGATACGGTAACCGGCAAACTTGCACTCGACACGACATTGCGCGGCCCGGTGCGCCTTGCCGTCGAGGAGGCGGTGGTCAATGTGATGGAATATGCCTACCCTGCTGGCACCAGAGGGGCCATCGAGGTCACGGCTTTGTCCGATGGCCATGATTTGCGCTTTGTCATCACCGACTCGGGCAAACCCTTCAACCCCACCGAGAAAGAACGTGCCGACACGACACTCTCGGTCGAGGAGCGCCCCATCGGTGGCTTGGGCATCTTGCTCGTGCGCGAGATGATGGACTCAATCAACTATGAACGCATCGATGGCAAGAACGTGCTGTCGCTGCGCAAAATACTACCCGAAACATTTTGAAACACAACAATATCCGAACGACATGACAACAAACATTCAAGAAATTGATGGCAAACTCATTGCCACACTCGAAGGTGAACTCGACACCGCTGCGGCTCTCGAAGCCGAAAAGGAACTGCAACCCTTGTATGAGGCTAATGGCCGCGACGTGATCATCGAGTGTGCTCGACTGGACTACATCGCCTCGAGCGGACTGCGCATCTTGCTGGGCATACTCAAGGCCTCCAAGACCAGCGGCAGCCATGTGGTGCTACGCAACATGAATGATGACATCAAGAGCGTGTTCACCATGACGGGGTTGATTAACCTCTTTGAAGTTGAGTGATGAACCCATGAACAACTTGCTGCTAACAATTCGTCCACTGGGTCTATTGGTAGCCCTAGCCCTTCCGTTGGGCTGCATGGCACAGCAGGACACACTGGTCGACAAGCCAAACAATCTGATGCTTGATGCCAACTTGATGTCCCGTGGCGAGCTGCGCTATGGCGGTTTTCCATCGGCTCCCGAATTTGCCGAGGATCATGCACAGTTTGTGATGGCACGCACACGCTTGTCCATCGGCTATGAGCGATCGTTCCTCGAAGCGAAGGTTACCGCACAGCATTCGGGTGTGTGGGGGCAACAGGGCAAGGGCGCATTTAACCTCTCGGAGGCATGGGCCAAACTGCGAGCCAACAACGGATTGTTTGCCATCGTCGGTCGGCAAGAGTTGGCCTACGACGATGAGCGCATCTTGGGCCGCAACGACTGGGCCATGGCCGCCAACTCGCACGATGCAGTCAAACTGGGATATGAGGGTCATGGCCACAAGGCACATGTCATCCTGGCGTTCAACCAGCAGTCCTGTAACGTCTATGGAGGCACCACCTACACCACCTCAAGTGGCGCGCAAGTCTACCGCAGCATGGTCACAGGCTGGTACCACTACGACTTCAAGCGCATCCCCCTGGGTGCATCATTGCTGTTCATGGACATGGGGCTGCAGAACGACCAGGAAGAAAATCCCACCGTTGAGCACCAACAGTTGCTGGGTGGATATGTAAAGTTCAGCCCCAGACAATGGAATCTTGAGGCAGCCTACTATCGCCAGATGGGCACAGACGAGTTCCACATCCCCATCAAGGCCTGGATGACGAGCATCAAGGGAGACTATGACCCGACATGGCAATGGCGAGTGACGGCCGGCTATGACTATCTGAGTGGTGACCCCAACCCCAACGTGCCGCAAATCGGTGCCTTTGGGCTAGCACAGCACACCCAGGTGAGCGGTTTCAGCACCATCTATGGATCACACCACCAGTTCTATGGTGCAATGGACTTCTTCTATGTCAGTGCCTACTATGGCGGATATACGCCAGGCTTGCAGAACCTGTATGCCGGCACACGTTTCAAGCCCATCAAACCGCTGGACTTCTCAATGCAATATCACTACCTGTTGACTGCCGAGCGCATCAATGGCGCCAGTCGCACACTGGGACATGAACTGGAACTCACGGCAAGCTACACGCCCATCAAGTTTGTCAAGGTCAGTGCAGGATACACCTATATGCACGGTTCCAGCACCCTTGAGCGCCTGCAGCGCGTTGAGGGCAAGAACCACTTGCACTGGGCATGGCTCATGCTCACCGTCAACCCACGCATTTTAAATTTCAAGTGGTAGTTTTGAGTTACTGCCACGACTAGTGTCCAATGTCAAATGTCAAAATTTCAAGATAATGAAGTTATCAGCACCATTAAGCAAATCGCAGTATGGTCTCTATGTTGAGTGTGTCAACCATGCCGGCGAAGCCTGCTACAATCTTCCATACGTCTATGTCCTGGACAAGAGCCTCGACATCGAACGGCTGCGCCAGGCAGTCGAAACTGCCGTGTGGGCGCATCCCACCCTGTTCACGCGCATTGAGCGCGATGATGACGGCGAGCCACTACAGACCATCGACCTTGACCGTGAGCAATGGAGCCTGCAAGTCGAGCACATCGATGACATCGAGGCAGTGAAGCCTCAACTCACGGTCCCCTTTGACATCGTGGGCGACCGCCTGTTCCACATCAGGCTGATGCAGGACGCACAGCACATCTACTTGTTCCTCGACTATCACCACATCATCGTCGACGGTACATCCATGCAGATCATGCTGCAGGATATCGACAAGGCCTATCGCGGCGAGACGATTGAGCCCGAGGCATTGACAATGGCGCAAGTCGCCATCGACGAGGTCGACGGGCGCAAGTCGCCGGCATTCGACCAGGCCAAGCAATGGTATGCCGACAACTTCAACTGCAGCGACACCTTCACGCAGATTATCCCCGACCTCGACGAACCTGATCACAGCGAGGACAATCTGCTGCGTGTATTGGGCACCGACATGGCACGCGTCGAGCAATTCTGCAAGCACAACGGCGTGTTCAAGAGCACACTCTTCACCACAGCCTTTGCCTTCTTGCTCGCCAAGCACAACAACGAGAGTGAGTCGTTGTGTACCACCGTCTATAATGGCCGCAACGACAAGCGGTTTGCCCGCTCGGTGGGCATGGTGGTCAAGACCCTGCCCGTCTATGCCAAGTTTACTCCCGACATGCCTGTGCTTGACTATCTGATGCAGGCGCAACAACAGATGAGCGGATGCCGTGAACATCAAATATACTCCTACAGTGACGTGGTCACCGACCTCAAATTGCAGACCAACGCCATGTTTGCCTGGCACGGACAACTCTTTGACAACGAGATGATGGGAGGCAGGCCCATGCAGACCTTGCGACTGGGAAATAGCACACTCGAGGCTTCGCTCTACCTCAAGGTGTTCATCTTTGAGGGCAAGTGCCATGTCAAGGCCGAGTATAACAGCAATGAGTATTCGCAAGAGTTGATAGCACAATTGCTTGAGAGTTATGAAGCCGTGATTGAGGGACTGCTCACACAGTCACTGATGGCCGACATCGACATTGCCACGACGGCACAAGTCCAGTTGCTCGACACGTTCAACGAGACCGACGTCGACTATGACACCACACAGACCATTGTATCGTTGTTCCGCCAGCAGGTTCAAGCCACGCCGCAGAACATCGCTGTAGTCTACGACGGCAAGTCGTACACATACGCTGAGGTCGATGCCATCAGCGACCGCATCGCCGCACACATTAGTGGTATGGGACTCAAGACCGAGGACGTGGTGTCGGTGCTCATACCGCGCTGCCAGTGGATGGCCATAGCATCACTGGGCGTGCTCAAGGCCGGCTGTGCCTACCAGCCGTTGGATCCCAGTTATCCCCGCGAGCGACTCAACTTCATGATGCAGGATGCCAGTGCCCGCCTGCTCATCGCCGATGAGCAGTTGCGCCCGCTAGTCGATGAGTATCAGGGCGATGTGCTCTATATCAGCGACATCGACAGTCTGCCCGAGGCTTCAGCCCCCCAGGTCGACCTGCATCCCGACAATCTGTTCATCCTGCTCTATACCAGCGGTTCGACTGGTGTGCCCAAGGGATGCCAGTTGACCCATGCCAATCTGGTGGCCTTCTGCCACTGGTATCGTCGCTACTACGACGTCAAGCCCGAGCATCGTGTGGCCGCATACGCCAGTTACGGCTTCGATGCTTGCATGATGGACATGTATCCCGCGCTCACCACGGGTGCCGCTGTGCACATCATCCCCGAGGAGATTCGTCTAGACCTCATCGCACTCAACGACTACTTCGAGCTGCAGCACATCACCCACTCGTTCATGACCACCCAGGTGGGCTACCAGTTTGCCACTAGCATCGATAACCACTCGCTGCTGCACCTGTCGACGGGCGGCGAGAAGTTGGCATCACTCACGCCACCCACAGCCTATCGCTTCTACAACGGCTACGGCCCCACCGAGTGCACCATCTTCACCACGACCTATCCCGTCGAGCGCAAGATGAAGGAAATACCCATCGGCAAGCCCCTCGACAACATGCGGCTCTACATCGTCGACCCACAGGGGCACCGCCTGCCCGTGGGTGCTGCTGGCGAGTTGTGGGTATCGGGTCCGCAAGTGAGCCGCGGCTATCTCAACCGTCCTGAGAAGACTGCCGAGGTCTACATCAGCAACCCCTTCATAACCGAGCCCAAATATGCCCGCATCTATCGCACAGGCGACATCGTTCGGTACTTGCCCTCGGGCGACATCCAGTTTGTGGGACGCCGCGACGGACAGGTCAAGATACGCGGTTTCCGCATCGAGTTGAAGGAGGTCGAGAGCATCATCCGCGAGTTCCCGGGCATCAAGGATGCCACAGTGCAGGCCTTTGACGAGGAGGGAGGCGGCAAGTTTATCGCTGCCTACATTGTCAGTGAGCAAGCCATCGACATCGAGGCGCTGAACAACTTTATTCTCGACCAGAAGCCACCCTACATGGTGCCTGCAGTGACCATGCAGATTGAGGCTATCCCACTCAACCAGAACCAGAAGGTTAACAAACGTGCGCTGCCAAAGCCCGAAAAGAAAGTCGCCGCTGCCGAGAACGTCAATGTTCCCATGAACATTCTGGAGCAGCAACTACACGACATGGTGGCCGACATCGTGGGCAACCACGACTTCGGGGTGACCACTGTGCTGGGCTATGCCGGACTGACATCCATCTCGGCCATCCGACTGGCTGTGCAGGTCAACAAGCGGTTTGGTGTGGTGCTTGACTCGCGCACACTGGTCAAAACCGGCACCTTGCAGAGTATCGAGAACCAAATCTTGCAACAGATGCTCGATAGCGGCACACAGACTGTGCAACCCGTCGATGTGACACCAGCCAAAGCCCTGACCAGTGCCCGGCTGTCCTACGCACAGACCGGTGTCTACTTTGAGTGTCTCAAGAATCCCACCTCCACCATCTATAACATACCTTACTTGCTCACCTATCCATCGCATGTCAAGGCCGACCAACTGGCTCAAGCCGTTCGGCAAGTGGTGAGCGCACATCCCGAGTTTGGGGTTCACTTCACGACCGAGGGCGACACCATCGTGCAGACCACCGACGGCTGTGTAGCCGTTGAGGTACCTGTCAACAGAATGTCCGATGAGGAATTGGAGTCTCATAAAAACGAGTTTGTACGGCCCTTCAACTTGCAGAAGGTACCGCTCTACCGCCTGGAGGTAGTTGAGACTCCACAGGGCACCCACTTGCTGATCGATGTGCACCACCTGATATTCGACGGCGGGTCGGCCGACCTGCTCTTCCGCCAGATTAGTGCGGTGCTTGAGGGCAAGACCATTGAGACCGAGAATTACACCTATCTCAACTTCGTCGCCGACCAGCAGGCTGCCGAGCAGAGCGACACCTTCAAGGCTTCACAGGAGTTCTTCGCTCAGAAGTTAGCCACCTGTGAGGGAGCCAGTGAGATTCCGACCGACCTGCCCAAGACCGATGAGCAAGGATTTATCGGCGAGGTGGTTTGTCCTGTCGACCATGAGCGTGCCAGTGCCTTCTGTCGCCAGCAGGAGGTCACGCCTGCCCACCTGTTCCTCGCTGCCACAGCCTATGTCGTGTCGCGCTACACCAACAATCGTGATGTCTACCTGTGTACCGTCAGCAATGGTCGCTCCAACCTCAAGATCAGCGACACGGTGGGTATGTTTGTCAACACACTGGCGCTGGGCATGACTGTCGATGATGTGACGACCGCGCAATTCTTGCGGCAAGCCAGCGAGACTTTCGACCAGACGCTGCGGCACGAGGATTACCCATTTGCCCGCATCGCCACCGACTATGGCTTCCGTCCCGCCATTGCCTATGCCTATCAAGTGGGGGTGCTGTCGCAGTACACAGTCGACGGGCAAGCGGTGGGACAAGAACTGCTCGAACTGAATGTTCCCAAGTTTAAAATCAACATTAAGATCGAGTCGCGCGGTGTGGTCGTACAATTTGATGACTCGCTCTATAGTGCCGACCTGGGTCGCCGGCTGGCCGAGAGCATCGCCATCGTCGCTCAACGCATGATGGACCAACCTGATGGCCGTGTGCGCCAACTCTCGATTGTCGGCCCCACGCAAGAGGAAGAACTAACCCATTTGCGCCAGACCGCCACAGGCGACGCACCGTTTGCCTTGTTCCATGACTGCATCCATCACTATGCCACCATCCAGCCTGACCATGAGGCACTGGTTGCCATCGATGCCAGGTTTACCTATCGGGAGATGGACATTGCTACCGACCGCATCGCCGCAGCCCTGCGCCAGCGAGGCGTGCAGGAGCGTGATCGTGTGGCACTGCTGCTGCCACGCACGAGCCGCCTGATTCTGTCGCTATTCGGTGTGCTCAAGGCTGGAGCAGCCTATATCCCTTGCGACCCCGAGTATCCCGCCGACCGCATCAAACTCATCCTCGAAGACAGCGAGGCACGATACATCATCACCACAGCCGATCGCATGGACACAGTGCCTGCCGACAAGGCCATCGATGTCGAGGACTTGCTGGCCAGCGACTGCCAGGAGCCTGTCGAGACACACATCACACCCGACGACCTGGCCTATCTCATCTACACCAGCGGGTCGACTGGACGACCCAAGGGCGTGATGCTGCGGCATGAGGGCATCTGCAACTACCTCTACGGCCACGAGGCCAACGTCTTTGCCCACGGTGTGCTGACCGACGCGCGCCGCATGCTGTCGGTCACCACTATCTCGTTTGATGCAGCCCTGCAAGATATAGGCATGGCCTACTTCAACGGCAAGACACTCATTGTCGCCACCGAGGAACAAGCCAACAACCCGCTCGACTTGACACGACTCATCATCGACCAGCAGGTCAACATGGTGTCGGGCACACCGTCACGATGGCAGACGTGGCTCACCAGCGATGACTTTGCTCGTGCGCTGGCCCAGGTCGACATCGTGCGTGCCGGTGGCGAGAAATTCTCCGACCAGTTGCTCAATCAGTTGCGCAGTGTGACCAAGGCCCGCATCTTCAACTGCTATGGCCCCACCGAGATCACTGTGGCATCGAACAACAAAGAACTGACCCATGCCCAGATGGTCACCGTGGGCAAGCCGCAACTCAACGTGCGCGAGTTTGTCGTCGACCAGGACGGCAACGAGTTGCCCGTGGGCGTTGTGGGCGAACTTTACATCGGCGGCCGTGGCGTGGCACGTGGCTACAACAACCTCGACCAGATGACGCGCGAGCGGTTTGTTGACTATCATGGCGAGCGAGTATATCGCTCGGGCGACTATGCCCGATGGCTGCCCGACGGTGATGTGGTCGTCCTGGGTCGCACCGACCACCAGATCAAACTGCGTGGCTTGCGCATCGAACTAGGCGAGATTGAGAACGTCATGCTACGTGTCGACGGCATGAAGAAGGTGGTCATCCTCATCCGCAAGATCAACGACAAGGAGCACTTGTGCGCCTACTATACCGCCGACCGTGAGATTGCACCCGATGCACTCAAGGCCGAGATTGCACGGAGTCTGACACAGTACATGGTGCCCACAGCCTACTTGCAACTGGACGAGATGCCCATGACCCCCAACGGCAAGACCGATGTCAAAGCACTGCCCGAACCACAACTGGCCGTGACCTCGGCATTTGTCGAGCCTGCCAACGACACCGAGCGAACCTTCTGCAACATCTTTGCCGACATCCTGCAGATGGACAAGGTGGGTGCCACCGACAACTTCTTTGAGTTGGGCGGCACATCACTAGTGGTGACCCGCGTCATCATCGAGGCCGACAAGGCTGGGCTGCATGTGGCCTACGGTGATGTGTTCGCCAACCCCACCCCGCGCCAGTTGGCACGGCTGCTCACGGGCGAAAGCGACGACTCGGGGCAGGACGAGGTGACAAGACATGACTACACCGCAATCAACAACCTGCTCAAGCGCAACACACTCGACAACTTCCGCCGTGGCGAACGGCAGCAGTTGGGCAATGTTCTGCTCACCGGTGCCACAGGCTATCTGGGCATTCACATCCTGCGCCAACTCATCGACAGTGACGCGCCACACATCTACTGCCTGGTGCGCGGCAAGACGCAGGAGAAGGCCGAGAGCCGACTGCGCACACTGCTGTTCTACTACTTTGCCGATGCCTTCAAGGAGTTGTTTGGCAACCGCTTGCATGTGGTGCTGGGCGATGTTACCAACGACATCGACCCGACACTGCCCATCAACACGGTGTTCAACTGTGCCGCCATCGTCAAGCACTTCAGCGAGGGAACCGAGATTGAGGACGTGAACATCGGCGGCGCACAGCGCTGCGTCAACTTCTGCCTCAAGACCGGGGCACGACTAGTACACATCTCCACGGCTAGCACGCGAGGCCTGTGGGCAGGCGAGGCGCACGACGAGACCTTCACCGAGCAGCGACTGTACATGGGGCAATACTTGGGCAACAAGTATATCTACTCCAAGTTCATGGCCGAGCGGCTCATTCTCGATGCCGTGGCACTGCATGGGCTCAATGCCAAGATCATGCGCGTGGGCAACCTGGCCGCACGGTCGACCGACGGAGAGTTCCAGGCCAACTTTGCCACCAACTCATTCATGGGTCGCATCAAGGTCTACAACATGCTGGGATGCTGTCCCTACAACATGCGCAACAAGCGAGTGGAATTCTCGCCCATCAACGAGGTGGCTCAAGCCATTGTCCTGCTGAGCACGACACCGCAAGACTGCACCGTATTCCACCCCTACAACATCCACGGTCAGTTCTTGGGCGATGTGCTCACGGGGTTGACCACAGTGGGCGAGGGTGTGCGCTTTGTCGAGCAGGAGGAATTTGCGCAGGCCATGGATCAGGCCAAGGATGACCCCATCAAGGCCAAGCAGATGTCCTCGCTGTTGGCTTATCAGGACATGGCACATGGTCAAAAGACCACCGATGTGGCTCGCGACAACGACTACACGACCCAGGTGCTCTACCGTCTAGGCTTCGCCTGGTCGCCTACATCGTGGGACTACGTCGAACGCATGCTCACTGCCATCGGCGGATTTGGTTTCTTCGAGTAAGACGTCAAGAAGTTACTCTCACTTATCGGTTGCCAGTTGTCGGTTGTCGGTGTGGTTGAAAAAAACCGATAACCGATAACTGAAAACCGATAACTGAAAAACCCTTCACAATCAAGTAAAGTGGACGATAATATCAACAAACAATTCTACAAATACCTGTGGGCCTACATCCTGGTGGCACTGTCGGCCTGCCTGGGCAACGTGGTGGATGGCATCATCGTGGGCAACCTCATCAGCGAGGATGGCGTCAGTGCTATCAACCTGTCGAAGCCCATCGTTCAATTCATCTTCACCCTGCACCTGCTCATCAATGCAGGTGCAGGCATGCTGGTGGGCTACGCCCTGGGCAAGAACGACACAACCGCGGCCAGGCGTTACTTCACCCGTGCATTGACGCTGAGTGTGGGGTTAGGATTGGTGCTGTCGGTGGTGGGAGGAGTGATGTTCCCGGCTCAGACGGCACGCCTGCTGTGCAGCAACGACCAGATTCTGCCGTTGGCACGCGACTATATGCAGGTGTTGTTGCTGGGCAATCCGGCATTCATCCTGATGTGGGGATTGTCGACCATGGTTGGGGTCAACGGCAGTCCACGCTTGGTGTCACTGGCGGTAATCATCGACAATGTGGTCAACCTGTGCCTTGACATTGTGTTCATCCAGTGGTTTGGCTGGGGCATCATGGGTTCGTCGGCAGCGACAGTGGTGGGACATCTGGTGGGCATCGCCATCCTGCTCAGCCACTGGCGCAAGCCCGAGAACCGTCGGTTGCACATCGACCTCGCTACCGACGCATTGTGGGGGTCATGCCGACGCATCGTCTCGCAAGGCGCTCCACTGGCCATCGCCAGCATCTGCTTGACACTGCTACTGCTCTCAGCCAACACCATCGTGCTGTCGACACTGGGCCGTACAGGCATCTTCGCCTTTGCCGTGTGTATGAACCTGCTGCAAATCTACAATCTCTTTGTGTCGGGCACTTGCCAGACCTTGCAGTCGCTGGGAGCCATCCAGGTGGGCAAGGGCGACGATCGTGGGCTGCGCACCGTGTTGCGGCGCGCCTTCAGGTTCATCACCGTGTCGATGTTAGTGACCTGCATCCTGGTGTGGGCGGCACCGTCGCTCATTGCACGGCTCTTCGGTGCCGATGATGCCCAGATGATAGCGCAGACCAACCATGCCCTGCGCGTGTTTGCGCTCAGTTTCATCCCATTCTGCTATATCTATGTGATGATGATTGTCTACAAACTCTACGGCCACCACCACATGGCACTGTTCATCTCGTTTGCCTTGTCGCTCACCGTGATACCCGTGCTGTGGTTGATGTCACGCCTGGCACCCGACATGCTGTGGTACTCCTATCTTGTGGCCTATCTCATCGAGGTCATTGCCATTGTGTCGATGCACCGATTCACCCACGTCACGTTCACACTGAAGAGCTCCTAGTAGAGTCCAGATGCAATCATGACAATCACAAGGGACGCAGAAATTTCTGCGTCCCTTGATGATTTGTATGATACATTGCACTTTGAATCAGTCGCTGCCAAAGTTGATGGTAGCGCTGGTGCCGGCCTTCTTGGGTGCGACGGGCTTGGTGGCCTGTTCAGCGGCCTTGGCTGCCTGTGTAGCGGCTACCTGACGCTTCTCGCGGATGGCTGTTTTCTCATCGGGTTTACGCTTATAGGCTGGCGTACGCTCGAGCAGGTCGATCAACTCATCGTTGTCGATATCCTCGGGTGTGAGCAGGATGAACTGCGCCTCGTCCTTGCGGGTCTGCATCTCGGCGATGGCGGCTGCACCATACTCTTCTTGCAGGCGCTTGTCGGCATCGGCAGGAGCAGCAGGCACCTCGGCGGCGGCAGTCTCTTGACGCTTGTGACGCACCACGGGTGCAGGCGATTCCTTCTCAAGCGAGACATTGAATCCGGCTGCCAACACCGTGATCTTGATTTTGTCCTCGAGGGTACGGTCGTGGGCATAGCCTGTGATCACGTCCACCTCTTGGCTGAAGTTGGCCATGAACTCCTGCACCTCGCTCAACTCCTGAGTCTTGAATGGGTTCTTGCTGTCGGGGTTGTAGTAGACATTGATCAGAATCTTGCGCGAGCCATACACATCGCGGTTCTTCAATAGCGGCGACTCCAGTGCATCCTCGATGGCCTTGGTCACACGGTGTTCGCCCTCGCCATAGCCACTGCTGATGATGGCCACGCCACCGTCGCGCAGGGTGGTGTTCACGTCCATGAAGTCGACATTGACCTGGCCCTCGGCCGTGATGAGTTCACTGATTGAGCGTGCCGCGGTCGACAGAGTGTCATCGGCCTTGCCAAAGGCGTTGTTGAAGTCCAGGTCGGGATAGATGTCGATGAGGCGCTGGTTGTTGATGATGAGCAGTGCGTCGACATACTTGCTCATCTCGTCGGCGCCGGCCAGTGCCTTGAGAATCTTCTTCTGCCCCTCGAACAGGAAGGGGATGGTGACGATGCCGATGGTGAGCACGCCCTTCTCGTGAGCGATGCGGGCCACCACAGGAGCAGCACCGGTTCCGGTGCCACCGCCCATGCCGGCGGTGATGAACACCATCTTGGTCTCGTCATCAAACAGGGCGGCAATCTCGGCCTCGCTCTCCTCGGCAGCCGCCTTGGCCCGCTCGGGCACATTGCCGGCACCCAGACCGTTGGTCGTCTTGGGACCGATGAGCACACGGTTAGGCACGGGCGACATGTTCAACGCTTGGCGGTCGGTGTTGATCACAACGAACGACACGCCCTCGACGTTCTGCGCCCACATGTGGTTGATGGCGTTGTTGCCGCCACCGCCCACACCCACCACCTTGATGATGGTCGGGTTCTTTTTCTCCTCGTTGAAACCGGGGTTCTGGTCCACTGAGTCATAAATGTTAGGTCTCATATTGCGTATTGTATTTATTGTCAAGTTGGGTTAACTACTACTCGTCGTCGGCATCGTCCTCGGTGAACATGTCGGCTGCTTTGCCCTTGAGGCGCTCCCAGAAACTGTTCTTCTTGGGTTTCTTCTTGGGTTCCTCGGGTTCTGGCTTGGGCTCGGGGTTCACCGGGCGGGCGGCTGCCACCTGGAAGCCGTCGTCATAGTTGCGGCGACTGATGCAGGTCTCGCCAGGCATGATTTCGGCTGCGGCCTTGGCCAGCAAGCAGAATGCCTCGATATACTCAGCACGGTTGAAACTGTGGTTCAAGATGTTGAGCGACTGTGGATAGTGGCCCATGCGCACACTCACCTTGGTGTTCTCCTCCAGTTTCTTGGCCAGGCCCTGTAACTGCGAGCCACCACCGATGAGCACGATGGTGCGGATGTCGTCGGTGGTCATGCCGGCCAGATTGAGTTGGTTCTTGATGTTAGCGATGATCTCGCGGTTACGGGCAGCGATATAGTTGGCCGCCTCGCTGCTGTTCACGCCCTCGATGACGATGTTGTCCACATTGCTCTCGAGCGGGTTGTTGATGTTCTTCTTGACGCGCTCGGCGGTGTCTTCGAGCACACTCAGACCATTGCTGATGTCGCGGGTGATGTTGCGGCCACCCAGGGGCAGGGTTGACAAGTAGGCCAGCGAGCCGTCCTTGTAGATGCTCACGGTCGTCGTCTCGGCACCCAGGTCGACCAGCATGCAGCCCAGGCGCTCACTGTCGGTGAGCACAAACTCGCCCACAGCCAGCGGAGTGACGATGTAGTCCTTGACGTTGATGCCGAAACTCATGACGCGCATCAAGTTCTGCTTGATGGCTGGCTTGGCTACAATGAGGTTGGCCTTGATCTTGATGCTTGAGCCCATTACGCCGACGGGGTCGGCGGTCACGTTCTTGTCGACGAGGAAGGTGCGGGGCACCACAGCGATGGTCTCATAGTTCTTGATGGGGTTGCGGCTGGCATCACGGATGATGCCGGCGATGATCTCGGTGGTGATGGGCTTGGTGGCATCCAAGCCGCGGTTCACCTCGCTGACCTCGCTATGCAGCGAGCGTCCCGCCACGCCGATGTAGACCTGTGTCACGTCGCCGCCCACCTGATCCTCGATGTTCTTGATGATGCGGTTGATGGCAGCCTTGACGTTCTCCACGTTCTGCACGCAGCCATAACGCACACAGTTGCTCAGCCGCTCCTCGACCAGGTGGCTCACGCTCACCATGCCTGCGGGCGACTTCTCGGCCACAGCACCCACAATCTTGCTGGACCCAATCTCAAATGCTACAATATACTGGTTCTTATCCATATTTATGATGTTTTATTTTCTTGCACTTGTCTTGTATCTAGATTGACTAGAATCTCTAGAACTTCTAGAATATCTAGATTATCTAGAATCTTGCTTCTTGCCGCTTGAATCTTGCTTCTTGCTACTGGACTCTTGCTTCTTGTCGTCGATGGCGAGGGTGTGGCGGTCCTCGGCGACAGTGATGGTCTGGAGGTCGGGTTCCGGCTCATCGTAGGCCGAATCGTAGGTCATCTCAATCTTGACCGCCTTCTGCCGGCGCGTGGCGACGACTTGGTAGTTCCATTTGACCGAGATGGTGTCGTAATTCTCCCATCCCTTGGCGGGCATGACCTTGCGGTAGAAGAGCTTGAGTTTGCGGAACTTGGCCTCAAAGTTATCGCAGTCGCCCATGTTGACCACATGGCCATGGATGGCGGGCGTGATGAAGATGTTGTTGCTATCACGCATGGTATACATTGTCACCAGTGAGCTTAGCAGTGAGTCGGCCTCGACATACTCAATCATGGGTAACAACCGCGTGGCAGGGTACTGCAAGGTGAAGTGCCCTTGCACCACAGGCACGTCGGCATGATAACTGGCGGTAGCACTCATGTGCTTGCCAAAGCGGTTGACATAGTAACTCTGGTCGCCATCGAACACACGCAACACCGGCACCAGTTGGCTGGCGCGGATCATGAGCACGCCACCTGTGGCCTTGACACACTCTGCTTTCTCGAGGTACTCCGAGCGTTGCAAGGCCTGCTCGATGCGGCTGGCATCAATCTGCCACATGGGTTTGCCCACAACTTTAAAGCCTAGTTTGGCCAGTTCGGCAATGACACCCAGCGGCGTGACAAACTGCGTACTGTCGGCATTGTCAATGGTCACCTCGACCCGCTGGCACACCTCATCGGCCGCCTTGCCACGGGCCCAAAAGATGCCCCACAGCAGCAGTCCTGCCATGATGAGTAAGATAATATTTTGAATAAACCGTTTCAATCGTTCAATTCATTTTATGCCCCAACTAAATCCACTTAGAGCAGTTGCTGGCGGATTTGGGGGAGCAGGCGATCAATGTCGCCGGCACCGACTGTCAATAAGATGTCAAAGTTAAGACTTTTAATTGATTCCACCAACTTTTCGCGCGGAATTATACTTTTTTTAGCACATGTGAGGCGATCGAGGATGATTTCGCTAGTCACACCAGGAATGGGCAACTCGCGGGCGGGGTAGATGGGCAACAGGTAGACCTCATCGGCCAACGAGAGAGCCTGGGCGAAGTCAGGAGCAAAATCGCGGGTGCGCGTGTAGAGGTGCGGCTGGAAGATGACCCCCAAGCGGCGTCCTGGATAAAGGTCACGCACACTGCTGATGCTGGCACGCAGCTCGTCGGGATGGTGGGCATAGTCGTCAATCATGACTCGACCGTGTTCGCCCGGTTCCTTGAGCCAGAACTCAAAGCGGCGCTTGGGTCCCTGGAACGATGCGATGGCGCGACGCATGTCGTCGGCAGTGACCTCGGTCAAGCGACAAGCCGCCATGGCTGCAATGGCATTGTCAATATTGATGTCGACGGGTACACCCAGACGAATGTCGGGGATCACCTCCCACGGCGTGACCAAGTCGAAGGTGATATCTCCATCGGCCTTGCGTATATTCTGGGCATGGAAGTCGCCCTCATGACGGCTATAGGTGTAGACGCGCACACCCGCCTGCGGGCGCGGCACCAGTTTCAGTCCCGTGTGCACGATGAGTGCACCATCGGGACGAATGAGTTCGGTGTAGTGGGCAAAACTCTCCAGATAAGCCTCTTCGGTGCCATAGATGTCGAGGTGGTCGGGGTCGGTCGAGGTAATCACTGCCACCCACGGGGTGAGCTGGTGAAATGAGCGGTCAAACTCATCGGCCTCAATCACCGAGTAGGGGCTAGTGTCGCTCAGCAAGAAATTTGTGCCATAGTTGCGCAGGATGCCACCCAAGAAGGCATTGCACCCCACCCCACTCTGATGCAGGATGTGCGCCGCCATGCTCGATGTGGTGGTCTTGCCATGCGTGCCGGCAAAGCACAGCCCACGGCTATGCTCGGTGACGATGCCCAGTGCCTTGGCACGCTTGATGACCTCAAAGCCATTGTCCATGAACCAACGCAGCACGGGGTGCTGGGCAGGCATGGCAGCCGTGTAGACCACCAGAGTCTGTTCGGGGTCGCGGCAATAGTCAGGGATGAGTGCCGGATCATCATTAAAGTCGATGTGCACGCCCTCGGCTTCTAGTTCACGAGTAAGATCGCTAGGTGTACGGTCGTAGCCTGCCACACGGCAACCACGAGCCAAGAAATAGCGCTCAAGAGCGGCCATCCCAATGCCGCCTGCGCCTATAAAGTAAATGTTATTCTTCATATTTCGGGGATTATCTGGATTGCTGGGAAAACTGGGAGAACTAGGACTACTCACCTATAATCTTGAAGACTTCGTCGACAATGTGGGCAGCACTGTCACGCAGTGCCATGCCGGCGACATTCTCGGCCAATGTCTTGAGCACACCATCGTTGGTGACGGTGCGCAACATGCAGTCGACCAACAGCTCGGATGCCTCAGCGTCACGCACCATGATGGCAGCGTTGCGGCTGGCCAGTGCCTGTGCATTCTTGGTCTGATGGTCCTCAGCGACATTGGGTGACGGAACCAGGATGGCAGGCAGCCCCAGAGCCTGAATCTCGCTGATGCTACTGGCACCCGCACGCGATACCACCAGGTCGGCGGCTCGATAGGCCATGTCCATATTGCTGATGAAGTCGGTGCGCAACACATTGGTCACACCCGATGCCGCGAGATCCTCTTCGCTGGTGCCACGGTTGGTCTTACCTGTCTGCCAGATGACTTGCACCTGATCGGCAGCCTCGCCGATGCGCCGCAGGCCTGCACTGATGACACGATTGACGCTCAGTGCGCCCAGACTGCCACCGATGATGAGGATAGTGCGCTTGTCGGGGTTCACACCCATGGCCCGACGTGCCTCCTGCTTGCTGGCGGTGCACTCGAGCAGATTCTGGCGGATGGGGTTGCCCGTGAGCACAATGCGGTCGGCAGGGAAGAATCGCTCCATGCCCTCATAGGCCACACAGATGCAACGCGCATCGGCCCCAAGTTGCTTATTGGTCACGCCGGCATAGGAGTTCTGCTCCTGCAGCAGGGTGGGAATACCCATCTTCTGAGCCGCCTTGAGTGTTGGGCCACTGGCGTAGCCACCCACACCGATGGCGATGTCGGGCTTGAACTCCTTGATGATGTTGCGAGCCATGCTCATGCTCTTGAGCAGTTGCCACACCACCTTGACATTGCGCAACATGTTGCGACGGTCAAAACCCATGACTGGCAGCCCCTTGATTTCGTAGCCCGCTGCGGGCACACGTTCCATCTCCATTCGTCCCTCGGCACCGACAAACAGAATCTGAGCCTCGGGCATGCGCCGACGAATCTCGCCGGCTATTGATAGTGCGGGAAAGATGTGGCCACCCGTGCCACCACCGCTGATGATAAATCTTTTCATAATTCTTTATTTTTTCGATTGTTCGATTATTGAATGCTCGATTACTCGATTGTATTAAAAAAATCACTTCCACACATTCTTGGGCAGAATCTGGGTGGGATTGACGGCATCAAGCCCCTCGGGAAGCACCGCGTCATCGGCCTTGTTGTTCTTGTTGTTGTAGTTGGCAATGGTGCGGCTCACACTGAGCATCACCCCGAAGGCGATGCTGATGATAATGATGCTGGTACCGCCCACCGAGATCAGCGGCAAGGGCTGACCCGACACAGGGAACACACCCACATTGATGGCCATGTGGAACAATGCCTGCAGCGTGATGAACGACGCCATACCGATGATGAGCAGGCTGGGCAACACACGGGTGCTGCGCTGCACGATCATCGCCGCTCGCGCCAGCAGCCACAGATATAGCACCAAGAGTAGCACACCACCTATCATTCCCGTCTCCTCAATGATGATCGAGAAAATATAATCACTGAACGCCAATGGCAACCTGCTGCACTCACGCGAGTTGCCGATGCCCACACCATGCAGGCCGCCGTGGGCTTGTGCCATGCGCGAGAACATCTCCTGTTGGTTCTTGTTGGTAATGGGCCGGTAGACCAGCGAGTCGCTGTTCCACCACGCCATCACACGGTTCTTCCACGTGCTTGAACGCCCGAATTCTTGCTCGCCAGCCCCCTCACTCGCCATCATGGTGCTGTCACCACGTGCTGCCACATACTCGGTCTGCGCATCCGCTATAACTTGGTCGGTATCGTCATTGTGGTGCTTGATGAGGAAGAACATGCCACCGATGACGATATAGGCACCAAACAGCAGAATGATCTTCTTGAAACGAGCGCCGCCAATGACGAGCATCGACACACTGATGGCCATGAGCAACAGGGTGTTGGTCATGCCCGAACGTATCATCAAGCCGCCATAGAGGGTCACCGCAGCACCGGCAGCAATCATACCTCCCGTCGAGATGTCGCGATTCTTCTGGCTCTTGGCCAAGATGTAACTCAACAAGGTGACAATCGACAATTTAGCCAACTCGGCCGGTTGCAGTGTCACTCCAGGCAGTATCTTCATCACGCGTTGCGCGCCATTGATAACCTCACCCGCCACCATCACATAGATCAGCGTAAAGATCGTGAATAATGCCAAACCGGGAATCATGGCGTAGAGGAATTTACTGTCGTTGTAGTCCCAACGGTGCAGCACGAACACAAAGAATGCACCGACACCCAAGAACAAGCATTGCTTGATGACAGGAGTGTAGACACTGGCCGTGGTGATCATGCGGCTCGAGGCACTGTAACTCTCGACAATCGAGATGATGATGAGCGTGAAGTAGATGCCCCAAATCCAGGGGTCGCCATGCTTCTGCGCAATCTCGTTATATTTGGTCTGCTTCTCTTCGGTCATAATCTGGTTGAGGACTAGAAGCTCTAGGCATTCTAGATTAACTAGGATGCTACAAACTGTTAACTAAATTCTTGAACTGCGTGCCACGATCCTCGTAACTATTGAATAAGTCGAAACTGGCACAACAGGGCGACAGCAACACGGTGTCGCCACTCTGGGCCAGTTCATGGCACTTGGTGACACACTCGGCCATCGAGCCGGCATCGGTCACGACAGGCACTTTGCCGTCGAAGAACGCATGCAACTTGCGGTTGTCAACACCCAGGCAAACAATAGCCTTGACCTTCTCGAGCACAAACGGCTCAATCTCGGTGTAGTCATTGCCCTTGTCCTTGCCCCCCAGGATGAGCACCACAGGATCGTGCATGCTCTCCAGGGCATACCACGTCGAGTTGACATTGGTGGCCTTGGAATCATTGATCCAGCGCACACCGTCCAGCGTGCGGACATACTCCAGACGATGTTCCACAGCCTGGAAGTCGCTCAAGGCACGGCGTATCACGTCGTTCTGGATGCGCAGCACACTAGCACTGATGCTGGCCGCCATCGAGTTGTACAGGTTGTGAAGTCCCTGGATGGCCAGGTCGCGTGTAGGCATTGACCACGGCTCGCCGTCGACATTGACCGTCATCGCGCCGTCCTCGACCCAAGCCGTGCAGCCATCGGGATTCTGGGCACTGAAAGGCATCATCCGCGCCTCGGTGTGGATGTGCCGCAGTTGCTCGCTGATGATGGGGTCGTCCTGCCAGTAGATGAACACATCGTCGGGGCCCTGGTTGCGCATGATGCGGAACTTGGCGGCGACATAGTTCTCCATCTTGTGGTCGTAGCGATCCAGGTGGTCGGGCGTGATGTTCAAGAGCACAGCGATGTTGGCCTTGAACTCATACATGTTGTCTAACTGGAAACTGCTCAACTCGATGACATAGACCTCGTGCGGTTCCTCGGCCACCTGCAGCGCCAGACTATTGCCCACATTGCCAGCCAAGCCCACGTCGAGACCAGCCTCCTTGAGGATGTGATAGGTGAGCATCGTGGTTGTAGTCTTGCCGTTGCTGCCTGTGATGCACACCATCTTGGCATCGGTGTAGCGACCGGCAAATTCGATCTCACTGATGATGGGGATGCCCCGCTCCACTGCCTTGACGACGAGCGGTGCCTCAAGGGGTATGCCCGGACTCTTGACAATCTCATCGGCATTGAGGATGAGTTCCTCGGTGTGATGACCATCCTCCCAACGGATGCCGTGACCATCAAGCATCTCACGATACTTGGGCTTGATAGTGCCCATGTCGCTCAGGAACACATCCATGCCCTGCTTCTGTGCGAGCACGGCTGCTCCTGCGCCGCTCTCGCCACCACCTAATACTACTAATCTCTTCATATCTTTGGCTTTCGGTTTATCAATTTTTCAGTTTCTGGTTCTTTTAACGCACTTTGAAGGTGACAAAGGTGAGGACGGCGAGGATGATGCTCACCAGCAGGAAACGCATCACAATCTTGTTCTCGGGGATGGCGTGGACGGGCTTCTGGAACATAACGTTCTTGATTTTGCCAGCCGGAATCTGATAGTGGTGATGGATTGGCGCCATCTTGAAGATGCGCTTGCCCACACCGGTCTTGCGCTTGGTGTACTTGAAGTAACCAGTCTGCAACATGTTGCTCAACGCCTCGACAAAGAACACACCGCACAGGATGGGCAACAGCCACTCCTTGCGCAGCAGCAGGGCAAACACGCCCACGATGCCGCCGATGCACAGACTGCCCGTGTCGCCCATGAACACCTGGGCTGGATAGGAGTTGTACCACAAGAAGCCAATGGTCGCACCAATGAAAGCAGCGGCATAGATGACCAACTCGCTGCTGTCGGGGATGTACATGATGTTGAGGTAGGCGGCATAGATGACGTTGCCGCTCAGATAGGCCATGATGGCCAATGCCACCGCCACGATGGCGCTGGTGCCGCTAGCCAGCCCGTCGAGTCCGTCGGTGAGGTTGGCTGCATTGCTCACAGCCACGACGATGAAGATGGCCAGTGCCGCAAAGATAAACCAGCCGATGGCACGAGCCGTCTTGCCCTCAAAGCCCACCCATTGTGCAGCCTTGGCATAGTCGAAGTTGTGGTTCTTGATAAAGGGGATAGTGGTCTGGGTGCCCTTGACCTGCGGGGCATGCACCACTTCCATCTTACCGGTCTCGGGGTTGCGCACCTCGGTGTTCTCGCTCATGACGATGGCGGGACTAGCCCACATCACCAGAGCCACAACGATGCCCAAGCCCACCTGACCGATGACCTTGAACTTGCCCTTGAGACCCTGCTTGTCGTGGTGGGCGATCTTGATGTAGTCGTCCAGGAAGCCCAGCGCACCGCACCACAGGGTGGCCAGAATCATGAGCAACATATACACGTTGTTCAACTTGCCCATGAGCAGGCAAGGTACCAGGATGGCGATGATGATGATGAGCCCACCCATGCTGGGAGTCTGCGACTTGCGGTCTTTCTCCAGGCACTTGGCCACATCTTCTTTCTTCTCAACATCGGTCTCGTCCATGTTACTGAGCACGGTCTGAATCTTCTCGATGGCGTCGGTGTGCGAGACTATCTTTCCACCATTGTCCAGGTCGCGCATATTCTCACCGCCCTGACGGTTATAGTAGGCTTCGAGTTTCTTGATAATCGAGCCGCCGATGACGATGGCAATGAACAGCGACAAGGCCAGCGTGATGCCGCCACGAAAAGTGATGTAATCCATCAGATGCGCTCCCGGCACATCAAATTCTTGCAAGTATTGAAACAGATGGTAAAGCATCTTTATTAATTAAGAATTATGAATTTAAAATTAAGAATTACTGCTTTTATGTGATGGTTCAAAAGCACTTCTTCAGTTCCTCACGGTCATCGAAGTGGTGCTTGACACCCATCACGTCCTGATAGGTCTCATGCCCCTTGCCTGCCACAAGCACCACGTCGCCAGGTTGTGCCAGCATGCAAGCAGTGCGGATGGCCTCGCGACGGTCGGTGATCTTGATGGTGTGGCTGCGGTCGTCGTCGGTCAGGCCAGCCTCCATGTCGCGCAGGATGGCCTCGGGATCCTCGGTGCGCGGATTGTCGCTGGTGAGGATAGTACGGTCGCTGCGCACGGCGGCCTCATGTGCCATGATGGGACGCTTGGTGGCATCACGGTCGCCACCACAACCACACACTGCGATGATCTGTCCCTTGCCGCGCACCAGGTCGCGGATGGTGTCGAGCACGTTGATCAGCGCGTCGGGCGTGTGGGCATAGTCGACGATGGCGGTGAAGCCCTTGGGTGCATGCAGCGTCTGGAAACGTCCGTCGGCGGCATGCAGGCGGCTCAACTGCACCAACACCTCGTCGCGGTCGATGCCCAACAGCATGGCTGTAGCAGCGATGGCGGTCAGGTTATAGGCATTGAAGCGGCCTGTGAGCAGCACCTCAACATCGCGCCCGTTGAGTTGCAGGCTCATTCCGTCGATGCGCTCCTCAATCAGTTTGCAATTGTAATCGGCCATTGTACGCAACGAGTAGGTGTGGTGACTTGCCACGCAGTTCTGCAGCATCACACGACCCACCTTATCGTCAATGTTGACCAGGGCAAACGCATCGGCGGGCAGCGCATCGAAGAACATCTTCTTGGCACGCAGATACTCATCCATGGTCTTGTGAAAGTCCAGGTGATCCTGGGTGAGGTTGGTAAACACACCACCTGCCCAGTGCAACCCATCGATGCGGTGCTGCACACAGGCGTGGCTGCTCACCTCCATGAAGGCATATTCGCAACCGGCCTCGACCATCTCGTGCAACAAGCGGTTGAGGTTCAAGTGATCGGGGGTGGTCTGCGTGGCAGGCTCTTCGCGGCGATCAATCATGTTCTTGACGGTCGAGAGCAGACCGGCTTTGCGGCCCAAGCCCTGCATCAGTTCATAGAGCAACGTAGCGGTAGTGGTCTTGCCATTGGTGCCTGTCACACCCACCAGCCGCAAGTGCTCACTGGGGCGGTCATACCACTCACTGGCGACCAATGCCAGAGCGCTCGTGGTATCGGGGACGACAACATAGGTCACATTCTCAGCCAGCGTGTCGGGCAATGTCTGGCACAGCACGGCGGCCGCTCCAGCCTGTGTCACTTGAGGGATAAAGCGGTGAGCATCGACAGCCACACCCACCACGGCTACAAACAGTTCACCACCCCGCACGCGACGCGAGTCGCACACGACATCGGTGATATCGACATCGGTCGATCCCACCACACGGGTGGGCTTCAGATTATTCAATAATGCGTTAAGTTTCTTCATATCTTAGTTTTTTTAATTTGCTTGGAATACTCAAAAATCTTGGAAAACGCTGTTTGATCAGAGGCACTAGTTCCTGAGCGTCAAGTTAATCACCTGGCCGCGGACAAATTGGCTGCCGGCTGCTATGCTCTGAGCCACCACACAGCCATTGCCCCTGAATCGCACGCACAATCCAGCATCTTCAAGCCGACGGATGGCATCACGCACGGCCAGGCCCCGGACATTGGGCACACCCTTCGAGGTGCTGCCTGGTTGCTGGAACACCTTGGGATGATCCATGCCGAGGCCCTTGCGGAGGTTGCTGGTGTGTTTGGGATTGGTACTGGCAAAGAGTGTGGCTTGTGAAGGCGTCTTTGTCACTTGCTTGCCGTCCTTGTCGACGGTCATTGCATAACTGGGCTCGTTGCCCAACAGGCCACGAGCATACATCTTGAGTGCTATGTTCTTGAGCACCATGCCGCTGCTGGCACCGGCACCACGGTTGGCACCGAGCATCAGCACGATGCACGAGTACTTGGGGTTGTCATAGGGGAAGAAGCCGCAGAATGCCAATCGCTTCTGCGTGCCATAGTGGCCATCGCTCGAGATGGTGTAGGCCGTGCCGGTCTTGCCCGCAATGGGGACACGCTCGTCCTGAACCCACTTGCGTGCCGTACCGCGACTGCCCCACACCACGTCGCGCAGCATGATGCGCAACTTCTGGGCATTCTCAGGGCTGCACACCTGCTGGCGGATGTAGGTCACGGGCACGATGCTGTCGGGTTGACCCTCGCGCGAGAGTTTCTTGACCAGATGCGGCCGCACATACTTGCCATCGTTGGCAATGGCATTGTACATGGCCAGTGTGCTCAACGGCGGGATGAGCGTCGAGTAGCCGAATGCCATGCGCGTCAATGCCACGCGATCGGCGCGGGTGTTGCCCAGACGCTTGATAACGGGTGACATTTCGCCACCGATACCCGAATGGAAAGGCTCAAAGAAGCCCATGCCCTTGAGACGATCATAGAAGCCGCCGGGATTGCTGCCATATTTCTTGACAATGATGCGAGACATGCCCACATTGGACGAGGTCTCGATGATTTGCCGCGGTGTGAGTTGTGCACCACCATGCGGGTCGTTGATGGCACGCCCCTCATAGATCCAAGTCGTACCGGTAGTCATCGGCTCGTCGATGTTGTTGACAATACCGTCTTCCAGGGCTATCATCATCGAGATGGGCTTCATCACCGAGCCGGGCTCGTAGCCCAGCACGGCATTGTTGCGACCCTCGATATAGTCACCAGCCTTGTCGTTCCACTCCAGATTGCTGATGGCCTTAATCTCGCCCGTGGCAACCTCCATCAGCACCGCCGTGCCCCAGCGGGCATCGGTCTCATGGCACATGCCATAGAGTTCGTTCTCGACGATATCTTGCAGGGCCACGTTGATGGTAGTCGTGATGTCGTAACCTGGAATGGCGGGCACACTCTCGTGATTGACAATATTGTTGGTCAACTGGATGCGAGTGGCCTCACCGGCCACACCATAGAGCATTGAGTCAAGCGCCATCTCCAAGCCCGAACGGCCATGCAGGCTCGAACTGGTCTCGCTCTTGCCCACGGTGCCGATACTGCGCGATGCCATCGACCCATAGGGCTTGCAACGCTTGCTCTCGCGCTCGCTATAGATGCCGCTCTTGTTGCGACCCTTGTTGAAGTAGGGGAATGTGCGCAGACGCTCCCACTCACCATGAGTGAGTTGACGGCGTATCAGGCGATAACTATGGTTCTTTTTCTTCTTGTCGGTAGTGATGCGCTCATAGGCACTGGTGAGTTCTTCCTTCCACTCCTGTGCCGTGCGCGAGGGTTCGAGTACCGCCAGACTGTCGCACAACGCCGGCAAGTATTTCATCAACGTATCGCGCTTGATGCCAGCCGAGAGCCAGTCGACACGGGCGGTGAAATATTGCAAGTTGGCTGCCAGCACTGTGCCGTTGTCAGCCAGGATCTTGCCACGTTCGGGCTCGATGGCAGTGACTTGTGTGAGGATGCTGTCGGCCTTGTTGTTCCAGTCGCGCTCATACACGACCGAAGTCTTGAACATGTTCCAGACGATAGCCATCGAGAACAGCAGGACGAAGCCCACTACCAGCGAGTAGCGGAGCAGGATGTGTCTTTTGTTGGTCGCTTTCATTTCTCGGTCAGATGATAAGGTGGTTGTTCGGGAGCCGACAGGTCAATGTGCATCGTGTCGACATACGACTTCATTTGGCTTTCACGGATCATTGAGTTATATTTGGCACTGGCGTTGACGCAGTCAGTCTTGGCATTCTCAAGTTCCACCTTCAGGTTCATCACTTCGCTCATGTAGTTCTGGCAGACATACTTGTTGCTAATATACATCAACATCATCACCGTGCCAGCCACGATATAGACGGCATTGCGCTTAAAGAAGTCCCATGACAGGAATGACCTACCCTGCACTACACCACGCACAGCCTTCTGGGCTTTGCGGTTGCGCCGCTTGCGCTTCTTGTCGCTAGCGACCTTCGGTTCATCGGTCATGGCATCAATATGTTCGTTCTCGTCTTTCATTGTCAAATCTTATTCTGAGAAAATCGGAAGGTATAACTAAACTATTAAACTTTCTCGGCGATGCGCAATTTAGCGCTGCGCGAGCGCGGGTTGCGCTCAACCTCCTCGTCACTGGGAACTATCACCTTGTTGTTGACCAGTGACAGCGGCGATTGCACGCGGCCATAGAAGTCCTTGACCACCTTGCCCTCGATGTTGCCGCTACGCATGAAGTTCTTGACCAAGCGGTCCTCGAGCGAGTGATAGGTAATGACCACCAGGCGACCACCAGGGCGCAACACATCGAGCGACGACTGCAACAGGCGCTTGAGCACATCAATCTCGTGGTTGACCTCGATGCGCAATGCCTGAAACACCTGCGCCAGTTCTTTCTTCTCTTGGCTGACGCGGATGTGCGGCTTGATGACATCGAGCAACTGCTGCGTGGTGTCAATGCTGCGCTGGGCCCGCGCCTTGACAATCGAGCGAGCCATCGCGCGGCTCTGCTTGAGTTCGCCGTACAAGTACAGCACTTGCGCCAACTGCTCCTCGCCATAGGTGTTGATGAGTTGTCGGGCATCGAATGCACTGGCTCGGTTCATGCGCATGTCTAGTTGACCATCGAAGCGGAACGAGAAACCTCGCTCCAAGTCATCGAAGTGATGAAACGACACTCCCAGGTCGGCCAAGATGCCGTCAGCACCCGTCACGCCATAGTAGCGCATGAAATTCTTCAGGTAGGCAAAGTTGCTTAACACAAAAGTGAAGCGCGGATCATCGATGCGGTTGCGCCAGGCATCTATATCCTGGTCCATGCCGTAGAGGTGCCCCAGAGCCGACAAGCGCTCCAACACCGCACGGCTGTGGCCACCGCCACCAAATGTAACATCGACATAAGTGCCGTCAGGCTTGATATTCAAGCCATTAAGGCACTCATTGAGTAAGGCGGGAATGTGATAAACAGGGGCATCCATTGACCTTCAGTATCAAGTTTGAGCAAGTTTACTTTAATTTGAGGGTGTAAAGTTACTAACTTTTTCTGGATAATTTGGAATCCCAAATTTGTTTTTGTAAATTTTTTGCCAAAAAGTTATTAACAACCTTCTAAAACACTCTCATTCTCAGCTCAATTTTGTCTATTTACGGACGCAAACTCAACTGCACGCCCTAACTATTGCCCGCCCCCTAGCAGATGATGCTGAAAGTAGCCTCACCTATCATCCATCCAACAACAAAAAAGGCACCCCGACATCACGTCGGAGTACCACAAAAAAGCTATGAGAAAAAAGTGGAGAGTGAAACTCTATAATGCACGATGACCAAGGCATCATGCACAATTTAAGGTGGGTTCTATAAATTCCAAATATGTAATTCTGTCGTTTCGGTCATATTGTTTTTCTTTTTGTCATATTTCGCCTCATCTGTCTGAACCGTAGCCCGCTACTGCCTCATCCAGATTAAGGCGAAATCTGCTCAAAAATCTAAAACAATCTGACACGAGCAATTTATAGAACCCACCTTAAGTTCTACTTAGTCAAGAACTTACTGTTGATATAGTTCATAAACGTGTCCTTGTAGAGATCACCAATGGGCAGCGATACATTCGGGCCAAGGACAATGTGACTCTTGTTCACCTCGACGATGCGCTTGAGGTTGACGATGTAACTGCGATGTGTGCGCATGAATGTGCGCGGCAAACGCTCCTCCATGCGCTTCATGCTCAACAAGGCAGTGATGGGGCGACTGCCATTGCTGAAGTGAATGCGCAGATACTCACTCATGGCCTCGACATAGAGGATGTCGGCAATGGGGATGCGCGCAATCTTGTACTCACTCTTGAGGAAGATGCAGTCATCCTCGTCGACACAGGACAGCGAGGCGGCATACTTGAGTTCAAACTGCTCTTTCAAACGCATGGCTGCACGGCGAAACTCCTCCAGACCGAAGGGCTTGAGCAGATAATCAATCGCATTGACTTGGAAACCCTCAACAGCATATTGGCTGTAAGCCGTCGTGAACACCACCATCGGGCGATCTTCCAGCGAACGCACAAAGTCGAGCCCGTTAAGGTCTGGCATGTTGATGTCGACAAACATTGCATCAACATGCTCTTTGCGCAACACTTCAAGCGCCTCACGGGCACTCTGGCACGATGCAACTAACTCCAATTCGGGAGTTTGCTCGGTGTAACTAATCAACTGCTTCAAGGCCAGAGGCTCATCATCTATTACAATACATCTGATCATATCGATTGCTATTTAATAATTGTTTGCTAAGTTCTTCATTGTCTGCACCCCCAACGAGTCGGCAGGCACGATGAGTTCAACCCGATAGTTATCACCATCATCAACGTGCAGGCTGTACTGGTCGCCATAGATGAGATCCAGACGCTTCACGACATTGGCCAACCCGACACCGCCCACTTCGTGTTTAATGTGATTCTTCGAGTTAACGCAGACAAAGCAGATGCTACTGTCAACAACCCGCAGCGACATGTGGATAAACGATGGTTTGTCATAACTCACACCATGCTTGAAGGCATTCTCGATGAATGGAATGATCACCAATGGAGCCATGCCGACATTGGGCACCTGCTCGGGAGCGTCAAAACGGATGTCCACACTCTTGGCATAGCGCTTGCTCATCAGGTCGATATACAGCGTAACCAGGTCGACCACCTGTCGCAGTGTGATTAATTCTTGATCTGACTCATAGAGCAAGTAACGCATAAACTTGGACAAGTGCACAATGCTCGACTTGGCCTGCTCGGGATCGATATCAACCAACGCATGGATGTTGTTGAGCGTGTTCATCAAGAAGTGCGGGTTCACCTGATAACGCAAGTAGGTCAACTCCTGACGCAGATTTTCTTTCTCCAATTCAACAACTTGCTGCTTCTCACGCATGGTCTTGAAATAGAGTTTCAGACCCAAGTTGGCACCGAGGGCAAAAATCAGCAACGAGAACATCGTGAAGTCATGTGGACCAGCGAGCGGTTTGGGGCCACGATGATGACCGCCTCTACCGCGATCATAATGACGCGGAGGAGTATTGGGATTAGGCAGCGGTTTCTGCCCATCCAGCCCATGACGCGACCCAGCATCCTGCTCAACTTGCCGAGAAACCATTGTGGGCTTGGCAGGAGGACCAGATGTGCACTGATAGGCAACAAACGCCATTAGCAGCACTACCAACAAGACATAGTAGCGACGCTTGCGGTTCTTGTATACAATCTCAGGCGCAATGAAGTAGTTATGCACTAGAAAAGCCAACAGAACCACCAGCATGGGGCGCATCACATGCCAGATGTCTATCCAACGGAAATCATAGTTGTTGTCGACCGACGACAGCACCACCATGCCCACTACGGGCACGATGAGCATAACCGACCACAGCAAGATATTGGCATAGGTCTCCTGGCGCGATGTGTACTTAATCCACTTCATAGCAAAGCGGCATATTTGCCGAAACAAAAATAGGAAATCCAACTCAATTCAGCAAATCTATTCAGCAAGCGGGTGCCATCTGTCAATTAACGACACCCTGAACAAGACAATCGCCTAAAGCCGAGCACAACACTAGAACTGGAAGTAGATGAAGGGCTGGATGTCGCTGCTCTTGACCTGAATCACAAGCACCACCATCATGACGAGAGCCAGCACATAGCACAACATGGGCAGGCGCACAAAGGCACGCTTGCAGCGGTTCTCGACACGATCGGGCACAAAGTGCAACACATAGCCCAGCACCATCAGGCTCATCACCTGCCAGTAGCCTGTGAGCAACTGCCACAGCAACTCGGGGTGAAAGTTGGTGAAGATCTGGTTCAGCATGGTTACCGAACTCGAGAACTCACGATTGCGGAAGAATATCCAGCACAAGCAAGCAAAATGGAACGTGACAACCACACACAGCACCTGCACCCAGCGCCGACGGTGAGGCACACCAGCCTTCTGGCCTGTCAAGCGCATCCACCACTTGTGGGCTATCAGGGCCACACCGTGCAGCGAACCCCATGCCACGAAGTTCCACGACGCACCGTGCCACAGCCCACCCAAGAACATGGTGATGAACAGGTTCAGATTCTGGCGCAACTTGCCCTTGCGGTTGCCGCCCAATGAGATGTACAAGTAGTCGCGCAACCACGAACTGAGCGAGATGTGCCACCGCCGCCAGAACTCGGTAATTGACGCACTCTTATAGGGGCTATTGAAGTTCAGGTTGAAGTGGAACCCCATCAACAACGCGATGCCTATGGCCATGTCGCTGTAGCCCGAGAAGTCGCAGTAGATCTGCAGCGCATAACCGTACACGCCCAGCAGGTTTTCTAGTCCGCTGTACAGTGAAGGGTCAGCAAACACACGCTCGACAAAGTTGACGCTGATGTAGTCGCTGATAACCGCCTTCTTGAACAAGCCACAGATGATGAACCACATGCCCGTGCCAACCATGTCGCGGGTGACGCGCAACGGACGGCGTATCTGCGGAATGAAGTCGCTGGCACGCACAATGGGACCTGCCACCAACTGCGGGAAGAACGAGACATAGAAGGCATAGTCAAGCAAAGTGTCGAGCGGGCGAATCTTGCCGCGATAGACATCGATGGTGTAACTCAGCGACTGGAAGGTAAAGAACGAGATACCCACTGGCAAGAAGATGTTCAGGTCGCTGAAGTGGGTGCCAGTGAGTCCGGCAAAGATGTGACCAAAGAAATTGGTGTACTTGAAGTAGGCCAGCAGCCCCAGATCGACCGCCAGACTCAGCGCCACGAGCCACTTGCGACCCGACCGGCTCCTGGTGCGGTGCATGCGCTGAGCGATGAGCCAGTCGCTGCAAGTGACCAGTGCCAGCAGGAAGAAGTAAACACCGCTGGACTTGTAGTAGAAGTAGTAACTGAACGCAGTGACAAAGAGCAGACGGGCGGCCAGATGACGATGCAGCATCGCATAGACGATGATGAACGCGGCAAACAGCCACAGGAAAACCCCGCTGCTGAAGATCATGGGCGACTGGGGATTATAGGTCAACTGCGACAAGATGGAATCAAACAATGCACTCACTGTCATGGTTGGCCTCCTTTCTCGACTTGTTGATGATACTGTTCATGGCCCCAGGTGATGGCATCATAGAGCAACTGCGCCAGCCGAGCACCACCGCCAAAGTTGATGTGCGTGTAGTCAAGGTTGGCCAGATGCTGGTTGACCAGACGCACGATGCTGCCCTCGCCCCCCATGGCGGTGTAGAGGTTCCAGAATGCCACCCGTGAGTCATAGGCTATGCGCTGCTGGGCGTTGACCATGCTGATGACACCACGCATGGTGCGGAACGAACCGCCCCGTTTCTCCTCGCGATCGCCCACACTCACCACCAGGAATCCCGTGCCGGGCATGTTGCGCTTCATGTGGTCGATGGCGGTAACCATGCGCTCACGATAGGTGGTGAAGTCGCTGGTCTGACGACCGGCAACATTCAAGCCATACATCACGATGACCAGGTCATAGTGACGTATCCGGTCGAAGTCGGCAAACATCTGCTCGGAGATATTCTTCAAGTGATGACCGCTCGCGGCACGCAAGGCATAGTTGTCGACCTGCACACCGCGGTCGCCATCCATCGACACGCCCAGGAAGGTCAGACCATCATTGCGGTCCACGCGCCACTCAATGCTACCCATTGCAGCGGTTACAGTCACACCCTGTATGTGCCCCATCGGATTGAGTTCGAACGACTGCGACTGCGAGCCGTTGACGATTGCCGTCACACGCCCGGTACCATGCCCCATGCAGTAGAAGGTGCTCTGGCTGCAGGTGTCCAGACGACTCAGATAGGTCGATACACCCTGTAGCGACATTGTCGCACCACTCTTGCCAAAGTAGTAGTGCCCGGTCAAGTTGGCCCAACGCGAGTCATAGCCGCTATGGTCGTTGGCATTGTGGGCAGCCCACGCCTTGTTAAACTTCTGCTTGACACTGCGACGGAAGCCTGGCGAGTCGCTTGTCATCGGCACAAAGCCCACGCCACACCCCCCGTAGCGCTCCTGCAGCAGTTGACGCAGGTTGGCCGTGAGGATGTCACCCTCGATGTAACTGTCGCCCAACACGGCGATGCGCACTGGCCGTCCCAGTGTGTCGATGCTTTCCAGCGCACGGTACAACGCATTCATGCCACGATCCTCATCATCGGCCATATCGTCGATGCACGTCATGCCCGCACGGCACGAGTCGACGACAACGCGCCCCGTCGCCTGGGCATCCATGTCGTCGGCAAGCACCTCCAGCACCTCGCCGTCAACACCAGCCGAGTCGCCGCGCAAGTCACCCAACAAGTCGACACGACGCATCTGCCAGTCGCCCACCTTCAAGGCGGGTAACCAGTTCAGTGCCAGCAGCAACAGCAGTGCCACGAGCACAATCCATACGACCGAATGTAGGTAACCTCGTTCCATCTCCACAAAAATGCCTGCAAAGGTACTACTTTTTTAATTGAAAATTGAAAATTGAGAATTGAGAATTTTGACTAGCAATGGATTTTTGCGTTTTTTGGCATTTCAAAAGAAAATCCCTCCCTTTGCATGAGCGAGCACCAAAGAGAGGGAGTAAGTCTTGAGGCAAAATCGTCATCAGAACCCGTGAAGCATAATACCCAGGCTCCAACGGTTTTTCAATTCAGGACCCCATGCACCTTTAAATACCGACTGGGGCGAATAGCGGAAGTACACACCCAATTTGCGCCAACTGGCTATAGCCATCACATCGAACGACACCTTGCGCTGATGCAGACCATGAGTCTTGATATTGAGCTTATTCTTCTCGACGCTGAAGCGATTTTCCAGGTTGGCGTAGTAGTTCCAATTCATCACGCCGGCTACAGCCAGATAGACCTTCTCGCCCACACGCTGGTTGAACATCAGCGGGAACTGCAACGACCGCACAACCAGATTGGCGTGGCGATGCTTGAGGTCATAATCTTCCATCTGGCCCACACCGACATGACCGGCATCATCAGTGGCCCACAGATAGGGATTCTTGGTGCCATAGAACGCCCAATTGAAACCCACACCCAACGACAGGCGCGAACGGTTCTGGTTGAACTTGTAGCCCAGTGCCACCAGGTTGAGGACACCGGCCTCGTAAGCCTTCTTGCGGATGTAGGGCTGTGCACCTGCCTCCACATCAGTGCGGCCCCAGCCCACATACACATCGCTCAAGAACACCTCGAAGTGCGAATCCTTCTCATTGCCACAACGCTTGAACGGGATTTTCAGCTCCACATTCTTGTTCTCGGTCTCGGTGGTGGTGATGCTACCGTCGCTGTCCTGCTTGACACGGTACTCATAGTTGTAGTCGTCATCATCCTGCAAGCCATTGACCTTCATGCGGATGTCACTGCCTCTCTCAGTGATGATCACCTGCTTGGCATTATTGATGACCTTGACAGTGTCAACACGCTCTGTGCCACTAGCCGCCATGATGGCCAGTGCTGCCATTGCAATCGCAATCTTTCTCATTTTTCCTTATTATATTAATGTACTATACTAACAAAAAAACCTGACCTCATGGTCAGGTTAGATAGGTGGTACCTCCGGGAATCGAACCAGGGACACGCGGATTTTCAGTCCACTGCTCTACCGCTGAGCTAAGGTACCTTGTTTCGTTTTGCGGGTGCAAAGTTACGGCGACTTTTTGAACTGACCAAATTTTTTGGCGAAATTTTTCAAAAAATCATCTCAAAAGGCACAAAATGGGTCCTTTTTGTACTTCTTGACCCCTTATGTGGCAAAAAATGTGTACTTTCGCATCGTTTTTTGCATGGGGCTGTAAACCACCCGCTCCCCTGCGAGTCTAATCATCGTCACGGGCTTGATTATGGAACAACTCTTGCAATATGTGTGGCAGCACCGCTTGTGGCGCACCGACGACATGACGACCAATGACGGCCGCCGTGTGCGTGTGCTCGACCCCGGGCTGCTCAACACCGATGCAGGTCCCGACTTCTTTAACGCCAAGGTCGAGATTGACGGACACCTGTGGGTGGGCAATGTCGAGATTCATGTGCGGGCCACCGACTGGCACCGACATGGACACGACAACGACAAGGCTTACGACAACGTCATCCTGCATGTGGTGCAGCACGATGATGCCCCAGTACGTCGCTCCAATGGCGAGCTCATACCCCAAGTCGAGCTTGAGGTGTCGCCCCGATTCGGCGAGAGCCTTGAGAGACTGGTCGATGCGCGCACCGAACTGCCTTGTGCTGCACAGTTGTCACAAGTGCCTAGCCTGACCATCACCGAGTGGATGCAGGCACTGGCCTTCGAGCGGCTGCACAGCAAGGTCGAGCGCATTGCATCGCTGCGCGACCTGTATGCCGGCAGTTGGGAGGACGTGTGCTATGTCATGCTGGCACGCACACTGGGATTCGGGCTCAACAGCGATGCCCTCGAGCGGCTGGCACGACGCACACCACTGCGTCTGCTGCACAAGCACAGCGACTCGCTGCTTCAACTCGAGGCACTGCTGCTGGGGCAGGCAGGATTGCTCACTGGCATCAAGACCGATGGCGAACGCTATGTCGAGCAACTGCAACGCGAGTATGCCTTCCTGGCCAACAAGTTCACACTGCAACCCATGGAACCCGAGGCGTGGAAATTGTTCAGATGCCGGCCTCAGAATTTTCCGCACCGCCGCATCGCCCTGCTGGCACACTATGTGCACAACGGGTTCAACCTGATGCACAGCATCCTGGAGGCACAGGGCGAGAAGGAGTTGCGCCAACTGTTCCAGGTCGAACTCACAGGCTACTGGGAGCGGCACTACACACTGGGCAAGGAGACACCTGTCAGCACGCGGGCACTGAGCAACGCCAGCATCGACATCGTGCTCATCAACCTGGTCGCACCGCTCTACTATGCCTATGGCGAACTCACGGGCAGCTATGAGATGACCGACCGAGCCATCGACCTGCTCGAGTCGCTGCGTCCCGAGCAGAACGCCATCGTGGCTCGGTTTGCCCACGCTGGCATTCGATGCGACGACGCGCTCACATCGCAGGCACTCATCCAACTGCGCAAAGCCTATTGCGACGCACGCAAGTGCATCTACTGCCGCATCGGGCATCGCCTCCTCACCGAGGCTGCAAAGATGTAGTAGTCTATTAATAGCACTCTAGATTATCTAGACCCTCTAGAACATCTAGAACATCCAGATTTTTAAAAAAACAACAATAACAATGAAGAAACTGATCATGACTGCAGCGGTGGCACTGGCCCTGATGGCCACACCCGCTGCACAGGCACAGAAAGTGGTGCCCATCAAGTTTGGCAACATGGACCACTGGGTGACTCGCGTCATCAAGGAGAGTGGCGTCATCGGTGGCCAGACCAAACACGTCTACGAGATTGGCCCGACACAGACCATCAACGGGGCCAAAGCCTACACCAACCTGGGTGGATCGCCCTGGGGCTCAAGCAACGTCTACGCCAAGGTCATGGGCGTGGTCAAGACCAGCAACGCCGTCTTCCCCGACACACACGGCAGCGGCAAGTGTGCCAAACTCACCACCATGCTCGAGCATGTCAAGGCAGTGGGTGTCATCAACATGGATGTGCTGGTGAGCGGTTCCATCTTCCTCGGACAGATGATCGAGCCTCTGTCGAGCACTAAGAATCCTTACAGCAAGATGGAGATGGGCATCCCCTACAAGCAACGGCCCAAGTACCTGCAGTTTGACTACAAGCTCAACGCCCCCGGCGGCGACCGCACCTACAGCAGCGGCTTTGGTTCAAAGAAGACCATCCGCGGGCGCGACTACGCCGAGGTGTTTATCATCTTGCAGCGCCGTTGGGAGGACAGCAAGGGGCGCCTGCATGCCGCACGCGTGGGCACCGGACGTCAGCGCTTCGGCAACACCACCAACTGGGTCACCGGTCATCGCATCCCCATCTGGTATGGCGACATCACCCATCACGCAGGCTACCAGAGTTACATGGGCCTGATCAACGGCGAGAAGAGCTACTATGCCCGCAACAGCAAGGGCAAGATGGTCAAGTGCCCCGAGGAGAAGTGGGACGATGCTAACGCCCAGCCCACCCACATGCTCCTGATGGCCAGCAGCGGATGCGGAACGGCCTACGTCGGCACTGTCGGCATGGCACTCTGGGTCGACAACTTCGCCCTCGTCTTCTAGCCCTGCCTGAACAGACAAATGACAGGAGGACACCACCCAGTGCCCTCCTGTCATTATTTTATGCCACAATCTGCATGAGCCCAAAACTGCTGAAGCCACACTCCAAGTCCCCTAAAGGGGGGTGTACAAAGGTGCAGTAAGTTCCCCTTTAGGGGGATTTAAGGGGCTTTTAAGGGGTGCATTAGTCTATAAAATCGGGGCGAAAGTCTAACATTTTTGGGTAGTCCATTTTATCGTAGTAATTTTGCAGCGTGGTTTTGTGGACACGGAACCGCGCTACTGATTTGTTGTAAATACATCACTAAACATGAAGAAGATATTACTGGCACTCATTGCCACCGCACTCACCTGCATCGTGCCCCTGCGCGCGGCGGTCATCAACGGCATCCTGGTCGATGCCACCGACACCACCGAACTCATGGAGGCCACCGTCCGCCTGGTCAAGGCGCAGAAGGACAGCGCCTTTGTCAAGGGCACCACAACCGACCTCAACGGCGTGTTTAACCTCAAGGGCATCAAGCCCGGCAAATATGTGGTCAAGTTCAGTTACATGGGCTACAACGAGACCTCGCGCCGAGTCACCGTGGGCGACGATGGCCGCGATGTCAACATGGGAGTCATCAAACTGGAGCCTAACAGTGTGATACTCAAGGAGGCCACTGTCATCGGTGTGAAGACGCCCATCACAGTCAAGGAGGACACCATCGAGTATAACGCCGACACCTACAAGACGCAGGCCAACGCTGTGGTCGAGGACTTGCTCAAGCGCCTGCCGGGCGTTGAGGTGGGCACCGACGGCAAGATTACCGCCAATGGCAAGGAGGTCAAGAAGATTCTCATCGACGGCAAGGAATTCTTTGCCGACGACCCCACCGTGGCCAGCAAGAATATACCCGCCGACATGGTCAACAAGTTGCAAGTCATCGACCGCAAGAGCGACCTGGCGCGACTGACGGGTGTAGATGATGGCGAGGACGAGACCGTGATCAACCTTACCGTCAAACCCGGCATGGCCAACGGCTGGTTTGGCACGGTCAACGCGGGCTATGGCACCGACAACCGCTATGCCGGCAACGTGATGGCCAACTACTTCCACGACGGCAACCAGTTCACCCTGCTGGCCGGAGGCAACAACACCAACAGCCTGGGATTCACCGACGGCGGCCAGCAGCGATTCGCACGCTTCGGCGGCGACCGTGGCATCACCACCAGCCAGAACGTGGGCTTCAACTTCAACGTCGGCTCAAAGGATGACGAACACTTCCGTGTGGGCGGCGATGTGATGTACTCGCACAGCGACCGCGACACACGCACCACGCGCGATCGTCAATACCTGTTTCCCGACTCGACCAGTTACTATCAGGCGGCCACCAACGCCCGCGACAAGGGCCACAACCTGCGCGGAGACTTCCGTCTGAAGTGGGAGATTGACTCCTGCAACACGCTGGAGTTCCGCCCCAACTTCTCGCTGAACTTCAGCAAGAGCACCAACATCGAGGCCAGTGGCACTTGGGCTGGCGACGCGGCACGCACGCCAGTGAACAGCAGTCAGAACCGCTACCGCAACGATGGCAAGAGTTATGAGTTCGGCGGCTCACTGATCTTCAACCACAAGTTTGCCTCGCACCCCGGTCGCTCGACCAGCATCATGGTGCGCTACAACTACAGCAAGGTCAACGAGGACGGAAACACCTACACGCTCAACAACTACTACCTGACCGACTCGACACAGACCATCGACCAAATCTACGATAACGACCGACGCACCAACAACATCAACGGCCGCCTGTCGTGGACCGAGCCGCTGGGCAACATCAAGAACGCACGCTTCCTTGAGGCAGCCTACAACGCGCGCTACCGTTACAGCGAGGCCGACAAACTGGTCTATGACATCACGCGCGGCACCATCAATCCTGCGCCTCGCAGCGTGCAGGAGGTGGTCTACAACCCCGCCATCCGCTCGAAGATTGCCGCCGACTATGGCGACTATGTGCTCAATGACGGACAGTTGCTGTCGCAAATTCTGGATCTGGAACTGGGACCCGAACTGTCGCGCGACTTCAACGAGCGACTGAGCAACTCGTTCCGCAACAAGTTCCTTGACCAGTCGTTCCAACTCGGATTCCGCCAGGTGCGCAAGGAGTATAACCTCAATCTGGGTCTGACGGTCAACTCGGCCATGTCGAGCAGCCGCGACCTCATCAATAGTGCACGCGACATCCCAAGCCGTTGGGTGTGGAGCGTGGCACCATACGCACGATTCCGCTACAAGTTCAGCAAGACGCGCACGTTCAACGCCAACTACCGCATGCGTGCCAACCAGCCCAGCATCACACAACTGCAGCCTGTGGCCGACGAGAGCAACCCGCTGAATATTGTCGTGGGTAACCCCAGTCTGAAGCCGACATTTGTACACAACCTGAATCTGCGTTTCCAGGACTTCGCCTCGATGGCACAGCGCAGCATCATGGCCATGGCCAACATCAACTTCGAGCAAAACAGCATCATCTCAACCACTGTCTATGATGCTGTCACGGGCGGACGCACCACCAGTTACACCAATGTAAACGGCGTGTGGAATGTCATGGCAATGAACATGCTCAGTTTCCCATTCAGTGCATCAAAGACCTGGTACTTCTCGTCACACGTGTTTGCACGCTACAGTGTCACCAAGGGATACAACAACGGCGAGATCAACCGCAGCGGTTCTTTCAACATCAACTACTCGCCCGGGCTGGCATTCCGCAATGGTGTGTTTGACTTGGAGATCAGACCGCGTTACAACTTCCAGACGACGCACAACACCGTACAGACCAGCAACAACCGCAATGTCCACACCTATGGCGGACAGTTCAACGGCACCTACTCGGCACCCTTCGGCCTGGTCATCTCGACCGACCTCAGTTACAGTGCCACCAGCGGTTACAGTTCAGGCTATGATACCAAACAGTGGTTATGGAACGGATCGATTGCCTATCAGTTCCTGCGCGACAAGGCTGCAGCCATCACGCTGTCGGTCTACGACATCCTGGGGCAGCGCAAGAGCATCAACCGCAACGTCAACGCCAACTACATCGAGGATGTGGCCTACAACTCGCTCACTCGCTACGGCATGATCACCTTCACCTACCGGTTCACCACCTTCAAGAAGGGCGAGCAGCCCAAAGCTAAGGGTGGTGACGATTGGGGGCCTGGCCGAGGTGGCCCTGGCGGTCCTGGTGGCCGTGGCGGATTCGGCGGTGGCCGACGCCCCTTCTAGAACAAGAAATCCCCAAAAATGAACTGCACCCCAAAAGTTAGACACAAAACTTTTGAGGTGCAATTCATTTTTGGGGGATTTTTATTTTGGAAACCATATACGCGTTCTTCACATTCATGTGTTAAACACCAACATTTGGTCGATGATGTGACGGTCGTTGCACAGGCGCGGCACCTTACGCTGGCCACCTAGCTTGCCTGTCGATGCCAGCCAGCGGTCAAATAGCCCCTGACGAGCCACCACCAGTGTGGGAGGCGCAAGAAAGATGCTACCCGCACGCTTGGCCTGATAGTCACTGTTCACGTCCTGCAGGTGACGGTCAACAAGAGTGATAAATTGCTTCATGTCGCTCGGCTCGACGGCAAACTCCACCAGCCATTGATGATGACCACTCTGATGGTCGTCGGCAAAGACCGGAGCCACCGTGTAGTTGAGCACCTCAGCACCCGCTTCACGCGCTGCAGCAGTGATGGCATCATCAGTGTTATGCACCATCACTTCTTCGCCGAAAGCATTGATATAGGCCTTTGTCCTGCCTGCAATTTTAATCTTCACAGGATTGAGTTGCGTCACGGTCACGGTGTCACCAATGCGATAACGCCACAACCCATTGCAAGCGGTGATAATGAGTTCATAGGTACGCCCTGGTTGAACATCCCAGATGGGATACACGTCAGGCTCGGTGCTATCGGCCTGCTCAATAGGCAAGAACTCATAGAACACCCCGATGTCGAGCAGCAACATCATCGCCGTGTCGTCCCAATCGGTCTGCACGGCAAAGAAACCCTCGCTCGCATTATAAGTATCCAAGAAGTGCATCTTGCCCATGTCACAGATAGCCTCATATTGCGCACGATAGGGTGCAAAGGCTATACCGCCATGAAAGAACACCTCCAGATTGGGCCACACCTCATGGATGCACGACTTGCCCGTACGCTCCAGCACACGCTTGATCACCGTCAGAAACCACGACGGCACACCACTCAGGTTGGTAATGTTCTCACCTATGCTGGCATCGACCAGTGCCGGCAGTTTCTCACTCCAGTCGGCCATCAGTGCCACTTGCTTGCTGGGAACACGAAATAAGTTGGCCAGCGGATTGATATTCTGGATGAGTGTAGCGCTCAGGTCTCCCACTTGCACACCGCGCTTGAGGTGCAATTCGTTGGCAAACGAGCCACCCAAGATGAATGCCTTACCGCCAAACAGGCGGCTGTCGGGATTCAGGTTCAGGTAGTGTGCCACCACATCACTTGCACCCTGATAGTGATTGCGACGCAAGGCCTCACGCGTGATGGGGATATACTTGCTGCGGCCATCGCTGGTGCCCGACGACTGAGCAAAGTTTAGTGTGCGCCCAGGCCACAACACACCCGCCTCACCATCGACCATGCGCATGATAAGCGAGCGCAAGTCCTCGTAACGATACAATGGAACACGCGAGGCGAAGTCCTCATAGGTGCGACACGTCGAGAAGTCATACTTACGCCCAATCTGAGTCAGCGCAGCCGTTTCAACCAGCCGTACCAGTTCGCCCTGTTGCACAGCATCGGCATGCTCGATAAAGCGCGTCTGATCCAACAACCGGTTACGAAAATATCCCTTGACAAGCGGAGTGAAATTCATCGTCAATCTGATTTTGACGCAAAGTTACAATAAATCTCCAATCTGCACAAACAAAAAAACGAGGCACTTATCATTGCAACACCAAGACCTCAATCACAACCCCAAACCCTAACCCTTAACCTTTAACCCTTAAACAAAAAAGGGAGACACTCATGGAGTGTCTCCCTTAGGGGGCGGTTACCTACTCTCCCACTAAATCGTACCATCTCGCGTGGTACCACGCCGATGCTACTGCGAAAGCGTGAAGAACGGATCTCACCATATATGAAGAGT